>Ga0136617_10002358_pt1 | contig 16839 bp, 19 predicted proteins | sample AntDrymUQ3222106_2_FD_129672 | JGI IMG/M metagenome (GOLD analysis project Ga0136617, IMG submission 129672) | Polar desert sand microbial communities from Dry Valleys, Antarctica - metaG UQ322 (21.06) | ecosystem: Environmental > Terrestrial > Soil > Desert | place: Antarctica: Dry Valley...
GGAGTCGGGCGTCTACCGCCAGCTCGTGCAGGGCGGGGTGCGTATGCTCGAGCCGGTCTGCGGCCCGTGCGTGGGCATGGGCATGGCCCCGCCCTCGGACGCGAACTCGCTGCGCACCTTCAACCGCAACTTCCCGGGCCGTTCGGGGACGGCCGAGGACTCGGTCTTCCTGTGCTCGCCTGCGGTGGCGGCGGTCTCGATGTTGCACGGCAAGATCACCGACCCGCGCGAGTACGGCGATGCGCCCGAGCAGCTGGAGATGCCCCAGCTCAAGCCCTACATCGAGGACGTCCACATCTTCCCGCCCGCCGAGCCCGACGAGGCCGAGAAGATCGAGATCCCGCGTGGGCCGAACATCAAGACCCCGCCCGAGCACACGCCGATGGAGGACTCGATCGAGGCCAAGATCGCCACCGTCCAGCCCGACGACATCTCCACCGGCGACCTCGCCCCCGACGGCGTTGAGGTCATGAGCTTTCGCTCGAACATCCCGGCGATCGCCGAGTTCACCTTCCGCCACCGCGACCCGGAGTTCCGCGGCCGGCTCAAGGAGTGGGGCCAGGGCTTCATCGTCGGCGGCGACAACTACGGGCAGGGCTCCTCGCGCGAGCACGCGGCGCTCGCCCCGCTCCAGCTGGGCGTCAAGGCGGTGTTCGCCAAGTCGTTCGCACGCATCCACCGCCGCAACCTGGTGGCTCAGGGCATTCTCGCGCTGTTGTTCAAGGAGGATTCCGACTACGACCGCGCCGAGGTCGGCGAGACGTGGTCGCTCCCGAGCATCAAGGAGGAGCTCGAGAATGGCTCCGAGGACATCACCGTGCGGATCGACGAGTCGGGCGACGAGTTCAAGGTCACACACGACCTCGCGCCGACCGAGCGCGAGATGCTCGTGGCCGGCGGGCTGCTCAACTACCTCAAGGAGAAGGGCGAGCGCGTGGGCGAGAACGGCGCGAGCTCGAACGGCGCCTAGCTAGGCGCCCTCGCGCACCCGCTCCTCCACCGAGCGCTCCTTGTCGGCCAGTGTCTGGCCGGGCTTGTCGCGGCGCTCGTCGAGTTTGAGGATGGTGTAGGCGCGCGGCAGGCCGAGCTCGAGCGGGACAGCGTGCATCTCGCCGACCACGGCGAGAATGTCGCTGACCTCGCCTTCGAGCGAGGTGCCCATGGCGTGCATGCGAAATCCCACGCGGTCCTGGGCCTCGAGGCGGCGGCGGATCTCGGCCAGGTACGACGATGCGCTCGCCTCGGACCGGCCGAGGCCGATGACCGTGAAGTCGGCTGTGGCCATCGACCTGAGCGAGCCGGGGAGCTCGGGCTTACTGCGTGATCGAGTCCTGCCCCGAGCCGCCCTCGAAGCGGTCGTTGCCAGAGCCTCCAACCAGCCGATCCTCACCCGCGCCGCCGTCGAGCAGATCGTTCCCAGCGTCGCCGAACACGTCATCGTGGCCGGACTCGCCGTAGAGGCGATCCTCGCCCGAGCCACCGCGAACGACGTCGTTGCCCGAGCCGCAGAAGACGACGTCGTCGCCACCACCCGCGTTGACGCGGTCGTTGCCGGCCCCGCAACGGATCACATCGTCGCCGTCGGTCCCCGTGAGCACGTCGTCGTTGGCCGTGCCCTGGATCTCGCGGCCGTCACCACCGCCGGCCGAGCCGCTCGTGCACGCCGACGTGCTCGAGAGCGTCTGCACGGTGTCGAAGGTCCCGTCCTCGTCCTCGTCGTACTTGAACGTCCCGCGGTTAGTCCAGCGGCCGCTCGACGGACAGGAGCCCGGGGTGGTGATGTAGTTGCCGCGGGCGTTCGAGATCTTGCGGACGTCGACATCGACGACGTCGATGGCCACCTGGTTGTCGGGCGGTCCACCCGGAACGGCGGGCACCGGGGTCGTCACGGTCCGGCCTCGCGCCTCGGCGCGCGCTACGAAGCGGAACTTGGTCATCCGTTCCTCGGCCAGCATGATCAGCTCGTCCTTGTTGTTGATCAGGGTGGCGTCGGTGGTCAGACGGCGCTGGGCCGGCAGCCCGGTGTCGAGCTTGATCACCCCCCCGCCGACGATGCTCGCGTCGGGGCATGCGTCGGCTCCCTGCGCCATGAGCTGGGGATCGGTCGCCTTGCACTGGGCGGGCACCGAGGTGTCGATCTTCGTGCCCGGATGGAAGGTGAGGACGATCTCGTCGACGGCGAACGGCTTCGCGGCGGGATTGGTCGGGTTGAAGTAGTCGATGACGAGCGAGTCACCGGACGCCGACCCCGGCTGCTTAGACGTGAACCCGAAATCCAGGCTCTGACGTTTTGCTCCGCCACCGGCGGTCGCGAGCGGCACGGTCACCGCGAGCACCACCAGCACGCTCGTCGCCACGGCCAGTCCCTTCCTCATCACGTCAGCCTCCTCCGCCTCTGGGTCCCCGCCGGGGAAGCTACCTGACGGGCGGCGGAACAAGCGTCGCTTACTCGCGAGGCTCAGGTCATTGCGTCGATGCCGGTGGCCGCCCGGCCGATGATCAGCTTCTGGATCTGCGAGGTGCCCTCGTACAGGGTGGTCACGCGAGCGTCGCGCAGGTAGCGCTCGACCGGAAAGTCGTCGACGTATCCGGCGCCGCCGTGGACCTGGATCGCCGCGTTGGCCGAGCGGATCGAGGCCTCGGTGGCGAACAGCTTGGCCACCGAGGTCTCCACCGTGCTGCGCCGTCCCGCGTCCTTGACCGAGGCCGCCCGCCATACGAGCGCCCGCGCGGCCTCGGTGTCGACGACCATGTCCGCGATCAGCTCCTGCACGAGCTGAAAGCGCGCCAGCGGCCGGCCGAACTGGCGGCGCTCGCCCGCGTAGGCCACGGAGGCCTCGACCGATCCCTGGCAGATCCCTACGCAGCCGGCCGCCACGCTGAAGCGGCCCGAATCGAGCGCCGCCATGGCCACCTTGAAGCCCTCGCCGACCTCGCCGAGCAGCGCTTCGTCGCCGACCTCCACCCCCTCGAGCCACAGCTCGGCGGTGTCGACCGCGCGCAGGCCGAGCTTGCCGTGGATCTCTGCGGCCGAGAAGCCCTCGGTGGCGGTCGGGACGAGGAAGGCGGCTAGGCCGCGGCCCCCGAGCTCGGGGTCGGTCTGGGCGAAGATCAGCGCGAGTTCGGCGCGCGTGCCCAGGGATATCCACTGCTTATGTCCGGTGATCGACCAGCCGCCGTCGACCTTCGCCGCCCTCGTCGAGAGATTGGCGGCGTCGGAGCCCGTTCCCGGCTCGGTCAGCCCGAAGCATCCGAGCGCCTCGCCCGAGCAGAGCCGGGGCAGCCAGGCCAGCTTCTGCTCCTCGCTGCCGAAGTGCTCGATCGTCGCGCAGACGAGCGAGGTCTGCACGGAGACGACGGTGCGCATCGAAGAGCAGCCGCGGCCGATCTCCTCGACGATCAGCGCGTACGAGCGATGGTCGAGTCCGCGTCCTCCGTGGTGCTCGCTCACGATCGCTCCGAGGTAGCCGAGCTCGCCGAGGCCGCGGACCAGCGCCGGATCGAGCGCGCCTTTGCGGTCCATGTCGCGGGCCCGCGGGACGACCTCGCCGTCGCAGAACTCGCGAGCCTCCTCGCGGATCCGGCGCTGCTCCTCGGTGGGCTCGAAGTCGATCATCGGGACGGACTGGGGCCGCCGCAGTATGTCGAGTCGGATCGAGCTCGAGCCGGGCGCAGGGAGTTGGGCAGGACGCTTCGGCGCGGGTAGCATCGAGGTCTCCACGGGAGAGGAGAGGGAGATGCTCGAGGGACTGATGCAGCACGACTACCCACTGACGCTGGCGCACGTGCTGGGGCGCATGCGGGGGATGAACGGCGACGGCGAGGTCGTCACGCTGACCGACGACGGCGTGCGGCGAGCGCGCTACGCCGAGGTGGCCGAGCGGGTCGACCGGCTGTGCGCGGGGCTGAGGGAGTTGGGCATCGAGGACGGCGACCGCGTCGCCACGTTCTCGTGGAACACCCAGGAGCACCTCGAGGCCTACTTCGCGGCGCCGTGCATGGGGGCGGTGCTGCACACCCTCAACATCCGCCTGTTCGAGGAGCAGCTCGAGTACATCGTCAACCACGCGGAGGACAAGGTCATCCTGGTCGAGTCCTCGCTCGTGCCGGCTATCGAGGAGCTCGCGCCTAAATTCGAGACCGTGCGCCACTTCATCGTGATCGGCGACGGCGACGCCGGTTCGCTGCCCAACGTGGTGCGATACGAGGAGCTGCTCGACCGCCAGTCGTCCGGGTTCGATTACCCGCGTCTCGAGGAGCGCACCGCCGCCGCGCTCTGTTACACGAGCGGCACGACCGGCAACCCCAAGGGCGTCCTCTACTCGCATCGCTCGACCGTCCTGCATGCGCTCGGCACCTGCACGGCCGATGCCCTCGGGATCTCGCGCGAGGACCGCGTGCTGCCGGTCGTGCCGATGTTCCACGCCAACGCCTGGGGGCTCGCTCACGCGGCCCCCATGGCCGGCGCCGACATGATCATGCCCGGGCGCTTTCTCCAGCCCGAGCCGCTGGCGCGGCTGATCGCCGAGGAGCACGTGACGGTGGCCGGGGCCGTACCCACCATCTGGCTCGACCTTCTGCGCTACGCCGACGAGCACGAGCCAGACCTAACCAGCATGCGGATCGTGGCCTGCGGCGGCTCCGCTGTGCCGCGCGCACTCATGGAGGCCTTCGAGGACCGCCACGGCATGCGCATCGTCCAGGCCTGGGGCATGACCGAGACCAGCCCGCTGGGCTCCGTGGCCCATCCGCCCTCGGAGGCCGAGGGCGAGGAGCACTGGGGCTACCGCTCGACGGCGGGCCGGCTGATGCCGCTCGTCGAGGCGCGGATCGTCTCCGACGAGGGCGAGGAGATGCCCTGGGACGGCGAGGCGACCGGCGAGCTCGAGGTGCGCGGCCCGTGGATCGCGCGGACCTACTACCAGGACTCCACCGCCGAGGACAAGTTCCACGACGGCTGGCTGCGCACCGGCGACATCGCGGCGATCGACGCCAAGGGCTACATCCGCATCTCCGACCGCACCAAGGACGTGATCAAGTCCGGGGGCGAGTGGATCTCCTCCGTCGAGCTCGAGGGTGAGCTGATGGCGCACGAAGCGGTCTCCGAGGCGGCGGTGATCGCGCGCCCCGACGAGCGCTGGTCGGAGCGCCCGCTGGCCTGCATCGTCCTCGAGGCGGGCGGGAGCGCGAGCGTCGAGGATCTGCGCGAGCACCTCGGCGACCGGGTGGCCAAGTGGTGGATCCCCAGTGAGTTCGCCTTCATCGACGAGGTCCCGAAGACCAGCGTCGGGAAGTTCGACAAGAAGGTCCTGCGACAGCGCCTGGAGGACGGAGAGCTCGAGGTCGCGGGCGACGAGGTCGCGGCCTCCTAGCGCGGGCTGCGAGGCTGGACGCGTGGACTGTCTGCGCGGGAAGCTCCTGATCGCCTCACCGGCGCTGCCCGACCCGTTCGCGCGGGCGGTGGTGCTGGTCGTGGAGCACAGCGAGGAGGGGGCGATGGGCGTCGTCCTCAACCGGCCCTCGGAGCATCGCGTCGCCGAGGTCGTCCCACCGCTGGCGGCGCTCGCCGGCGAGGACGACCGCGTCTACTCCGGCGGCCCCGTCGGAGCGAACGCGATCGTCGCCCTCGGTGAGTTCGCCGACCGAGCCGAGGCCGCCAGCCTGCTCGTCGGCGACATCGGCCTGCTCGACCCCGACGCCGAGAGCACGTCTCTGCGGCGTCTGCGCGTCTACGCCGGGTACGCGGGCTGGGCCCCCGCCCAGCTCGAGTCGGAGCTCGAGCGGGAGGGTTGGATCGTCGAGCCCGCCCACCCGGACGACCCCTTTCGGGAGGACGACCTGTGGGCCGCTGCGCTCACCCGCAAGGGTGGCTCCTACGCGCTCGTGGCGCGAATGCCGCCCGACCCCTCGCTCAACTGAGGGGGTCGAGGCGAGCATCGCCCGCGCACGGCGGTGACCTACACTCGCGCGGGTGGAGTTCGGACTGTTCGTGGCGGGCGGTTTCGCGATCCTCATCGCCCTGCTCCTGGCCGTCGGGCGCTTCTACCCCGGCAGCGGCGCCGAGCAGCTCGATTGGAAGCCGACGCGATCCCACGAGGCCGAGATCGAGCTCGAGCTCGAGGACGTCGAGCAGATGCTCGAGCTCCAGAACGAGCGCCGGCGCCGGCGGGGCAGCCCCGAGCTGACCGAGGACGAGATCCGCGTTCAGGTGGAGACGGCGGAACGCGAGCGGCGAGCGCGCTCGGAGCGCTACCGCACCGAAGGCTCGGGGTCTGGCGACGCCCGGTCCGGCTGAGCGCACCCCGTTGGCACGGATCCTCATCGTCGGATGCGGTTGCCGTGGGCGCGAGCTCGCGGGCGCGCTCAGCACAGCCGGCCACGCCGTCCGGGGGACGACCCGGCACGAGGCTTCGCTCGAAGAGATCGAGGGGGCCGGCGCCGAGGCTTCGCTCGCCGATCCCGACCGCCTGTCGACCGTGCTCCCCCTCCTCGACGGGGTCACCGCTCTCTGCTGGCTGATGGGGACGGCGACCGGGGACGACGAGCAGGTCGCGGCGCTGCACGGGCCGCGTCTCGAGTCGATCGCCATCAAGCTCATCGACACGCACGTGCGCGGGCTCGTCTACGAGGCCGGGGGCACGGTTGCACGGGCGCGCTTGGCCGCGGGCGCCACCATGGCGCGCCGGGTGGGGGCGGCCAACCGCATGCCGGTCGAGGTCGTGGAGGAGGATCCGGCCGAGCTCGAGACGTGGACCGCAGCCGCTGCCGCCGCCGTCGAGCGCGTTCTCTCGGCCTGAGCGGGTAACGAGAACCGTGCCTGATAGAAACCCCCAAAAGCGAATCGACTTTGTGAAATATTCGCCACTCAACCGGAGGTGAGCTGACGTGTCATCGGACTACGCCAAGGACGTGCTCGTCGAGACCGACTGGGTGCAGGAGCACCTGAACGACGACTCGATCCGCATCGTCGAGGTCGACGAGAACCCCGGCCTCTACCGCGAGGCCCACATTCCCGGCGCGATCGGCTTCGACTGGAAGCACGACCTTCAGGATCAGGTCAAGCGCGACTTTCTCGGACCGCAGGAGTTCGGCGAGCTGTTCGGCAGCCGCGGGGTCTCGAACGACCACACGATCGTCCTCTACGGCGATCGCAACAACTGGTTCGCGGCCTACACCTACTGGTACCTGAAGTACTACGGCCACGACAACGTCGTGCTCATGAACGGCCCGCGCGAGAAGTGGATCGAGGAGGGTCGCGCGACCACCAAGGACGAGCCCGGCCACGCGCCCGCGCAGTTCAGCGCGAGCGGCCCCGACGAGTCGATCCGCGTCCGCCGCGAGGAGGTCCTCGAGCAGCTCGACTCGAAGACGCGCCTCGTCGACGTGCGCTCACCGCAGGAGTTCTCGGGCGAGCTGATCTCCATGGCCGGGTACGAGCAGGAGGGCGCCCAGCGTGCCGGCCACATCCCCGGCGCCGCCTCCGTGCCGTGGGCCCAGGCCGTTCGCGAGGATGGCTCGTTCAAGTCGGCCGCCGAGCTGCGCGAGCTCTACGGCGCGAAGGGCGTCACGGGTGGCGATCCGGTGATCGCGTACTGCCGCATCGGCGAGCGCTCGGCCCACACGTGGTTCGTGCTGCACGAGCTGCTGGGGCAGGAGGACGTCCGCAACTACGACGGCTCCTGGACCGAGTGGGGGAATCTCGTCGACGTCCCGATCGAGAAGTCGGTGTAGGCGCTGCAAAGCTTCGTCAGGTGGTGTCCTCGGTCGCTCGTGTGCTGGTCGCACACGTCGCTTCCTGCGTCCTGGCCTGACTCGCTTTTCGCCGCCTAGGCGCTTTTACAGAAGTGGCTCGACGCGCTCGAGCAGCTGCTCGACGATCCGTCCCGTCGCCCCCCACACGAAGTGCCCGTCGACGGTGTAGGTCGGCGTCTTGAACGGCACGCCTTTGCCGAGCAGTCGCTTCGACTCGTAGCCGCGCACGAGTGCGGGCAGCGACAGCTCGAGCACGGCCTCGACCTCGGTGGGCTGCGGGGTCCACTCGTGGCCGGGCGCGATCACTCCGACGAAGGGGTGGATGCGGTAGCTCGTGACGAACGTCCCGGTCGGGGGCAGCGCGCCGACGAGCTCGACAGCGCCGCGCGGCAGCCCGATCTCCTCCTCGGCCTCGCGCAGGGCGGTGGTGCGCAGGTCCTCGTCGGGCTCGTCCTGGCGGCCGCCGGGGAACGAGATCTCGCCGGCGTGACGGCGCATGTCGCCGCGGCGCTCGGTCAGGACTGCGTGCAGCTCCGTCTCACGGACGAACAGCGGGATGAGGACGGCGGCGTCGGTCGTCCCGTGGGCGTCCATGTCGGCCGCCGCCTCAGGGGTCAGCAGCAGCTCGCGTAGCCGGTCGGCGGTGGCCACGCGCCTCAGTGGAGCTCGAGCCGCTCCTCGAACATGACCTCGCCCTCGAGCGTGCGGTGGACCGGGCACTTGGCGGCGATCTGCATCAGCTTCTCGCGCTGCTCCTCGGGCAGCTCCTTGGGCAGGTCGACGACGAGCTCGAAGCGGGTCGGCGCGCCCTTCTGGGCGGGCTGGTAGTCGACCCCGACGGTCAGGTCGCCGATGTCCCAGCCCTTGCGCTCGGCGTACATCTGCATGGTTATGGCCGTGCACGAGGCCAGGCTGCCTGCGAGCAGCTCGAGCGGGCTCGGACCGTCGTCGTGGCCGCCCTCGTCCGGCAGCTCGTCGGCCACGAGGTGATGCTCGCGGATCGAGACGTCGTTGCGCACCCCGCCGTCGCGGCGCCGGGAGACGGCGTGCATCTTTCGCTCGCCCTCGTCGCGCCTACGGCTGAACGGTTTCATCCGCGGCCCTCGAACAGCTCGGGGTCGGACTCGTCGGCGTACCGAGCCGCGGCGAACAGGAAGTCGGAGGCGCGGTTGACGAAGCGCAGCACCGTCTCGTCCCCGAGGTCTCCGGACAGCTTGAGCGAGACGATCCGCCGCTCGGCGCGGCGCATGGCCGTGCGCGCGAGGTCGAGGCGCGCCGAGAGCTCGGTGCCCCCGGGGATGACGAACTTCGGCGGCAGGTGGACTCGCTCCATGTAGCGGTCGATGTCGTGCTCGAGGCGCTCGATCATCTCCTCGGTGACCCGCGAGACGCCCTCTTCGAGCCGCCCGGCAGCCTCGGGAGCGGTCGCCAGCTCCGCTCCGGCCACGAACAGCTCACCCTGGAGGCGCAGCAGGTCTTCGTGAAGCTCGGGATCGTCCTTGGCCGCCGCGCGGCAAAGTCCGAGCGCCGCGCCGGCCTCGTCGACCGAGCCGTAGGCCTCGGGCCGGAGGCCCGATTTCTCGACCCGCCCGCCGTACCAGAGGCCGGTGGTCCCGTCGTCGCCGCCGCGCGTGTAGATCTTCACCATGCCGCCTGGCAGCGTACTCCGGCAGCGGGTGACCCGACGCGCGGTGGAGGCCGGCGTGGACGCGCGCCGACGGCCACTACTCGAGCGGGCTGAACACGAGTCCCGTAGGGACCTTGGGGTAGAAGAAGGTCGACTTCGGGGGCATCGACTCGCCCGCGGCAGCTACCGCCTGGACCTGCTCGATCGGCGTCGCGGCCATGAAGAAGGCGGCGTCGACCGCCCCGGACTCGACGGCCTCGAGCGCGGCGAAGGTGCTCTTGGCGTAGCTCACGCCCTTCTGGTCGGCGATGTCGTGCTCGCTCAGCCCGAGGGCTCCGCGCAGCACGAGCGCCTCGAGCACCGCAGTGTCAAGCGAACGGTAGGCCTCGGAGCGCTCCGGCAGCGCGGCGACCGCGACGCCCGGGTCCTTGAGGGTGAGCCGGTAGGCCTGGCGGTGGAAGGAGTCCATGTAGCCGAACGACACGCGGCTCGGGTCCGGCGGAGGCTCGATCTGCGAGCGCTCGACCTGCTCCACCTCGAAGTCGCGCGTCGCCACCTCGCGGATCGCGAGCTGCCGCGGCTCGTCCAGGCCGCTCAGCAGCCGGTGGGTGGGGAACACGGCGAGCCCGGAATCCGATAGCGGGCAGAGGAACATGAGCACGTAGCGGTGCTCGCCCTCGCCACCGATCTCCTCGGCGTAGAGGCGGGCGGTCTCGTAGCGGTGGTGGCCGTCGGCGATCAGCAGCTCGCGCTCGGCCAGAGCGGCTCTGACCGCCTCGATCGCCTTCGGGTCACCGACGCGCCACAGGCGGTTCTCCACGCCGTCGTCTTCGGTCGCCGCGGCGAAGGGCGCCTCCGCCGTGGCGGGCTCGAGCGCGCTCCAGGCCTCGCCCGACGGATCGTCGAAGAGGCTGAAGATGGGGGAGAGGTTGGTGCGGGTGGCCCGGGTGAGGCGCAGCCGGTCCTCCTTCGGGCCCGGTTGGGTGCGCTCGTGCGGCCGGATCCGCCCCGCGCCGTAGCCCTCCACGCGCACGCGCGCGAAGAAGCCCTGGCGGGTGCGCCGGGCCCCGTCCGGAGCGACGAAGTCCTGGGCGAGGGCCCACAGTGCCGGCTCGCGCTCGCGCACGAGGATCCCCTGCTGGCGCCACGCCTCGAGCGTGGTCGTCGCATGGAGGTAGGGGTCGCCACCCCCGCCGGCGGGTTCGGGCAGATCGAGCTCGACCACGTTGAAGGGGCTGCGCGCGACGAGGCCGGCGCGGCGCTCGGCATCGATCACGTCGTAGGGCGGGGCGATGACCGCGCCGAGCCCGCCGACCGAGCCGAGGTCGTAGCGGAGGGTGAGAAGGGGTTGGACGTCGGCCACGGCGAGGCGGCACCCTACCCCCTTGGTCGGGCGCGGTCCTAGACTCGGTCCATTCGGGGCGTGGCGCAGCCTGGTAGCGCGCCTGCTTTGGGAGCAGGAGGTCGGCAGTTCGAGTCTGCCCGCCCCGATTCGACCTACAACCTCGGCAAGTGGTGGATTACCTCAACCGGGTGTCAAGTCCGGCGGGTAGGAGGCCGATGACCTCCGCAGACGATCTCGTGTGCTTCGCCCCCGAACTCACCTCCCGCCCATGATCCCTGCGCCCCTGCCCGAGAACGAGGCCGAGCGTCTCGAAGCGCTCCTCTCCTACGGAATCCTCGACACGCCGTCCGAGGCGCCCTTCGACGATCTCGCGCTGCTCGCGGCGCGTGTCTGCGAGGCACCGATCGCCTTCGTCAACTTCGTCGACGCGGAGCGGCTCTGGGCCAAGGCCGCGCTGGGGATGGACTTCACCGAATGCCCGCGCGAGCTGTCGGTCTGCTCCCACACGATCCTGGAGGGGCAGCCGCTGGTGATCGAGGACCTCGCGATGGACCCTCGCTTCGCCGACAACCCGACGGTCGCCGGCGAGCCGGGCGTGCGCTTCTACGCCGGCGCCCCCCTCGTCACAGCCTCAGGTCACGCCCTGGGCTCCCTCTGCGCGATCGACACCGTTCCGCGGGAGCTCTCCAGCGCGCAGCGTGACGGCCTCGCCGCGCTCGCCCGCCAGGTCGTCGCTCAGCTCGAGCTGCGGCTGCTCGCGGAGCAGTCGGAGCGCCAGGCGCTCACCGACCCGCTCACGGCGCTCGGCAACCGCCGCCGCCTCTTCGCGGACCTGGAGCGGACCGTCGCCGCCGGTGCGACCGAATCGCACGCCCTCCTGCTGTTCGACCTTGACGGGTTCAAGCTCTACAACGACACCTTCGGCCACCCGGCCGGCGACGCCCTGCTGTCCCGTCTCGCGCGACAGCTCGACGAGGTGATCGCCGAGACCGGGCACGCCTACCGCATCGGTGGCGATGAGTTCTGCGCGCTCGTCGACGCCGGGCACTGCAGCGACGACCTCGTCAAGTCGGCTTGCGCGGCGCTGTCGGAGCGCGGTGAGAGCTTCTCCGTCGGGAGCTCGTACGGCCGCGTCCTGATCCCGGACGAGGCGCCCAACGCCGAGCTCGCGCTCCAGCTGGCCGACCAGCGGATGTTCGAGCACAAGCAGACCCGCTCGACGATCGCGAAGCGACAGACCCACGACGTGCTCGTGCGGATCCTCGACGAGCGCGAGCCCGAGCTCCTGGCTCACGTCCGCGGGGTCGCCGAGATGGCCCGGGACGTAGCCGTCCGGCTCGGACTGAGCGGTGAGCAGCTCGACGAGATCGTCCGCGCCGCAGAGCTCCACGACATAGGCAAGGTCGCGATCCCCGACGCGATCCTGCACAAGCCCGGCGCGCTGACCGTCCAGGAGTGGGTCTTCATGCGCTCCCACACCGTGCTCGGCGAGCGCATCCTCTCCGCCGCGCCCGCGCTGAGGCCGGTAGCCAGCCTCGTGCGCTCGACCCACGAGCGCTGGGACGGCCGCGGCTATCCTGACGGCCTGGCCGGCGAAGCGATTCCTCTCGGCGCCCGCATCATCTTCGTCTGCGACTCGCTCAGCGCTATGACTTCGCCCCGCAGCTTCCGCGAGGCCCTCTCGCTCGAGGACGCCTTCGAGGAGCTGCGCCGCTGCTCCGGCGCCCAGTTCGATGCCGTCGTGGTCGACGTGCTCATCGGCGAGGTGCTCACCGGCAGTGCTGTTCTCGAGGTCGCTTAGCCGGTTTGGCGCCGCGTCTAGGATCCCGGTCTCGGGCGGTCGGCCCGCGCTCCCGAGCCCCGGGACATCGTCCGCTTCGCCCCCGTAGCTCAGCGGATAAGAGCGAGGGACTTCTAATCCCTAGGTCGCAGGTTCGAATCCTGCCGGGGGCGCCTTGAGACTCTCAACCCGCAGACGATCCGTGTCTCTCCTCGCCGCGCTGGCGGCGAGCACCTCCTTCGCGAGTGCCGCCGAGGCGTCGAGCACCAGGCCTCAGCCGCCGTCAAGCTCGCAGGTCCGCGCCGCCACCCCGCCTGCGCGGGTCGGTGCGCTCGCGGATCTGGGCGCGCCGACGCCCCTGCCCGGCGGCGCCACCAAGGTCTTCCCCGCCAATCGGGTCGTGTCGCTCTACGGAGCGCCGCAGATGCACTCGACCATCCTCGGGCGCCTGAGCCCGTTCGAGGCCTGGCGTCAGGTCCGCTACGAGTCCTCGCGCTACCGCTTCCCCGGATCCAAGCCGACGGTCCGCGCCTTCGAGCTCGTGGTGACCATCGCCACCGCGGACCGGGGCGGCGACGGCCGCTATCGCTTCCGCCAGTCCGAGGCCACCATCGCCGAGTATCTCCGCGCCGCGCGCCGCGCTAACGCCCGGCTGATCCTCGACATCCAGCCCGGCCGCTCGCCGTTCCTGACCGAGCTGCGCTCCCTGCGCCGCTGGCTGCGCGAGCCCGACGTCGACCTGGCGCTCGATCCCGAGTGGAACGTCGGCCGCCGCGGCGTCCCCGGCCGCACCGACGGCTCGGTCGATGCCGACACCCTCAACGCGGTCTCCCGTGAGCTGGCGGCCATCGTCCGCGCCGGCAGGCTGCCCCAGAAGCTGCTGGTCATCCACCAGTTCCGCAGCGAGAGCATCCGCGGCGATGCCGCGATCAAGCCGCGCCGGCTCGTCGCCGTGACGCCGAGCTTCGACGGCATCGGCTCGGCGAGCGCCAAGCGCGACGGCTACTCGAGGCTCAGCGTCGACGGGCTGTTCAACGGCTTCTGCCTGTTCTATCGCCTCGACCAGGGGCTGATGAGCCCGACGAGCGTGCTCAGGCTCGACCCGCGACCCGACTACGTGCTCTACCAGTAGAGCCTTGCGCCGCGGTCGACGGCGCGTGTAAATTGGACCCGATGCCCACCTGTCTCGTCACCGGCGGCGCCGGCTTCCTCGGCTCCCACCTGTGCGACCACCTGCTCGGGCGCGGCAACCGCGTCATCTGCGTCGACAACCTCGAGACCGGCAGCCTGGCCAACATCGAGCACATCCGCGGTGAGGAGTTCTTCTTCCTCAACCTCGACATCACCGCGCACTACGAGGTCGACGAGCCGGTGGACTTCGTCTACCACCTGGCCTCCCCGGCAAGCCCGATCGACTACGCGCGCCTGCCGCTGCACACGCTCAAGGTCGGCGCCTACGGCACCCACAACTCGCTCGGGCTGGCCAAGCGCAAGCGGGCACGCTTTCTCATCGCCTCGACCTCCGAGGTCTACGGCGACCCGCTGATCCATCCCCAGCCCGAGAGCTACTGGGGCAACGTCAACCCGATCGGCCCGCGCGGGGTCTACGACGAGGCCAAGCGCTACGCCGAGGCGCTGACCATGGCCTACCACCGCCAGCAGGGCCTCGACACCTGCATCGCCCGCATCTTCAACACCTTCGGCCCGCGCATGCGCCCCAACGACGGGCGGGCCATCCCGACCTTCCTGCGCCAGGCCCTGGCGGACAAGCCGATCACGGTGTTCGGCGACGGCTCGCAGACGCGCTCGTTCTGTTACGTCGACGACCTGATCCGCGGCCTCGTCGCGCTGAACGAGTCGGGCGTGCACGATCCGGTCAACCTCGGCAATCCCCACGAGATGACGCTCCTGGAGATGGCCGAGTCGGTCGTGGAGCTGACGGAGTCCCGCTCGGAGATCGTCTTCGAGGCACTGCCGGCCGACGACCCGAAGGTGCGTCAGCCCGACATCGCCCGGGCCCGCGACCTGCTCGGCTGGGAGCCTCGTGTGAACGTGCGCGAGGGGCTCGAGCGCACGATCGCCGCGGCGACGCCGTCGATCGCCGACGACCCGGTCGCGACGGCGCCGAAGCCGCCGACCCCGGGGAGCTAGGAGCGGTGCGGGCATGAGCTCGGAGGCCAAGAACCTCGAGGCGATCTCGCGGGCGATCGACCAGCACAACAAGACCTGCGAGTGGCCGGCCAGCGCTGTCGTGATGAACCCTTTCGAGGTGGAGCGCCTCGGCTGGGACACGATCCGGGGCCTGCCGATCCGCTCCGACGCCGAGCTCGGCACCGGAGCGTTCCGGATCGAGTGCGCCGGCCAGGAACGCGAGCCCGAGGCCGAGACCGTCGAGGCGGTCGCCGAAGAGCGCGACGTCATCCCGGTCAGGTAGGCCGGCCGGGCGCGAGAGTGCGACACCTCGCCCTCTCCGCCCTCGGTCGCGACCGTCCGGGCATCGTCGCCGGCGTGACCGCGGTCCTCGTGCGCCACGGCGTCAATGTCGAGGACTCGCGCATGGCCATCCTGCGCGGCGAGTTCGCCATGGTGCTCGTGCTCGGGGCGCCGGCGGAACTCGAGCGGACGGGCCTCGACGACGACCTCGCCCGCGTGCGCAACGAGCTCGCCCTCGAGGCGCTGACCCTGGCGGAGATCTCCGACGAGAGCGGATCGCCCGCGGCCTCGGCCGCGACCCACATCGTGAGCGTGTACGGAGCCGATCACCCGGGCATCGTCCACGGCGTGGCCGCGGCACTGGCGGAGCGCGAGGTGAACATCACCGACCTGACCACCCGGCTGGTCGACGAGCCGGGAGGCGCGGCCCTCTACGCGATGGCACTCGAGGTGGCGGTGGCGGACGACGCGCAGGCCGGTCGGCTCGAGGCGACGCTGGCCGAGGTCGGTCGTGCGCAGGGCGTCGAGGTGAGCTTCCGCGCCCTCGAGCGCGACGCGCTCTGACGCGCTCGCGGCGGCCACGACCATGGCCGTCCGCGAGGTCCTCCGCTATCCGCACCCGGCGCTCAAGGCGCGCGCCCATGAGCTCGGGGACGAGGAGGGCGAGCGCGCCGCCCGCGTCGCCGCCGACCTGATCCCGACCATGCGCTCGTTCCCCCGCTGCGTGGGAATCGCGGCTCCTCAAATCGACGAGGCGGTGCGGATGGTCGTCGTCGACGTCTCCGAGCACCCGAAGGGGGAGGGGGGGAGCGGCCTGCTCGTGCTGGTCAATCCGCGCATAGTGGCCTCGAGCGGTACGGAGGTTGCGCGCGAGGGCTGCCTCAGCATCCCGGAGCTGACGGCGAACGTGCGGCGCGCGCTCGCCGTCACGGTCGACGCCGTCTCGCCGGAGGGCGAGCCGCTCGTGGTCGAGGCGGAGGGGTTCGAGGCCCGCTGCCTCCAGCACGAGCTCGACCACCTCGACGGGATCCTCTTCCTCGACCGCGTCGACTCGATCGCCGACGACGTCTTCCAGCGCAGGAGGAGAGGGTGAGCATTGCTAGATTCCGGACAGCCTGGTGGGCGTAGCTCAGTTGGTAGAGCTCCTGGTTGTGGTCCAGGCGGTCGTGGGTTCGAGTCCCATCGCTCACCCTCACCGCTAGCTGCCCTCGCGGCACCGACAGCCTGCTGATGATCGCTTCGACTCACCCCCCGGTCTCCCGCCGGCTCGCGCTGGCGCTCGCCGCCGCGCTCCTCGTGATCGGTGGATGCGCCGGTGAGGCCGAGCAGGATCCCGAGGCGGTCATCCGAGGTTGGAACCGCGCCGTGAACGCCGGCGACTACGAGCGCGCGGGCTCCTTCTTCGCGCCGAACGCCCTCATCCAGCAGGTCGAGGAGATGCGGGTCCGAGGGCCCGCTGAGGCGGCTCGGTTCAGCGGGTCGCTCCCCTGCCGCGCGGAGGTAACGGGCGTCGTCGCGGAGGAGCGCTCCTCGGTCGCGACCTTCCGCCTGCGCGACGGGCGGACACCGTGCAGCGGTGAGGCCGAGGTCCGCTTCGTGGTCCGTGAGGGCAAGCTCACCGAGTGGCGACAGCTTGCGCCGCGGCCACCGCCGCGTGGGCTGACGAGCTGAGACCCGCAACTGCGGAGAGCCGCCATCGAAACGCCGACGGCGGCTCCCGCGCATGATCAAGGCACAGCTCATCCCAAATGAGGTGTGCGAGTCCATCATTCCCCGTCGGCGCCTGGCTCAAGCCTGGCGGCGGTGAGGGGAGAACGAGACGGGGCGCCCGCAGGCGCCCCGTCCCAACCGTCTCTGGCGAGACCAGTCGCTAGGCGTCCGTCCGCCTGCGCCGCTGGGTCA
>Ga0136617_10002359_pt1 | contig 16838 bp, 15 predicted proteins | sample AntDrymUQ3222106_2_FD_129672 | JGI IMG/M metagenome (GOLD analysis project Ga0136617, IMG submission 129672) | Polar desert sand microbial communities from Dry Valleys, Antarctica - metaG UQ322 (21.06) | ecosystem: Environmental > Terrestrial > Soil > Desert | place: Antarctica: Dry Valley...
CGCCATGCCCACCGCAAAGACGCGGTTCACGAACGACCGCGGATCGCGCCAGAGCACGGTCGCGGCCAGTCCCGCGCAAAGGAGCGCCCCCGTGGCGTGGAGGCCGAGCTCGAAAGTCATCGACCGGCATGGTAGCGCCTGTTGACGCTGGGTTCCCCGCTGGCCTGGACTCGCGCCCATCCAATCGGGGGGTCCAATGGGACACACGACGACAGCTCTCGCTTATGCTGGTCCTATGGAATGTGTGTCCGCGGGCAGGCTAATGGCCGCGTTGGCCGTGCTATCCGTGGCCACGAACGGAAACGCCGGGGGATTCACCGTGATCCCCTCGCTTTCCGTGGGAGCGATGTACGACGACAACATCTTCTTCAATCCCGCCCGTCTCTACGGGGCAGGGTTGCGGGCGGCACCGGCATTGAGCGTGGAATACCAGCCCACCGCGCGGCTCAGCCTGTTCGGTCGAGCGGGACTCGATTCGGAATACTTCGGGGACTCGCAGGCCGACAGCGGGGCGGCGCGCCGCAACGCGAGCTTGACCGCGTCGTATCGGGTGGGCCCGCGCACCACGGCGTCCGTGGCCGCGGACTACGCCTTCAGCGCCTACGCCGCCGAGCTACTCCCGGCGGTCGGCATCGAGTACGGCCGGCGCACCGCGGAGAGCTTCGGCGGGCGGCTCGAGCTCGCGCAGCGCATCGGCCGGCAGATCACCCTGCGCGCGGGCTACGGCGTGCAGTCCTACCAGCTCGAGCGGTCCGGGCGGGGGCTGCGGTCCCAGCTCACCCCCGACGTCAACGTTGCCCTCCAGGTGGCGCCGCGCACGACGCTCAACCTCCAGGCAGGACCGCGCTTCTTCGCCGGCGCGGTGAGCGGGTACGGCGCCGCCACGCTCGAGAGGGTCGTCCCGCGGGGCCGGGTCTCGCTCGGGTACGCGCGTGGCCGCAGCCTGGCCTTCGACCGCACCATCCTGGTCGAGAGCTACACCGCGCGGGTTTCCCTCCAGTTGTCCCCCGCGCTCAGGGTGACTGCATCGCCCTCGCTGTTCCGCCAATGGGAGCATGCGACGGAGCACCGTACATGGCAGGTCCAGGAGGTTGCCTCCTACCGCACGCATTCCTGGATGGCGCTGTTCGTCAGCCACGCCTACGTGCTCGAGGACCGTGACCCGCTCCGCGTCTCGCCCGGTGTGAACCAGCTGGAGCGCAACACCCTGAGCGCAGGCTTCACGCTGATGCCCCATCAGGCCACGGAGGCATCAAAGCGATGACGCACCGGATGCTCGGCCGCGCCGGAAGACGTCCGGGCCTCGTCGCCGCGCTCGCGTGCGCGATGGCCTCCGCGGCATGGGGAGAACAGGAGCCGGCGGCTCCCGTGCCGACACCATCGCCGGCGGCGGAGGCCCGGGGTCAGGAGTACCGGATCGGGCCCGAGGACGTGCTGCACATTGCCGTGTGGCAGAACGCCGAGCTCAGCCGGACGCTTCCCGTGCGGCCGGACGGGAAGATCTCGCTCCCGCTGGTCAACGACGTCCAGGCCGCCGGCCTCACGCCGATGGAGCTCCGCGACGCGTTGAAGACGAAGCTCGCGGAGTACGTTCCGGCGGGCGAGATTTCCGTGATCGTGGGCGAGGTCCAGAGCTTCAAAGTCTCGCTGATCGGCAAGGTGCAGCGGTCCGATCGATACAAGCTGAAGGCCCCGACCACCGTGCTCGACCTCCTGGCGCTGGGCGGCGGTTTCGCGGAGTTCGCCGATACCGATCGCATCGTCGTTCTGCGCCTCGAGGCGGTCACGGTGCAGGGCCGGTCGCGGCAGACGTTTCAGCGGATTCCGTTCAACTACAAGAGGGTCATCGGCGCCGGAGGGGAGACGGAGAACATCGCGCTGCGACCGGGCGACATCGTGGTCGTGCCCTGATGACCAACTGGCAAGCCGTCGAAACGGGCGACGTCGAGCGGCCGGGGCCGACGCTCGCCGGCGCGGTCGCCGCCGGCCGGCGCCGCCTCTGGCCGACGCTCCTCACCTTCGGTGCGGCGCTCACCGCAGTGATCAGCGTGGTGACATTCCTACCCGACGTCTACCGCTCCAGCGTCACGGTGCTCATCGACCGGCAGCAGATCCCCGACGAGGTCGTCCGCTCGACCGTCACCAGCAACCTCGAGATCCGCCTCCACACCATCAACCAGGAGATCCTCAGCCGGTCCCGGCTCGAGGCCCTCATCGAGCGCTTCGACCTCTACCCGGACCTCCGCCGGAGAGCCCCGACGGAGGAGGTCGTCGAGCAGATGCGCGAGGACATCGGGATCGAGCTGAAGGGTGGCGCGCAGCAGCGCAACGACCGCGCCACCACCGTCGCCTTCGCGGTCAGCTACATCGGACGCGACGCGAAGAAGGTCGCGCTGGTGGCCAACACGCTTGCCTCCTTCTACATCGAGGAGAACCTCAAGGCGCGCGAGCGCCAGGCGGCGGGAACGGCAGAGTTCCTGCGCGTGCAGCTGGAGAACATGAAACGCCTGCTCGAGCAGCAGGAACAGGCGGTGAGCCGCTTCAAGGAGCGCCACATCGGCGAGCTGCCGCAACAGATGGAGGCAAACCTCGCCACGCTCGAGCAGCTGAACTCGCAGCTGCGGCTCAACAGCGACCAGCAGATCCAGGCCGTCGAGCGCCGCGCGGCAGTGCAGAAACAGCTCGAAGAGGCCGAGGCCTCCGTGAACCCGGGAGGCCCCCGGTCCGCCGCGCTGCGCATCGAGGAGCTTCGGAAGCAGCTCACCGCCCTCCGCACGCGGTACAGCGACAAGTACCCGGACGTCGTGCGCGTCGAGGCCGAGATCGCCGCTCTGGAGAAGCAGCTCCAGGGCGGGACCATCGAGCCTTCCGGGGTCGCGAGCAACCCCCAGGTCGCGCAGCTTCGCGCCATCATGAACGAGCTCGAAGCCCGGTCCCGGTCCCTACAGGCCGAAGCCACCTCCCTGCAGAACGCGCTGGCGCGCTATCAATCGCGGGTGGAGAACGTGCCGCGAACGGAACAGGAGTTCCAGCGGCTCGCGCGCGACTACGAAGCCACCAAGGAGCAGTACCACTCCCTGCGCATGCGCCATGGCGAAGCGCTGGTGGCGGAGAGCATGGAGCAGCGCCAGAAGGGCGAGCAGTTCCGGATCATCGAGTCCGCCGTCATCTCCGAGAAACCGACGGCTCCCGACCGCGGCCAGCTCTTGCTGCTGGGCACGCTGTTCGCCCTCGCCCTGGCCGTAGGGACAGTGGTGACGCTGGAGAAGCTCGACACCTCGTTCCACAGCTCGGAGGACCTCCGGTTGCACGCGACGGTGCCCGTGCTGGCCAGCATTCCGCGCGTGGCCACCGCGCAGGATGGTCGTGAACGGCGCCGCCGTGTCGCCCTGACTGCCGCCGCCGCCGCCGTGGGCGCGGTCGTCATCGTCGGCGCCTCGTATCTCGTCGCCGGGGCGGAGCATGCCCCGCTCGCGAGCTTGATCCTCAAGTCCGGGTCATGACGAGCAAGCGGCGCAACACGGAGAAGCCCCCGGAGGAAAACGCGGGGCTGGTCACCGAAGCTCGTCCCGCCGAACGCAGCGCGGGGGTAGAGTTCACGCCCGCTCCCCAGCTCGTGAGCCTCGTCTCGCCGGCGTCGTTCGAGGCCGAGCAGTATCGAATCCTGCGGTACTCGGTGGAGCGGCGGCACGAACACGACGGCGTCGCCGTGGTGGCGGTGACGAGCGCCGGGGGAGGCGACGGCAAGACCACCACTGCCATCAATCTCGCGGGAGCTCTGGCGCAGGCGGCGGATCAACGTGTGCTGCTGGTGGATGCCGATCTCCGGCGGCCGGCGCTGATGGCGCAGCTCGGAATGCGTTCGGCGGATTTCGGCCTGGCGGAAGCCATCACCGACGGCTCCCGCCGGCTCGAGGAGCTCACGCTCCGCGTTCCGGGCTTCAATCTGTGGGTGCTGCCCGCGGGCCGGCCCATGATGAACCCCTACGAGACCCTGCGGTCGCCGCGCGTCGCCGCTTTGCTAACGGAAGCGCGAAACCAGTACGCATACGTGATCATCGACACGCCCCCCGTAGTCCCTTGCCCCGACTACCGGCTGCTGGAGCCCCTCATCGATGCCGTGGTGCTGGTGGTGGCCGCGGACAGGACGCCGCGCGAGATGATGGACGCCGCCCTGGGCATGCTCGACAAGTCCAAGACCCTGGGAATCATCTTCAACGGCCAGGGCCATCAGCCGGACCGCTACTCGTACCAATACTACTCCTCCGCGCGGGAGACGCCGCCCGGACGCTGGCCGTGGTCCAAGCGGTGATGAAGGCGACGAAGGCACGGAAGTCGCGGACCCGGGGGAAGCCACCTCGCCGTGAGGCGCGCCGCTCCCGGATCGCCACGCCTCCGGTGACGATTGTCCTCGCCCACGACTACGAGATGGTCCGCGAGGGGCTGCGGCATCTCCTGGACGCGCAGCCCGCGTTCAGGGTGCTCGGCGAAGCGGCGAACGGCACCGACGCGATTCGCGAGGTGACGCATTCGAAGCCCGACATACTGCTGCTCGACACCGCCGTGGCGAGTGTGAACGGCCTGGGTGTCCTGGAGGAGCTGTCCGCCGGTGGCGCGGCGGTCCGGGCCGTCGTCCTCACTCCTGCGATCGACCCCTCGGAGGTGAGCGAGCTGCTGCGCCGCGGGGCGCGTGGCGTTCTCCTCAAGAACGCCCCTACGGCGCTGCTTTTCGAATGTATCCGGCGTGTCGCCGACGGCCAGTACTGGGTGGGGGCCGCGGAAGTCCGAAACGTCATCGAGTACATGGGCCGGGAGGCCGTCGCGGCACGCGATGAGCGCGACCGCCCCGTGCTGACGCCCCGCGAGCTCGACATCGTCTCCGCGATTGTGGGCGGCCTCACCAACCGCGACATGGCGCGGCAGTTCGCCCTCAGCGAGCAGACGGTCAAACACCACCTCACCCGCATCTACGACAAGCTCGGCGTTGCCAACCGCCTCGAGCTCGCGCTTTACGCCATCCAGCGCCGCCTGGTGGACGAGGTGGCGCGGTAACAGGCACGTTTGTGCCTAACGTAAAACGTTCCTCCGGGCCCTTGCTGACTGCCTTGCGCCCCTCTACCTTCGAAGTAGGCAGGTAGGAGGTCGGCGCAAGGGCGCCGATCCGGTTCCTGTGGAAAGGTTCGGGCAATCCCAGCCGTGCGAGCGTCACGTTTCCCCATCGAAATTCCCTTCTACTTCCGCCAGCGCGGCGAGCGCGGATGGATCGAGGGCAAGACCGACAACATCAGCCGGTCGGGAGTGCTGTTCCGGACGTCGGAGGTCCTGGAAGAGAGCACTCCCGTCGAGATGTACTTCGCGTTCCCATACGAGGTCCAGGGGCGGCCGGGCGCCCGAGTGACCTGCAGTGGTCAGATCGTACGAACGGTTCCCCCCGATTCCCAGGACGCCCTGCCGGCTCTCGCCGCCACGATCTCGCGTTATCGATTCGTGCGCCGCAAGGCCGAGGCGGGTGCGTAGGAGCAACCCATGGTGTTCACACTGGCCCTTCTCGAAGGAACTACGGTATTCGCCGCTACCGTCTTCTTCCTCATGATGATGCGTCCGGACCCGGCGCTGATCGACGGGCTCGGTATGCCGCTGCTGGTGATCCCGGCGTTGGCGGTTTCGGGATGCTACCTGCTCTCTTTCTACAACGAGCTGTACGAGCTGCAGGTCGTGCGCGAGATCAAGAAGATCGGCCCCAGGCTGCTGCAATCGCTTCTCCTCGCCGTCTTGCTCCTCGGCGCCGGCTACACCCTGCTTTCCGGGATGGACGGCGGGACGCTGTTCGCTTCCACGTTCCTCCTGATCGGCGCGTTCGTGGTGCCGTTGCGCGCGGTCTCCTACGGGCTCATCACCCGGCGGCCGACGCCGGAGCGCGTGCTCATCCTGGGCACCGGCCTGCTGGCCCGCAAGATCGCGGACGAGATCCGGCGCAATGAAGACCTGCCGTACCTGGTCGTGGGGATGATGGATGACAGCGGGGGGGCAACACTCCCCGGCGACCGTGCCCCCGTGCCGCCGGAAGTGCTCGAGGAAATGGAGCAGATGATCCGCGACCTGTCACCCGACCGCCTGGTGGTGGCATTCAGTGAGCGCCGCGGCCGCCTGCCTGTGTGGTCTCTTCTCTCGTCCTGCGCGAGCGGGATGCATGTGGACGACGGGATCGACTTCTACGAGCGCCTGACCAGCAAGCTGGCCATCGAGACCCTTACCCCGAGCTTCCTCATCTTCCACCGCGCGCTGCAGAAGTCGCGCTGGCAGCTCGCTCTCCGCCGCGCCTTCAGCGTGGTCGGGGGGTTGGCGGCGGTCATCATCGCCGCGCCGGTGATGGGGCTCGTCGCCCTCCTGGTGAAGCTCGACTCGCCGGGTCCCGTCTTCTTCGTCCAGGAGCGCGTGGGCCTCCGCGGCCGCATCTTCCGCCTGCTGAAGTTCCGTACGATGCAGGGCCCCCCGCCCGAGAACCATGACGTCTGGAGCAGGGACGACCGGTTGCGCCTGACGCGCCTCGGCCGGTGGCTGCGCGACCTCCACCTGGACGAGCTGCCGCAGCTGTTCAACGTCCTCAAGGGAGACATGGACCTCGTGGGCCCGCGACCCGAGATGGCGTGCAACGTAGAGGCCATGACCGAGCACGTCCCCTACTTCGGGCTCCGCCACATCGTTCGACCCGGCGTCACGGGATGGGCGCAGATCAAGCAGGGCTACTCGGTGTCGCTGGACGAGGTGACCGAGAAGATGCGGTACGACCTCTACTACATCAAGAACATGTCCCTGTGGTTCGATCTGCGGATCGTGCTGGTCACCGCGCGAATCTTCCTTTTTGGGCTGCTCGGGCGCAACGGCCGGTGAACTTGTCGCCCTGGGAAGCCGTCTTCTGGGCGAGCCTTTTCCTGATCGCGCACACCTACGTCCTCTATCCGGCCGTTCTCTTCGTCGCCTACGGCATGACGCAACTCCGCCGCGACTGCCGCTACCTTGCCCGGGAAGGCGATCGTCGCTGCCGCGAGCTGGGCGATGCCGCGCTCCCCGCCGTCACGCTCGTCATCCCCGCGCACAACGAGGAGGACGTGCTGCCGGCGAAGCTCGCGAACCTCGCCGAGCTCGACTACCCGAAGGACCTCTTGGAGGTCGTCTTCGTATCCGACGGGTCCACCGACGGTACGGACGAGATTCTCGAGAGCGCCTCGTTCCCGGGCTTGCGTCTCATCCAGTGTCCCCGTCGCGGCGGGAAGTCGACCGCGCTCAACCTCGGGGTCGCGGCGGCGACGCACGACATCCTCGTCTTTTCGGACGCGTCGACGCTGTTCGCCCCCGACGCCGTGCGCAAGCTCGTCCGTCATTTCAAAAACCCCGGCGTCGGGGTGGCCTGCGGGAAGCTCCGTTTCCTCGGCAACGCCGAGTTCCAGCGCACCGAAGGGGTGTACTGGCGTTACGAGAAGGCGCTGCGGGTGATGGAGTCCCGCCTCGGCGCCACCCTCACCGCGAGCGGGGCCATCTACGCGATTCGCAAGGCGGCGTGGCGGCCGCTGCTGCCCGACGTCCTGATCGACGACTTCGTGGTGCCGTTCACCGCGCGAGGGCTTGGGTATGGGGTCGTCTTCGATCCCGAAGCCGCGGCCACGGAGTTCGCCGGCGAGTCGGTGGCGGACGAATTCGCGCGGCGCGTGCGTTTGGCCGTGGGCAGCTTCCGTGCGTTCGGACAGCTCGTCCGCGTGCGGTTGGACGCGTTCACGTCGTTCGCCTTCTTCTCTCACAAGGTGCTCAGGTGGGTGCTTCCCTTCGTGATGCTGGCGCTCCTGGTCTCGAGCGCCGCCCTCTGGGACAGGCCCTTCTACCGGGTAGTCCTCGTCGCCGAGCTCCTCTTCTGCGCCTGGGCCGCGGCGGGCTACACGTTCCGAGAGCGGATGGCCTCGATGCGCTACGGCCTCATGGGTTACTTCCTGCTCGCCATCAATCTCGCCTTCCTCGTAGGCTTCTTCCGGGTCCTTTCCGGGCGGCCGGACGTCAAGTGGAAGCGGGCGGCCTGAAAGTGGAGCGCCCATGCCGTTGCGATTGAACGGTGCGCCGGTTCTGCTCTATCACGGCGTCGGGAAGGACGCCGGCGGCGATCCGCGCTATACGGTGACCTCCGCGCAGATGGCGGGACACCTCGACACGATCCAACGCCGAGGCCATCCGGTCGTGTCCCTGGCCGATATCGTCTCTCGTGCGGATGGCCGGGACGGCGTGGCGCGCGTCGCCATCACCTTCGACGACGGCCGGGCGTCCGACTTGCAGCACGCCTTCCCGCTGCTCGCGGAACGAGGAATGGTCGGGGAGTTCTTCGTGAACCCCGGCACCATGGACCGCCTCGGGTACCTGAGCTGGAATGAAGCGCGAGAGATGGCTCGCGGCGGGATGCGATTCCAGTCGCACGCCTACGACCACATCTACCTGACCCAGCTGTCCGGTCGGGCGCTGGAACGCCAGCTGCTCGATTCTAAACGCCGCATCGAGGACGAACTGGGACGCGCAGTCGAGTTCCTGGCCGCGCCTTACGGAGACTTGAATCGGTGCGTGCGGAAGGCCGCACTTGCCGCTGGCTATCGAGCGGTGTGCACCTCGTGGGACTGGCCGGCGAGAGCCGGACGAGAGACGGTCAGCCGCGTGGCGGTCTATGCGAGAACCACGGCGGAGGAAATGGCACCGCTGCTGCGCGGCGATCCCCTGCCCTATCTCCGGCGCGCGGGAAGGACGGCGCTTCTCTACCCCGCGAAGCGTGCGGTGCTGCGGGTGTGGCCGGGGCGCCTGACCTCTCGTGAGCAAGAGGGCGGAGCGTGAACGGCCGGCTGCAGGCCGCCGCTTCCTGAAATGGACCGACCATTCGCCGCGACGACGTGGTAGCGGCGCAGATGGCGCCGGCGTGGCCCCCGGCGGGCTCGCGCCTCGTCACCGCGGCGGTCGTGGCGACCTGCGCAGACGCTTTCGGGCCGCAGCTCCGCGCCATGATCCTCGCCGGCAGCCTCGCGCGTGACGAGGGCAGCTTCCAACCGACGGAGACCGGGACGATCCTGTTGGGCGACGCGGAGTTCGTGCTCCTGTTTCACGACCGGATACCCCTCCCTGCCCCGGCGCGCGTCACCGAGGTCGAGTCGGCGGTGGAAGCCCGCCTGCTCAAGGAGGGCTTGCTCGCCGAGATTCAGCTCAGCCCGTGCCATTCCCAGTATCTGCGCTCGCTGGAGCCCCACGTGCTGGCGTACGAACTGAGGGTTACCGGCCGAGTCGTGTGGGGGGAAGCGGACGTCCTCTCGCTCGTCCCCCCCTTCTCCTCCGAGCAGATTCCGCTGGAGGACGCCTGGCGGCTGCTCAACAACCGGCTCGTCGAACAGCTCGAGCCGCTATCGACGATGGAGTGGCCGTGCGCGGTCCCCCCGCCTGCGGTGCGCTATCGGACGGTCAAGCTCTATCTGGACATGGGGACGTCCTTCCTGCTCTTCGCGGGCGCCTACGCGCCCACGTATCGCGATCGCGCTCGGGGGCTGCGCCGCCTGGCCGAGCGCGGGGATCCCGCCGTCGAATGTCCGCTGCTATTGGCGGCGTTTGCCTCCCGCGTAGAAGCGTGCACTCGCTACAAGCTCGAGGGGGCGGGAGGGGACGATCTCGGCACCTGGACGTCGTGGGCCGGGGCCATCGACGCGGCGCACGTGCTGTGGAAGTGGCAGCTCGCGCGCTTGACGGCAGCCCCGGAGGGAATGGGCGACCACGGTTTGCGCGAGCGGTGGCGGCGGGGCCAGCCTGCGTGGGCGCGGTTGCGGGGCTGGCTGCACGTATTGCGCAACCGAGGATGGCACCGCAGCTGGCGGGAGTGGCCGCGCTGGGCACGTCTGGGGTTTCGCGCCACTCCGCGGCTGTGCGTCTACGACGCGGGCACGGAGCTGCTTTTTGCCTTGGCTGCCCGGCTGGGGACCGGGCGCGAGCCCGATATCGACTGCGCTGCGCTCACTCGTTCCCTGCCCGTTCGCTTTCGCGATCAGGAAGGCGCCGGAACGCCATGGCAGGAGATTGCGCGTGAAGTCTCCTGTAACTACCGCGACTTCCTCGTCGGGACTCGGGCATGACCGCCATGCACTTGGACCCTCTTCCCGCCGAGGAGGCGGTTCGGTGGGACGAGCTGGTGGCGCCCTACGAGACCCGGCAACTCTTCCATCGCCAGGTCTGGCTCGATTACCTTGCCGCCAGCCGCGGCCTGGACATCCGCAAGTGGTCCATCGTGGACGGCAACCGGCGCGTGGGCTACCTGTGCGGCGGAATCCTCCGGAAGGGACCGTTCCGCATACTTGGCAGCCCTTTGCGCGGCTGGGGCACCAACTTCATGGGCCCGATCGTCGACGAGGCGATCGACCAGTCGCGCCTTCTCGCCGCGCTCGACACGTTGGCACGGGCGGAGCGGCTCTCCATGATCGAGATCGAGCATCCCCGCCTGCAGCCCTCGGTGCTCGCGGCGGCGCGGTATGAGGACGATGCAGACCGCACCTACGTCGTTCCGATCGTCCCATTCGACGCCGAGGCGACCTTCGAGCGCATCCATTCCAAGAAACGGAACCAGATCCGCAAGGCCATGAAGTCGGGTCTTACCGTCGAGGACACTGACGATCCAGCCGTCGCGGATGAGTTCTATGATCGATTTCAGGACCTGATGGGTCACAAGAGCCTCGCCCCTCCGTACCCGCGCGAGTACCCGCGTCTCCTATTCCGACACCTGAAGCCAGCGGGCCTGCTCCTCAGCTTGCGGGTGCGGGACGCATCAGGGCGCATCCTCGCCAATGGGCTGTTTCCGCACGATGACCGGACGGTGTACTTCTGGGGAGGCTCGAGCTGGCAAGAGGGGCGCGAGCTCAACCCCAATGACTATCTCCAGTGGAGCGTGATCCGGCTGGCCTGCGAGCGCGGGCTGCAGTCGTACAACATGTGCGGACCCGGCCGCTTCAAAGCAGCTTTCGGGGGCGACCTGGTCGACATCCATCGCTGGCACAAGTGTTTCGGCGGCGCGGCCCGCTGGGCCCGCCGGGGCTATGAGGCGTACTTCAAGGCCGGGCTTCGGGTGAAAGCGCAGTGGAGCCGACTGCGTGCCCCATCCGGGGCCGCGGCCTAGTGCGACTGCTCTTCCTCTCCATGACCGTGCCTTGGCCGCCCAACAACGGCCACCGGATGCGGACGTGGTCATTGCTGCGTGCATTGGCCGCGGAAGGCCACGAGACGACGTTGCTGGCCTTCGCCTACCCGGGGGAGCTCGGGGCCGATACCGGCCCATTGCTCGACGTGTGCGCTCATCTGGAAATGGTTCCCCTTGAATTGGCAAGCCTGGCCGCCTGGGTCGGCGCCCTGGACCGGGTGCGGGCCTTAGGTGGCAAGGCTCCCTATGCCGCCCGCCGTTATCGGTCGAGCGAGATGGCCGATCGTATCGAGTCCCACGTCATGAGCGACAGCTTCGACGCCGTCATTGTCGACACCGTCTTCGGTACTGTGAACGTGCTCACCACGGATGTGCCGATACTCCTCAACAACGTGGACGTGGAGCACGTCGTCTTGGAACGCTATGTGCGCTGCGAGCGGAACCCTGTCAAGCGACTGTATGCCTGGCTGGAGGCCCGTCGGCTGCGAAGCTTCGAGGCGCAAGCTTGCCGCCGCGCCGCGGTTGGGATGCCCTGCTCGGAGGTAGACGAGGCGTTGCTGCACGCGCTCTGTCCCGACCTCCCCCTAGTGGTCGTCCCGAACGTGATCGATACCGCCGAGTACACGCCACCCGTGCAGGACCCCGAAGACGTATTGCTCTTCCAAGGTGGCCTTGACTGGTACCCCAACCGCGACGCGGTCCAGTTTTTCGCTACGGAGATCCTGCCCCTGGTCCGTCGGTCCCGGCCGCAAACGCGATTCGTTGTCGCGGGCCGCAACCCGCCGCCGGCCTTCCGTCGCCGCCTGGCCCGGGTTCCGGGGCTCGAGTTCACGGGAACCGTGCCCGACATGCGACCGGTCATCGCTGGGGCGTCCGTCTGCGTCGTTCCGTTGCGGATCGGCAGCGGCACGCGCATCAAGATCCTCGAGGCCGCGGCGATGGCCCGGCCGGTAGTCTCGACCACATTGGGAGCGGAGGGGCTGACGTTTCTGAGCGGAAGGGACATCGTCTTGGCTGATGCTCCCGGCAAATTCGCACATGCAGTGCTCGAGCTCCTGGGCGATCGGCTCAGGCGTCGGCGAATGGGGAGCGCCGCTAGAAGACGCGTCGAAGAAGAATACAGCTTTGCCGTCCTGCGCATGCGGCTACGGGAGGTCCTGGCTACGGTTCAAACTAAGTTGCCACACAAGCGGGCCGCAGTCGCCCTCGCCGGTCAGGTCGCCCGATGATCTTCTACTACCTTCTCGTCCTGTCGCTTCCCCTTGTAGAGCACGCCATCTTCGGAGCGCGAGTGGGAGGCATGACCGTCATCAAGTATGTCGGTCTGATCTGCCTGGGATACGCCCTGTTCAGTCTGATCGGACGTCAGCGGTCGCCGCAGTTCCTCGCCACGGCCCAGGCGCAGGCCCTCCTCGTCTTCTTCTGCATGGCCCTCGTGTCCTATGTGCTTCATGGGAGCAGCGAGCTCGGCGCCGCCCTGGGGGCCCTCACCACGTACCTCGCGCACTTAGTGTTCTTCGTCATCACTCTCATCGTGGTCAGCTCTCTAGAGCGGCTGCGCCGGGTGCTTCTGTGCGCGATCGGCGCGATGGGTCTCGCGTCCCTGTACGTCTTGCGAGAGTGGCAGGGCGGCAGTTCCGTTTACGGCGCGGGGTATCGACCGGGATACGTCACCGGCGACCCCAACTTCTACGCCGCCTCCACGGTGCTGTGCCTTCCCCTGGCCTTTTGCTGGGCCCTCGATCAGCGCCCGGCCTTGGAGCGGCTGTGGTGCGTCGGCGGTTTGCTGGCCGGCCTCGCCGGGAGCATGGTGGCTGCGTCGAGGGGCGGCTTCGCGGGGCTTCTGGTTGGCATGGCCTTCTTGGTCTGGCACTCGCCGCGGCGGGCCCGGAATTTCACCGTCGGCGCAGGGGCGCTCATGTTGTTCCTCGGATTCTCGCCCACTTCGCCCTTGAAGCGGATCCTGAACCCCGTCCACGGTGACCAGGAAGCGGCCGACGTGCGACTCCAACTCTGGGCTGGCGCGTTGAACATGGTGAAGGAGCGTCCTCTGACCGGATTCGGGCTGGCGTCCTTCAAGACCCAGGTGGGCCCGTACTCGGACCTGCCGGAAGACGTGCGGTTCGCCGCTCACAACGCCTACTTGGAGATCGCAGTCGAGATGGGCGTGCCCGGGCTGCTCGCGCTCGTGGCCCTGATTTATCTCAGCTGCCGTGGGGTGGACCGCGTGCGGCGCCTGACTCGGCGCACGGGGCCCCCAACGCTCCACCGCGCAGCCCTTGGCATCGAGGCCGGCTTGATTGGATACGCCGTGAGCCTGGTGTTCGTGTCTGGCCTGTTCTTGAAGGTATTCTGGCTCATGCTGTTCCTTTCAATGTGCCTGCCTGCGCTGCAGCCGCAGGCGCGCATCGAGCAGGAGGCGGAGGCCGCTTGATCGAACGACTGGCTTGACGCCGCGCCTGGACCTTCCCGCTTCTCGCCCCGCCGGGACCGTCGCGCGCGTACCGCTATTGATATTGGCGCTGCTGTCGGTCGCGCTCCGACTGAGCCATCTCGGCCACAGCGTTTGGAACGACGAGACGTTCTCGACCCACCTGCGCCTCGGCTTCCATCGTCAAAGCTTGGCCTGGATCGCCTACGACAACCACCCGCCCCTCTACAGCGTGCTCATGCTGTTGTGGGTATCGCTCTTCGGCGACAGCGAGGTGTCGATCCGGACCGTGCCACTTCTGTGCAGCGTGGCCAGTGTCTACTGGATGGGCCGGGTCGCAGCTTTCCTGATCGGGCCCAGGGGAGCGCTGATGGCGGCAGCGGTAATGGCGCTTTCCGGGGCCAGCATCTTCTACGCCCAGGAGGCCCGGTCCTATTCATTCATCATCCTCCTGTTCCTCCTCATGGCCGAGGCGCTTCTCCGGTACGAGGAAAACCGCGACCAACGGAGCCTGCGACGGTTCCTGCTTTTTGCGCTCCTGTGCGCCGCCAGCCACGTGTATGCATTCCTGTTCGTGCTGTGCTTGTGGGCGCTCCTCCTGTTGAGCGCGCGCACACCGCGCGCCCTCGCGGGTATGATCCGAGCAGGTGTCACGCAGGCGGCGCTGGTCGCGCCGCTCTACTTTCTCGTCGCCCTCCTCACCCTCTTCACAAATGAGTATGAGTTTCTCTGGAAGGGGCTGACGTACGCCTTTACCGGGCACGACGCGGCGGCGCTCCTGTCGTTCTACCTGTTCGGTTACGGGGGCGCCAACACGCTGGCCTGGGTTCACTGGGTGGCAGGCGCGATCTTCCTGGGGGGGGTGGCGGCGGCCTTCAAACTGCAGCGCGCCAAGCCCGAGGGCTCGGGTGTGCCGGATTTCTCACTGCCGGAGCACGGCCGGGCGTTCGCATGGAGCGTGGGCCTCGGGTTGGCAGCCTCGCTCGCGGCGGCCAGCGCCCCCTGGTGGCTGTCCCCGCAAAGCCTGCAGCGGTTCGTGGGGCCAGAGAACCATCCGCATCTCATGGCGGCCCTGCCGCAGTTGCTGAACCGGACCAGCGTGCTCTATCTGTTCGGCTACGGCGCGCTCATTGCGTTGTGGGCGGCCGCGGGCGCGCCCGACCGTCCCGGTCCGCTGGCGCGGATGATTCGGCTGCTTTCCCCGAACGGGACTGGTCCGCGCCTGCAGGCCGCCCAGGTCATAGTCGCGCTACCGCTGCTGGCGTTGATCCTCGTGCTGGCGATCAGCTACTTTCGTCCTACCTACAACCGGCGCTACATGCTGGCCCTGCTGCCCTTTGCCCTCCTCGCCGTGACGGTCGCGCTCTGGCGGTTCCCGGGGCGCCGGATGCGGGCGGCACTCATCGCGGCCGTCTTTGCCAGCCAGTTGTTTTCGCTGACCGCACAGGAGGAAAGTTTCTTCTTCTTCAAGCCGGATTACCGGCGGGCGCTCCAATACGCCAGCGGGCTCGGGATGCCCGCCACCGGGACTGCCCTCTGGGAGCTGGACAACGTCAGCCGATACTATGCGGGGCGCCACGAGATCGCGCCCGTGAGGGTCCTCTCGCGTCCGCAGGCGATGACCGTCGACCACGTCGTGGTCTTCGTCTCTCGTGCTTATCCGCTGGAAGCTCCGCACCAGGCGGAGCTGCGAGACCTCGTGCGGACACGGACGCGCCGCGAGGTGCACTTCGCGGGGCTCACCCTTTACGAGGTCGGACCCGAGACAGGTCTCGAAGGACGGCGGTGACGGTGGCGACACCGCAGCCTTCAGGTGGGGTCGCGGCTCCACCGGGAGCAGCGTCACCGAGGCGCCGGTGGCGGGCGTTGTTCGCCAACCTCGCCCTCGCAGCCGGCTCGATGGGCCTCTCGCTCCTCGTGATCGAGATGTGCTTGAGGCTCCTCTACGGAGCCCCTCCGAGCTGGCGGACACCCCAGGTGAAGCACCAGCTCACGAACTACGGCTACAAGTTCGTTCCGCATCAGGCCACCTACACGGGCGGATCGCCCGTCTCCACCAACGCCCATGGGTTCCGCGGCCCGGGGTGGGTGCTGCCGAAGCCTTCCGGCACTTTCCGCGTGATGGTCCTCGGGGACTCCTTGAGCTTCGGCACGTTGGTCGGGTACGAGGACACCTTTGCCGCGCGGCTTCAGCAGGGCTTACGCGCCCGTGCTCCGGGGGCCGAGGTCATCCTGACCGCGGCGGGAGGCTGGGACACGGCGCAGGAGGTGGCCTTTCTCGAGCAGGAAGGCGTGGAGTATCAGCCCGACGCGGTGGTACTCGCCTTCTACTACAACGACTACCGACTCCCGGCCGAGTCCGCCCGTCCCGTGCGGCTCATGCCGGAAGGGCGGGTCGACGAACGGCCGGCGTGGATGCGTTGGGTGCCGTACCGGTTCGTCTACACCGTCAAGCGCTCCGCCCTGGTGACGCTTCTGCGCAATCGGTTCGCCAACTTCCTGGCCGGGCGGACAGCGCAGCAGGACTTCTATCACGCGTTGATGGAAAACCAGCTGGAACTCGAGCGCGAGGAACGCATCGTGGCCGTGCACCAGATGCTGACCCGCATGGAAGCGATCTGCGACGCGCGCGGGGTCCGTCTGCTGGTGGCGCATCTGCCCCCCATCAACCTCTTCCGGTACCCCCGGGGCAGCCGCGCCTACGTGGCGCATCTGGAGCGATTCTGCCGCGAGCACGGACTCCAGTTCCTCGATCTGTCCGACCGATTCTGGCGAGAGCGCAAACCCGATGCGCTCTACCTCTACCCGTGGGACGCCCACCTGAGCCCGCGCGGACACGCGGTCGTGGCCGAGGAGCTGACCCGCGTGCTGGGCGGCTGGTTCGATGCCGCCCCGCAGGGCTGGCCGGCCGAGGGTAGGGCACCCGTCGCCGGCGTGCCCCCGCCGCGCGCCGCGTCGGCGGGCACGCGGTGAAGCCGCCACACCTCGATCGCCCCCTCGATGACGCGACCCGCGCGCGTCGCGGGGAAGGAGCCCAGGCTCTGGAAGCGCTCGGGGCGCGTCCGGACGGTCTCCATCATGAGCTGCTGGTGGAGCGCGTCCCCGGTGACTGCAGACGCATCGAGGACGACTATCTCCACGCCCTTGTCGAGGAAAGCGATGACCTCGGCCGGCGTGCGGTGGAGCAGGCGATAGTCCTTGCCGTTCCAGCCG
>Ga0136617_10002360_pt1 | contig 16837 bp, 19 predicted proteins | sample AntDrymUQ3222106_2_FD_129672 | JGI IMG/M metagenome (GOLD analysis project Ga0136617, IMG submission 129672) | Polar desert sand microbial communities from Dry Valleys, Antarctica - metaG UQ322 (21.06) | ecosystem: Environmental > Terrestrial > Soil > Desert | place: Antarctica: Dry Valley...
GAACTGCTGTTCCTCGACGAGCCGACGACCGGGTTCGACCCCGAGGCGCGCCGGCAGTTCTGGACGCTCATCCGACAACTGAACGACGAGGACACCACCATCGTCCTCACCACGCACTACCTTGAGGAGGCAGAGGCGCTGGCCGATCGAGTCGGGGTCGTCAGCGGTGGCCGGATCCTCGAGGTCGGCCCACCCGCTCACCTGGGTGGCCGCGACACGGCCAAAGTCACCGTCACGTGGACCGGCCCCAACGGCGCGGAGTCGGTGCAAACCGACACGCCCACGCGGGTGGTGACGGAACTGGCCGGTCGATTCGATGGCGAGGTCCCCGGCCTGACTGTCCGCCGGCCCACCCTGGAAGACGTCTACTTGACCATGATCGGAGCTGCTCGATGACCGGGACGACAACCTCGAGCGGCAAACGCGCGGCGGGGCGGCAGCCGTCGGTGCTGCGCGTCGGTCTGCGGCGCGGAGTGATCGAGATCCGGCAGTTCATGCGCGAGCGCGACGCCGTGGTATTCAGCCTGCTGTTCCCGGTCGGCCTGATGGTGCTGTTCGCCTCGATCTTCAAAGGCGAGATCGCGAACACCGGCGTAGACATCCGGCAGGTCTTCGTCGCCGGGATGATCGCCTCCGGAATCATGTCGACCAGCTTTCAGAGCCTGGCCATCAGCATCGCGATCGAGCGCGACGACGGCACTCTCAAGCGGCTTGCCGGTACGCCGATGCCGCGGGCTTCGTACTTCATCGGCAAGGTCGTCCTGGTCGTACTGACCGGCATCCTCGAAACCGTCCTCCTGCTCGGGATCGGCACCCTGTTCTTCGGCCTGGACCTGCCCACGGAGGCGGGCCGGTGGTTGACCTTCGGCTGGGTGTTCGCCCTGTCGCTCGTGGCCTGCTCGCTGCTGGGTATCGCCATGGCAAGCGTCCCGCGCAGCGGGCGGGCTGCTGCAGCGGTCGTCACACCGCCGTTCATCCTGTTGCAGTTCATCTCCGGTGTTTACATCCCGTTCAACGAACTGCCGGCCGGCCTGCAGCAGATCGCCTCGGTGTTTCCGCTGAAGTGGATGTGCCAGGGACTGCGCTCGGTGTTCCTGCCGGACTCCTTCGTCAGCCAGGAGCCCGCGGGGTCGTGGGAGCACGGCATGATCGCTCTGGTGCTCCTCGCCTGGTGCGTCGGTGGCCTGGTGCTGTGCCTGAAGACATTCCGGTGGAAGGGTCGGCGGGACGGGTGAGCCAGAGCGCGCAGGATCAGGACGCCTGGGTCCGTTATGAGGCCTGGTGGCATTTCGCCTTCGGCGTCCTGACCGCGCTTGCGCTCATCCTGTTGGCCGTCGAGGAGTCTCCAGCAAGCCGGCGGCTTCTGGCCGCCTGTCTTGTCGTGGCACTTGCTGGTTGGTACGTGGGGGTGGGCAAGGCCCAGATCAACAGGTCGGACCCTCGCCGAGGCATGGTTGCCGCCGTCGGCACGATCGTGCTGCAGCTCGCCGCGTTCGCCGCGGAGCCGGGCACCGGCGTCCTGTTGTTCATCGTCTACGCACAACTGTTCGCGTATCTCGAGCAGGTTCGCTACACCGTTCCCGCGGTAGCCACGCTCTCGCTGGGAGTTGCATTGCTCAGCGCCGCAGATGCGGGCTGGACGTGGGACGCAACGCTGGCAGCGCTCGGTGGCGGAGCGGTGTCGCTGATCTTCGCCATCAGCTTCGGTCTCTGGATCAGTCGCATCATCGAACAGAGCCGTGACCGGGCGAAGCTCATCAACGACCTTCAGCAGGCCCGAGCCGAGTTGGACACAGCGCACCGAGATGCTGGCGCCGCCGCGGAGCGGCGGCGGTTGGCGCTGGAGATTCACGACACCCTCGCCCAGGGATTCACCAGCATCGTGATGCTGGTGCAGGCGGCCGAGGTGCAGGCCGGCCGGTCCGAGGAGGAATTGCGCCGGCATCTGGCCCTCATCGAGCGGACAGCTCGAGAGAACCTCGACGAGGCGCGGTCGCTGGTCGCTGCCCTCGCCCCGGTTCCCCTCCAGGCGGCACCACTGGCAGAGGCATTGACGCGGCTCACCGAGAACTTCTCCGACGAGACCGGCGTTCCCGCTCGGCTCTCGGTGACTGGCACGCCACGACCGCTCGACGGCAACACCGAGGTGGTCCTGCTGCGGGTGGCGCAGGAGGCGCTGAACAACGTACGACGGCATGCCGCTGCCAGCCATGTCGACGTGGAGCTGTCCTATGTGGATGTCTCGGTCGGCGTACAGATACGCGATGACGGCTGCGGTTTCGCTCCTGCCGCAACTTCTGGATTCGGGCTGCGCGGCATGCGTTCTCGGGTGGAGCAGGTCGGCGGTGACGTCCTCGTGGAAACGGCACCAGGCAAGGGCACCCGCGTGGGCGTGACGCTGCGATGACAGTCCGGTTGATCATCGTCGACGACCACCCCGTCGTCCGGCAGGGACTGCGCGGCATGCTCTCGACCGACCCGACGCTGGACGTGGTCGGCGAGGCGGCAACTGGCGAGGACGCGCTGGTGCAGATCGCTGAGCTCAACCCCGACGTGGTGCTGATGGACCTGCGAATGCCCGGCATGGACGGCGCAACGGCCACCGGGCGGATCACCCGCGAGCACCCCAGCGTCAAGGTGGTCGTGCTCACCACGTACGACAGCGACACCGACATCCTGCGTGCGGTCGAGGCTGGCGCTGCCGGTTATCTGCTGAAGGACACACCGATGGAGGATCTGGCAGCCGCCTTGCGAGCGGCCGCGCGGGGCGAGACGGTGCTCGCGCCACCCGTTGCCGCCCGCCTGGTGTCGCGAATGCGCACGCCGCCAGCCGAATCTCTGACGCCCCGCGAGGTCCAGGTTCTGGCCGAGGTGGCACGCGGGCTGACCAACGCCGACGTGGGCCGGGCGCTCTACATCGGCGAGACGACGGTGAAGACCCATCTGTTGCGGATCTTCGCCAAGCTCGGCGTCGACGATCGCACGGCCGCCGTCACGGTGGCCATGCAGCGCGGCATCCTGCCATCCCCCGGCCGCTGACCCCGGCCGGCCGCCACCCCTGCCCTCCTCGGTGATCATGGAAGTTTGCCCGCCGACACGCCCCGCAGGGGCCACCAAAGTTCCATGATCAACGGGAGGGGCCAGGGGTACGGGCCGTCAGTCGTATTCGTAGAAGCCTTTGCCGGTCTTGCGGCCAAGGTCACCGGCGGCGACCATTCGGGCCAGCAGTTCTGGCGGAGCGAACTTCGGGTCGCGGGTGTCGGCGTAAATGTTGTTGGTGGCGTTGACCATGACGTCGATGCCGGTCAGATCCATGGTGCGCAGTGGCCCCATTGGGTGACCGAAGCCGAGTTGGCACGCCGTATCGATGTCCTCAGCGGTGGCCACGCCGTTCTCTACGAGGCGGGCGGCCTCGTTGGCCATCGCAGCCACCAGCCGAGTGGTCACGAATCCCGCGACGTCGCGGTGGACCACGATGCAGGTCTTGCCGATGCTCTCGGCAAAGCTGCGAGCTGTGGTGACGGTGGCGTCTGAAGTCTTGAAGCCACGCACCAGCTCGCAGAGCTTCATCATCGGCACCGGAGAGAAGAAGTGCGTGCCGATGACTCTTTCGGGCCGGCCAGTGGCCGCCGCGATCGCGGTGATCGGGATGGCACTGGTGTTGGTCGCCAGCACTGTGTCGTCGCGGCAGATCTTGTCCAGAGTCGAGAAGACCTCACGCTTGGGCTCGATCGACTCGAAAACCGCTTCCACGACGATGTCGGCGTCGGCGGCAGCGCTCAACTCTGTCGTGGTCGTGATGCGCCCCAGCGCGGTCTCAACGTCGGCGGCCGACATTTTGTCCTTGGCAACGAAACGGGTGTACGACGCGCGGACCGCGTCCAGCCCCCGCCCTAACGCTCCGTCGTCGAGGTCGCGCAACGTCACCGTCCAGCCGGCCGCTGCGGCGACCTGCGCGATTCCCGAGCCCATCAGACCGGCGCCAATAACGGCGAGCTTGCCTGCCACGGTGCGCGCTCCTCACTAAAACGGTGGGATTGCCACTCGACCCTAGCGAGGCCAGCCAGCATGTACCTCCAAGGCACTGCGCGTCACTCTCCGCGCACTTTGAGCAACAGAGATCGTCGCCGCGAAGGATGATAGGCGACGAAAGTACGACGTGCCGGAAGGCGGTTTCAGAAAGTGAGCGGGAAGTCGGGCTCTGGGACATCGACGCGCGTGATGTCCGCCCCGAGACCACGAAGGTTGGCCACGAAGTCGGGATAGCCGCGGTCGATATGCGACACGTCGGAGATCTCGGTGCCACCGTCTGCGCAGAGCGCGGCCAGGACCAGCCCCGCGCCAGCCCGGATATCCGTGGCGCGCACCGGCGCGCCGGACAGCCGCTCGCGGCCGCGTACGACGGCGTGGTGCCCGTCGGTGCGCACGTCGGCACCCAACCTGGTCAACTCGTTGACGAACATGAACCGGCTGTCGAAGACGTTCTCCGTGACCATCGAGGCACCTTCGGAGACCGCCCCCAGGGCGATGGCCATCGGCAGGAGATCCGATGGAAATCCGGGGTAGGGCAGCGTCACGACGTCAACAGCGCGCGGACGGGTCTCCATCGCGACCCGGAAGCCGGGGGCGCCCAGCAGCGGCTCGACGGTCGCGCCGGCCGTCACCAGCTTGTCGAGGGTGATCTCCAGATGCCGCGCCTGCGCTCCCAGCACCGTCACATCGCCGCGACTCATCACCGCGGCGATCGCCCAGGTGCCGGCCACGATGCGATCCGGGAGCGTCTCGTGGGTCACCGGGTGGAGGCCCTCAACGCCCTCGATCTCGATGGTCGACGTGCCGGCACCTGAGATCTGCGCGCCCATCTCGGTGAGCAGGGTGCAGATGTCGACGATCTCCGGTTCGCGGGCGGCATTGTCGATGACGGTTGTCCCCTTGGCGAGCACGGCGGCCATGAGGATCTGTTCGGTGGCTCCCACGCTGGGGAAGTCCAGCCAGACGCCCGCGCCGGCTAGCTGCCCGGAACGCGCAATGACGTACCCATGCTCGCTGGTCACCTCGGCGCCCAGCCGGGTCAGCCCGGCAATGTGCATGTCGAGCCCGCGAGAGCCGATGTTGTCACCACCCGGCAGCGCGACCTTGGCCTCACCGGTACGGGCCAGCAGCGGGCCGAGGACGCAGATCGAGGCGCGCATCCGGCGTACCAGGTCGTAGTCGGCCTCCGAGCCCAACGACTCGGGGCAGTCGATGGTGACCCTGCCGCCGTCCATGGTCACCGTGCAGCCCAGCCGGCGCAGCACCTCGGCCATGATGGCCACGTCGAGAATCTGCGGTGCGCTGGTGAGAACGGTGCGGCCTTCGGCCAGCAAGGCAGTGGCCATCAGCTTCAGGACGCTGTTCTTGGCGCCGGTTACCGGGACGTCCCCGGCCAGACGGGTACCACCGGCGATCCGGAAGAGCTCCACGAGGGGATCGTATAGGTCGAGTGAGCATCGAGCGGAGCGCAGCGCAGCGAGGAGCGGAGCGAGATGACAACCGGCCCCACCCGTAGGGTTAGTCCATGGCCGTGCACCTCACGAGGATTTACACCAAGACCGGCGACGACGGGACGACAGCCCTCGGTGACATGAGCCGGGTGGCTAAGACGCATCCGCGGATCGGCGCCTTTGCCGATGTGGATGAGACCAACGCGGCAATCGGGGTGGCGCTCGCGCTCGGCCAGCTTGCTCCAGACGTCGCCGCCGTGCTCCGCCAGGTACAGAACGACCTGTTTGATGTGGGCGCCGATCTCTGCACCCCGGTGGTCGAGAATCCGCCGTACCAACCACTGCGGATCACTGACGACTACGTCGAGCGTCTGGAGCAGGCATGTGATGCCTTCAACGAGCGGCTGACCAAGCTCGACAGCTTCATCCTGCCGGGCGGGACACCTGGAGCAGCGCTGCTGCACGTCGCCCGCACCATCGCCCGGCGGGCGGAGCGCAGCACCTGGCTGCTACTCGAGGCTGACCCCCCGCACACCAGCCGGACCGCGGTGCTCTATCTCAACCGGCTCTCTGACCTGCTGTTCATCCTGGCCCGGGTCGCTAACCCTGGCGGCGACGTCCTCTGGCAGCCCGGCGGAACGAGCGAGGGCACCAGCGATCCGACCGGGTAACGGATGGGCCGATCAGTCTTCGACCACCGGACCTGAGGCGGCGGCTTCGAGCCAGGAGAGAAAGCCGGTCAGCGCTGACTGTCCTATCGCGATCTGGACCGGCCCGTCCGTACTCGTGCATTCCAGGACGACCATGCCGGCCTGCAGGGAGAGCCGCTCCGGCCCCGTGGGCGACCGCCGCTCCGCCACCCGCAGCCCCCGGCGGGACAGCGTGCGCCGGGGACGCGGAGCTAAGCTGAACACCCGAAACCACTGCAACTCGTCACCGACGTACCGGCCGATGCCGAGCACCCAGCCGCGGCCGTGATTACCCTCGCGCAGCCGCAGACTCATCTCGACGGTCCCGCCGCGTCGCGCCAGCAACCACCGCCGGAAGGCGAACCCGACCACGAGCCAGACCGATCCCACCACCACGAAAGCGATGAGGTCGAGCAGGATCGTCTGCATGTACGGCCCCCCCCGGCCGCCGAAATCAGACCGACTCGCCGACGGCGCGCAGGCGACTCATGGCGCGCTGCCGCGCCGCCTGCGCCTCTTCGTCGCCCCCATCGGCGTTCGCTGCGCGGTCGTATGCCTGCCTCGCCCGGCTGGCGTCGATGTCATCGGCCAACTCGGCGATCTCGGCGAGAATCGACACGCCCTCGGGAGTGACGGAGAGGAAGCCGCCGTGGACCGCGAACACAAGCTCCGAGCCACCGTCCTGCTTGATACGCACGACCCAGCCCTCGGCCAGCTCGCCCAGCAGTGGTGCGTGCCCGGGCAGGATGCCCAACTCACCCTCTGTAGTCCGGGCGCTCAGCATGGTCGCGTCGCCCGACCAGATCGGCCTCTCTACGGAGACGAGTTCGACGTGCAGCGGGTCCGCCACCTGCAGCTCCTCACGCGGTCATTGGGATTGCCTAAGTCTACCCAGCGATCCACCTCGCCAGCGGAGGTCACCCACAGCTACATCAGGTCGGACGTGCCGGAGGTGTCAGGCGAGGCACACGGGGGCGGCCCAGCCGAACTGCGTGTACGCCGCCTCGTGGCTGGTGAGGCTGAGCATCTGGCGATATCTCGTCCAGGTCAAGCACGGCAGGCGATAGTGCCGGGAGTACGGCGGGACGGTCACCTGGTAGCCGGCCAGCCAGGTGTACGGGACGGTCCTGCCGTCCATGGCGCGGACCCAGTTGGGGAAGTGGGCAGCCGCGGCCAAGACCTCGGCGTGCGCCGACGCGCTACTCATCACCTTGAGCGCACTCACGTGCTGGCCGGGCAGCCAATGCGCGCCGAGGTCAAGGGTCACCCGGCGCACGCCGGGCCGGTGGACGATGCCGGTGGCAAGCCGTAGCGGCTTGAGTCCGCTGCCCGGCTGATCCCAGTACCAGTCGTCCCAGCACCAGGAATTGGGCTGTTGTAACGCGGCCAGCAGCCACAGGTCGTCAGCGGTGTGCCGGACAGCGTCCAGGTCGCCCTTGCCCTTCAGGTAGACGGCGATGAGGTCCACGACCAGCGGGTTGTCGTACGTGCGGGGGGTGAGATCAATGGCATCGAAGTCCTCGGCGGTGAAGCCCCACCGGCGGGTCTGATTCCACTCGCGCACGCTGGCCAGCTGGGCGTCGAGCGGGGTGAACATGTCGTTGGGTGGCGCCTCGGACAGCGGCGGAAGCTCGTAGGTCTCCCACGTGTTGGCGTCGTCCATGAATCGATAGTCGCTGGCGGGCGCCGGACGGGCAAGTGTCCCGCTCCGGCTGGCCAGATGGCAGGGGTGCGCCATCGCGTAACCTGATCGGCCGTGAGCTCCTTGGATTCCGCCCGCACCGCATTCGTCGTCATCAACCTGATGCCGCGGATCGTCACACAGCCGACCGAGCCGTCGTCTGGCCAGGAGGTGCTGGAGCGCTGTGTCGCCCTGGCAGATGCCCTGCGTGGGCAAGGAACGTGCATTGTCTGGGTACGCGTCGAGCGGCCCGGCGTGGACCCGCAACCGCCGGGCAGCCACCTGGCCGTGACACCACAGCAGGGCGATCTCGAGATCGTCAAACACACCTGGGGCGCCTTTCAGGACACCGGTCTCGATGGCATGCTGCGTCAGCGTGCTGTCGAGCACGTCGTGCTGGGCGGTCTCGTACGAACTTCGGGGTCGAGTCGACCGGGCGCATCGCCGACAAGCTCGGGTATGCGGTGACATTCGTGTCCGATGCGATGGCTGGGTACGACGAGCATGCGCACCGGTTCGCCGTGGAGTACGTCTTCCCGCGTATCGGCACCGTCCGCACTGCCGACGCCCTGCTGCCGCGCTCGTGACCCGGCCCGCGCGAACGCTCAGCGACGTCGAACTGGCCATCAGGTCGGCCTGGTCCCGCGCGACGTGCGACGAGGCTGATGTCGATGACTGGGTGGTGACCAACCCGGCCCGCGGGCAATGCGGAGCGACCGCGCTGACCCTGCATGACCTGCTCGGCGGCGATCTGCTCGAGGCGGAGGTCCTGCACGCCGACGGAAGCAGGCAGGGCTACCACGCGTGGAACCGGCTCGCCGGTGTCGAGATCGACCTCACCCTTGAGCAATTCTCGTCAACGGAGTTGGTCCAGACCCCTCATGTCGTCCAGCGCCCGCCGGGCCCGCCCCTACGGGGGGCCGAGCAGTACCAGCTGCTGCGCACTCGGGTCTTCACGGCGCTGGGCATCGCCTCGGCGCGTCCGTAGTCTGCCAGGCGATGGCGCTTCTGGATCTGCTCAACGCGGCTGCACACGGCGACCTCCCGGCTCCGGATGGCACCGTGACTGTCGTCGCCGACGACCCCGGCCGGGCCTGGGCCGTGCTGGGCTTCACCGCCCACTTCATCGTCTGCGCGCCGGTCGAACCCGACTGGGTACGCGGGCAACTCCCGCCGGGCGACCTGACGGCCCCGCTCGGCGCCCGCTTCCTGGTCCGGCTGGCCGACCGGCTCGGTGCCAACATCGGTGCCCACGACGCGGTGCTGGTGACGTTGGCCGACGGCCGAGCCGCCAGTCTGGCACTGCACCCGGTCGACGAACCTCAGCATCCGCGGGTGCGGCGCGCCCGCCGCTACCGCAACGACATCCAGGTATGGACCACGGACGACGGGCACGGCGTGGTGCTGCTCGGCCGCGGGGTGGCCGGGCGCTGGGAGGTGGCCTTCGAGGTGACCGACGCGGCACGGGGCCGTGGTCTGGGCCGCCAGTTGGCGATGGCCGCTCGCGGCCTGCTCCCGGCGGGTATGCCGATCTTCGCTCAGGTCTCACCGGGCAACGCCGCGTCGATGCGCGTCGTGCTGGCGGCCGGATTCCGCCCGGTGGGCGCCGAAGTGCTGCTCACGCCCCGCAGCCAGAGGCGCGATCAAGGAGAGATGGTCGCCGTAGAAGATCGACTAGCGACCATTCATCCTTGATCGAGCCTGTCGCACAACGATCCGCCGGCGGGGCACGATCATGACTTTTGCCTTGTGTACGCGGGTGTTCTGCCCGTTTGTCCAAGGCGAATGCCATGATCGTCTTTGCTGGTCGCATTTGCGCGACAGGCTCGATCGTCGGTTGTCCGTCCGGGAGCCGCTGGTCGGTCAAGTCTTACTCGCCGAGCTTCTTCGCGTTCGCTTCGACGTCTTCGATGCCGCCGCAGAGGAAAAATGCCTGCTCGGGCAGGTGGTCGTAGTCGCCGTCGGCCAGCTTGCGGAAGCTCGCGACCGTCTCCTCACGGGAGACGAACGAGCCCTCCTGGCCGGTGAACTGCTGCGCCACGAAGAGGTTCTGCGACAGGAACCGCTGGATCCGGCGAGCCCGCCCGACCAGCACCTTGTCATCTTCGGACAGCTCGTCGATGCCGAGGATCGCGATGATGTCCTGTAGATCCTTGTACCGCTGCAGGATCCGCTTCACCTCTTGCGCCACCGCGTAGTGCTCGTCGCCGACGTAGCGAGCATCGAGGATGCGCGAGGTCGAGTCGAGCGGGTCGACGGCCGGGTAGATACCGAGCTCGGAAATCGGCCGGGACAGCACCGTGGTGGCGTCGAGGTGGGCGAACGTGGTGTGCGGCGCCGGGTCGGTGATGTCGTCGGCGGGCACATAGATTGCCTGAAGCGACGTGATGGAGTGCCCCCGAGTCGAGGTGATGCGCTCCTGCAGCTCGCCCATCTCATCGGCCAGGGTCGGCTGGTAGCCCACCGCCGAGGGCATCCGGCCGAGCAGCGTCGACACCTCGGAGCCGGCCTGGGTGAACCGGAAGATGTTGTCGATGAACAGCAGCACGTCCTGCTGCTGCACGTCCCGGAAGTACTCGGCCATCGTGAGCGCCGAGAGACCCACCCGCAAGCGGGTGCCCGGCGGCTCGTCCATCTGCCCGAACACCAGCGCGGTGTCCTTGATCACTCCGGACTCGGTCATCTCACCGAACAGGTCGTTGCCCTCACGGGTGCGCTCGCCGACCCCGGCGAATACGGACACGCCACCGAACTCCTGAGCCACCCGGCGGATCATCTCCTGGATCAGCACCGTTTTGCCTACACCGGCACCGCCGAACAGGCCGATCTTGCCGCCTACCACGTACGGGGCCAGCAGGTCGATGACCTTGATGCCGGTTTCGAAAATCTCGGTCTTGGCTTCGAGTTCGGCGAACGGCGGCGACGTGCGGTGGATCGGCCAGCGCTCCTTGATGTCGAGATCGCTCTCCTTCACGTCGAGCGGCTTGCCAAGCACGTTGAACACGTGCCCCTTGGTGACGTCACCGACGGGGACGGTGATCGATTCACCGGTGTCGGTCACCTCGGCCCCCCGGACCAGGCCGTCGGTGGGCTGCATCGAGATCGCCCGCACCATGTTGTCGCCGATGTGCTGGGCCACCTCGAGGGTGAGCATCATCTCTTCCTCGCCCAGGACGAGATCGACGTGCAGCGCGTTGTAGAGCTCAGGCATCGAGTCGCGGGAGAACTCGACGTCGACGACGGGGCCGATGACTCTGACCACACGCCCGACGCCGGCTGGCGCGGCTGTGTCGTCGTTGTCAGGGCCCTCGGTTTTCGGGTCTTCGGTGGTGGCGGTCATCGCTAGTCACTTCCTGCCGCGGCCAGCGCATCCGCGCCGCCGACGATCTCGCTGATCTCCTGGGTGATCTCGGCCTGTCGGGCCGAGTTGGCCGCTCGGGTGAGCGATTTGATGAGGTCTTCGGCGTTGTCGGTCGCCGCCTTCATGGCACGCCGCCTGGCCGCGGACTCCGACGCCGCAGAGTCGAGCAGGGCGGCGAAGATCCGGGTGTTGATGTACTTCGGAAGCAATGCGTCGAGCAGTTCTTCCGGCTCGGGCTCGAACTCGTACTCCGGCAGGTAGCCCTCGGGTACCTCGTCTTCCTCGACCTCTTCGACGACCAGTGGCGCGATCCGGGTGGCTACCGCCTTTTGCGTGAGTGCCGAGACGAACTCGGTGTAGACGATGTGGATCTCCTGCACTCCGGCCACAACCCGGTCGTCATCCGCGCCGGCTTCTTCGTCGTCGAGGCCACCCTGCCGGAACGCGGCGATCACCGTGTTGCCGACCTCGCGGGCGTTGACGAAGCGTGGCTGCTCCGAAAAGCCGGTCCAGTCGCCGGCAACTTCGCGCTGCCGGAACCGGTAGTAGCCCACGCCCTTGCGGCCGATGACATAGAGCACTGTTTCCTTGTCCTCAGATTTCAGCAGCGCCATCAGCTCCGCTGCCTCGCGCAGCACGTTGGCGTTGTAAGCACCCGCAAGACCGCGGTCACTGGTCACCACGATCACCGCAGCTCGCTCGACGTTGTCCTGCTCGTTGAGCAGCGGATGGTCGAGCGAGCTGCGTGAGGCAAGCGTCGACAGGACCCGGGTGATCTCCTCGGCGTACGGCTTTGATGCCGTGACCCGCTGCTGCGCCTTGACGATGCGCGAGGCAGCGATGAGCTCCATCGCCCTGGTGATCTTCTTCGTCGACTGGATCGAGCGGATCCGGCGGCGATAGACACGAAGCTGTGCGCCCATCGACTACTTCTTCTTCTCTGCCGCGGGCCTTTTGGCTGGCTTCTTGGTGTACTTCTTGACGGTCTCCTGGCCCACCTCGTCGGCGTCCATCGCCTCGGCGTCAGGCTCGTTGAGATTGAGGGCGTCGCCCGAGCCGGTCTCGAACTGCTTCTTGAACTCCCCGATCGCCTTCTTCAAGGACTCGATCGTGTCGTCCTCGAGCTTGCCGCTTTCGATGATCGCCTCGTAGATGCCCTTGTGCTCGCGGCCGACATAGTCGAGGAACTCCGTCTCGAAGCGCCGGATGTCGGTGACGGGGACGATGTCGAGCTCGCCTGTCGTGCCGGCCCACAGCGCCACGACCTCACGCTCGACCGCGAACGGGGTGTACTGCGGCTGCTTGAGCAACTCGACCAGCCGCTCCCCGCGGGCCAATTGCGCCTTGGAGGTCGGGTCGAGGTCGGAGCCAAAGGCCGAGAACGCCTCGAGCTCGCGGAACTGGGCCAGGTCCAGGCGCAGCCGCCCGGCCACGGACTTCATCGCCTTGATCTGCGCGTTGCCGCCGACCCGGGACACCGACACCCCAACGTTGATGGCGGGCCGGACCCCGGAGTTGAACAGGTCGGTTTCGAGAAAGATCTGCCCGTCGGTGATCGAGATGACGTTGGTCGGGATGTAGGCCGAGATGTCGTTGCCCTTGGTCTCGATGATCGGCAGCCCGGTCATCGATCCGCCGCCGAGCTCGTCGGAGAGCTTCGCGCACCGCTCGAGCAGCCGGGAGTGCAGGTAGAAGACGTCACCCGGGTAGGCCTCGCGGCCCGGCGGGCGGCGCAGCAGCAGCGACACCGCGCGGTAGGCCTCGGCCTGCTTGGACAGGTCGTCGAAGACGATCAGGACGTGCTGACCTTCGTACATCCAGTGCTGGCCGATCGCCGACCCGGTGTACGGAGCGACGTACTTGAAGCCGGCAGCGTCGGAGGCGGGCGCCGCGACGATGGTGGTGAAATCCATCGCCCCGGCCTCCTCCAGTGCGCCGCGGATCGCCGCGATGGTCGAGCCCTTCTGCCCGATCGCCACGTAGATGCACTTGACCTGCAGCTTGGGGTCGTCGCTGTCCCAGTTGCCCTTCTGGTTGATGATCGTGTCGATGGCCACGGCGGTCTTGCCGGTCTGCCGGTCACCGATGATCAGCTGGCGCTGGCCACGACCGATAGCCGTCATGGCGTCGATGGACTTGATGCCGGTCTGCAGCGGCTCCTTGACCGGCTGGCGCATCACCACTGACGGCGCCTGCAGCTCCAGCGCCCGTCGCTCTGTGGTCTCGATCTCGCCCTTGCCGTCGATCGGGTTACCCAGCGCGTCGACGACCCGCCCGAGATATGCGTCACCGACCGGCACGGACAGCACCCGACCGGTCCGCCGGACCTGCTGGCCCTCCTCGATGTGCTCGTAGTTGCCGAGCAGCACCGTGCCGATCTCGCGGACGTCGAGGTTCAGCGCGATGCCCAGCAGGCCGCCCTCGAACTCGAGCAACTCGTTGGTCATGGTGGAGGGCAGGCCCTCCACGCGCGCGATCCCGTCACCGACCTCGGTGACGAGCCCGACCTCTTCCTTGGTGGTCTCTGGCGTATAGGAGGAGACGTACCGCTCGATAGCGCTGCGGATCTCCTCAGAGGAGATCGTCAACTCCGCCATGGTCTTGTGTCCTCAATCTCTAAAGGTGATCTGTATTGGTCAACTAGGTCTGCCGTTAGCCAGCCAAGCCAGTACGCACTTGGGCCATTCGCCGCGCGATGCTGCCGTCATACAACTCATCACCGACCCGCACTGTCATCCCGCCGAGGATCGACGGGTCGACGACGATCAGCAGTGACATCTTGCGGCCGTAGATGCGGGCCAGGGTCGCTTCGAGCTCGCTCTCCTGCTTGCGGGTGAGGACGGTCGCCACGGTGACGTACGCGGCCGCGTGGTCGCGGCGCTGGGCGGCGAGCTCGACCAGCCGCTCCAGCGATGACTCGAACCCGCGACCGCTCAACCCGCTGACTGCCAGCTTGACCAGCGCCTGCGTGACCGGGTGGGCGTTGCCTTTGAGCAAATCGTCGACCAGCTTCTCCCGCCGGTCGATGGTGGCCGTCGAGTCGCCCAAGGTTGCCCGTAGCTCGGAATCGCCGGCGCAGACACGCAGGAAGCGGAAGAGCTGGTCCTCGACGTCGGGCAAGGCATCGTCGGCTTCTGCGGCGGCGAGCAGCGCCTGCACCGCCAGCAGTTCGCAGGCGTCAACCAGATCGGCCGGTGACGACCACCGGCTGGACACGAGTTCGTGCAGGAGGTCCTTGGCCGCCTTGCCGACCTGCCGCCCAACGACCGCGTCGAGGAGCTCGCGCCGGATGCCCTCGGGGGCCGCGGGGTCAGACAGCGATCGACGCAGGACCGGCTCGCGGCCCAGCAGCCGGCCCACACCCAACAGGTCGTTGGCCAGCGTGGTGAGCCTGGCACTGCCCGCCCTGGCACCCAGCTCATCGAGCCGGGCACGTGCCTGGGTGAGCGATTCGCGGCTGGCGACCTGCATCAGCCACTCCCCCGCGCGCTTGCGGCCAGTGCAGCGTCGTCTTCGGCACGCGCATCGAGGTCGACGAGGAACCGCTCCACCGTGGCGGCCCGCCGAGCGTCGTCGGCGAGCATCTCTGTGACGATCCGGCTGGCCAGTGCCACCACCTGTGCGCCGGTCTGCGCGCGCAGCTCGCGCACGAGCGCGTCGCGCTCGGCAGTCAGTTGCTGGCGCCCGCGCTCGGCGATCCGGTCGGCCTCCTGCTGAGCCTTGACCCGCGATTCTTCGAGAATCTGCCGGGCCTGTGATCGGGCGCTCTCGAGGATCTGGGTCGCCTCGGCGTCAGCGTCGTTGATGGAGTTCTTGAACTCCGCTTCGGCCGCCTCGGCCTTCTCCTTTGCCTCACGCGCCTCGGCGAACTGCGCCCGGATGGCTTCCTGGCGCTGCTTCATCGCCCTACGGGCCGGGGGTACGACATAGCGCCACAGCACCGCGATGATGACCAGGAAGCCAAAGATCTCGGCGATGAGGACGTCCATCAGAGGCCCTCGCCTGCGGCGGCCGTCACCGGAGCGTCAGCTTGGGCCAGGAACTGCTCGACCAGCTCCTGCGTGCGCGCCTCATCGGCCACCGACTGGCCGACAATGCGGCCGGCCAGGGCGACGGCAAGCTCACCCACCCCAGCGCGAACCTCACGTACGAGCAGGTCGCGTTCGGTGGTGAGGTGCTGGCGACCGTGCGCCAACTCCCGACCCGCTTCCTGCTGCGCCTTGGCCTGCTGCTCCTCGATGATCTGCCGGCCTTTGGCGCGGGCCTCCTCGCGGATGCGCGACGCCTCGGCTCGTGCCTCGTCCAACGACGCTTTGTACTCCGCCTCGGCCTGCTCAGCCCGCTCCTTGGCGTCACGCGCCTCGTCGAACTCGGCCTGAATCCGCTCTTGGCGCTCGACGATCGCCCGCTGGATCGGAGGCACGACGTAGCGGCCGAGCACTCCGAGAATGATGATGAAGGCCACCAACTCGACCAGGAAGGTCGCGTTGGGGATCAGGAAGTTGCTCTCGGCGGCGAGCACGGTCGTCGACATGCTGGGTCAGGCGGCCGCGAGGACAAAGACGAAGACGGCCATGAACGCGAGGTTGATGAAGTACATGGCCTCGACCAGGCCGACCGTCAGGAAGAAGATCGAGAACAGTTGCCCTCGGGCCTCCGGCTGACGGGCTACGCCCGAGATGGTCGCGCTGCCGGCCAAGCCGTCACCAACGGCCGCGCCGATAGCGCCTCCGCCGAGGGCGATCCCGCCGCCGATGAACGCGCCGGCCAACTGGATGGCGTTGCCGGTCTCTACTGCGGCCATTTCTCTCCTTCAGTCGTTTTCAGATGCGTGTAGGTCAGGAACGCGCCAGGGCGCTGTCCTGCGCCGGCAGGGCGGATGTGTCGTTCTCGGCGTCGGCGTGAGTCTCCTCGTCGTGCCCCTCACCGCCGACGGCGAAGCTGAAATACAGGATGGTGAGGAGCGCGAAGATGAAGGCCTGGATAACGCCGATGGCCATGCCGAAGAGCTTCCACAGGACGTTGGGCGCCCACAGGATGAAGGACGGCATCAGCGCGATGACCGAGATCATGACGCCGCCGGCGAAGATGTTGCCGAAGAGTCGCAGTGCCAGGGTCACCGGCTTGGCGAACTCTTCGATGATGTTGATCGGGGCGAGGTAGGCCGGCTTGAAGAAGTGGCCGAAGTACTCCTTGGGGCCTCGCTTGCGTACCCCGGTGATGTGCATCCAGACGATGACGATCCCGGCCAGGGCGAAAGTGAGGTTGACGTCGGCGGTCGGCGGGACCAGCTTGTGCTCGCTGGGAATCACCTCGAGCCAGTTGGCGAAGAGGATGAAGAAGAACAACGCCGTCGCCAGCGGGATGACGAACGGGGCGACCTTCTTGCCGATCGAGCTCTCGACCTGGTCCTCGATACCGCCGATGACGGTCTCCCACACCAGTTGCGCGCCCGTGGGCACTCCACTGGTCGCTCGCCTGGCGATGAACAGCCCGAAGAACAGCACGATGGCGCCCGCCACGATGGTGGACCAGATCGTGTCGACGTTGAAGGTGAAGCCACCGATGGTGGCGGTGATGTGCGAGCCCGGCTCGTGGCCGATGCCGCCTTCTTCGGTTGCCA
>Ga0136617_10002361_pt1 | contig 16829 bp, 12 predicted proteins | sample AntDrymUQ3222106_2_FD_129672 | JGI IMG/M metagenome (GOLD analysis project Ga0136617, IMG submission 129672) | Polar desert sand microbial communities from Dry Valleys, Antarctica - metaG UQ322 (21.06) | ecosystem: Environmental > Terrestrial > Soil > Desert | place: Antarctica: Dry Valley...
CACCACCTTTTTATTCTCGTATTCGATGATTACGGTGAAAGGCGCGCGGCAGTCAATGATATTAGTCTTCAAGCCACGCTGAGTGACGGTCACTGCTGTCAGTTCTATTTCATGGCTCTTGCCTTCGGGGAACTTGATCCAGGTAATTGGAGAGTAAAGCTTGTTAGAATGGTCCAGGTAATAGGCCGACACCTCACGCATCGGGCCACTCATAGCAATCGAGCCCTCGTGAAACAGAATAGCTCGTTCGCACAAGGCGTTAACAGCGCTGATATCGTGACTGACAAAGAGCACAGTTCTGCCGGCTTGGGAGATCTCGTTCATCTTGCCCAGGCACTTCTTCTGAAAGAGCGCATCGCCGACTGCAAGAACTTCGTCCACGATTAGGATCTCCGGTTCGAGATGAGCCGCAACCGCGAATGCCAGCCGCACAGTCATACCGGAAGAGTAGTGCTTGACTGGAGTATCCAGAAACTTTTCGGTCTCGGCAAAAGCGACAATCTCGTCAAACTTCCGCTCAATCTCCTTCCTGCTCATCCCGAGAATAGCCCCGTTGAGAAAGATGTTTTCCCTTCCCGTCAGTTCCGAATGAAATCCGGTACCGACTTCGAGAAGACTTCCGACCCGTCCGTTTATTGAAAAGCGTCCCTTAGTTGGTTTAGTAATGCGCGACAGGATTTTGAGCAGGGTTGATTTGCCGGCTCCGTTCCTCCCTATAATACCTATAACTTCCCCGGGCATGACCTCGAAAGTGACGTCTTTGAGTGCCCAGATCTTCTCATCCGCCAAGCTCTTACCGTTGCGCAGCCGATGCAAAGGCGCGCGGATAAATTCAGCCACCATGTCGCGCAAGCTGTTGTGGGCCGGTCGAGAGCCGATCCTGTAACACTTGCTCAAGTTCTCAACTCGTATGATTGGTGTCATCGATCAGATAATGTCTGCGAAGCTGTCCTCCACACGACGAAATAGATATGCCGAGCAAGCGACCAGAAACAGCGTTATCACAGTTGACAAAAGGATTGCCTTCCAGTCGAAGTTTGTTCCAAACAACGATGCGCGGAAGCCCTCAATGATTCCGGTCACTGGGTTAAGCAATAGGACCCACCTCCATTGTTCCGGAATAATGCTCGAAGGGTAAATGACGGGGGAGGCGAACAGCCACAGTTGCATCAGAAATGGCAGTGCGTAGCGGACGTCCCTGTATCTTACGTTGAGAGCAGACATGAGCATCCCCACTCCCAGCGCGAGCAGCGTCGCTAGAATAATGAACAGCGGCAGCATCAATAGCGACCACTTTACAGACATTCGATAGTAGATGAGCAGCGGTATGAGCAACAGGAAAGCAATGAAGAAATCCAGCAATCCGGCTGCCACTGCGGCGGCGGGAATGATTACTCGAGGGAAAAAGACTTTTGTAATCAGGCTGGTGCTGCCGACCAAACTGTTGCCGCTATTTGTAACCGCATTGGCGAAGAACGTCCAGGGCAGAAGGCCGGCATACGCGAAGAGCGGATAAGGAATACCGTCCGATGGCATTCGAGTCAATTTTCCGAACACTAGTGTAAATAGCAGCATCGCAAAGAGCGGTTGAATAATTGCCCAAGCTGCACCCAGCAGTGTTTGCTTGTAACGAATCTTAATATCGCGCCAGGCGAGGAAGTAGAGCAGTTCACGATAGGCCCAGAGTTCGCGCAGATGTAACCCTGCATCGATTTGGCAGGCGTCAATAGAGATCAGTGGATCATCCATCGACTGTTGTGGAGCGCTATTTGTAGCTGGTGTGTTCAGTTCGGGTGTGTAGACGTTCAAATCACTCTTCGTCTGAGGGGGCCCCTAATATACGGTTCGCGAAACTACACGACCACTACCGATTTAGGCGCAACCTTCGTCATATCATTCCGAAGCGTCAGTCTAGGCATAGCGCGCAGCAGCGTCAAGGTAGGTCAATTCGCCAGAAAAATTTCACCTGGGCTTCTCGTAGCCCCCCGATAATCCCCAGTATAAAGTGCCTTCCTGATATGCTGAAACCTCCAACCTTGAGTCTGGCATGGATGGAGCGCATTAAGTGAGTAAAGGAATCAGCAATGATTTGACTTGCAGGATTTGCGGCAACGGTTTAGGGAACAGCCTTCATACAGCCCGGGAAATGTTTCTAGGGACTCGAGACACCTTTGAGTACAACGAATGTGGGAGTTGCGGAACTCTGCAGGTTCAGCAAGTGCCGGACCTGAAACCTTACTATCCGGCAAGCTACTATTCGTTTCAACCTGCTAACGAGACACCCGGGAAATTGCCGGCAACTCTGCCAGTGCGTGTTAAGAAACGCCTCGGCGCTTTTTTGCGGCGAAGGTCCGCGAACTACTATTGCGAACGCCACGCTCCCGGTGGAAATAAAAACCTTTTGGGCCGCTACGTTGCCGAAAACATGAGGCGAATGACAGTTGGGTTTCCCGAATATCTCAAAGACACCTCCCATTACCTCTCACTCAACCTGAACTCCAAAATTCTTGACGTAGGATGCGGCTCCGGTACAACTCTGCTGAGCTTGCGTGAGTTTGGTTTTATAAACCTCATCGGAGTAGATCCATTTCTAGAAACCGCCATTACTTACGGTAATGGGGTCCGGATACTCAAGGCAGAATTAGAAGAACTCGAGGCGGGGTTTGATCTAATCATAGCGAGCCACTCGCTTGAACATGTTCCAGAGCCTCGTCATGCCCTGCAGCAGATCAGCCGGCTGCTTAAAAAAGGTCAGTGGGCCATCATTCGTATTCCACTTGTTGGCCACGCATGGGAGAGATACCGGACAGCGTGGGTAGCGCTCGATGCGCCACGCCACCTTTTTATCTTTTCGCGCCAGACGTTTTCGAACCTGGCAGCGGAAGCGGGATTCGAAGTAGCTGAGGTGGCATTTGATTCGACGGCAGTTCAGTTTTGGGGAAGCGAACAGTACCTATTAGATATTCCTTTAATGGACGAGCGTTCCTATTTCGTCAACCCCCAGAATTCCATATTTTCGGCACAGCAGATCACGGAGTTTGCGAGGAAAGCCACTGAGTTAAATAAGCGTGAGGAAGGTGATCAGGCGATCTTCTATTTACGAAAACCCAGCGATTGAGTTGGAGCTAGACTCAAATCCGAGCCAGAAAATGTAATGAGTATGTCTCATATTCGGACTTCAGTGCGAGCGATCACCCAGAAATAGATTCAGATGCGATAATCAATGCTTGATTTTCGATAACCCGTCGACCAGAGGACACTTTCTGCGAACATCTGCGGTGATGCGACGAGCAAGCTCCAGCGGTCGTGGTGTGATAATCTGCCGGATTTAGCAGCAAGGAAGCGTGCAAAGGTTGATCAGTGAGGGCTAAGTGAGTAAGGGGCTGGACGCGAGCAGTTACGATACCGATAAGGCGTTACATACACACTACTTAAGAAACTACGAGGAGTATTTCGCCAAGCTTCAGGATCGGGAAGTGCGCCTGCTAGAACTGGGTGTGTACAAAGGCGGCTCGCTGCTGCTCTGGCGCGACTACTTCCCGAAGGGCCTGATTGTCGGTCTTGACCTGAATCCTATCCAACTCGAAGACCCTAGCGGAAGAATTCGCACCTATTCCGGCGAACAGCAGGACACCAGCCTCCTGGATCGGATTGGTGCGGAAACGGCCCCTGACGGTTTCGATGTAATCATTGACGACTGCTCCCACATCGGTGAGCTTACTCGAATTAGTTTCTGGCACCTTTTCGACAATTACCTTAAGCCCGGCGGGTTATACGTGATCGAGGATTGGAGCACGGGTTATTGGGATAGCTGGTTTGACGGAGTCAGTTTCCAGCCGCGCTGGGTAAACGGATTTAGTCCTGGACTTTTTCGTTTCAGAATGTTGATGGCCCGGCTTTACCGAAGCACTCTGGCTACCCGCGTACCATTGGCGCAAAAGGTCATCGTCAGTCTTAAGAGGGTCACTAACGGGCGGCAGTTTCGCAGCCATGATTATGGCTTGGTTGGGTTCATCAAGGAACTTGTCGATGAGTGCGGCATGGCCGATATTACGCGCCCTAATCTTGGTAGGCCTCCGCAGCGCCGTTCAAAATTTGAGGAGATGCGAATTTCACCGGGTCAAGTTTTCATCACCAAGCTTCATAAGTAACAGTGCGGGACCAGCGCCCAGTTGAAGACGTTTAGGCTAAAGCCAGGCGTAAAGTCGCACTTTCCGAGCGGGCATGGATTACATCTACAAACTGAAAGGCCTGCTCCCGCGAAGCCTTCATTCGCATCTGGGGGCAGTGCGCCGCTGGCTAAGAACCTTGCCTGCGCGGACCCGTAGACAAGAGCAACGTCTACTCGCTGACCCGGCGTTGGAGGCGAAAGAACGTTTGCTGCTCAAGCTGGTAGAAACCAGGATTTCAGCGGCGATGGGATGTACACCGGAGACGGCGCGCATTTACTACAAAGTCGGGCTCTCTGCCATACGGTCCATTGAGGAAGCAATCGATACCGCGCAGCTTGGATCGGTAGAGAGAATTCTGGATCTGCCTTGTGGGCACGTCGCGTTTTGCGATTTCTGGTGCGGCGGTTTCCTCAAGCTGAGATGACTGCGTCTGATCTGGATCGAAAAGGAGTCGATTTCTGCGCCAGGGTGTTTGGTGCTGAAGCGGTTTACTCCGAGTCGAATCTGGATCAGTTCTCAGCGGGAGGACAATTCGGTCTTATCTGGTGTGGTTCCCTCGTTACCCACCTGAATGACACCGGGATACGAGCGGTGCTGAGGGCCTTTGCGCGCCACCTTCAGCCTGATGGACTGCTCATCTTTACCGCACGTGGCGAGCGTGTGATTCAGCGACTACAGGACGAGGAGTTTGAATACGGAATTTCTGCCGAGAACGTCGCGCCAATCACAGCAGCCTACCGTAAAGAAGGTTTTGGTTTCGCTGACCCTCCGCGTGCCAGCGCCTACGGAATTTCTTCGACTTCGCCCGAGTGGATCCGCCGAGCGGCTGCGGAGATTGGCCTCGGAGAAGTCTATTTCCGCGCGCGCGGATGGGACGACCATCAGGACATCTACGGATTTATACTTACTCGATGACCATTGCGCGAAGAATCAAACACGCTTTCCGAGGCCAGGTTAGCCCGCGAGCGGCTTTGTTCGAGATAAGTAGACGCGGATGTGTGGCCTTGCGAAGTCGTTACGAGCGATGGTCCCAATCGTTTGAAAGACCCGGCGTCGGCCGAGTTCATCTTTCTCGCGACTTCGCCAACATGCCAACGCCGAAACTACTTGAACACTTCCGGTCCCGTTCCACACCGAGAGTCTTTTCCGCGTTTGAAGTCCCTGGGGAGAGATTATCAGAACTTCAGCGCCTACGGTTTCCCGCCGGCACTTCCGCGTTGCTGGATAAGGCGCGCGGGATCGTTACCGATCACCGTTGGCCGTTGCTTGGTTACGGTGAATTGCGTTTCGACGAAGAGATCGAATGGCTGCGCGATCCTGTCTCAGGCGCTCGCTGGCCGCTTCACCACCATGCCGATGTCTCGCTCACGAATGTCCCCGGTGCGGACATGAGAGTTCTGTGGGAGTTGAATCGAATGGGGCATCTGATAAGTCTGGGGCGGGCTTATGCAATTACGGGTGACGAAGGTTTCGCGGAAGAATTTTTTGTCCAGGTGAAGGGATGGAGAGATCAGAATTGGCCGGGCTTAGGTCCCAATTGGAACTGTGCTATGGAGGTGGCGTTACGAGCAATGAATCTGCTCGCGGCGTTTCAGTTGTTGCGTGGCGCAACAAACCTAACTGAACAACGTCTGTCGATGATGCTCAGGCTGTTTGAGCAGCACGGCCGGTACATCCGACGTCATCTTGAGTTTTCATATATAGCTACGAGCAACCATTACCTTTCCGACGTAGTTGGTTTGCTCTGGCTGGGTGTTTGTTTGCCGGAACTCGAGCAAGCGGATGAATGGCGGACGTTTGGCTTGCGAGAGATGCTGCGGGAGATGGATAAGCAAGTCCTTCCCGACGGAGCTCACTATGAATCCTCGACCGGCTATCACCGCTTCGTCCTGGAACTCTTCCTGTACTCCTTCATTCTCTGCCGCGCGAACACCATTGAAATCGGAGATGAGTACTGGCAGAAGCTTCACGCCATGATCAAATACTTACACGCCTATCTGCGTCCCGACGGGCAAGCGCCATTAATTGGCGATAGTGATAGCGGACAAGTGATGCCGATTGCTTCCCGCTCGGCCGCGGACCACGGTTACCTTCTCGGAATTGCCGCGGCTCTTTTTAACGAACCAGCATTCAAGATCAACGATGAGTCCCCGGAGGAATTATTCTGGCTCCTGGGCGAAACGGGTTTGGAGACATTTAGAGGATTAGCGACTTCGAAGACGGGTGCGGCAAGGTCCGCAAGTTTTTCTGAAGCCGGCACCTTCATATTGCGTGATCAGGATTCATATTTGCTGCTTAACGCCAGTGGAACCGGTTTGTCCGGTCGGGGCGCCCACGGCCACAATGATGCGCTCAGTGTAGAAGTGGCGGCCTGCGCTACGAGTTTCATCAGCGATCCGGGAACTTATGTTTACACCGCCGATCCGGCGCTGCGTCATCAATTTCGTTCGACTGGTTATCACTCCACCGTGGAAGTTGACGGGCGAGAACAGAACACGACCGAAGAAGCGATACCCTTTTATATCGGCGACGAGGCCAGTCCTCATCAGTTGCACTGGGAGAGTAGCGACCAACGCGATTTAGTGATTGCCGAACACTACGGCTATAAAAATTTACCAAATGGGCCAATCGCGCATCGACGCGCTGTCATGTTCGAGAAGACGGAACGCTACTGGCTGATCGAAGATGAGCTATCAGGCTCCGGCAGACACACCTTTCGCTTCTGTTTTCACGTTGCGCCCGGACTTGAGATTCTCCCTAAGGCGGACGGACTTACGGAGATACGCGACAACGAAAACGATGCGCGATTGCTCATTGCCACAGTCGATTTGAAGGGGGCGCCTGGCTCCGAACCGCGTTGGTTTTCGCGGGATTACGGCTCGAAGCTCCCTTCCGTCGCTCTCTGCTGGGCGGTGGAGGCTGAGGCACCGTTGCGCGTACGCTGGCTGCTCGTGCCAATCTGCGGCGGCGAAGATACGGGCGCTCGGTTGGCATTTGTCGAACATCTGAGGCAAACAACAATCTCAGATCTGAGACTTGAATATCGAAATCTGAAATCTCAAAGGGACTTAACTACGATCTTAAATCCGAAGTCAGAAATCCGAAATCCGAAATTCTGATCATGTGTGGCATCTGCGGAGTCTGGGAGTATGGAGCGGCAAACGTGCGAATCGACATCGCGCTCGTTGAGCGCATGCGAGACACGATGCCGCATCGAGGACCCGACGATACTGGGGCGACAATCTTGGATGCCGGGCGGTTGGCGATGGGATTTCGTCGCCTCGCCATTGTCGATCTTTCGCCGGCCGGCAATCAGCCGATGCGCGGCTGCGCCGAGCCGGGCGTTTGGATAGTTTTCAATGGCGAAATCTACAACCATGCAAAGCTGCGGCAGGGCCTCGAACAACGTGGACACAAATATGCTTCCCGCACAGACACTGAGACCATTCTTCATCTCTATGAAGAGCTCGGACTTGATTTCGTCAACCAGATTGAAGGCGACTTTGCCATCGCGCTTTGGGATGCCACCCGTGAACAACTGCTGCTTGTACGCGACCGCATAGGCGTCAAGCCGCTGTATTTTCATCAGCAAGGTGGCCGGCTCATTTTTGCCTCTGAGATTAAAGCAATTCTGGCCCACCCCTCGCTGATTCCTCAGATGGACGAGGATGCGCTCTACCACTATCTCTCTTTTCTGACCACGCCCGCTCCGCAGACTCTCTTCCGAGATATTCGCAAACTTCCCGCTGGTCATATGCTTGCCATCGATCGACTGGGAAATGCGCGGCTCATCCAATACTGGGACGCACTGCCCCCGGCAATCAACGCGGTCACAGAGAATTCAAGAGATGCTGTCCAAGGCCCGCAGCTATTGCAGTTGCTGCGAGAGTCAGTAAAAAAGCGAATGATGTCAGACGTGCCCTTTGGAGTTTTCCTTTCGGGTGGCGTTGACTCCTCGGCGAATGTAGCTCTGATGGCTGAGCAAATGTCGCGTCCGGTCGATACTTTTACGGTGGGCTTTCGCGATCACGAAGAATTGAATGAGCTCGAATCGGCCAGAGAGATTGCCCGCCGTTTCAGCACCAACCACCACGAAGTCGTGATTAGTGAAAAGGAGATGCAGAGCTTCCTGCCTGACCTCGTTTTCCATCAGGATGAACCCCTCGCCGACCCTGTCTGCGTGCCTCTGTACTATGTTTCGAAGTTGGCCCGCGAGTCTGGGACACCTGTTATACAGGTTGGGGAAGGCTCGGACGAGATCTTCAGTGGCTATGATAAGTACGTCAAGTATCTGAGGCTCTATGAAAACTTCTGGCAGTACGCGGAGCGCATACCACGTTTTGCTCGGCGTGCGGTCAGCACCGCGGCGGGAAGCCTGGTCGAGAAAACACTGAAGAACTCTGAGGCCACTGAGCTGCTCAGAAGATTGGGAACAAACGAAGCTCTTTTCTGGGGCGCCGCCATCGTGTTTGATGAAACCCTGAAAACCAGCCTGCTTTCGGCCACGCTGCGCCGTAGTCTTGATGGTTTGTCTTCATACAGCGTGGTGCTCGATCATCTGGACCGAGTCGCCCGTGAACGTCCAGACTCGGACTTCCTCGCTCAAATGACATATTTGGAACTGAAGGTGCGCCTGCCCGAACTGCTCTTGATGCGTGTTGACAAGATGACCATGGCCACTTCGGTTGAGGCCCGCGTACCTTTTCTCGATCATCACCTGGTTGAGTTCGCGCTCTCGCTGCCGCGCTCCCTGAAAGTGGAGGGCAAGAGCGGCAAGCACATTCTGAAGCGCGCGCTCGAAGAGATCTTGCCGCGAGATGTTCTGTACAAACGAAAACGGGGATTTGGCGCGCCGGTTGCAAGCTGGTTTCGAGGGCCGACAGGCAGTGGCTTGGAAGCACAGGTTATGAGTTCGTCACTCCGCCAGCGCGATTTGTTTAACTACAACTTTATCGCCAAGTTGTTCGACGAACACCAGCGAGGTGCCCGCGACTGGGGCTTTCAACTGTGGGCACTTTTGAACCTGAGTCTATGGTACGAAAGATGGATCGACTAGATAATCAATGGGCCATATCGCTTCGCTGTGCGACCTTGCTTCCGTTTCTTGTGCCACTTGATCAAAGAGTAGGGCACACAGAGGCGCGCAAATGGCCTCAGCAATGAGGCCGTCGACGGTGCGCCACCGAAGCTCTGTCTTAAAAGTTTGAAGGCCTTTGATTTCTCGCCCAATCGCAAGAGATCTTCTACGCCGGCGAACTGCAATACGCGTTGAAAACGTTCGAGCTCTCCGGCGCTTAAACCCAGGCGGTCAGCAACGCGGCGCTGGGCGGCCAGCCGCGCCTCAATCATCCAGGAGAAATCCCGACTTGTGTTGTGACCATGATGTCGCCAGGCGGACAAGACCTGGGGGTCCAAGGCGAAATCGCCTTCCGAGCTCAGACGCAGATAGAGATCGTAGTCTTCGAGTCTCGCCTGCTCGTGCCAGCCTTCATTTTCCAGGGGAGTCCTACGATATAAAACGGTTGGACTCATGGGGGCAAATGTTTGTTGAAGCAGCATCTCACGAGCGTTGCCATTTGCGTAGTGGGCCCAGTCAAGGGTGCAGTCGATGATCTGGTTTGCTGCATCAATGAGAAAGCAATGGCCATAGCCGAGCACTGCTTGTGGCGTAGCTGCGAGTAGAGAGACGCGGGCTGCAAGGAAATCCGGCAGCCAGACATCATCGGATGAAAGATAAGCGAAGTAGTCACCCTCGGTCGCGGCGAGCCCTTCGTTCAGAGTTGCGCAAAGGCCCCGATTACCGCGTGCGATAAGCTCACTGGGGAAAGGACAGTCTTGCAGAATGCGTTCGATAATTTCAGGCGAGCCATCGCTGGAACCGTCGTCGATGACGAGCAACTGCGCGGGCGCCTGCGTCTGATTAAAGATGGAGCGGAGGGTAGTTTGTATGAAAGGCGCGTGATTGAATGAAGGCACAACCACCGACACTTTGGGCGTGCCGGCGCATGCCGCGTCGCTTTTGGTAAATGTATTTTGCCCGCTCATCAGTTAATCTGATTTCGCTTACCCGGTCATTATAGCTTCGACATGTCCAGAAAGACTGTCCTCTTGGGTCCTTATCCACCACCTTATGGAGGAGTCTCGATTTACATTCAGACTCTCTATGAGTTTTTCAAGGACCGCGCCGTCGAATTCTGGATCTTTGGAGGTGAAGAATTTAAAGGTCCGAACATTCGTTTCATGAAGGACAAGCGCCGGGAGTTTCTGCCGCTCGTCATGCGACGGGGCGCCAATGCAAGAATAGCCGACTGCACTCATTTTCTTATTGAGTATCCGGGCATTCTGGTTCCGGTCTGGGTAGCTCTCAAGGGGTTGCTTCGTTTTGAATGGATAAAGATTATGCATGACGGATCGCTCCCTTCAAGATACAAGAAGTTCAACCCCATTCGTAAAGCCCTCTTTCGACTGGCGGCCCAATCGGTCACGGAGTTCATTGTAATTAGTGAAGAGTTGCAGAATTGGCTGCGTGGAGAGATTCGCGTGGAGCAGAAAGTCTCGCTCATCAAAAGTCTTTTTCCTGTGCCCTACCGTTCGGCGTCGGCGTCGCTGCCGGAAGAGATAGAGAGGACCCTTCTTCCTTACAAAAAAAGCGCCAAACGAGTCTGCTCGATCGGTGTGTTTATTCCGAGTTACGGCTTCAAGCATGTCGTCGCGGCAGTGGAAAAGCTTCGCCACGAGACTGGAACGGACATTGGCCTATTACTGTTGGACGGAGATTTTGCTGCCGATGAAGACTACCGGATCGACGTACTCGACGGAAGAGATTGGATTACGGTGCTAAAGAACGTCGCACACCCTTTCGTGTTCAAGATCCTTCGGCGCAGTGATGTGTTCGTGCGTAGTTTTGGGCTGGATAGTTATGGACTCTCGCGCGTGGAAGCGATCTGGTGTGGATTGCCGGTCGTAGCCACACGCGCGGGAGAAACGCGGGGGATGTTGCTCTACGATTTCGGCGACGAAGAAGAATTGGCTCGCCAGTTAAACAGGGCGCTATTCACTCCACCATCGGACGATGCCAGGGTGTGGGCCGGCATTTATCAAAAAGAGGCCGAAGAGAATTTGCAGAAACTGGCAAACAAGTTGGGCGTTTTAGGAAGTGGTGCCCCAAATTGAATGGGCCGGCCCTTACTTCAACTAAGGCAACGTTTGAGACGATCCACGAACTCACACTAAGAAGATTCGTGTTGGTTCGTGTGACTTCGTGGATCGCTTCGGTCGGTGGAGATTGTTCAAACAGCAACTTCGCGGGCTCTAAATCTCTGTCGCACCACGCACCCAATCCGGTGGATTGCCACGGAAGCGATTACGAAAAGAAAATAATGAATGGTCAGAACGTAACGGTACTCGGTGTGTAAGACTGATTGAACGCAAAAATAATAGACGGGCACCGCCAGGAGGATAGCAAGCGCACTACCCTGTCTTCTCAAGGCCAGCAGAATCAATCCGGCGACAACGAGCGGCAGAATTATTGCAGTGATAAAAAGTCTTTGAATGCCACCCACGACTAAGGCTGCTAGAGTTGTGCCGGCTCCCGAGGCGTTTGTACTTGAGATGAGCGGCACTCTCTCAAGCCGCCACATTGATCCCGCGCGCCGAATCATTACCGTAAAGAACCAGATTGGATGAACGCGGATAATTGCAAAGCCGCGCGCGAGCCGCTCCTTGTCACGTTGAATGGCATCGGGCCCAAACAGGGTGAGAGCGTAATCGGGGCGCTTGTGAGTTTCGGCTTCCTGCTTGATGAGACCCATATCTGTGTCAGCCAGTCCTAAACTTCTCGTCTCATCATAATCCGCGATACCTTCAAGTAGCGTTTGTCCGGCCCCGAGCGACACCGGTATGAAGTGACCAAAGACCACTGCGTTGCGAATTGTGAGTGGCGCAATCGTCAGGCAAGCCCCTGCAATGAGTGACAGGCCCACCTTGAGTCGCAGGCCACGTGGAAGAACTATAGGCATCATGAGCGCCAAAAACGGTGCAAGTAGTAAAGCGTTTGCTCGGAACCAAGAGGAAACTCCTATCAAAGCGCCGGCTGCGAGAAAGGTGGACCACCGAGGCCGTTGCCGGGCGCGAGTGATAACGTAGATCGCGACCAGGATTGGCAGCGCGGCCAACGCATCCGGCAATAGCAAAATGGAATTCCAGCTAAATTGGGGCGCAAAGGCGGCCATTAACCCGGCTATTATGCCGGGGCTCCAATGCGGGAAGCCCGCCTGGGGTGGCGGCCCAACACCGAAGGGCAGCAACTCCATGGCAATTAGAAGGATCATTACCGCCGCCAACGAATCGCAGATGATCTGGAATAATTGCGCCGCGACGTCTGTCTCACCCGCGACCCGGTAGATGAGCGCCAGCAGGATGGAGTAACCGGGTGGGTGGCCCAGCAGGTCTGGATTGCTCGTTGTCGATGAGGCGTCGCAGAGTGAGGTGAGGCCGTTCTGTTGTAGCAGTCGGGCGAGATGTTTGTAGTTTTCGGCGACCCGAGTTTGTACTTGCGGGACCTCAGTCCGCTTGTTTTGCCATACTAAGAGTCGGACGCCGAAGGCCGAGAGAAAGACGAGACTGGCAATGATGATTCGTTGGCGGCCCGCGTTTCGTTGAGCTGCAGCAGAGTGCCCGGACGAGTTTGTTTCTTTGAGCAGGGTAACCTGGGAGTGGGATTCAGGATTACGGTGGTTTGGCATCGTGTCGGGCGGCATTATACAAACATAAAGTGATTCAGGGACACTCGATTATTTGCTTTGGTGGCGAAGACTGGTGGTATCACCATCCGCATTCGAAGAACCACTTGATGCGGCGCTTTGCGCGGGCGGGCAACAAGGTGATTTTTGTAAACTCCATCTCGATGGGCCTCACCTCCATCACCAACAAAGATCTGCTTTCCCGCATCACCAGGAAATTGCGCAGTTATGCAAAGCTTGCTCGGACCACCTCCGAAGGCATCACCGTCGTTTCGCCGGCGGCTCTTCCATTCTTTGGTAGCGCCGGCGCCAGGACGGTGAATCGTAATTTGATTGGTGCACAGATCGGCGCTCTCGCCCGCAGCCGAGGGCTGAAAAAACCCATCCTCTGGATCGCAATTCCCACAGCCGTGGAGATGATCGGACGTTTTGATGAGTCCCTCGTCATCTATCACGTTTCCGACAAGTACGATGCCAACACAATGGACCATGCGACCGACCCGGCCTTGATTCGACAACTGCACGAACGCGCCATCGATAAAGCTGATATCATTTTTTATTCAGGTCGGAAGCTGCTCTCAGAAGCGACACGTGGGCTGGAGCGCTCGCATCTCCTGGAACAGGCCGTAGACTTTGATCATTGGTCGAGGGTTGGCAGCGGCGAGCTTGCAGTTGCACCGGAAATAGCTAGTGTTCCCCGGCCACGTCTGGGTTACTTTGGAGCGATCGAACCGTGGCTCGTCGATCAGGAGCTGATCACCCGAGCTGCTCGCGAACGCCCTTCCTGGCAGTGGATCTTCATTGGCAATCGATCGCGCGGTCTGGATATCGAGAAGCTGCCGAACACGCATTTTCTGCCTGCTGTTAGGTATGATGACCTGCCCAGGTATGCAGCGGGGTTCGACGTCTGCGTGTTACCGTGGGAGACTGAGCAGCCGTTTACGAGTTACGGTTCGGCAATCAAGGTTCGCGAGTATTTGGCCACCGGGAAGCCGGTGGTGATCTCATCATTGCCGGAGTATGAGTCAATGCGCGACGTGCTCCGGATCGCTCGCGGTCATGATGAGTTTTTCAGGCTGGTGGCGGAAGCGCTTGATGAGAGAAATCCCGAAGCAGTGCGACGACGACAAGCATCAGTCGCGCATGGAACGTGGGATGCCCGCGCCGAGTGGGTCAGTAAATTGATCGAGGAAAAGCTGGACTTATTACAAAACCCGGAGCGGGTAGAGAGTGTGGGAAAACCCCAAAGGGAGTTAGGCTAATTTGCAGGTTTAGGAAGGCGGACCCTGTCCCCGCTCTAAGCTTGAATCTTAGCCGCGACTGGCAGATTGAGTTTTCGGCCACCTGCGAGCCATGTGAGGCTGCTCCCGAGAGGTGAGAATGGACTGAATGTTCGTCTAACGATTGTATTTTCGGCGTAAGAGCGGGGACATGGTCCGCCTTCCTGACCCGCAAATTAGCGCGGCTTTAGTCGTACTTTCGAACAGTAATTTGAGAGACCCTGCTCTACAATTGACCTCAACATGAAACAGGTACTGCAGAATCGAAAGACCGGAAAGGTAGCAGTTGTTGACGTCCCTGTCCCCGCTCAGCAGCGTGGGCGAGTCCTCGTGCGCGCGGTTGCCTCACTAATCAGTTCCGGAACCGAGCGAGCGGCGGTTGCGCAAGCGCGCAAGAGCCTGCTGCAGAAAGCGCGCGAGCGACCTGATCTGGTGAGATCAGTGGTGGATAAAGCCAGGACGGAAGGATTGTTGCAGACCTTTGGCGCGGTGCGCGACAAGCTGGCCGCTTCGCAAGGCTTGGGTTACAGCGCGTCGGGGATTGTAGTCGGAGTAGGCGACGACCTGACGGAGTTTCGCGTGGGCGATCGAGTTGCATGCGCAGGATTGGGCTTTGCTTCTCACGCCGAAGTCATCTCAGTCCCTAAGAACCTCAGTGTCCATCTCCCTGAGAACGTCAATTTCGAAGCCGGAGCCTTCGGAACGTTGGGCGCAATCGCGTTGCAGGGTGTACGTTTGGCCGAGCCGACACTGGGTGAGTCGTTCGTGGTCATTGGGCTAGGTTTGATTGGACAGTTGACTCTGCAACTGTTGAAGGCCAACGGCTGTCGTGTTTTTGGAATCGACCTCGACCCGAATCGTATTGACCTGGCGCGCGAACTGGGGGCCGAAGCGGGCTGCCTTGCAAACGATGAAGCCGCGCAGACAGTTAATGGCTGGACTTCCGGACGCGGCGCGGATGCGGTGCTGATAACGGCTGCCAGCGATTCAAACCAGCCAGTTGAACTGGCGGGGAAAATCTCGCGAGTGAAGGGCCGCGTAGTGGTGGTTGGCTCAACTGGTCTGCAAATTCCGCGACAGACGTTTTACGACCGTGAACTGGCGCTCAAGATTTCAATGTCTTACGGGCCAGGTCGTTACGACCCGGCATACGAAGAGCGTGGACACGATTATCCTTTTGGCTACGTGCGTTGGACTGAGCAGCGCAATATCGAAGCTTTCCTGCAACTGATCTCTGAAGGCCGCGTCAATGTCGATCGGCTCGTCACCCACCGCCTCCCAGTGGCAGAGGCCGAGCGTGCCTACGAAGTAATCGCGGGAAGTTTACCTGAGCCGCACCTGGGAGTCTTACTCGAGTACGATCCGAAAAGCGAACCAGGCCGAGAAATCGCGTTGAGTGCGCACTCGGTCTCCTCTCGAAAGCTGGAGAAACATGTTCGCATCGGCGTGATCGGCGCCGGGGATTACCTTCGGGCCATGCTGCTCCCTCAGTTCCAGAGTGCGGGGGTGGAATTTCATTCAATCGCCACGGCTTCCGGAGTATCTGCTCACGACGTGGGTAACAAGTTCGGTTTCGCGCGGGCAGTGTCTGACGCCGAGGCGGTGATTAATGACCCCAAAATAAATCTGCTGGTGATTGGTACGCGCCATGACTTGCACGCCGAGTTGGCACGTCGAGGACTGGAACGCGGGCATCACGTCTTTGTCGAAAAGCCACTCGCTTTGTGCGATGAAGATTTGGATAGACTGCAGGAGGTTGCGGCAAATGCTAACGGTCGCTTGATCGTTGGGTTCAATCGGAGATTTTCCCCACTCGCCGTTAAGGCGAAAGACTTCTTTGCGGGGAGACGCGCGCCGCTTTCGTTTGTCTATCGGGTTAATGCGGGGCGCGTGCCTAAAGGTCATTGGACGCAGGATCCGCGCGAAGGAGGCGGCCGCATAGTGGGTGAAGTGTGCCACTTTATCGATCTGCTTCAGTACTGGACTGAAGCGCCCCCGGTGTCGGTGTTTGCTGAAACGATTGCCAGCGGGAACCAGGAAATCGTTAACGACGACTCGGTCTTAATCACCGTGCGATTCGCTGACGGCTCAAACGGGTGCATCGCTTACCTGGCGGAAGGCGATAAGACGATGCCCAAGGAACGCGTGGAGATTTTTGGTGAGGGCAAAGTGTTTGTGCTCGACGATTTTCGTAATGCGCTTCTCTATCGCAATGGCCGGGAACAAAAACTGAAATTGCCCAAACAGGACAAGGGACAAGCCCGGGAAGCACAAGCAGTGTGCCGGATGGTCCTTGAAGACGGCCCAGCCCCGATTGCGCTGGAAGAGTTGGCAGCCACCACTCGGGCAACGTTTCGTATCAAGGATTCGTTACGCAGCAGGCAGCCGCAGAAAGTGATAAGTGATGGGTGATAAGGAATCAGACGGTGGTGTCCAATTTCATTTTCTTTCTGCTTTGTGTGCCGTGAAGCAAAATTACAATTCTTGTTTGGGCGCCATTTCGACCGAACGAAAACGATCCACGAAATCACAGGGGACCTGGATAGGGTTCAGGGTCAAGGGGGAGCGTAGCCCCTTGGGAAAGGAGTAGTCAACCATCCCATATGTTCGTCGAAGTGTGTAACGCGAGTTACGGA
>Ga0136617_10002362_pt1 | contig 16823 bp, 13 predicted proteins | sample AntDrymUQ3222106_2_FD_129672 | JGI IMG/M metagenome (GOLD analysis project Ga0136617, IMG submission 129672) | Polar desert sand microbial communities from Dry Valleys, Antarctica - metaG UQ322 (21.06) | ecosystem: Environmental > Terrestrial > Soil > Desert | place: Antarctica: Dry Valley...
TGTGAGATTCATCCGCTCGCGCAATTCGTAATTGACGAAGTTCGCGACAAACTCACCGCTCGCGCGCGCATTCGCAAGCGTGTCCTTCTCGCCGCGATCCTCCGGCGCGTTCCCCGCGAACATCACCATCGGCGGTGTCGCGGAGATCCCGTTGTAATAAGAAAACGGCGCGAGATTGACGAACCCCGCGTCGCTGATTGTACTGATCCAGCCAATCGGCCGCGGCGCGACGATCGCGTTGAAAATCGTATTCTTATACGTCGCGAAGTCCGTTGGCTCAAGATACATAAGGCTTATATCTACAGAAGTCCCGCGCGCTGCAATACATCGTCCAGACGCCGTTCCAGCTCGGGCGTTGCCGGCAGCATCGGCAAGCGGTGCTCGTTGGTCTTCAGAACGCCTAAGCGCCGCATCATGTATTTCATCGGAATGGGATTCGTGTCGAAGAAGACGGCGAGGCTCAACTCGTGCAGCTCAAAGTGCAACGCGCGGCCACCGGCCAGATCGCCGTTGCGAACGGCATTGCACAGCGCAGCGATCTTTGCGGGAACGAGGTTCGCGACGGCGTTCATCGTGCCCACCGCGCCCAGCGCCATCATTGGGAACGTGAACTCCTCGAGCCCGACGAATATGCGGAAATCAGCACCGAAGCGAGCGAGCATCTGCGTCAGCAACGCGAAATCGTTGACCGCGTGCTTGATCCCGATGAAATGGGGTACCGCTTCGGCGATGGATTCGAGCGTCGCAAGCTCGACGCTCACGGCCGTGCGGCCGGGAATGTGGTAGATCAGCAGTGGGAGATTGGTGCGCTTGCCGAGGTCCGTGTAGTACGCGACGAGCCCTCGTTGCGGCGGCCGGATGTAGTACGGGGTGACGATTAAGAGTGCGTCGGCGCCCGCACGCTGCGCGTGCTCGGTCAACATCACCGTCTCGGCATGCGATTGCGATCCAGTGGCCGCGATCACGGGAATGCGTCCGCCGCAGACTTGCACGGCAACATCCACTAGCCGATTGCGCTCATCGAGCGTGAGCGTGGAGGGTTCTGACGTCGTGCCGTTGACGACAACGCCGTGGGTTCCGTTGGCAATCTGGAATTCGAGCAGCCGGGCGTAGGCGTCGTAGTCGACTGCGCCATTTAGGAAAGGAGTGACGATTGGGGGCGCCGAGCCGATCAACTGGTTCGGCGCAAGTTCGATCATCCCGGCGTCCGATTAGTCGCGAACCCGCGCTTTTGGCCGAGTACCGCTGCCGGGTGCTTCAAGCTTTCCTGCCACAGCAGGGATTCCATGTAGATGTTTAGAGGCTGATCCTGCACCGTCAGCTCGTACACATAGTCGTCGTACGACGCATGATTGTGCACAGCCCAGCCAGGCGCTGACAGCATCAAATCGCCGGCCTTCCATTCATAGCGATTGCCCGCGACGGTGCTGTAGCCGCGTCCGGAAAAGTAATAGTTGATCGCGGCAGAAACATGCCGGTGCGGGCGATCGATGATGCCCGGCGGACGAATGGTCATCGTCGCAAAGAAGTTCGGTGTGATGCCATTCGTGCGCCCGGTCATCGGGTTGTAATACATGTACAGGCGGCGCCCGATGTACTGCTTGCCGAGCGCTTCGAGCTTGTCGAGCTCGGGCTTCACTTTCTGCCAGGGAAAATACAAGACCTTCGAGGCGGTAACCGGAGGGTTGATCAGCACCTCGTAAGGCATCAACAAGCCGCCGTCGTCGGTGACAGCAAACGTGCCGAATGGATTGTTGCGCCGCGGATCGACGACGTCTTCTTCGCTGTCGTTCCCGCTGTCCGATCCGGCATCCGTCGCGGTCGCGCCATCCTCGCAGATGTAAACCTGCATATGCTGCAAGAGAGGCACGTTCGAATATGTCAGCCGTGCCTGCAGCTCGCTGCCATGATTCGCATGCGTATAGAACGTATACGACGGGTGATTCCAGACGTCGTATCGACCGAATTCGATCGTCCGGCCGTCGACGTTACAGACCCCGGAGCCACGGATGCAAAAATTGATCTCGGTTGCATTGTGGCGCATGGGTAACGAAGTCTCGCCAGGCTTGAGCACGGACAGCTTGACCTGAATGCCTGGTGCCAGGCCCGGCGCATTGGGCGAAGCGAGCGGATGCGCGATCAGAGCTTCTCGCCGCCCCCTCGATGTCACGGGCGCGCTCGCCAGCCGCTCGATCTCGGCGTCAATCGCCTCTTTGCCAATGACGACCGGCGGCCACGTCGTGTTGGGTGGCGGCTCGCGATCCGTGACGTCGATAAACTGTCCTTCATAGGGCGCAAAATGCTGGCGAAAATCGTTCATTGCTTCGCTCCTTGTTAACCCGAGCATGAGGCTCTACTCAATAAGATTTCATTCTAACGTGGCTTGCCGGGCAGCTGCCGAGACGGTGTCTCCTACCCCGATGCTTCTTAAGCAGAGCCTAAAGACCCGCTCTGGTGCGGTACCGCGGCCGCAAAGGCGTACCATTTCGCGTGTCGTACGAACCTGCCACAGATGGCCAATGAGTGCATGGATCGAAGTTATGGCAGCGGAAGCGATCGAACCAGACAACGTGGTCGGCGTTGTCGTTGAAGGTCGCGATATCGCGATCTATAATGATGGCGGCGAATTCTTCGCCACGGACAATATCTGTACGCACGCCGAAGCGTTTCTGTGCGACGGGTTTCTCGAAAACGGGGTAATCGAGTGCCCACTGCACCAGGCTCGCTTCGACATTCGCACCGGCAAAGTCATGCGCGAGCCGGCGATACAAGATATCGAGATCTTCGCGGTCAAAGTCGAAGGAGGAAGAATCTTCGTGAAGCTCGACTAGCGAAACAACCAATCTCATGCTTTCGGCGCGTTTGTTCGCGAAATCCTCCGTCTACGGGGAAAGTCCGGCGTAGCTAGAGCCTCGTCTTAGTTAATCTTACAAGGTGCCCACGATGAGCACACCATCCTTGACGCGACTCGGCTCGCTACGCCGAGTGCCGCTGCTTTCGGTGTTCTTGTTTCTCGCTCTACTTGCCGGATGCGGGCAGCGCCATGCAGTCGTCCCAGACCGCAACGGCGAGCCATTGATGCTGCTTGGCCATGATCCTGTTGCGTACTTCACTGTCGGCAAGGCAATTCGCGGCAATCCCGACATCGTGGCCCGGCACGATGGCTCGGCCTACTACTTCGTGAGCGAACAGCATCGCGCCATGTTCGCGGCAGCACCCGCCAAGTACGTGCCCCAATACGGTGCCTTTTGCGCCAGCGGCGCATCGTATGGCGTGAAGCTCGGCAGCGATCCGACTGAATTCCGTATCGTAGACGGACGGCTCTTTATTTTTGGCGACGTGCTGGGCCGCGAGTACTGGCTGATGGACCCCAAATGGCACATCGAGAAGGCCGATGCGCTGTGGCCGGAAACGGGGGCCTACGGTCATCGCTATCAATCGCTCAAGCGATTCGTAGTCAAGGTGCCGTGGTACAAGAATGGGAAAGAGGTGCACGACGCGTGGCAGGCAGCGCACCCGGGCGTGAAGGTCGTCTATGACCCTGGCGGTGTGTTCAACAACCTTTTTGTCAAGTATCCGGGATGGCGCGCGCGCGAAGGCCATGGGCAGCCCGCACTCGGTCTCGTTGGCGTCGATCCTTGCCCACCCGCGTGCGTCGGCGTTGAGTCGAAGGGGTACGCACCCAGTCAGTGAGGAGGGGCAATACGCGTTGCAGTGAGAGCACGCCCGGTAAAAGCGATGAACGCATCGGCAGCTTAGCGTATCGGTCCGAACAGTCAGCGCTGCGCCAGAAACGTCGCGATCCCCTCCCAGAACGCATTCGACGCGCCGAGCGTGTTGTGGTCTTCGCGCGGGACCGACAGCCACGTCTTCGCCCCTGCCCAGGCGTCGAACAATGCTCGCGAATGGTTCGCTGGAATGATGGAATCGGCTTCGGCGACGATTGCGAGCAGCGGCACCCGATTCTTTCTCGCGTCGTCGACAGTATCGAAGCGGTGCCGTAACAACAGGGAGACCGGTAGCCAAGGATAGTGCTCCCTGCCAATAGCCGCGAGGCTCTCGAAAGGCGAAACAAGCACTGCCCCGACAACTGGTCGCCTCGCAGCGACGTGGGTCGCGACGGCGGTGCCGAGGCTGCGCCCGAAGACAACGATTCGCGAGGTATCGATATCCGCGCGTTGAACAACTGCATCGTATAGCGCGAGCGCGTCGCTTTCGAGTTCGCGTTGCCCCGGCGTTCCTGCACTCCCGCCATAACCGCGGTAGTTAAGAGCAACAATCGACCACTCGCGGGGCCAGCGCGTATCCGCCAGCGTCCACGAGACCTCTTCGGCATTGCCGCCGAAATAGATGACCGCGGGCGCACGTGCTGCAGCGCTTCTGACGATCCAGCCGCGCAGGTGAGCGCCGTCGGAGGCGACGACTTCCAGCGCGATTGCGCGCGTCGGAAGATGAGTCGTCGCGGTAATCGGCTGCGGGAAAAAAATCAGACGTTCCTGTCCCAGCCATGCTGCCGCCGGTACGCCAAGCGCAATAACGGCGGCGAGAATAAGCCATTCCATGCCACTACTCCGCCTTCGGGGTGATTCGTCCCTCATCGTTGACTGCGGGTACAGCCACTCACTTCAAGCACGCCCGTCGGCCTGGCGGCATAACCCTCGAAACCGTTGTCGATCGTCCTTTGTCGTTTTCGCGGAAGGGCAATCCGCGAAAAGGAGAGCTCGCTCCCACCGGAGTCCTTGGGGCGCGCCCTCACCGATTCAGGCGTGATGCGCGGTCCCAGGTGACGGCAGGCCGATCGATTTCTTGAGCACGACCCGGTAGCTTTCGAGGTCAGCGTCGCGGTAGAGGCAGTTTGCCACCGACCAGAGATAGAGTTGAAACGACCTCACGATCTTCTCGCCAAATTTGCGAGCCAGGTCTCCGCGCGCCGCATCGAGCCTTTCTGCCCATGCCTTAACGGTAAGGAAATAGCTGTGGCGATCGTTGTGAATCGCAATGATCTCGAATGGCACCTGATTGGTGGCGGCAATGAGCTCGTGCATGACGACGGGGGTGTGATCACCCGGGAAGATGTGCCGATGCGTGAATGTGCTGATCGCATATTTCTTCCGAGCAGCCACGAAATCCAGATACACATAGCCACCCGGTGCTAACAGCGAATTGAAATGGAGCATAAGCCGCTGGTACTCGGGTAGATGTTCCATGACACCCAACGCGACGATAGCGTCGAAGCGCTGCGACGGCTTGTGCTCGAAAATGCTCTCCAACTTTGCGGTCAAACGCCCGTTGTATGGCTCTTCCCCGCTCAATCGCGACAGATAGGCGAACTGTTCTTTGGACAAAGTGAGCATGGTGACGTCATTGCCCCGGCTTGCGGCGAAACGGGAAAAAGAGCCCCAGCCGGCGCCGAGATCCAATACTTTCGCGCCGGGTCCGAGGCGGCAAACGTCACAGATGTAGCGCAGCTTGTTCTCGGCCGCTTCTTCGAGGCTCTCGTCACCACTTCGGAACAGCGCCTGTGAGTAGAGTCGATGTCGCTTGTCGAGAAACGTCCAATAAAATTCGTTGCCGAGATCATAGTGGGCGGCGATGGCGCTTTTGTCGGTTTTGTTGCGCCCCGCGAGCAACGGTTGCAAGAAGCGCAACCATGACAGGACGGGATGATCGTCGGAGAGTAACTTACGGAGCGCGAACGCTTGCAGAAAATCTCCCTCGACGTCGATGTGCGAATTCACGTACGCGTCGGCAATCGCGTATTCGTCAAACGCTGCCAGGGCCCGCAACCCTCGTTGATCGCGGACGTGGAGCTTGAATGCGGGCGGCGCTTCCAGTCCGCCGGCGCGAAATTTGTGGACCTCACCGCCTGGCAACGTGAGATCGAATGCGGTTGCGCCTTCTACCGTTAGGTGACTCCGGAACATCGACACCAGCCGCTGTTGTGGTCCCCCTTGCAATGCCACATTGCCTCCCTCTTTTTTGTATTCGAACTCCTAGTCCCCCGGGTTCGCGCTGTGGCGAACTCGGTCAGCTACCTGCTCATACGATCCCCGAGCTGACCGGTCGCGCGTGGCGTCGAGTCCAACTTGTCAACGAGTGCCTAGCCTTTTTCTCGAGCGCCGTCGCGCCTTGGTGTTTCGCAACTGCGACAGCGCGATTGAATAAAGCTTCGACTTCACGCTCTGCGGCGTCGCTCCGCTGCGAAAGCAACTCGCCTTTCAGACGGCAAAATTCCGCTAAATACCACCGCAGGTATGTCGCATCGGCGAGTGTTATTGCTTCGTCGAGCGTCGCCAGCCCCCGCTCCAAGTCCCCGCTTTTGGCGCAGGCAACGCCGAGCATCGCCATAAACACGGGCACGTTGAGCTCGCTGCTCTTGCGCCACTCCTGAATACCTTGCACCATGTCTTCGAGCGACTCCGCGCCGCCGCCCTGTCCGCTCGCGTAGTAGCCAAGATAGATGCGCGAGCCTGCGTGCAGCTGCGCGAAGTTTCTATCGGCTGTCAATTGCTTGAGCTCACTGGCCCGCTCCTTGAGCTTCAGCAAGTTGCCCATGCAGTACTCGAGGATCGCGGCGAGGTGGAGCGTATACGCTAGAGTGAACGCATGGCCCAGCGCTCGCGCGCGTTCGAGGGCTTCACCGTATTCGGCGAGCGCCCGCTCCTGGCGGCCGCGCAGCCACAACCCGAGCGCCGAATACATCATGCAGGCAAGGCCAGGATCCTGACCGGCGCTGATCGCAAGTGCTCGGTGCGCGACTGGATCGTATAACGCAATGACTTTTCGGAAGCTTTCCTCCGCGACAGCGGGCTCTCCGAGAAAAAGCGTGCTGATGCCCGTCGATCCATGTGCGGTGAGGATCATTTCGGTTGCACCGACACGCTCGGCGTGCTCGAGAAGTTGCGAAGCAAGTGCTCGTGCCTTTCCGAGATCGGGCCGGTTGATGACGATCCGCCACAGCCCGAATAGGGCGCCAAACTTTTGCCGGTCATTGCCCACCTGGTCGCACAACGCAAGGGCCCGCGCGTAGGCGAATTCGACCGACGGAGACGCGTAGCCCTCGACGGCTGTTAGCGACATGCCGCGCGCAAGCTGCACTTGCAGCTCCTGTTGCGCGCGCTTCTCCGCGCTTTCAACGTGCGGCAGCAGGCGGAGCGCCTGGTCGAAATGACGCAGCGCTTCGACATTCGCCGAATGCTCGATGGCCCGGGACCCCGCGGCCTGCCAGTTGCGCAGAGCCGGTTCGACGCACTCGGCCTCGTCATAGTGATGCGCAACGACCTCGGGGTGCGTCGACGCGACGGCGGGAAACCGCTCTTCAAGCGCTCGCGCGATCTTTTCGTGATGCGTCCGCCGTACGCTTTTGAGCTGCGACTGATAGGCGGCGTCTTGAATAAGGGCGTGCTTGAATTCATAAGTCTTCGTGCGCGCGGGCCGGCGCTCGTAGATGAGTTCCGCTTCCTGCAGGCGAGCGAGCGCGCTGGAAAGGCGATCCTCCGGCAGTCCGGCCACCGCCTCGAGCAAGTCGAAGCTGAAGGTGCGTCCGATGACCGCGGCGACATGCGCCACCGACTTCTCCTGCGGCAGCCGGTCTAGCCGAGCCATCAGCGAATCGTGCAACGTCGCGGGGATCGCGAGGTTGGGCAGCGTTCTGCGCAACGCGTCACGCTGCTTGCCCTCGGAAAGCATCCCCGAATCGAGTACCGTCTTGGTCAGTTCCTCGGCGAACAAGGGCACGCCATCCGCCTTGGCGACGATTTGCGCCATGACGTCCGCAGGGAACCCTTTGCCGACGGTGATACCGGTCACTATTTCCTTGACTCCCTGCTCGGTAAATCGATCGAGTTGGAGCTCCGTAACATAGTCGTGGGCAGGCCAAGTCGCCTCGAATTCCGGCCTGCAAGTCACGAGCAAGAGGGCGGCGAGCTTGTCGACGCCGCTCACCATCTTGTGCAATAGATCCAACGTTGACGGGTCGATCCAGTGCACGTCTTCGACGATGCATAGCAACGGCGCTTTGCTGGCTAGCGCTGGGAGCCGGCCTAGCAACACGGTCATCGTCTTCTCGCGTTGGCGACTAGGCTCCACCATCGAGTTCGGATCCAAATTGCCGCAGTCAATCGATACCAACGAGCCGATGAGAGCAAGTCCAGTGTTGCGCTCAACGTCCGAAAATCTGAAGAGCGCCTTTAGTTTTGCGCACTTTTGCTCATCGCTGTCGTCGGCCAAGAACTTGGCGGCCTGTTCGATGTGCGCGATGACCGGATGCAGTGCGCTATTGGCATGGTAAGGCGAGCACTGATATTGAAGACACTGATGCCGCTGACCCTTCAAGCTATCGCGAAAAAATTGCGTAATGCGCGACTTGCCGATGCCGGCTTCACCGCGAATGAGGATCACCTGGCCGGTCCCTGCAGAGGCGCGCTGCCAGCACTGATTGATAAGCGTCAACTCGCGCTCGCGTCCGACCCACGGCGTGAGCGCCCTGCTGTGCGCCGCGTCGAAGCGACTCGCCGTCGCCCTCTTTCCCTTGACGCCCCACACTTCCACCGGCGTCGGGATGCCTTTTAACTCGTGCAAGCCAAGGTTCACGTAGTGAAAACCTTCACGGGCGAGGCGCTTCGTCCGCGGGCCGATCACCACGGAATTCGGCTCGGCGATGCTTTGGAACCGAGCCGCGAGATTGGGTGTCTCGCCGACAACTGCCCATCGCTCGGACACACCGTCGCCGACCATGTCGCCTACCACGACTTCCCCCGTCGCGATTCCCACCCGCACAGCCAATCCGCCGACTTGTTCGTGCCCGAGCGGCGCACCTACCTGGCGCACGGATTCGACGATCGCCAGGGCGGCGAGGACGGCACGCTCGGCGTCGTCTTCGTGTGCCTTGGGAAAGCCGAAGTAGGCCATGACGCCATCGCCGATGAATTTCGCAACCGAGCCATCGTAGCGTCGGACTTCCGCCGAGACGATGGTCTGATACTGGCGAATCACGTTCCGCAGGTCCTCCGGATCGAGCTTTGCCGAAAGCGCCGTCGATCCCACCAAGTCGCAAAACATGATGGTGAGTTGACGGCGCTCCGCTGCCGCGTCACGCGCCAGATCGGCGCGGGTAGGCGCGGCGCTCGCCCCGAGCGAAGCGCCGCACGCAGCACAGAATCGGCTGCCGACAGAATTGGCAGCCCCGCAATGGAGGCACGTTGCGTCGAGGCTGCCGCCACACTTCTCGCAGACGCCGGCTCCGTCGTGATTCGTAAACGTGCAACTTGGGCAGTTCATGTCAGTCCACTGCCATTGAATAGCTTTTCTCGAACGTCGTACGGTAGTGCGAGTTCGGCAATCCGAGAAAGAGCAACGCAAGGTCAATTGCTTGCGACCACCGCGGCATCCGATCCGTACAGACCTTGACGAAGACGGTTTTGTTCTCGACGGCGTCTCGCAGCATGTTGAGCTGGTAGATCTGCCGGTGCGGACCGTGTGTGGCGAGGTGGCGCTGAAACGCTTGCTTGACTGCAGCGCCAGCAAAGTCGAAGTCAGAGATGATGGGAGCCCCCACGGCCCTCACCTTCGCGCTGGGATCGAGCCCGGTCGGCGTACCCGCTCGCGCAAGCACATCGAGGACCCGCAAATCCGGGTGCGTCTTCGCGTTCAGGAGTAGCAACTGGTCGCTTTGCTTCTCGTGCGCGACGACTGTAAAGTTCCGCAGGGGCGTTTCGGCGAGCGTCAGATTCCTGGCTTTTTTCGCCGGCAGCGAAGACAAAAATCGTCCAATATCTTCCGCGTTGTAGGGCAGCTGTCGGCGGGCGATTCGCCGCAATCTGGCGCGCAGGCCGGAAGCGTTCATCGTTGAACGAATGATGCGATCGAAATTCCGTCCCACCGCGTCATCGAACAATGAGCACTGAGCAAGCGCGTAAAACCAAACAATCGCAGCGCCGCCGCTTACGCCATAGATAGCGGCGAAGTCGGACATTTCGTCCAACGAGAAGTTTCTTAAAAACGAATAGTAGTGCCAGGCATTGAGACCGGTGCCGCGGAAGACCAGCACCGAACGCTGTCGCCATTCGCGCGAGCGAAGCCGAGCCACGTATTCCTTCGTTGTCTTCGCTTCCATCGCCATGTTGAAAGCTCCCGCGAGACGTCCGAAGTCCTTCTGCAAATCGACCGAAAAGTATATATGAGACGCGATCGTCGACAGGGTAATCGGTGGCCAAACGCGGTAGACGCGACAAGCTCTTTGCGTCGATGAAACGGCCGGGAGCTTGACGGGTTCAGCCGGGAGCGCTAACGCACGATACAATGAATGAGGCAAGCGAGGGAGCAAATTGCTGAGTTTCTGGGGTAAGAAGCACGTTGAGTTTAAGTCTGAGCCGGATTCCGGCTATGCGTGGACGCGGCTCGCGGTAACGCTCTTGCTATCGACTCTGGGCGGCGTCGGCATGTGGTCGGTCGTGGTTGCGCTGCCGGCCGTGCAAGCAGAGTTCGACGTGGCCCGCGCCGACGCGTCGCTCCCCTACACATTGACGATGATTGGCTTCGGGGTCAGCGGCATCCTGCTCGGCCGGCTTTCGGATCGCTTCGGCATCATGCTTCCCGTGATGATCGGAACGGTGACGATGGCGATCGGGTTCGCCGCCGCCGGAGCGGCCTCGACCCTTTGGCAATACACGCTTGCCCAGGGTCTGCTGGTCGGTGCGGGCAGCTCGGCGACGTTCGGCCCACTCCTCGCGCATATTTCTTTATGGTTCAACCGCCGGCGCGGGATCGCGGTTGCGATTTTTGCAAGCGGCAACTATCTCGCAGGCACCGTCTGGCCGCCAATTGTGCAGCACTTTATCGAGACTGTTGGCTGGCGCCAGACCTACGGCGGCATTGCCCTCTTTTGCGTCGCAAGTATGTTGCCGATGGCGTTGCTGCTGCGCAGACTCCCTCCCCAGGCCGAGCCGTCACCGGCAAGCATGGACGGTGCGTCAGGGGCGCAGTCGATGCAAGCGCTGGGACTTTCGAAAGGCGCACTGCAGACTCTGCTCGTCATCGCCGGCTTGTCCTGCTGTGTCGCGATGTCGATGCCGCAAGTGCATCTGGTCGCCTATTGCGGCGATCTCGGCTACGGTCCAGCGCGTGGTGCCCAGATGCTATCTCTGATGCTGGCTTGCGGGATTGTGAGCCGGCTGACGTTCGGTTTCATCTCCGACCGGATCGGGGGTCTGCGTACGCTCTTGCTCGCATCGAGTCTGCAATGCTTCGCGCTTTTTCTGTTTTTGCCATTCGACGGGCTCGTGTCGCTCTACGTGATCTCGGCACTCTTCGGCTTGTTCCAAGGCGGCATCGTGCCGTCGTACGCGATCATCGTGCGCGAGTACTTCTCGCCAAAGGAGGCCGGTGCCCGAGTCAGCCTCGTGATTACGGCAACCCTCTTCGGCATGGCCCTGGGGGGATGGATGTCGGGTGCGATCTTCGATTTGACCGGATCGTACGGTGCCGCGTTCGTCAATGGCATCGCGTGGAACCTCTTGAACGTCGCAATCGCCCTGTGGCTGTTGCGACGCGCGACAGCGCGGCCCGCGCGCGCCAAGCGAGACGGTTCGAGCGCGGGGCTCGCAAGGCAGCTTCGGTAGCGATTGGGCGATGATTGCGTGCCCCGCGCGATTCCCCGAATCGCGCCGCACGCATCGCGCATAGCAATTCAACATGCAGCTCGAAGGTATTCGCGTCGTCGATTTGTCACGGATCTTGTCCGGGCCATTTTGCTCGATGTTCCTTGCCGACATGGGTGCCGAGGTCATCAAAATCGAGGACGTCGATGACGGCGATCCGATTCGGCAACAGGGTGTGATGCGCCATGGCTTCAGCCTCTACTTCGCGTCGTTTAACCGCAATAAGAGATCGCTGACCCTCGATTTGCGCAGTGCCGAAGGTAAGGTGGTCCTGGGTAGACTGATCGCGACCGCAGACGTGGTCCTGAACAACTTCAGGCCGGGCATTATGGAAAGAATCGGTTTGGGCCGCGACGAGCTCATCCGCATCAAGCCCGACATTGTGAGCTGCCACATCACGGGGTTCGGTCTCGACGGGCCGTATCGCGACCGGCCTTCATTCGATTTCGTCGCCCAGGCAATGAGCGGCTTTATGAGCGTCAACGGTTCGGAGGGGGAACCGCCGGCACGCGCCGCACCGCCGCTGTCGGACTTGATCGCCGGTGCGTACGCGGCGATGGGCATCTGCGCAGCGCTCGTCCGCCGAGAGCGCACGGGACGCGGAGAGGAAGTGGCGACGAGCCTCGTCGATAGCATGGTCGCCAACCTGGCGTTTCTGGCCTCGCATTATTTCGAGACTGGCGAGCAACCGTTGCGCACCGGCAATGATCATGCACTGGTTGCGCCTTATGGCCTGTTCGAGGCGGCCGATGGTCAAGTGGCCATCGCGCCTTCCAACGATCAGTTCTACTACAAGCTCATCGATGCGCTCGGCCTTTCGTACTTGCGCACGCATCCCGAATTCTTGACCAATCGTCACCGGTTCGAGCGCAGGGCCGCAATCAATGCGCTCATCAATGCCGAGATCCGCAGACAGCCGATTGCCCACTGGCTCGCGGTGCTGAATGCTGCCGGGGTGCCTTGCGGCCGCGTATTGGGTTTGCGGGAAGTGTTCGAGGATCCGCAGATCCGCCACCAGCAAATGAGGGTGACGATCGATCATCCACGGCACGGGCCGCTCGATGTGCTGGGGTTCCCCATCAAATTCACCGACGATCCTTGCCGCGTCCATCGCCTACCTCCGGACCTCGGAAATGACACCGATGCGATCCTTGGCGAGCTTGGTTATAGCGCGGAAGAGATCGTGGACCTGCGTGCGCGTCGCGCGGTGTGACGTCGATTCGATTAGTCGCTCCGGCTCGATCGTCTGTCCGAGAGTGAAGAGGCTCCGGTAAACTGACGGCGATGAGGAGCTCTTAGGTATTTTCGCGTGTAGGGAGCAGTGATGAATGTCACGAATCACGGCCAAGACCGACCGCGGGTGTTGATCACCGAGGTTGGGACGCGCGACGGATTTCAGGTTGAGCCGAACCTGATTCCGACTGACGTCAAGGCCGACGTCATCGACTCGCTGGTTGCCGCCGGCGTGCGCCACATCGAAGCGACGTCGTTTGTGAGTCCGCGCGCGGTGCCGCAACTTGCCGATGCGCATGATGTACTGGCACGCGTGCGACGTCGCGCCGACGCGCATCTCGCTGCGCTGGTGCCCAACGCGCGCGGTGCTGAGCGGGCGCTCGGTGCGGGTGTAGACGAAATGGTTTGTTTCGTATCGGCCAGTGAAACGCATAACCGGGCCAATCTGAATGCGCCGATCGCGAGCTCACTTGTCAACGTGACGGAGATCGCCGGCATCGCGAGTGGAAAAGCCGCGTTGCGTGGGGCCGTTGCCTGCGCGTTTGGGTGTCCGTTCGAGGGCGAGGTGCCTGTCGCTGCGGTGCTGCGCATCGTCGATGCCTATGCGTCGCTTGGTATCGATCGCTTGTCGTTGGGGGACACAACCGGAATGGCGACACCGCCTACCGTAGCGAAACTGGTCGAAGCGATCGCAAAGCGATTCCCTGACCACCGGGTTGCATTGCACTTTCACAACACGCGCGGCGTCGGCCTCGCCAACGTCATGCGGGGGCTCGACCTTGGCATTCGCGAATACGAATCGTCGATTGCCGGTCTCGGCGGATGTCCGTTCGCGCCCGGGGCTACCGGCAACATCTGCACCGAAGATCTCGTCTACCTGCTCGAGGAGTCGGGCTTCGACACGGGCATCGATCTAGCCGCGCTTATCGCTGTCGCGCAGCGGGTCGAGGCGATCATCGGACGAACGCTACCCGGCCAGGTGATGAAGGCGGGTCCACGGCTGCGCAAGTATTCGCTCGAAAGCGTGCAACGCGCGGTCGGCTGAACCCGTGTCGATTATTCTATGCACGGCGACCGCAGTCGTTGATCGCTGCTGGTGATGAATGGTCGCTTGCCGCCGCGACGCGACTGGCTAGCCTATCTCAAAATCGCTTGGTCCCTCACCCCAACCCTCTCCCGCAAGCGGGAGAGGGAGCTTGCGTTCCCTCCCCAGCGGGGAGAGGGTTAGGGTGAGGGGGAAACGCCGTTGCTGGATCTTGAGATGAGTTCTAGTTGCCTAATGAGTTGTCAAATGCGCAGCGGTTCGCGGGAAGCCGATCCGGCAAAGGTGGGTTAGTTAATCGCAGCCGGGCTGCGAGAAGACCCCGGACGTGATCTTCCACCCCGAGCCGAACGCCCCCAGGTCGCAGGCGCAGCGCCTCGCGGCCATGCGCCGGATCGCAACCGGCTTGCTGCTCGCAATGGGCGTGGTGTTCGTCTTCGCGCACGTCTACCAGACGGCACTCCCGTGGCTCGCATTTGTACGCGCATTCGCCGAAGCCGCGATGGTTGGCGCACTTGCCGATTGGTTCGCGGTGACGGCGCTCTTTCGCCATCCGCTCGGGATTCCCATTCCACACACCGCCATCTTGCCGCGCAAGAAAGATCGATTGGGCGAGAATCTCGGCAAGTTCGTCGAGCAGAACTTTCTCGCGCCTGATGTCGTCGCCGAGAAAATCAAGAATAGTGACTATGCCGGCGCGTTCGCGAGGTGGCTTGTACGACCCGAGCAGGCCGCAAGCGTTGCCGCGGGCTTGACCGCGCTCACGCCAAGGTTACTGCGTGCGCTCGACGATGCTGATGTGCGGCGTTTCATCAAGCAACAGGTCCTGACCTACGCGAACCAGATCGAGGTCGCTCCGCTCACCGCCGAATTTTTGACGACGCTGACCGCGCATAACCGTCACCAGGAGCTGCTGACCGCGACGATGACGCAATTGTCATCGCTGCTCGACGACAACAAGCCTCGCATTCGCCAAAAGGTCGAGCAGGAAGTGTGGTGGATACTGCGCAAGCTCGCGATCGATGAAAAAATCTACATCAAGATCGTCGACGCGGTTGAAGAGTATTTGACCGAAGTTCGCGAATCGCCCACGCACGCGCTGCGGCGGCGCTTCGACGAAAGCCTCGCGGAATTTGTCGATAAGCTAAAGACTTCGGCTGACTATCGGGAGAAGGCGGAAGCGCTCAAGCGACAGCTGCTTGAAAGCCCGGCACTGCATGCGGCGCTCGAGAATCTGTGGGACGAGATCAAGGAACGCATCGAAAGCGACATCGCGCTACCGAACTCGAGAATCAAAGCTGGCCTCGAAACTGCAGTCGAAGGCGTGAGCGCGAGCCTCTTGAAGGATGCCGCGCTGCGCGATAAGTTAAACCAGTGGTTGCGCGAGCTGATCGTCGAAACCATTCGAACGCACGGCCATCATGCCGCGAGCTTTATCGCCGACGTCGTGCGCAAATGGGACACGGAAACCGTCACCAACAAGATCGAGCTCGAAGTCGGTCGCGACCTGCAATACATCCGCATCAACGGCACGGTGATCGGCGGCCTGGTTGGTCTCGCCATTTATTCACTGTCACTTTTCTTTTGATGGCGACGAAGGCAAGAAGACGCCGCAGGATCCCCGTATCCCAACCGTTGCTGCCGGGCGTCTCGGAGCATCATTGCGATACGCGCGCTGTCCGCGATGAATGGTCATCGGATCTCGCTGGTTGCTTCTATTCGACGGGCAGGAACGCGTCAACCGAAAGATAACGCTCGCCGGTATCGTAATTGAAGCCGAGGACGCGGCTGCTCGCCGGGAGGTCCGGCAGCTTTTTCGCGATGGCCGCAAGCGTGGCGCCTGAGGATATGCCGATCAACATCCCCTCCTCCCGCGCCGCGCGCCGCGCCATTTCCTTCGCGGCCTCCGCTTCGACCTGAATCACGCCGTCAAGAAGCGTGGTGTCGAGATTCTTGGGAATGAAGCCTGCGCCAATACCCTGAATCGGGTGCGGAGTATGCGTGCCTCCCGAAATGACAGGGGACGCCGTCGGCTCGACCGCGTACACCTTGAGTTGCGGCCATTGCTTTTTCAGCACCTGCGCGCAACCGGTAATGTGACCGCCCGTCCCTACGCCCGTGATCAGTGTGTCGATACCTTCGGAGAAGTCGGCGAGGATTTCGCGGGCCGTCGTGCGCGCGTGCACTTCCACATTCGCGGGATTCTCGAATTGTTGCGGCAGCCACGACTTCGGGGTTGCCTTGATGAGCTCCTGTGCCTTGGCGATGGCGCCCTTCATACCTTCGGCTCGGGGTGTCAACACCAATGTGGCGCCATACGCCAGAATCAGGCGCCGCCGCTCGATCGACATGCTGTCCGGCATCACCAAAATGAGCTTGTAGCCCTTAACTGCAGCGACCATCGCAAGCCCGATGCCGGTGTTCCCGGACGTGGGCTCGATGATGGTCCCGCCACTTTGAAGCTTGCCAGAGGCCTCGGCGTCCTCGACCATCGACAACGCGATGCGATCCTTGATTGATCCACCGGGGTTGTCGCGCTCGGACTTGATCCAAACTTGACGAGATGGGCCGAACAGACGGTTGACGCGAATGTGCGGGGTGTTGCCGATGGTGGCAAGTATGTTAGCGGCGATCACGGGCTTTATCGGTTCGATTGGTGGTTGAACGGAAGACTTAAAGCCGATTGGCAAGTTCCCGGCGGTGAGTCACCGTTGGATTGTAGCCGACGACTGGCCCGCAACAAGTGGGCGAGACGGATCAACGCAACGCGCTTTGAGGGAGGGACCGCACCGTAATCGCGCGACCTCGAGGCGCCGAATCACAGAATTTACGACCGCCGCCCTGAAAAACTGTCGATATATCTTACATTTGTGCAGTTGTTGCGCAAGAAA
>Ga0136617_10002363_pt1 | contig 16818 bp, 14 predicted proteins | sample AntDrymUQ3222106_2_FD_129672 | JGI IMG/M metagenome (GOLD analysis project Ga0136617, IMG submission 129672) | Polar desert sand microbial communities from Dry Valleys, Antarctica - metaG UQ322 (21.06) | ecosystem: Environmental > Terrestrial > Soil > Desert | place: Antarctica: Dry Valley...
ATGCCGGAGGAGGGACTCGAACCCCCGACACGCGGATTATGATTCCGCTGCTCTAACCGACTGAGCTACTCCGGCCGGGGTCCGAGAGAGTAGCGATTCGCCAGAACGACAAACGGGACGCCCGCTGAATGCCGGCGAGACCCGCCGCCGTCCACCACGTCGCACCCGCACCCGCGGCCGCCGTTCGTCGCTACTTGCTCGCGGCGGCGCGCAGCTCGACGCGTCCGTGCGCCGCCGCCGGCGGCCCCTCCGCGCTGCGCGCGAACGCATGGCCCGCGTATGCCGCTGCGATCAGCGCCGCGGCCGCGCCGGCGAGTAGGCCGGTGCGCGGGCCGGCGACGTCGGCCAGCCAGCCGACCAGCGGCGCGCCGATCGGCGTCGATCCGAGGAACACGATCGAGTACAGCGACATCACCCGCCCGCGCAGCTCGGGCGCCGCCGCGAGCTGCAGCGACGAGTTCACCCCGGCGGCGAACGTGACGCTCGCCGCACCCAGGGGGACGAGCGCGAGCGCCTGGAGGGGGAGCGATGGCGCCACGGCGACGAGCAGCTCCGTCACGCCGAACAGCGCCGCCGCGAGCACGAGGATCCGCGGCGTCACCCGCCCGCGCGCGCCGGCGGCGAGCGCGCCGAGCACCGAGCCGACGCCCATCGCCGCCGTCAGCGTCGCATAGGTGGCGGCGGTGCCATGCCAGGTCTGCGCGGCCAGCAGCGGCAGCAGCACCTGGAAGTTGAACGACACGGTCCCGGCCACGACCATCATCACGAGCGGGATCCGCAGCGCGGGCGTCTCGCGCACGTAGGCCAGAGCCGCGCGCAGCTGCCCGCGGGCGCGCGGCACGAGCTCCCCGCGCTCCAGCTCGGCCGGGTTCATCAGCCGCAGCGCGACGAGCATCACGACGAACGTCGCCGCGTTGACCGCGAAGCACGCCGAGACGCCGAGCAGCGCGATCAGCGCGCCGGCGGCCGCCGGCCCGACGATGCGCGCCATGTGCACGATCACCGAGTTCAGCGCGACCGCGTTGACCACGCGGTCGGAGCCGACCATCTCCATCACGAACGACTGGCGCGCCGGGTTGTCGAGCGCGGTCACGCTGCCGCGCGCGAGCACAGCGCGTAGACCATCCACACCTCCACGTGGCCGTCGGCGGTGAGCGCCCACAGCGCGACGGCGGGCAGCGCCATCGAGAACTGCGTGACCGTGAGCAGCGTGCGCTTGTCGATCCGATCGGCCAGCACGCCGCCCCAGGCGCCGAACAGCAGCACCGGGAGGAACTGCAGCCCGGCGGTGATGCCGACGGCGGTCCCGCTGCCGGTCAGCTGCACGATCAGCCACATCTCGGCGACGATCTGCATCCAGTTGCCCGAGATGGAGACCACCTGGCCGGCGAAGTAGCGGCGGTAGTTGGGGACCCTCAGCGAGGTGAACGTGCGATCGAGCGCGGCGCTCACTCGAGCATGCCCTCGAGCAGCGCGGCGGCTCGCTCGAGCGTGGCGCGGTCCTCCGGTCCGAGCGCGTCCAGGCGCTCGGAGAGGAAGGCGTCCTTGCGCGTGCGCGCGGAGGCGAGGAGCGCGCGGCCGGCCGGCGTCACGGTGATGAGCGAGGAGCGGCCGTCGGCGGGATCGGCGGCGCGCGTGACGAGCTCGGCCTCCTCGAGCCGGAAGGCGATCCGGGTCACCGTCGGGCGCTGGACCTGCTCGCGCGTCGCCAGCTCGCTCGGCGTCAGGGGGCCGTGGCGCTCGATCGTCGCGAGCGCGGACGTCAGCGAGGGGGAGAGGTCGGTGCCGGCCTCCCGGCGCAGGCGCCGCGCCGAGCGCGCGAGGGCGAGGCGCAGGCGGGTCGCCAGCTCGTGGTCCGCGGAAGTGCTTCGCATCGCTAATTAGTCTAGCGAAGCACTTAGGACGGTGACCGGCTCAGCAGTCGGCGGGGATGTACCGGCATGCGACGATCGCGGGCCGCTCGACCGGCGCGCCGCCCTGGATCGACCAGGCCAGCCGGACGAACTGAGCGTGCGTCCACGCCAGCGGAGTGGCCGAGCGCGTGCCCTGGCCGACGTCGCCGCCGGGCGGGCGCCCGTCCCACACCTGCTCGGGCAGCATCAGCCCGTCGTTGGCGGTGCGGGCCATCGTGCGCAGATGCGGCAGCGCATCGCGGCCCGACAGCAGCTCGTACTCGCCGCGCTCGCCGGCGAGGATCGGCCACGCGCGCCCGGCCGTCTGGCGCGCGGCGGTGTCGAAGATGTCCCAGTCGCCGCCGTCGGCCTGCTCGCCGTAGCCGTCGAACGTGAAGCGGCGCCAGATCCGGCCGCTCGGCGTGTCGACGGCGAGGGGCTCGGCGCTCGTGGCGTCGCCGACCTGCAGCGAGTTGAGCACGGTCTGGTCGTCCCACGGCTTGACGCCGAACAGCACCAGCCCGAGGAACGAGTTGTCCACGATCTCGCGCTGGTCGACCGGGCGCGGGAAGTTGTCGCCGAGGCTGTAGGTGGTGCCGGCGTTGGGGTCGGCGTCCTTGGTCACGCGCAGGTAGTACGGCTTGGGCTCGTAGGGCCCGTTGTCGGTCGCGGTCCAGTCCTCGACCTTGCGCTGCCACTCGTCGGCCGTCGCCTCGTAGGCGTCGGCCTTCGCGGTGTCGCCGTTCATGCGCGCCACGTCGGCGGCGCAGATGAGCCCGGCGATCTGTGTGGCGATCGTGTTGGGCGACCAGCCCTCCTGGTTCTCCCAGCGCTCCTGCCCGGTCTTGGGGCCGTTGGCCATGATGAAGTCGGCGCCGCGCTGGATGTGCGCCCAGTCGGCGGCGTCGCGCCGTCCGAGCCACCAGGCGAGCACGAGCGGGAGCGCGACCTCGTCCATCTGCAGGTTCGTCCAGTACGGGGTGCCGTCGACGCGCGTGTTCTGCCACCACGAGCCGTCGGCCTTCTGTACCGACCACAGGTACTCGAGCAGCCGGGTGGCCGCGGCGTCGTCGCCCGCTGCCTTCTGTGCGGTGGCCACGTGGTAGAAGTCGCGCGGCCAGACCAGGTGGTAGGGGCCGGAGGCCTTCATCTTCTCGAGCGTCAGCGTGCCCCACACCCAAGGCATGCTCGGCGCGGCGATCGACGCGCCGCGGTGGAGCTTGTCCTCGGAGGCGGCGAGCACGAGCAGCGACTGCTCGTAGAGGCGCTTCATCTCGGGGCTCGTCGCCACCGTGGCCGGCGGGTCCTTCACCGATGCGAGGTAGCCGCGCCAGCCGGCCTCGTAGCGCGCGGCGGCGGTCGCGAAGCCGCGCTCCAGCGAGGCCTCAGCTGCGTCGCGCGCGGCGCCGGCGTCGCGACCGAAGCCGATCGCGAGCGTCATCCGGTCGCGCCCGCGCCGGCCGGTGAGCCGCGTGCGGGCGCCCTGCACGACGTTGCCGGGCCGGGCCGCCTCGTAGCCGCCCAAGCGCTTGTCGGCCTGCAGGTCCTTCCACGGGTCGCTCGCGCTGCCGCGATAGCCGCTGCTGGTCTTCCTCAGCGCCGGTTCTGCCGCCACCGCGCTCGCGGCGGCCTCGTCGAAGGCGATCAGGCGCCTGCCGTCGCGCACGGCGCGGTCGTCGTCGCCGTCGTCGCCGGGCGCCGGATCGGCCAGCACGTAGAGCTGCAGCTTGCGCCCGGTCAGCGACACGAGCCGCACCTGCGCGAGCACGCTGGCGCGCCTCGGATCGGTGATCCACGTCTTGGTCAGCCGCCAGCGCGCGGTGCGCGTCACCTGCCGGTAGGCGAGCGTGCCGTCGAGCGGCTCGACCCGCGCGTTCACGCCCGCGGCGACCGGCTCGATGTGGGCGGCATCGTCGTCGACCGTCTCGCGGTCCAGGAACGTCCTGCCGTCGGTGACCGCGAACTGCAGTCCGCGGAACGCCGGTGTGCTCAGGTCGGGGTAGTAGACCTCCGACAGCGACGCGGCCCGCAGCGTGAAGTACGCGTTGCCGGCCGGCTGGTGCGAGGTGCCGAAGCCGTGCTTGTCGGCCGGCGCCCAGGTATGGGTGGCGCCGGGCGCGCCCGGCGCCTGCGGCGGCTTGGCGGCGGCCGGCGCGCCCGCTGCGAGGGCGGCGCAGGCGCAGAGCAGACCGGCGATGTACTGACGCTCCCTCACGTGACCTCGCGGTACCCGACGGGCGCACAGGATACGCCGCGGCCTTGCGGGGTAGATGACTCGCATGCCTGTGCGCGACGACGACGACTGGGTCGGGACGCCGCCCGAGGGCCGGCACACGCGCGACCGGGCGGACCCCGGCTTCTGGCGCAACCAATGGCAGCCGGCCGCGGCGGGTGGCGTGCTCGTCGTCCTGATCCTGGTCGTGCTGGCGCTCGCGCTGCTCTGAGCATGAGCCGGCTCGTCGCCGTTCCCAACGTGTCCGAGGGTCGCGACGAGGCCGTGCTCGACGCGATTGGCGCCGCGTTCGCGCGCCACGCCGACGTGCTGCACGTCTCCGCCGACGCCGACCATCACCGCGCCGTCTTCTTCCTCGCCGGCGCGCCCGGGAAGCTGCACCGCTCGCTGGCCGCCGGCGCCGCGGAGGCGGCCGCGCGGATCGACCTGCGCGTCCACGACGGGCTGCACCCGCGGGTCGGCGCGCTCGACGTGGCGCCGGTCGTGTTCCTGGAGGAGGCCCAGCGCGGCGCGGCGATCGCGGAGGCGCTGCTGGCGGCCGACGCGATCGGCGCCGAGGGCATCCCGGTGTTCCTCTACGGCGAGCTGGCCGCCGGGCGCACCCGCGCCGAGCTGCGCAAGGGCGGCCCCGCGGGCCTCGCCGCGCGCGGCACCGCGTCGGACTACGGGCCGGCGGAGCTGCACCCGACGGCCGGCGCGACGCTGGTGGCCGCGCGGCCGCCGCTGATCGCGTTCAACCTCGAGCTGTCGCCGCCCGCGACCGTCGAGGACGCGCGCGCGATCGCGGCCCTGATCCGCGAGGGCGGCGCCGAGGGCATGCCGGGCGTGCGCGCGCTCGGCCTGCACCTGGACCGGCGCGACGTCGTCCAGGTCTCGACCAACGTGGAGGACCACCGCGCCGTGACCGCGACCGACGTGCTGACCGCCGTGGCGCGTCATCGTCCTGTGCGCAAGGGCGAGCTGGTCGCACCCGCGCCGCAGGCCGCGCTCGCCGGTTGGCCCGCCGGCGTCGAGCTGCGCATGCCGGGAGCGATCGAGGCCCTCCTGGGCCGCTAGATTCTCAGGCCCATGGCCCACACCAAGCGCAAGCGCCGTTCCAAGCACCGCGGCAACGCCGCCGGCACCGTCGAGGCGCGCGGCCGCACGGGCCGCAAGCCCACCGAGCAGGAGCAGCGCAAGCGCGGCAGCGTCGACGCGCGGGCCGAGCGCCGCTTCCAGCAGCCGTCGTGGACCGGCGCCGCCACGCGCGCCGGGCTGGCCTCGCTCATGCTCTTCGTGCTGTTCCAGACCGGGCTCGCCGGCCAGCAGCAGAGCATCGTCACGTCGCTCGCGCTCGCGGTCGCCGCGTTCCTGATCTACGTGCCGATGGGCTACAAGGTCGACCGCATCTTCTGGGAGCGCCGGATGCGCAAGGCCGGGCGCCCGCTCCCGCCGCGCGCCGCGAAGGCCAAGCGTTAGATGGACGTCCGCAGCTTCACCGTCGGGCCGGTCCAGGAGAACTGCCACATCGCCCGCCGCGAGGGTGCCGAGCAGGCGATCGTGATCGATCCCGGCGACGAGCCGGGCCGCCTGCTGGAGGCGATCGACGCGCTCGAGGTCGAGGTCGCGGCGATCCTGCTCACCCACACGCACTTCGACCACGTCGGCGCGGTCGCGCCGGTGGCCCGTGCCACCGGTGCGGAGGTGTGGTGTCCCGAGCTCGAGGTGCAGGCGCTAGCCGACATCATGCGCTTCGTGCCGTGGCCCGGCTTCGGCCCGTTCGAGTCCTACGACGCCGACCACACCGTGGCGGGGGGAGAGCGGCTGGAGCTGGCCGGGATGGAGATCGACGTGCTGTTCACGCCCGGGCACTCGCCCGGCCACGTCACGTATTCGATCGGAGCCGAGCTGGCGATCTTCTCGGGCGACGTCCTGTTCGCGGGCTCGGTCGGCCGCACCGACCTGCCGGGCGGCGACGCGGGGACGCTGATGCGCTCGCTCGGCGCGCTCGTCGAGGCGCTGCCGGGGGAGACCGTCGTGTATCCCGGCCACATGGGCACGACGACGATCGGCCGCGAGCGCGCCACCAACCCGTTCCTGGCCCAGCTGGCGTGAGCGGCCGGATCCAGGCACCGCGCGGCACGTACGACGTGCTGGGCGAGCAGGCGCTCGGCCGCGAGGCGCTCGCAGGGCACGCGCGGCGCATCCTCGAGCACGCGGGCTACGAGCGCATCGAGACGCCGGCGTTCGAGGTGACGGAGCTGTTCGCGCGCGGGGTCGGCGAGTCGACCGACGTGGTGCAGAAGGAGATGTACACGCTCGAGGGCGGCGAGGGCCAGAGCATCACGCTGCGCCCGGAGGGCACGGCGCCGGTCTGCCGCGCCTACCTCGAGCACGGCATGCACAAGCTGCCCCAGCCGGTGAAGCTGTGGTACCTCTCGAGCTTCTTCCGCCGCGAACGCCCGCAGAAGGGCCGCTTCCGCCAGTTCTGGCAGGTCGGGGCGGAGGCGATCGGCTCCGACGATCCCGCCGTCGACGCCGAATCGATCCTGCTGCTGGCCGAGCTGCTCGAGGCGCTCGGCTGCCGCGGCGTACGGCTTCGGATCGGCTCGCTCGGCACGCCCGCGACCCGGCGCGCCTACCGGTCGGAGCTGCAGGCATACCTGCGCGCGCACGAGAGCGAGCTCTCCGACGAGGTCGTCGCGCGGATCGACCTCAACCCGCTGCGCGCGTTCGACTCCGACGACGCGGAGACGCAGCGGGCGATGGCGGGCGCGCCGCGGCTGCTGGAGCGGCTCTCGGGCGAGGATCGCGAGCACTTCGAGGCGGTCTGCGCGATGCTCGACGCCGTCGGGCAGGCCTACGACGTCGACGACACCCTGGTGCGCGGCCTGGACTACTACACGCGCACGGTGTTCGAGTTCACCTCCGACGCGCTCGGCGCGCAATCCGGCGTCGGCGGCGGCGGGCGCTACGACGGGCTGATCGAGCAGATCGGCGGCTCGCACACGCCGGCGATCGGCTGGGCGAGCGGGGTGGAGCGGATCCTGATGACGGCGAGCACGGTGCCCGCCGCGCCGCCGCCGCTCGACCTGTTCGTCGCCTACGCCAAGCCCGAGCTGCGCGCCTCCGCGTTCCGGCTGGCCGCCGACGTCCGCCGCGCGGGGCGTGCCGCAAGACTCGAACTCGGTGGGCGCTCGCTCAAGGGGCAGCTCAAGCAGGCGGACCGCGCGGGCGCCCGCTACGTTGCCATCCTCGGCGACGAGGGAACCTCGTTGAAGGACATGGAGACCGGAGCGCAGCAGACGGTGGAGTCCGGCACGGTCATGCACCACATCACACGCACCGAGCTATGAAGCCCATGGGGTCGACATCGCGGCCGGTCGTGGTGGGTGCATGCGGAGCGGGACCGTCGTGAGGCCGCCTGAGGCCAACGTGTACCGCGACGCGTGGTGTGGCGAGCTCGATGCCGGGCGCGTCGGCGAGACCGTGCGCGTCGCCGGCTGGGTGCACCGCCGGCGCGACCACGGCGGGCTGATCTTCATCGACCTGCGCGACCGCTCCGGGCTCGTGCAGCTCGTCTTTCACCCCGAGACCGCCGCCGACGCCCACGCCGTCGCCGAGCGGCTGCGCCCCGAGCACGTGATCTCAGCCTCGGCGCAGATCGTCCGGCGCGAGGAGGGCAACCTCAACCCGAACCTGCGGACGGGGGAGATCGAGCTCGACGTCGCGGCCGTGGATCAGCTCGCCGAGGCCGCCACGCCACCGTTCCCGGTCGACGACGACGGCCCGGTCGACGAGACGCTGCGGCTGCGCCACCGCGTGCTCGACCTGCGGCGCGACGGCATGCGCGACACGATGGTCCTGCGCCACACGATCGTCCGCGCGATGCGCGACTACCTCAACGCGCACGACTTCCTCGACATCGAGACGCCGATCCTCACCCGCTCGACGCCCGAGGGGGCGCGCGACTTCCTCGTGCCCAGCCGGATGAGCCCGGGCGCATTCTACGCGCTGCCGCAGTCGCCGCAGCTGTTCAAGCAGCTGCTGATGATGGCCGGATACGAGCGCTACTACCAGATCGCCCGGTGCTTCCGCGACGAGGACCTGCGCGGCTTCCGCCAGCCCGAGTTCACCCAGCTCGACCTCGAGATGTCGTTCGTCGAGGAGGACGACGTCATCGGCGTCATCGAGGGCCTGATGGCGCGCGTGTTCGAGGACGCCGGCTTCCCCGTGACGTCGCCGCCGCCGTGGCCGCGGCTGAGCTACCACGAGGCGATGCTCCGGTACGGCTCCGACAAGCCCGACGTGCGCTTCGGGCTCGAGCTCGCCGACCTCGGGGGCGAGCTGGCCGGGACCGAGTTCAAGGTGTTCGCCGGGGTGCTCGAAGGCGGCGGCGTGATCCGCGGCCTGAACGCCGGCGCGCGCGAGGTCCCGCGCTCCGAGCTCGACGCGCTCACCGAGCACGTCAAGCGGTACGGCGCCGGCGGCCTGGTATGGGCGTTCGTGCAGGACGACGGCGCATGGCGCTCGCCGACCGCGAAGTTCCTCACCGATGAGGAGCGCGCAGCCGTCACGCGCAAGCTGTCGGCTCGGCCGGGCGACCTCCTGCTGCTCGTGGCCGACACGCCGCACGTCGCTGCGACGGCGCTCGGCGAGCTGCGCCTGGAGCTGGCGCGCCGCTTCGATCTCGTACCTCCGGGTCGCCACGATGTCGTCTGGGTCGTCGACTTCCCGATGTTCGAGTGGAGCGAGACGGACGGGCGCTGGAGCGCGATGCACCACCCGTTCACGGCGCCGACCGGCGACTTCTCCGACCCGGCCGCGCTGCTCTCACGCGGCTATGACATCGCGCTCGACGGGGTGGAGATCGGCGGCGGCTCGATCCGCATCAACCGCCCCGACGTGCAGCAGCAGGTCTTCGACGTGCTGGGCATCTCCGAGGAGGAGGCCGCCGCGCGCTTCGGCTTCCTGCTCGACGCGCTGCGCTACGGCGCCCCGCCGCATGGCGGCCTGGCGCTGGGGCTCGACCGGATCGTCGCAGTGCTCGCCGGCCGCGACTCGATCCGCGACGTGATCGCGTTCCCCAAGACGGCGAGCGGCTCGGACCCCCTGACGGGCGCCCCGGCGCCCGTCGACGGCGCCCAGCTGGCGGAGCTGGGCGTGAAGGTCCTAGGGTCGGCACCCCACGATCGGGAATGGGGCTAAGGCCGCACGGGTCGTCTGCCGACAACGGGAGAGGAATGTCCCAGATCTCTCCGCCCATCAGGATCCTCCTCGTCTGTGCCGTCGCCTTCATGGCCGCCTGGATGCTCTTCCTCCGGCCCAAGGCCGACGCCGGGGCTCCGGCAGCCGCCAACCCCACGCCGGCGAACTCCAGGCCGGTCGAGGCCGGCGGCGACAAGGCGAACAGCGCGGCGGGCAAGGCCGTCGAGAAGGCCAACGAGGCCACCGCCGCGACCGACGCCCGGGTCGAGCGGATCGCCGACGGCACCGAGACGGCGGCCGACGCTACCTCGGCCGCGAACGGCACTGCCGCCTCCGCCACGCCCGCGACGGCACCGGCCGCCGGCGCCACACCGGGCAAGCCCGCCAAGCAGTCCACCGACGGCCTGCCCGGGCGCGTCCAACATGCGCTGGACGACCGCAAGGTGCTCGTGCTGCTGTTCTGGGCGCCCAAGGCGGTCGAGGACAAGGCCGTGCGCAAGGCGCTCACCGGCATCGACCGCCATCGCGGCAAGGTCCTGGCGCACGCCACGCACATCAAGAAGATCGCTCGCTACCAGCAGATCACGCGCGGCGCCCAGGTCGAGCAATCGCCCACCGTCGTGGTGGTCGACCGCAACCGCACGGTCCAGACGCTCGTCGGCTACGTCGACCGCACGACGATCGACCAGGCCGTCACCGACGCCCTGCGCACGAAGCGGAACGGCTAGCCACCTACACTCGGCGCGTGGACGCCGAGGCCTTCGCAGAGCATCTCGAGTTTCCCCGGGGACGCGGGCACGCGCCCCCGGCGTCGTTCTCCGGCACGGCCGGCGGCGCCGCGTGCGGCGACCTGATCCGGCTCGACCTGCGCGTGGAGGGCGACCGCGTGGCCGACGCCGGCTTCGACGCGTCAGGGTGCGGTGCGGCCGTGGCCGCCGGCTCGGCGGCCGTGGCGCTGGCGAGCGGGGCGACGGTGCTCGGTGCCGCCCGGATCGGGACGGGCGAGGTGGCCGCCGAGCTGGGCGGGCTCTCGCCCGGCAAGCTGCACGCCGCCGACCTGGCGGCCGACGCGCTGCACCAGGCGCTGGGCGCCGCGGCGGCGGCGGGCGCCGCGGTGGCCGCCGACTCGGCGCGCACGCTCGTCGCCATGAGCGGCGGGGTGGACTCGGCCGTCGCCGCGCTGCTCGTGCAGCGCGCCGGCCGTGCGGCGGTCGCGGTGACGCTCGAGCTGTGGCGCGACCCCGCCAACGACGCCGAGGCGTCTTGCTGCTCGGCGCACGCCGTCAGGCTGGCGCGCTCGGTCGCGCACCGGATGGGGCTGGCGCACTTCACGCTCGACCTGCGCGCCGAGTTCGCCGCGGGGGTGGTGGCGCCGTTCCTGGCCGACCACGCGGCGGGCCTGACGCCCAACCCGTGCGTGCGCTGCAACGGGGACGTCCGCCTGGACGCGATGCTCGCGTTCGCCGACCGGCTGGGCGCCGCCGACCTCGCCACCGGCCACTACGCGCGCCTCACGCCCGATGGCCTGCTCCGCGCCGCCGCCGATCCCGGCAAGGACCAGGCCTACATGCTCGCCGCACTCGCGCCCGCTTCGCTGGCGCGGCTGCGGTTCCCGCTCGGCGAGCTGCACAAGCCGCGGGTGCGCGAGCTCGCCCGCGCGGCCGGGCTGCCGGTGGCCGACAAGCGGGAGTCCCAGGATCTCTGCTTCCTCGCCGGCACGGGCAAGAGCGCGTTCCTGGCCCGGCACGGCGGCCTGCGCGAGCGGCCGGGCGCGATCCTCGACCGCGGCGGCCGGACGGTCGGTCGCCACCGCGGGCAGCACCTGTTCACCATCGGCCAGCGCAAGGGCCTCGGCGTCGCGGCCGAGGAGCCGCTGTTCGTGCTCGCCAAGGACCGCCAGGCCAACACCGTGACCGTCGGCAAGCGCGCCGAGCTGGCCACGCACGAGGTCGCGGTACGCGACGCCGTGCTGCACCGTCCGTGGGCGGAGGTCGACCGGGTCAAGCTGCGCTACCGCACGGCCCCGCTGCCGTGCCGGGTCGCGCCGGGCGTGGACGGCCGGCTGGCGCTGCGGCTCGCCGAGCCGGTCGACGGCGCCGCGCCGGGGCAGGTCGCCTGCCTGATGCGCGGCGACGTGATCGTGGGCCACGGCGTCATCGCCTGACGACGAGCTGCCACGCCGCGATCGGGCTCGGACGCCGACGCGCGCATCGGGGCCTACGAGGTGGCGCTGATCGATGCCGGCGCCTGACCGCGGCGGACCACGCGGGTCGACGTGACGCGGCGCGAGGGAGGCGGCGCGCGAGTCTAGACTCGCTGGCCACATGACCTCCGACGAGATCCGCGAGCGCTTCCTCTCCTACTTCGCCGACCGCGGCCACCACCGGCTGCCGTCGGCCCCGTTGGTCCCGCGCAACGATCCGTCGACGCTGCTGATCAGCGCGGGCATGCACCCGCTCAAGCCCTACTTCCTCGGCGCCGAGACGCCGCCGGCGCGGCGGTTGACTAGTAGCCAGAAGTGCTTCCGCACCGTCGACATCGACAACATCGGCCGCACGTACCGGCACCTGACGTTCTTCGAGATGCTCGGCAACTTCTCGATCGGCGACTACTTCAAGCAGGGCGCGGTCGAGCTCGCGTGGGAGTTCTCGCTGGAGGGCTTCGGGTTCGAACCCGAGCAGATCTGGGTGACGGTGTTCGAGGGCGACGACGCGCTCGGCCTCGGCCCCGACGAGGAGGCGATCGACGCCTGGCTGTCGGTCGGCGTGCCGCGCGAGCGCATCGTGCCGCTCGCGCGCGAGGACAACTTCTGGCAGGCGGGCGCGACCGGTCCCTGCGGCCCGTGCTCTGAGCTCTACCTCGACCGCGGCCCGGCGTTCGGCGGCGCCGACGAGCTGCCCGGCTCCGACGGCGAGCGCTTCCTCGAGTACTGGAACCTCGTGTTCATGCAGTACGACCAGGCGCCCGAGGGCGCCTTGGCCCCGCTCCCGGCCCAGAACATCGACACCGGCCTGGGCCTCAACCGCCTTGCCACGATCATGCAGGGCACCACGTCGGTGTTCGAGACCGACCAGATCCGCCCGCTCGTCACGCTCGGCGAGGAGCTGTCGGGGCGGACGTACGGCGACTCCGAGGAGACCGACCGCGCGCTGCGGATCCTCGCCGACCACGCGCGCGGCATGTCGTTCCTCGTGGCCGACGGGGTCGTGCCGTCCAACGAGGACCGCGGCTACGTGCTGCGCCGGCTGATGCGGCGCGCGATCGTGCAGGGCCGCCGGATCGGCATCGAGTCGGCCTTCCTGCCGCGGTTCGCCGGCGTGGTCCGTGAGCTGATGGGCTCCGCGTATCCCGAGCTGGGCGAGCAGCGCGCGACCATCGAGATGTGGCTGCGCACCGAGGAGGAGGCGTTCAACCGGACGCTCGAGCAGGGCATGAGGCTGCTCACCGAAGTGATCGCCCGCGCGCGCGATGCAGGGGGGGAGGGCATCGGCGCCGATCAGGCGTTCCTGCTGCACGACACCTACGGCTTCCCGTTCGACCTCACGCTCGAGCTTGCGGCCGAGCAGGGCCTGGGCGTCGACGCGCAGGGCTTCGAGGGCCTGATGGACGCGCAGCGCACGCGCGCCCGCAGCGCCGGCCGCGGCAGCCGCGACGACGAGCGCGAGCGCATCCGCGCGTTCGCCGACGCGGCCGGGTTCGCGACGACGTTCACGGGCTACGAGCGGATCGAGCAGGCGACGGCGGTCGGCGCGGTCGCGGCGCAGGACGCGAGTGATGTCGAAGGCCGAGGCAAGGTCGTGCTCAAGCTGGTCGAGTCGCCGTTCTACGCGACCGGCGGCGGCCAGGTCGCCGACGCGGGCGTGGTGGAGTGTGAGAACGGCGACTGCCGCGCGCGCGTGGTCGACGTCGTGCGGCTCGGCGACGACCAGGCCCTGGTGCTCGAACCCGAGGCGGGCGAGCTGCGCGAGGGCGAGCGCGTCGTCGCGCGCGTCGACCCGGCGCACCGGCGGCCGACGGCCTGCAACCACACCGCGACCCACCTGCTGCACGCGGCGCTGCGCGCCCGCGTCGGCGCGCACGTGCGCCAGGCGGGCTCCTACGTCGGCCCGGACAAGCTGCGCTTCGACTTCACCCACGGTCACCCGGTCGGCGCCGAGGAGCTGCGTGACGTCGAGGACCAGGTCAACGCGTGGATCCTCGCCAATCACCCCGTGCGTGCGATCACCACGACGCTCGACGAGGCCAAGGCGCTCGGCGCGACGGCCCTGTTCGGCGAGAAGTACGGTGACGTCGTGCGCATGGTCGAGGTCGGCGACGGCGCCTGGTCGCGCGAGCTGTGCGGCGGCACGCACGTGCGCGCGACAGCGGAGATCGGCCTGTTCAAGGTGACGACGGAGACGTCCAGCGCGGCCAACGTGCGCCGCATCGAGGCGGTCACCGGGCCGGTGGCGGTGCAGCAGCTGCGCCACCACGACGCGCTCCTGAACGAGACCGCGGGCATCCTGCGCACGAGCCCGGAGAACGTCGTGTCGGTCGTCGCCGAGCGCGAGGCCAAGCGGCGCGAGCTCTCCAAGCAGCGCAAGGCCGGTGCCGACCGGGTCACGGTCTCGCCTGACGCAGCCGTCGACGTCGCCGGCGTGCAGGTGCTCGTCGCGCAGGCCGCATTCGAAGACCCCAAGGCGATGCCGGACGCCGCGGACAAGCTCAAGGGTCGGCTCGGCGATCCCTCGGTCGTCGTGCTCGGCAGCGGCGCACACGGGCGCGTATCGCTGCTCGTGGCGGCCAGCCCGGTTGCGGTGCAGCGCGGCGTCAGGGCGGGCGCGATCGTCAAGGCCGCGGCGCAGGTGGTGGGCGGCGGCGGGGGCGGCCGCGACACGATGGCCCAGGCCGGCGGGCGCGACCCGGCCAAGCTGCCCGAGGCGCTCGAGACGGCGCGGGCGGAGATCGCGGCGGCGCTCGGAGCCCCTTGAGCGCGGCCGGTGCCCGCGAACGTCGGTGAGTCGTGTCCATAGGAGGTACTGACCGACGTTCGCCGGGCGGCGGGGTGCGCGTCGTCGCGCTCGACTACGGCTCCGCGCGCTGCGGCGTGGCGGTCTCCGACCCCACCGGCACGCTGGCGACGCCGCTGGAGCCGATCCTGCGGCCGAACACGCGCAAGGGCTTCAACCGGCTGCTCGCGGCGGTCCGGGCGATGGGGCCGGGGACCGTCGTCGTCGGCCTTCCGCTGTCGCTTTCCGGACACGACTCCGCCCAGACGCGCGAGGCGCGCGGGTTCGCCGAGCGGCTGGGCGGGGCGCTCGCGCTGCCGGTCGAGCTCTACGACGAGCGCTTCACGACCGCGCTGGCCCAGCAGCGACCGGGGTCCGCGGCGGAGGACTCGCGGGCCGCCGCGGTGCTGCTGGAGGACTGGCTGGCGGCCCGTCGCTGAGCGCCGATCGGACGTCAGAGGTCAAGGTCGGTGCCCCTTTGGGCGATCTATGGGACAACCGTTCCCTTCTGCCCGTTCCGGCAATGGACCTCTCAACGCCTACTCCGCCTCCCGGCACCCACTACAGCCCGCTCCCCGCCACGCCCCCGCCGGCGCCCGCAACGCCCGCACCGGCTGCGCCGCCCGAGCCTGCGGCGTTCGTCTCGAGCGATCCGCTCGACGGGCTGCTCAAGCAGATCATCGGCGGCTGGTTCATCCTCACCGACGGCCAGGGCGCCGTCTCCAAGTGGTCCGAGCCGGCCGAGCTGCTGTTCGGCAAGGAGGCGCCCGACGCGCTGGGGCACTCGTTCTTCGAGGGCCTGCTGGCGGGCCCGCTGTCCGACGACGCCGAGCAGTGGCGGCGCTTCCTGGCCGCCGGCGACCCGCCGCATGCGCGTGCGCTGGTCGAGGTCACCGCCCGCCACACGGCGACGGAGCAGAAGTTCCCGCTCGAGGCGGTCTTCATCCCCGTCAAGCTCGACGAGGGCTTCGACTTCTCGCTGTTCCTCGAGGACCTCTCGTTCGAGCTCCCGATGAACCTGATGCTGCTGCGCATGCGTCAGCAGCACCCGGTCGTCGTGCGCGCGCTGCGCGCCGCGATGGCCGAGGAGCCCCAGGCGTGGGACGGATGGCGCACCGCCGGCACCATGGTCGCCTTCCGCCCGCTCGGGCCGACGCCGTGGGTCGAAGAGGCGCTCGTCCGCCGCGAGGAGGCGCGTGCGCGCCAGGACGCCGAGCGTGAGGAGGCGATCACCAACCCCGATCCGGGCGTCCACGGCGGGTCGATCGACGACCTCGATGACGCCGCCGCCGTCGTGGCCCGCCTGCTGTCCGCGCTCGAGCGGATCGACGAGCTCGAGCGCGTCGCCGGCCGGCTGCCCGGGGAGGTGGAGGAGGCCAAGCGCGAGGCACAGGCCAGCCGCGCCAGGTCCGAGGCCGCCGAGCGCGTGGCCCAGCACGCCCGTGCCGAGCTGGAGCGCCTCGACGCAGCGCCGGGCGCCGCCGACCGCGCGTCCGAGGCCGAGCGGGTCGAGCTGTTGGCGCGGCTGGAGCGCCTGGAGCGCGCCGGCCACGATCGCGACGCCACGCGGGGCGAGGAGAGCGCGGTCGCCCGCGCCGCGCTGATCGAGCGCCTCGAGCGCCTCGAACGGGATCGCCTGGAGTCCTCCGCCGCCGCCGACGCGCGCCTGACCGCCGCGCTCGCCGAGGCCGAGGCCGACGCCGCCGCCGCGCGCGCCGAGCTGGAGCGCCGCCTGGCCGAGCTCGAGGCCACCGGCGGCGAGGCCGTCGAGGCCGCGCGCGCCGGTCTCAGGGACGACCTCGAGCGCCTGCGTGCCGAGCGCGCCCGCGACGCCGAGAACCGCAAGGCCGAGCTGGAGCGGATCGACCGCGAGCGCGAGGAGTCCGACGCCGCCCGCGACGAGCTGAGCGCGGCGCTCGAGCGCACTGAGCGCGAGCACGACCGCGAGCTCGAGGCCACGCGCGCCGAGCTGGCCGCCGCCCTGGAGCGCATCGACGCCGTCCAGCGCGACGCCGAGCGGCTGCGCGAGCGCGTCGGCGAGGTCACGATCGAGCGTCACGAGGGCGAGGCCCTCGCCGGCGACGACCGTCGCCGGCTGGAGGAGCTCCAGCGCGAGGGCGAGCAGGCGCGCGCCCGCCTGGACGCGTTGCGCACGCTGGCCGACCAGCTGCGCGAGGACTCCGTCCGGGGCGCGGAGGCGTCCGGTACGCTGCGTGCCGAGCTCGACGCCGTCCGCGCCGGGGAGGCCGATGCGCGCGCCGCGGTCGCGGCCCTGCGCGCCGAGCTGTCGGCCGTGCGCGACGGCGACGCCCAGGCCGTTGCCGCCCTGGAGGCGCTGCGCGCCGACCTGTCCGCCTCCGGCGACGAGGACGACGAGGCGCTGGTTGCGGTCGAGGAGCTGCGTGCCGAGCTGGCCGCGGCCCGTGCGAGCGATGCCGGAGCGCTGGCCGCCGTCGACGCGTTGCGTGCCGAGCTGGCCGCCGCCGGTGAGGGCGATCGCGAGGCGCTGGTCGCGGTG
>Ga0136617_10002364_pt1 | contig 16816 bp, 15 predicted proteins | sample AntDrymUQ3222106_2_FD_129672 | JGI IMG/M metagenome (GOLD analysis project Ga0136617, IMG submission 129672) | Polar desert sand microbial communities from Dry Valleys, Antarctica - metaG UQ322 (21.06) | ecosystem: Environmental > Terrestrial > Soil > Desert | place: Antarctica: Dry Valley...
CCGTGATCGCCGCCGTCCTGCCTCGGCGCAGCGCCATCCGCCGGGCAGCGGGCGACGCCAGCCGGCGCGGCGGCGCGCGCGTGGCCGACGACCAGGTCATCGCGGCCAACGTGGACATCGCGTTGATCGTTGCCGGCCTCGATGCGGACTTCAACCTGCGTCGGCTGGAGCGCTACCTCGCGGTCGCATGGTCCGGCGGTGTGCGGCCGGTGCTGGTCCTCAACAAGACCGACGTCGCCGAGGACCTGGAGGGTCGCCGCCGTGCGGTCGAGTCGATCGCGCCGGGCGTGGCCCTGATCGCGATGAGCGCTCGCGAGGGCACCGGGCTGGATCCCCTTCGCGACCTCCTTCGAGCGGGGCAGACGACCGTCGTGATGGGCTCGTCCGGGGTGGGCAAGTCAACGCTCCTCAACACGCTCCTCGGCGAGGAGCGACAGGCCACCCGCGAGGTCCGCGAGGACGACGCTCGGGGGCGTCACACGACCACCCACCGCGAGCTCTTCGAGCTGCCCGGCGGCGCGCTGCTGATCGACACGCCGGGCATCCGCTCGCTCGACGTCGCCGGCGCGGAGGAGGGTGTCAGCGCGGCGTTTGAGGACGTGGAGCAGCTGGCCGTCACGTGCCGGTTCGCCGACTGCGGTCACGAATCGGAGCCGGGCTGCGCCGTTCGGGCGGCGCTGGCCGGCGGCCGGCTGGAACCGTCCCGGCTCGACGCGTTCCGGAAGCTCGGGCGCGAGCTGGCGCACCAGGTGAGGCGCGAGGACCCGCTGGCCGCGGCCGAGGAGCGCCGGCGCTGGAAGCAGATCCACAAGTCGGTCGGGCGCCACATGACCAACAAGTACGGAGAGGAACGGCGATGACCACACAGACGACGGATCGCGCCGACATGCCGTCCAGCCCGGGCGTGCCCGGTCTTGTCTTCCGTCGCTTCCGCGGCCCGGACGACTACCCGGGCATGGTCGAGGCGAACCTGGCCGCGCGCGACGAGTACGGGATCGAGGACACCGTGACGGTCGAGGGCATGGCCAGCGACTACGCACACCTCACGCACTCGGACGTGAACCGCGACCTCTTGATCGTGGAGCTCGACGACCGGGTCGTGGGCTACACGCGGGTCCAGTGGGACGACCAGCAGGACGGCAGCCGGGCCTACGAGTCCATTTGCATCCTCCGCCCCGAGCTGCGCAGCCGCGGCATCGGCCGCTCGATGCTGGCCTGGGACGAGCGGCGCAGCCGCGAGATCGCCGCCGCGCACCCGGCCGACGGTCGGGAGCGCTGGCTCCAGGCCTGGAGCTGGGACGGCGACGAGCGAGCCCTCGCGCTGCTCCGTCGCAGCGGATACACGCCGGTTCGGCGCGGCTACGAGATGGTCCGGCCAGACCTCGAGGCGATCCCCGAAGCGACCCTGCCGGACGGCCTCGAGGTCCGGGCCGTGGGTCGCGAGGACATGCGCCGGATCTGGGAGGCGGATGTCGAGATCTTCCGCGACCACTGGGGCGAGGTCGATGCATCGGAGGAGGCCTGGCTGCGCTTCAGCGAGAACCCGGTTTACGACCCGTCGCTGTTCGTCGTCGCGTTCGACGGGGACGAGCTGGCCGGCATGGTGATCAACGTGATCGATCCGGGCGACACGGCGCGCAAGGGCTACGTGCGGGGGCTCCTCGATGGGGTGGGCGTCCGCCGGGCGTGGCGTCGACGGGGCCTCGCCCGCGCGCTGATCCTGCGCAGCCTGCACCTGCTCCGCGAGCACGGTGCCACGAGCGCCTTCCTCGGCGTCGACGGCGAGAACCCCAACCAGGCCATGACCCTCTATGAGGGCTGCGGCTTCGGGACGGTCAGCAGCGAGACGGCCTGGCGCAAGCCGCTGGCCGGCGAGGAGTCGGCAGGATGAACCACACGATGACCGAGGCGCAGCGCAGCGCCGATCCGCCGGCGGTCGCCGGCCTTCGGGTGCGGAGGTTCCGGGACGCCGCCGACTACGTCTCGATGGCCGAGCTCCTGAAGGCGGCCAGCCTGCACGACGGCGACGACTACATCACCGACGCGGCCACGCTCCAGGTCGACATGGAGAACACGACGGACCTCAATCTGGCTCAGGACATCTTCATCGCCGAGGTCGACGGGCAGCCGGTTGCATGGTCGAGCGTGCACCGCCAGGTCCGCGACGGCCTGGCGGTCTACCAGACGACCGGCGTCGTCCATCCGGAGTGGCGACGGCGCGGGATCGGGCGACTGCTCCTCCGCACGGATGAGGCGCGGATCCGCGAGATTGCCGAGCGATTCTCTGACGAGACCGGTCGCGCCTACGGATCGTGGACGGGCGGCCGCGATGACGGCGCGAAGGAGCTGCTCGTGGCCGAGGGCTACGTGCCCGTCCGCTATGGCTTCTCGATGCGCTTGGCGACGCTCGACGCCATCCCGGAGGCGCCGCTCCCCGACGGCCTGGAGATCCGTGATGTGCGCGAAGACGAGCTGCGGACGATCTTCGACGCCGACAACGAGGCGTTCCGCGACCATTGGGGCCACCGCGAGGCAAACGACGACGACTTCAAGGGGCTCATCGCGCTGCCGGATCTCGACACGTCACTGTGGTCGGTGGCCTGGGACGGCAGCGAGGTGGCGGGATCCGTGCAAACGTACGTCTGGGGCTCAGAGAACGAGGCGCTGGGCGTGAAGCGCGGCTGGCTGGAGCACATCTCGGTGCGCCGACAATGGCGCCGCCGCGGCCTGGCTCGGGCGATCATCGCCGACTCGCTCCGGCGGCTCAGGGCGGCCGGGATGGAGCAGGCGATGCTGGGCGTCGACTCCGAGAACCCCACCGGAGCTCTCCAGCTCTACAAGTCGCTGGGGTTCGTGGAGAAGGATCGCGGGGCGACCTATCGCAAGCCGTGCGAGCCGGGCGGCCGCCTCTTCTGAGCTGCGCCGCGCGGCGCTCCAAAGGGCGGCGGTTGGGGCCGCGCGAGCATGCGCACGGCCGCCACTGCTGACTGCCAGACATCAAAGCGGACGATTGGGCCCGCGCGGTCCGGCGCAGAGGCGCCCTTGATGACTGCCGGACAGCAAACCGGGCGGTTCGGGGCGTCGCGTGGGCGCCAACCGGCGGACTTGGTGACTGCCAGACAGCACACCGGGCGGTTGGGCTCCGCCGAGGCGTTGGCTCCCCCGCAGTTCAGGCCAGCAGCCGGCCCTGCTGCTGGACCACCTCGAGCCAGGCGTTCTCGCGCCCGATCGTGGTAGCCGCCCCATGACCCGGCAACACCCGGAGCGGCGGCTCGAGCCCGCTCAGTCGCCCCAGCGACTCGACCATCGCAGCCGGATCGCCACCCGGCAGGTCGACCCTCCCCCACCCGCCCGCGAACAGCGTGTCGCCGCTGAACAGGCGCCCGTCGTCCGGGGACAGCAGGCACACGGAGCCCGCGGTGTGACCCGGGGTGTGCAGGACCTGGAGCCGGATCTCGCCGAACCGGATCTCGCCGCCCTCGGCCAGCTCGAGAGCCGGCACGGACGGCGGAATCTCGAACGGCGCCCACAGCGGCTGCGGGTTGGTGAGCCGCTCCCGGTCGAGCGGATGGACCGCGATCGGCGCGCCGGTATGCTCGGCGACGGCAGCGTTGTCGCCGACGTGGTCCCAGTGGCCGTGGGTCGAGACGATCAGGCGCAAAGTCCACTCGCGCGCGGCCAGCTCATCGGCGATCCAGCGCAGCGACGGGATGGCCGTGTCGATCGCGATGGCCTCACGCGTGCGCGGATCGGCCAGCACGTAGACGTTCGTTGCGAGTGGGCCCACGACGCGTGCGAGGACATCCACGATGCCTGCGCCCTATGCCTCCAGCTTCTTGCGCATGCATTCGAAGGTCTGGCCGATCATCTTGTTGGCCGTTCCCTCGATCAGCCGAGAGCCGAGGCTGGCCATGGTGCCGGACAGCGCCACGTCGGCGCTCCAGTCCATGTGCGTCGGGCCCTCGGGCGGGCCGCTGAGCGTCATCTGGGCAGTCGCGTCGACGGCGCTCCCCGGCGCCTGCCCGTGGGCCTTGATCACCGCCCGGTCCGGGGGCGTCTGATCGGCCATCTCCATCTGGGTCACGAAGCGGGCGCTGATGAACCCGATGCCAACCTTGGCCGTGGCCTTGAAGTGAGTGTCGTCGACAATCTCGATCGACTCGACACCCGGACCGCACTGACCCACCTGGTTCGGATCGATCACGAATGCCCACACGCGGTCGCGCGGGGCGCGGATGTCGACGGTGCCTGAGAACTTCATGGGGAACCTCCGCGGAGCTGGGGCCTGGCCTCGGGATCGAATCCGGGAGCAGGAAGCGTAGATGAGGTCGTCGTGCTCCGCTCAGCCCGGCGCCGAATCCGGCGCACGGGGATCGTCAGCCGGGCAGGTCCGCCGCGAACGCCACCGTGCCACCCTGCCGATCGCGACCCAGGCCGATCAGCACCCAGCCGGCCAGGTCGACGTGATCGATGACGACGCCGTCTGGCAGCCCGCCGATCTCGGTGACCGCCCATGAACGGCCGTCGGAGGAGTGGGCGGCGTGCATGTTGGAGGTGTAGCCGTCCTGCCAGACCACGAGCAGACCGGCGTGCGAGCCGGCGAACCGGAGGATGCGGTCCCCCGCACCCAGGCTCAGGGCCGGCACGTCCACCCAGCCTTGCCCATCGGCCCTCCAGATCGCCGTGTCGACCGACGGGGCCGCCCGCGTCGCGCCTTGCGCGAGGAGACCGCCCGGGCTGGCCGCCAGCCGAATGACCCGGGCACTCTCGGGCGGTGGCTCGAGGGCCGTCCAAACCGACCCGTCGTCGGTGCGCCACATGGCCACGGCCCCGTCGAGCTCGCCGAAGGCGAAGAACGACGACCCGTCCGACACGACTCCGCCGAGCAACCCGCGAGCGAGGCCGTCGCCAACGGTCAGGCGGCTGAACACGACGCCGTCCGTCGAGCGCCAGATCATCGTCTCGCCCGTGGCGGAACGACCGCCCACCAGGATCGTGTCGTCGCTGGCTGCGGCGAGCCCATGGCCAAAGGACCCCAGCGACGCACTGGGGTCGACGTTCGCCCGCCAGGCCAGGCCGTCCGGGGAGACCCAGATGCGACGCTCCGTCTCGGATCGGGCAACGTCGGCCCAGCCGAGGGCCACGAAGCCGTCGCCGAACGGCACGACCAGAAACGGCGCCGATCCGCCGAAGGCCCCGCCGAGCAGCTCCGTGTCCTGCCATGGCCCACCCTCGCGAGACGTCCACAGGCCCGCCTCGCCTGACGGCTCCACGACCGTCGCGATCGCCAGGCCCTGTTCGGCGAAGGTCGCCAGGATGCGGGCATCGTCCTGGCCTGCGGGGACCGCCACGGATCGCCAGTCGAGTGGCCCGGCATCGGGGGTCGTCGGAGTGGCCGGCGTCGGCGTGACGGGCGCCGCCGACCGTGGTGCAGGCGACACCGGTGCAGGCGACCGCGGCGCCGGCGATCCCGGCGCAGCCGAGAGGTCCATCCGCGTGGTTGCCGGCGGTGCACCGGCGGAGGTGTCGAGACCCGGCAGCCGCTGGAGGAGCAGGCCGCCGATCGCTACCAGGCCCGCCGCTGCGGCAATGGTCAGCAGCCAGCCACGTCCCGCCGGCCGTCCGGCGCGGTCCCGCGTCGTGCCCAGCACCCGCGCCTCGACCCGATCCGGTGCAGAGACAGCCGGCAGGACCTCCATGGCCCGTTCATCGGCCGCGTACAGGGAGCTGGCTCGACGGCACGTCGGGCAAGCGTCGAGGTGCGTGGTCAGCCGCGCCCGTTCGTCGGGTTCGAGCTCGAAGTCGATCGCGGCAACGGTCAGCTCGAGCGCTCGCTGGTGCGCCTGTCGCTCGTCACTCATGGGCGTCGCCCGCTTCGAGCAGGGCCCGGACCTGCATCCGGGCCCGGCACAGCAGCGTCCGTGTCGCCAGCTGGGAGCGGCCGATGTGGCTCGCGATCTCCGGGCCGCTGAAGCCCTGCGCCGCGAGCAGCAGCGCGACGCGTCCGTCCGGCGCGAGCTGCGCGATCGCCCGTTCCAGCTCCGAGCGCGTCTCGTCCGCGATCGCCGCGCCCTCCGGCGACGGCGACACCGTGTCGGGCTGACGCAGGCTGCGCAACCACCGTTCCACCACCGAGCCGTGGCGACCGCGCGAGACGATCTGGTTCGTCAGGACCCGGTACAGCCAGGGCCGGACGAGACGCGGCTGGCGGCCGGCTCGAAGCTCCGCGACGAAGCGCAGGAAGCACTCCTGGATGAGATCAGCGGCGATCTCGCGGTCCTTCGTGGCGCGCAGCGCGTACGCGAACAGCTCGCGCTCGTGCGTCGCGTACGCGGCCCGGATGACGTCGTCGACCAGGGCTGCCCGGCCGCGAGCGACATGCACGATGTCCTCGATGCCGACCTCGAAGGTGCGGGCCGCCTGAAGCGTCTCGTCCACGGGAGGTGTGACGCTCGAGTCGCCCGGGTGTTGCTGACGGCCGGCGGCGCGACGCTCGTCCAACGCGGTGCCTGCCTTCCCGCATGACCAGGGCCGTCGAGGACGGCAGCCCGACTCGGCCGGCGTCCAGCATCGTCCTCGGCGCTCATTGGGTCAACGCATCAGAACGGGACCGGGTCGCCCGGCTGCAACGCACCGCGCCCTCGCACGTCAGATCGCCTTGACGGGCGCTTGCCCGGCTGCCGCCGCCGCGCATCGGCGGCCGAGAGGATCGCGCCGAATGTGCGTCGCCCGTTCGCTCGCTTCAAGCTTCGACCGCGGCTGCTGAGCCGTCGTGCGCGCCTATCTCGCGATCGCGGCCGATCCAGGTCCGGATGGCGCGGCCCGGCTGCGTGCCGGCGTGGCTGCGGCACGGCGGCTGGCGACCGAAGCTCTGCCCTACCCGCCGGCGGACGGACACGCCGACGAGTGGATCGAACCCGACGAATCGGTCGCGCTCCTGGCCTGGTCCAACGAGCCGGACGATCCGTTGCTGCCCGCAACGCTCCGGGTGTCCGAGGGACGCGCCGTGGGGTACACCGGCTATCTGGCCGATGCCTCGGAGGCGAATCGATTGCTCCGCGCCGGGGACCTCGGTGCGGCCGTCGACGAGACGGGCGGCTGCTTCGGTGTCTTCCGGGCGAGCGCCGGCGGGTTCGAGGCCGCGACGACCCTCGCCCGAGTCGACCCTGTGTATGTCGCTCAGGCCTCAGGCGTTCAGCTGGCAGGCAGCCGTGCGCTGCTCGTCCACCTCGTGGCCAGGCACTCGACACGGGCGCCGAGCACCCGGACCCGGCGTACGAGCTGCTCGCGCTCCACAGCATCGTCCGTCACGGGTTCTTCGTGTCGGACGAGACGCCGTTCGAGGGGGTTGCCGCGCTTCCGGCGGCGTCGACGATCCGGGCGGTCGGGTCGACGGTGCAGGTCATCGACCGCCGGCGGCCGCTGCCGCCAACAGAACGGCGCGACCGGCTGACCGCCACCGAGGTCGACGCGCTGGCGGCGGCCATCACCGCCGCGGTCGAGCCGTTGCGTCGTCACTCGCTGCGGCCGGAGCTGGGTCTGTCCGGCGGGCGCGACAGCCGGATGGTGGCGGCGGCGCTCCATGCCGCGGGCATCCCGTTCGATGCCTCGACCCGCGGCTTCGACGATCAACCCGACGCCATCGTCGCGCGGCTCGTGGCAGCCGCGCTGGGCGTCCAGAAGCATCGCGTGTGGGCGCCGAAGCGCCGCGGCCAGGGCGACCGGGTGGAGGTCGAGCACCCGCTCGAGCGTGCCCATCGGGCCGTCTGGATCGGCGAGGGCATGAACTCGGCGTTGGACGACCTCAACGGATCGGCCGGTTTCCGCGTCGCGCCACGCCTGTCCGGCTCCGGTGGCGAGATCATCCGCGGCGGCTATCTCTACAACCAGCAGGATCTCTCGCCGCGCGCCATTCGGATACGGATCGAGCGCCTGTTCACAAGCGGCTCGCAGCTCCTGCGCGACGAGGCGAACGAGCGTGCGCAGCGGGCCTTGCGTCAGTGGACCGCGACCGCCGGCCCGGATCATGCCGAGCGGCTCGCGGCGCTCTATCTCCAGTACCGGGTTGGACGCTGGCGTGTTGGACCGCGCACCTCGACGCTCCTCAACTGGACGTACTACCACCCGCTCCTCGACAACCGGGTGGTGCGGCTCGCGGCCGGGCTGCCGGCGCTGGCGCGCTGGAACGAGCAGGCCGTCCATGCCCTGATCACGCGGCTCGCGCCCCGGCTGCGCGACCTGCCACTCGAGGGTCACCGCTGGCGGTACGAGCAGGCGCGGCCTCGATCGCTGTTCGAGATCCGCGCCTGGCGACGGCGTTACCTCGTCAGCGGCGACGGGCGGACGGCGGGGTTCGACTGGCGGCTCCACCATGACCGGCCATTCGCCGAGATGCTGCGGGAAGCGGTCATGGACGGCCCAGCGGAGCTGTTCCGGCTCGTCGATCGCGAGCAGGTTGATCGGCTCTTCCAGACCGTCCCGGTCACGAGCCCGCCTATCGTCTGGCGTCTGCTCACCCTCTCCGTGCTGCTGTCCGGTGGCTGGCGTCGCGGCGAGTGGACGCCCCTCGGCACGGTCGAGGTTCCCATCCCGCCCTCCGTGAACGGTGCCACGGCGTCACTCTGACCTTCCCTCGAAGGAAGGGGCAGCTCGTGGCATCGGCGCCCACGTCACGATGCCGACCGTGAGCGGACGCTGATCGCGCAGGGTCCAGCCATCGGCTGCCTCAACGGCCAGCTCGTCGAGCCGATCGCGGAAACGGCGCTCCTTCGCGCCGCCATCGGCGATCCAGAGCTGGTGGCGGAGGAACCGTTCGAGCTCGTCGCGTGAGGTGAACCGGCGGGTCGCCCGCTCGACCGTCGCCACCTCCGGCGCGCGTCCGCCGGCCCGCAGCAGATCCACGAAGTCCGGGAGCGCCGGCAGCGGCGAGCGCGACTCGCCGTGGACGGGCGGCCAGAACGGCTCGGCGGCAGAGGCCGGCGTGCGGTCCATCATCACCGCCACGCACAACCGCCGGACGGCCCCGTCCAGCGCCTCGATGAACGGCCCGATCGCCTCGATGTCGTAGCCCACGTGGGCCATGAGCCCCACGTCGGCGCTCGGCAGGCCTGCGGGCATGTCGGGCCAGCGCCCCTGGAGCGGGCGCAAGTTGGCGATCCCGGTCTCGGTCATCTGCTCGCCCAGGGCGTCGAGCATCGCCGGCGAGGCATCGAGGGCGATGACCTCGCGCACCTCCAGGGCGAGCGGCAGCGCATAGCGCCCGGCGCCGGCCCCGATGTCCAACCAGACGTCATCCGGTCGGGCGAGCGCCCGCAGGGCATCAAGGACCGGATCGTCCGTTCGCCGAGGCTCGGCTCGGAACAGCGAGGTGGCCGGGGCGTAGAAGTCGGCGCCGTCGGGGACTTCGCGGACGCGGTCGACCTGGTCGCGGTTGGCCTTGACGCGCGTCGACCAGGCGAGCGCCGCGAGATCGGCCGGCGTGTCGACGTCAGGGTTGGCGCCGTCGACCGGCACCTCCTCGACCAGCTCCGGACGCTCGGCAAGCACGGGCCCCAGGCCCCGATCGCCGGTTGCCTCGTCGACGAGATCGAAGGCTTCCCTGAGGAGCAGCACCGGGTTGGCTCCCCCACCCTCGGCATAGCGCGGGATCGCCACCGGCCGGCCCGAGGCGCGCGACGCCGCCACGAGCGCCCGGATCACCTCGGGGCGCGTCCGGGGCTGGTCGCCCAGCGCGACGACCACGCCCTCCATCGGCGGCTCGAGGTCCTCGACGGCGGCCAGCCCAACCTGGAGCGACGACGACAGGTGACGGGGGTCGCGGTTGCGGACGATGGTCTCGTCGACCCAACCCACGCCGTCCTCGATCTCGTCGGCGGCGTGACCCAGGACCACCACGATCCGCCCGATCCCGGCCTCACGCAGCGCATCGAGCACGTGCTCGAGGAGCGGCCGGCCATCCAGCCGGGCGAGCGCCTTGGAGCTGCCGAAGCGTGACGAGGCGCCGGCGGCAAGAACGATCGCGGCGATGCGTGACGGCACACGGTCATCATCCCACTCGGTGTTCGCCGGCAGTAGCCCTCCGGGCGGGAATCGCTTGCTCGCGGACGTGACATCCAGTGGTCATCTCGCCGTCAGCGCGCCCCGAAGGTCGCCGTGCCGACCCATCCACGCTCACGGCCGCGGCTGCGAGCGGCCCGGTCGCGGCCTTGAGCCCTCGAACCATGCATTTTGATCACGTGGTGATCACGGACCGGGCCTGGGCGGGTTCTCCGCTCAGACGGGGGCGATCGCCTGGCGGCCCTGACGAGCCTCGCGCTCCGCGGCGAGATCGCGCATCGGCCGGCCGGAACCGCCGTAGCGTTCCCCGATGACCTCGGCGATGATCGCGAGTGCCGTCTCGGCCGGGGCTCGCCCGCCCAGGTCCAGCCCGATGGGCCCGCGCAGTCGCGCCAGCGCCGCCGGCTCGACCCCCACCGCCAGCAGTCGCGCCCGCCGGTCCGCCTGGGTCTTGCGTGACCCCACGGCGCCCACGTAGCGGCAGCCTCGCCGGAGCGCCTCCACGATCGCCGGCTCGTCGAACTTGACGTCGTGGGTCAGCACCGCCACCGCGTCGTTGCGACCCAGCCCGATCTCATCGGCCACCTCGTCCGGCCAGCCCACGACGAGCCGGTCGACGTCCGGAAAGCGCTCCGGCGTCGCGAACGCAGCCCGACCGTCGACCACCACTGTCGCCCAGCCGAGCTCGCGCGCGAAGGCGACGAGCGACATCGCGGCCTGCACCGCGCCCACGACCACGAGCCGCGGTCGCACCGGGTACGCCTCGATGAACAGTTGGCGGCCATCCAGCTCCACCGTCCGCGACGTGCCCCGGCGCAGGGCGTCCTGCCCGTGGCCCACCAGCGCCGCGTCAAAGGCCGCGCTGCCCAGCGTGCCCTCCAACCGCCCGTCGTCGTGGACGATCAGCGGCGGCTCCGGCACCGAGCCCTCGCCCGGCTCGTGCGGGCCGAATGCAGCCGGCGGCGAGTCCGCGGGCAGCACCGTCACGACGGCGGCGCCCTCGTCCCGAGTGGCTGCCTCGGCCGTGTCAGCGACAACCTCGCTCACCACGGGCTCCACCAGCACGTCGATCGTGCCGCCGCAGGCCAGCCCCACGTCCCACGCCTGCTCGTCGCTGATCCCGTAGCGGATGACCCGGCTGCGACCGGTCCCCCTGGCACGCTCGATCTCCTCCGCGGCCGCACCCTCGACGCAGCCCCCGGACACGGAGCCCGCGATCCGGCCGTCAGCGGTGGCGAGGAGTACCGCGCCCTCGGGTCGAGGCGCCGATCCGAAGGTTCGGACCACTACGGCGCGCCCGATGTCGGCGCCCTCCGCGCGCCACGCGTGGAGCATCGGCAGCAGCTCCTTCACCGGAGCGGTCTCGCGACGGACGGATCGCCGGCTCGCGAATCCAGCGCCGTGGGCGGCGCCAGCGAGCGAACCGTCGCCGCGGAGGTGACCCCGGCTGCCGCCTCGCTGCTGCGCCGGTTGTCCGTCGATCGGACCCCGGACAGGATCTCGCCCAGCCGCTCGAGCGAGGCGACCGTGCCCGCCGGGACGAAGTCGTCGATGTACGGGTACGCCGCGCGCATCCCGGCCGCCAGCGGCTGGTAGCCCGGCGTGCCGGCCAGCGGGTTGAGCCAGACCAGCCGGTGGCACTGGCGCCGGAGACGTGCCGTCTCCGTGGCGACGAGCGCCGGGTCGCCCCGATCCCACCCGTCCGAGACCACGATCACCACCCCACTCGACCGGAGCGTCCGGCGCGCCCAGCGCAGGTTGAAGTCGCGGAAGCTCTCGCCGATGCGCGTGCCGCCTGCCCAATCCGTGACGGTTTCCGCCACCCGGGTCAGCGCCCGGTCGCGGTCGCGGTCGCGCAGCAGCCTGGTCACCCGGGTCAGCCGGGTCCCGAACACGAACGACTCCGTCCGCACCTCCGACGAGGCCGACAGGGCCTGGACGAAGCGGAGGAGCAGCCGGGAGTGGCGCTCCATCGAGCCCGAGATGTCGCACAGAACGACGAGCGGTCGCGGCCGGCGGACGTGGCGTCGCCAGACCCACTCCGTGAGCTGGCCGCCGGTCACGAGGTTGCGCCGGAACATCGCCCGCGGCGCGAGCAGCCGGCCGTGGTGATGCAACTCGTAGCGGCGCGTCCGCCGCCGCTCCAGCCGCGGCGCGAGCAGGTCGACGAGCCGCTCCGCGTCGCGCAGCTCCGCCGTGGTCATCCGGTCGAAGTCGCGATGGCGCAGGATGTCCGAGGCGCTGTAGGCATCGGGCGCGATCATCTCGACGTCCGTATCGGGCTCGTCGGCGACCTCCTCGAACTCGCCGCTTCCAACCGGCGCACCGCGCAGATCCTGCGGGTCCCCCGTCCGCTCGCCGGTCTCACCGCTCGGCTCGCCCTCGTCGTCGGTGGGCTGCCCGCCCGGGTCGCTCGCGGCGGGCGCCAGCGGCATCTCCCAGGGAAGCTGGAGGCCGCGCATCCGCCAGAACCGCTCGAAGGTCCGGTCGTAGATCTCACGGTCGTCGCGACGGCGCAGGAACACGGCCTCGCCGGCCCCCTTGACCTGCTCGCGATCGTCCAGCTCCACGAGCGTCAGCGCCCGGGCGAAGTCGACCGCCGCGCCAAGGTCGACCGCGATGCCGTCACGCCGCAGCTCCCGCCCGAACAGCACGGCCGTCCCCAGCAGCCGGTGACCGTCGACGGCCTGGCCAGTCGAGGTTCGGGCGATCGCGGGCTGGTGCACGGAGAAGATGCGGATCGCCCCCTATCGCTTTCGAAGCACCAACGAGAACGTTTCGGCGGACTGTACCGGGCTCAGCGCGCGGTAGGCGCGAACCCAGAGATGCCAAACCGCATAGAGGGGCGCGAAGAAGGTGAAGTAGTTGCTTCGGAAGTACAGCCGCTCCTCGAGTACCTCGAATCCATGAATGCTGGCGAGGAATCTGAATTCCATGGGCGTACATCGCTCATAGAACGCCTCGAAACCGTGCCCGACCTGGGCGCCGGGGAAGATGGTGAACAGGATCCACCGTTTCAGGCGGCTTGGCAGGACAAGGTTGAGTCGTGCGAACGCAGCGTTTCGGGACGGGACGAACAGGAGAGCCTTGCCCTCGGGTCGTAAGAGGGAAGCGATGGACTCGAACGCCCCATCCATGTCTCGCACGTGCTCCAGGAGCGCCATGCAGAGCACGAGGTCGCCATCCGCGGCACCCCGGTATCCGGCGATGTCAGCCACGATTCGATCGTCGTAAGCACCGTCTGGCGCAAGTGCCAACTCATGCTCCGAGATGTCGAGCCCGATGACGGTCGCGCGGAGTTCCTCCTTCCGCACGGGCTCCAGGAATGGCTGCTTGCCTCCTCCAACATCGTAGATCTTCAGTCCATGCCGCAGATGTCTTGGAACGAGATCCCCAGCGAAGTCATTGCCTCCATCCAGGCGGTAGAGAGGCGATAATCTGCGATCGATTCGCGTGCACAGTCGCTGCTGGCCCGACAGGAACGCGCGCACGAGGGTCATCATGAGACGCCCCGTCCAGGATCACCGATCTTCACGGCGACCCTACCGGCCAATCGTGGCCTCCGCCAGATAGCGGGCCGCCGTCTCGCCGCGGACCTGCCGGATGTCCTCCTCGTACTTGAGGACGACGCCGAGGGTCTCGTCGACGAGCTCCGGCTTGAGCTCGACCGCCCCCAGCGCGAGCAGGGCGGATGCCCAGTCGAGCGTCTCGGCGATCCCCGGAACCTTGGTGAGATCCGCCTCGCGCAATCGATGCACGAAGCCGACCACCTCGCGGGCCAGCCGGTCCGGCGCGTGGGGGACCCGCGCGAGCACGATCTCGTACTCCTTCTGGGGCGTGGGGTAGTCGATCCAGTGGTACAGGCAGCGGCGCTTCAGCGCGTCGTGGACCTCGCGCGTGCGGTTGCTGGTCAGGACCACGCGTGGCGGCCGCTCCGCCTTGATCGTCCCGATCTCCGGCACGGTGACCTGGAAGTCGGACAGGATCTCGAGCAGGTAGGCCTCGAACTCCTCGTCCGCCCGGTCGATCTCGTCGATCAGCAGGACCGGGGCGATGCCGTTCGTCGACTCCAGCGCCTGGAGGAGGGGCCGCCGGATGAGGAACGCCTCGCCGAAGATGTCGTGGGCCGTGGTCTGGGTCGCCTCACCGCGTGCCTCGAGCAGCCGGATCTCGAGCATCTGGCGCGGGTAGTTCCACTCGTACACCGCTGCGTTGACGTCGAGGCCCTCGTAGCACTGGAGCCGGATCAGCGGCGCGCCGAGACTCTGGGCGAGGACCTTCGCGAGCTCCGTCTTGCCGACGCCGGCCTCGCCTTCGAGGAGAAGCGGCCGGCCGAGCTCGAGCGCGAGGAAGACCGCCGTCGAGAGCGAGCGGTCGGTGACGTAGTCATGCGCCCGGAAGTCGGCCTGGATCGCGTCGATCGAGCGGGTGCCGGGCGGCCGGCTGTCGCGGTCGGTCATCGTCGCCCGATGCTACCCGACGAGCCGTCCCGCGGCGCTCAGCCGCCGCGGCGCTGGACGAGCACGCTCGACGTGCTCCCCACCCGGATGCCCACGGTGATCGTCCGCCCGGAACCGTCGACCACGGTGTCGACAGCGCGGTGGAAGACGACGACGGAGCCGTTTCGCCCGAAGGCCGGATCCAGGCGGCCCGTTGCCGCACTGATGCGGACAAGCGTCTCAATTGTCGGATTGCCAGTCTCCGCCCGGGCAACGCCGACGAGGAGTCGGCCGTTGCCGGCCACGTCCAGGCTGCGAAGGAAGGATCCGCCCGAGCCGCCGGGGTATCGATACACGCTCCCGAAGCCGTACGCAGTGTCGACGGCTCCGCTCGAGGTAAGGCGCGCCGTATAGGCGAGCGGCGGCACACCCGCATCAATCGCCTGGCCACCGAGGACGAAGCCGGTCGACCCGAGGCGGACCAGTGCATTGGCCGTGAACTCGCGCGATGACCACTGCAGAGTGCGGAGGCCGCCGTCGCCGAAGGTGTCGTCGGGCGCTCCATCGGCCGAGAACCGCCCGACGATCGCCGCCCGGCGCCCATCGACCCGTCCGGTGCCGGCGATGATCAGACGGCTGCTGGCGTCCGCCACCATGGCATTGCAGACGGTCGCGACCCCCAGGTCGAGATAGGCGACGCCCTCCGGCCCAACGCTCGCGTCGCGGTCACCCGATGCCGTGTATCCGATGAGCACGATCCCCGGATCGGTGGCGTCGTTCGGTGCGACGCTGGAGCAGATGCGGATTCGCCCGTCCGGGAGGACAACGGCCGCGCCGGGCTGTGGATGGCCCGTGGCGATCGGTGTGCTGTCTGCACGTCCGCCGTCACCGTACGTTGGGTCAGGCGTTCCGTCCCAGCGGTACGCGTCCGCGAACGGCAGCGTCCCCAGGCCGCCACGGCAGTCGATTTGCACGGTGCCCGCGACGATGAAGCCGCCAGCACGCGGCACGAGGGCGTACACGCGGATCGGGTCGACGGTGATGGTGGAGAACGATCGAGGATCGGCCGGCCAACGCTGAATGCCGGATCTCGCCGGCCGCTCGACGTGAGTCCCTCGAGCCGATAGCCGTGATAGCTGTCGAGCGACGACTCCGCCTTGAAGTACGTCTGGTGCACCACGACGAAGCCGGTCGGGCTCCGGACGAGGCCGACGGCGTCGATCCTGGCGGGCGCGGGATCCGGGCCTGTCCACCGTGGGAGGGTCAGGGCCACCGTCCCGTTCTGGCCGAAGCCGGGTCGAGCCAGCCGGGCGAGGCCGCGAGCACGGGCTGAACCGCCAGGATGGCCGCGACGGCCACAACCAGCGGCAGGACACCGTACCGAGCTCGCTTGCGGATGTCCCCTCCGGCTGGACCCTGTGGGCCTGATCTCGTGCCTGGCTTGGCTCCAGATGCTAGCCTGCCACGCCCCTCGTTCGCCGGCATGTCGGCATCACCATCGCCGCCCGAGCACCGCGTGGCCGTCAGCCCGGATGACCTGGAAGCCGGCAGCCGCGAAGTCTGAGTAGAAGGTCAGCGCCGCGTCGATCTGCTCGCCGCGCATCAGCTCGAAACTGACGCAATCCACGAGCGAGAGCTCCCGGCGGCCGGCGGTGAGCAGCGCGGCGAAAGCGGCGCGATGCAGCCCCTCGTCCACCCACTGGATCTCGAAGGCCGGCCAGAGATCGACGTGGAGACGGCTCGAGGCCGCAACCCCGAGCCGCGACCGGACGAGGCCCTCGGGCCCGTTCCCTACCCGTCCGGTGCGTCCAGCTCGCGGGCGTAGCGCGGGAAGCGGAAGCGCTGGTCGCGGGTCAGGATGCCGCCGTGGCCCAGCTTCGCGACGGTCGCCGCGGACGCCGGCTCGCCGCTGAGCAGTCGTGGCAGCAGCAGGTCCGCGGCGGTCGCCTTCGAGTACGCACCGCAGGTCGGCAAGCCCAGGATCGCCGCGCGGCCGAGCCGGCCGAGCCACAGCATCGACCCGGGATGGGCCGGCACGCCGTGGCGCACGACGCGGCCACCGAGCCGGTCGAGGGCCACGAAGAAGGCGTCGGCGGGATCGGTCGAGCCGCCGCCGGCGGTCAGGACGACGTCCGAGACGCGTCGGGCACGGTCGAGTGCCCCTTCCACCTCGGACGGGTCATCCGCGACGTACTCGATCGTAACGAGGTCCGATCCGAGACCCTCAACCTTCGCCCGGACGCTCGCCTCGAAGCGCTCGCGAGCTGGGGCCCGCAGCGATTCCTTGACGACCACCGAGACACGGCGGGGCAAGAACGGCG
>Ga0136617_10002365_pt1 | contig 16816 bp, 16 predicted proteins | sample AntDrymUQ3222106_2_FD_129672 | JGI IMG/M metagenome (GOLD analysis project Ga0136617, IMG submission 129672) | Polar desert sand microbial communities from Dry Valleys, Antarctica - metaG UQ322 (21.06) | ecosystem: Environmental > Terrestrial > Soil > Desert | place: Antarctica: Dry Valley...
GCCACCCAGATGCTCGCCTACGTCGAGCATCACAACCTCACCGCCAGACCGTTCGCCTGGACATACACCGGCAAGGTGCTCGCCGCATGAGACAAACAACTAACCGGACCGTCCACTAGGAGCCTGAGCTCGCCTCGGCCACGCAGGCGGTCGCCGTCGGATAGCGTTGCCAGGTGGGCGGCAGGCAGAACCGCATGCAGCAGTTCGGGCGTCGCGCCCCTCCGCGCGGTGCCACCGGTGGGAGGCCGGCGGAGCCGCCGCTGTTGCAGCTTCAGCGCACCGCCGGGAATCGTGCCGTCCTGGCGATGCTCTCCCGCGCGCCCACCGTGCCCGCGAGGGCCGGGCCTTCCGTGCGGAGGGTCGTCCTGGACGCCGACGTCTTCGATCAGATCGCGCGGGGCAACATCCAGGCCGCCAACACGCTGCGCGAGCTGGCGCAGAAGCACGAGGTCTACGTGTCGTGGCAGGCCTTCCACGAGTGGGTGATCGTGACGAAGGATCGCAAGCAGGCGAACACGGTGATCCGCATCATCGAAACGCTGCGGATCAAGAGCGCACCACCGGCGCCCAGTGCGGTCCTCACCGAGCTCAGGGCGAAGAACACGTTCACCGTGGGCAAGGGGACGGCATCGGTTCTCGCGAGCGAGACCGACTTGAAGGTCGCGGCTGAGGCCAAGGCGATCAACGCCGAGGTCTGGTCGTTCGACCGCAGCTTCAGGAACAACTCGGGCTCGGTCGAGAAGACGCTCGGGGTCAAGGTTGCTCCCGAGACGAAGACGATCAAGCGGGTGGGCCCCAAACCCCCGAAGGCGAGCCAGTCCCGCGCATTGCGCATCCTCGGGATCAAGGACGGCCCGATCGCGGGGCTGTTGCCGGAGGGCAAGGGCACGGCGCCGCCCGCTTCCACCGGCGGATCAAAAGCGGGCCCCGTGCGACTGACGTTATCCCCGGGCACGCTGAAGAAGATGCTCAAGAGCGGATTCAAGCCCAAGGCGCGTCCGGGCTCCGGCAACCTGGTCGGCGCGATCGGCGCGATGATCCTGCAACAGCATTTCCTGAAGGAGGACGTCGAGGAGGAGCTCGAGGTGGCCACGGCAAGACTCTCCGCGATGCTCGAATCGGGCCTTGACCTTGTCTTCCGGAACCCCGACGAGAAGGTCTACGCCAACGTGGTGCTCCGAGTGGTCGACCCTGCCTGGGCCGGGCCCGGCGATATCGAGTTGCCGCCCTACGTGGACAGCTCGCACACACACGTCTTCTTCGACGTCGAGCCGCGCTCGGGCGTCCTCCAGCGCCGTCGGGAACTCAGCGGCGTGTACATGCACAACATCTCAGAGGACATCGGAACCGCTGTCGATCTTGACGACATCTTGGAGCACGCTGCAGCCGAGACCCGCGAGGCCTTCGCACACGCCAGGCAGCGCGGGCGCGAGGAGTTGTACCGACGCTCGCCTCAGGCTCGCCCGCTCTCGCATGTGAGCTCCGCGCCCCGTGAGGATCCCCTGCGCCGAGAGTGATTTCGCCCGTGCCGCGTCACTCGCATCCGGGCGGCGGCGGCACGATCTGGATGCAGACGGGCCCCCTCGTCGGCGTCGGCGTCGGCGTCGGCGTGGGCGTGGGCGGGGGGGCGGTGGGCGTGGGCTGCGGACCGGGGGTTGGCTGTGGCGTCGGCGTCTGCTGGGGGCGCGTCGGGCTCAACGCCGGTACGGGGTGCGCTCGGAAGCGGTCCGCGATGAGTTTGCCGTAGCCGCTTCGTTTCAGGCCTTGGATCGCCAGCGCGACTCGCCGTTCGCCTTGCTTGGCCTGGGACGCGGCAGCCTCGTAGCGTGCGGCGTCGGGCTTGCGTGCCGCCGCCGCGAGGTCGCGATAGGCCACTTCTGCTGCGCGCAAGGCTCGAAGCAACGCGCTGAGCCCCGTCGCGTCAGCAGGGCTGAGCTCGGTCCGTGCCAGTGTCGTGGTGGCGCTGCGGTAGGCCGGGGCGATCGCTGCCGCCGCTGACGCTTGGCGCGTGGGTGTGGGGGCGTTGCGGAGCTCGGCGCGGCGTGACCGCAGCGTTCGATTGAGCTCGGCGAAGGCGCCGTTCACCGTCTCGGCGAACGCCCGGCTCGGTCCGAGCGGGAAGGCCTTGGCCTTGGGTACGGTCAGCGAATCGGCGAGACGCCGGCAGTCGGATTCGAACCGCTCGGCACCGTCGGGGGGCGTGATGCATGCCAGTGTCGCGACGCCGGCGCTGGTCGGGGCGGCATAGACGGTGATCGGGCCCGGGAAGCCCTGGGGCCGGAGTCCCTCATAGCGCAGTGCTGCGAGGCCGCCGGCTCGCAGACTCACGCGATCGCTGTCGGGCACGACATCGGGGCGCAGTCCCAGCGACTTCGTGAGCGCCGGGGGCAAGAGCGAGCTGCGGTGAGCGGTGCGCGGCGCGACTCCGAGCAACGCGGACCCGGCGCGCCGCCGGCCTCCGGGCGCGATCGACGTCGCGCCGCGCAGCTTCAGGCCAGGGACTTCGACCGCGCGCGGAAGCTTGGCCCAGCCCGACGGAGGTTTCACCCGCAGCGCACCGACGGCGAGCGTGGAGCTGGAGGCGGGCTTTCGGGGGACGGTCGGGTTGTCGTCGCGTGACATCAGGGCAATGGTGCCGATGACCGCCGCGACCAGGGCGAGCCCGCCGACCGTGATCGCCGTCCGCGACGCCCGCCGGCGAGCGCCGGTCGCCGGGCCAGCAGCCGTCGAGCCGGCTCCGGCCGCGTTCTGCGGCTGGACGGTGTCGGCGAATCCGTCGGCTGCCGGGCCGGTGGGCGCCGGCGGTGGCCGCGCAGCTGCTGCCGGGACGTGGCTGTCGTCCTCGCCGGATTCCGACACGTCGCCGCCCGCCGCGGGAGCAGGAACGGGCGGGTGTCGCGGCTCGGAGGACTCGGGTGGCGTGGGCGGGGTGGCCGGCGTCGGCACCCCCAGCGCTCCGGTGTCGAGCTCCGCGGCGGGTGGCCGCGGCACCGGCGCAGGGACGTAGCTCTCGTACTCATCGGACTCCGGCGCGCCGCTGCTCACCGAGGCGGGCGTGGCAGGCGGACTCTCCGGAACTCGCGGCGGCGGCGTGTCGACCGCCGGCCGCTCGAAGCTTGCGAACGGCTCGCCCTGCGGTGCCGGCGCTCGCGGCGGCGGCGTGTAGGGGCCGGGGACCGCGCCCGCCTGCGGTCCTGGCGTGACGAGTGGAAGCGGCCGCGCCCTGCGCGCCCAGCGCGGGCCCTCGATCGCGAAGACGATCTCCTCGAGCTCGTGCCAGGCAGCGGCGGCGGACTGCGGGCGCGCGCCTGGTGTCTTGAGAAGCAGCTGATCGATCCAGTCGGACACGCGCCGGTCGATCGAAGGATCGAGGCTCCTCGCAGGCTGCGGCGTTTCGCTGACGTGTCGCAGGAGGACGGCCAGGGGAGCGTCGGTGTCGGCGAACGGCAGCCGACCCGTCACCATTTCGTAGGCCATGCATCCGAGCGAGTAGAGGTCGGTCCACGGTCCCACCTCCTGCGCCATCGCCTGCTCCGGCGCCATGTAGCTGGGGGTACCGAGCGTCGTGCCGGTAGCCGTCAGGAACGAGCCGCTCTGCAACTCGGTTGTCGCCTTGGCGATCCCGAAGTCGGCGATCTTCACGCGCCCGTCCGCAGTCACCATCACGTTCTCGGGCTTGAGATCGCGGTGGACGATCCCTTGCTGCTCAGCGTAGGCCAGCCCTGCGAGGATCCCCTCGAGCACACCACCGATCTGCGCGAGCGAGAGCCGTCCGACCTGTGGCCGCAGCGACCCCGAGGCGACGTACTCCATCGCGATGTAGGGGGTTCCCTCCCATTCGAAGTAGTCGTAGACCGTCACGATGTTCGGGTGCGAGAGCGACCCAGCAACCCGCGACTCGCGGACGAAGCGGCGAAGCAAGGATGGGTCCTTCGTCTGGACCGCATGCAGCTCCTTGAGGGCCACCATCCGGTCCAGCTCCCGTTGGCGCGCGAGGTAGACGACGGCCATCCCACCCTGGCCGATCTGCCGCACGATCTCGTAGCGGCCTAGGTCCTTCGTGATCTCAGACACGTCCGCTCAACGCGCATGTTCTCGCAATCGAACGGCCGCTGAAGAAAAGTTTGGACGGCGTCCGACTGGAAGGACGCCGCCCGCCGCTGGTCATCTCACGACTGCGCTCACGGCCTTCTGCTCCTGCCGGCTGCGCAGACGCGCGCCGAGTCGGTTGAGCCCGATCCCGAACGCCAGGATCACCGCGTTGAGCACGAAGTACAGCGGGACGATGTCATCCGCGTTCTCGGCGTTGACGACGATCGTCTGGATCGGGAAGACGATCGCCCAGAGGCCGAGATACAGGGCCAGGCCGCGCTTCCCGCCGAAGTATCCGAGCGGCCCGGCGAACAGGATGGCTGCGATGAGTTCCATGAGACTCCTCCGTTGAGTTGTGAGCCAGGAGTCAACTCTCGCTGCGGGGCTGCGTCGTCACCCTGAGTGGCGAACTTCGCCTCATCCCCTGGGGGGAGGTGAGAAGCCGGCTAACCCGTGGGGACGCGAGCGCGCAGGCACCAGCCGTCCCGGCCTTCAGGTCCGGCGTCCAGACGTCCGCCCACCAGCTCGACACGCTGCCGCAACCCCTCGAGGCCAAGCCCCGATCCGGTGCCGGCGAGGCTGGTCGGGTCAAGGCCACTCTCGTTGCGCAGCTCGATCTCGAGCGCGCGCGCGTCCACCGCGAAGCGCAAGGAGACCTCGGCGCCGGGGGCGTGCTTCAGCGCGTTCGTCACGCCTTCTTGGACGACGCGGTACGCGAGCTGTTCCACGTCGGGCGGCAGCCCCACGTCCATCGGCAGCCCCTCCGAGTGCAGCTTCAATCCCGCGGCCCGGGCCTGGTCGAGCAGCACCTCCAAGCGCCGCGCAGGGTCGCCTCTGTCGCGGTCATCGCGCTGCAGCAGGTCGACAAGGAGGCTCATCTCCGCCAGCGCCTCGTCGCCGGAGCGGCGGATCCTGGCGAAGCGTTCGGTGACGCCCGTGTCGTCGGTCGCCATGCGGCCCGCCCCCGCCTGGATCACGATCACGGCCAGATGGTGGGCGACGATGTCGTGGAGCTCGCGGGCGATCCGAGCACGCTCGCGGCTCACCGCGAGGCCGGTGAGCGCGGCCTGCTCGGCCTCGAGCTCGCGCTTGCGTTCCTCCAGAGCGTCGAGCAGCTCCTCACGCGACCGGAGGACGCGCCCGGCGATCCATGGCCCGGCCGTACAGAGGACGTAGGGCACGACGCCGTCCCCGCCGGCGGCCAGCGCGGCGAACATCGCCAGCGTTCCCGCGAGACCGGCGGCCGAGTGCGCGTAGCGGCCGCAGGCATAGCTGATCGCCGCGACGGCGAGGAGCAGGAGGCCGGGTGAGCCGAGGTCGAGGATCGCGGCCGCGAGGAGCGCGCAGGCGGCAGCGAACGCGGCCGCGACGGCGGTGACCGAGGGCTCAGGCACCGGAGGTCGCGAGCGGCAGCTGTGCCCGCACCAGGAGGCGGCCCGATCCCTGCGGCCTGGCGCTGAACTTGCCGCCGTGCGCCGTGACCCGCTCACGCGCGGCCGCGAGGGCGACGACCGCATCGCCGCGTGGCAGCGAGCCATCGACCTCCAGCTCCAGTGAGGTCTTCAGGTAGCGCAACCTGACCCCGGCGGGCCCGCTGTCGGCCTTGGCGAACGCTTCGAGCGCGTGCTCGACCATGCGGTAAGCGGCGAGCTCGACGCCCGCCGGCAACGTCCGCATTCGCCCCTCCACCCCGAGCCCCACCGGCCCGCCGCCGATGCGCGCCCGTTGCAACAGGGTCTCGAGCTGGGCGAGCGTCGGGCGCGGCGCCGTGTCGCCGCCGTCGCTGCGCAGCACACCGAGGAGTTCGCGGACCTCGTTCAGTGACGCGCGGCCCTCGGTCTCGATGCGCTGGAATGCCGACCGCGACGTCGCGGCGGACGGCTGGTCATCCTGCTCGCCGAGGCTCGCGAGCTCGACCAGCGAGCGAATGCGCTCGCGCGCCGCGACGTCGAGCTCGGCCGCGAGCCTCGCCCGCTCGACCTCGACCGCGAGCTGTGCGGTCGCCTCGCGGGTCCGCTCGAGCTCGCGGGTGCGCTCGGCCAGTTCGCCGGCCAGCCGCGTCCGCGCGCGCAGGAGACGGCCGGCTCCCCACACCCCCGCGGCGAGCGGAGGCACGAACGCGGCCCCCGCGCCGAGCAGCGGGTCGGTGAGGAGCAGGACGACGAGCCCGCCCAGGACCGCGGAGAGGCTCGCCAGTGCCGGCGCGCGTCCTTGCCGCGCGGCGACGCTGAACACGATCAGCAGCGCGGCCGGGATCGCCACGCCGCAGCGCGTCTGGTCGAACGTCGGGAGCCCGCTCAGGACCAGGCCTGCGGCGACCGCGACCGACGCCGCCACAGGATCCCGTCGACGCCAGATCAGCGGCAGCGTCACGGTCGGGATCGCGAGCGTGTCGATGACCGTGCCCTCCGCGCCGTCCGGCCCGATCGTCATCGCCGCGCCGACCGCGGTGAGCGCGGCGGCGAGGGCGAGATCGACCCAGTTACCACGTTCCTGGAGCATCGACGCGATGCTATCCCGGACGCGAGGCGCCGCCCTCATCCCCGGGGGCGAGATGATTCTGCTCCCCGCGGATGAGGTAGGGGTCGCGCCGGGCGACTACGGTCTGCCCATGGATGCGAGCCCCGATGAGGCCGTTTCGGTCCTGATCGCGGACGATCAGGCCCTGGTCCGCGCGGGCTTTCGCTCGATCCTCGACGGGCAGCCGGGGATCTCGGTCGTCGGCGAGGCGAAGGACGGGCGGGACGCGATCGATCTCGCTCGCAAGCGCCGGCCCCAGGTGGTGCTGATGGACATCAAGATGCCCGACGTCGACGGCCTGGAGGCGACGCGGCGCATCCTCGCCGAGGCCGGCGACGAGACGACGGCGGTGCTGATGCTCACCACCTTCGACCTGAACGAGTACGTCTACGAGGCGCTGCGCGCGGGCGCCAGCGGCTTCCTGCTCAAGGACGTGCCGCCGGAGCAGCTGATCGCCGCCGTGCGCATCGTCGCCGGCGGAGACGCCTTGATCGCGCCGGCGGTGACCAAGCGCCTGATCGAGAACTTCATCCGCACAGCGCCGCCGGACACACCTCCGCCCGAGCTCGGTCACCTCACCGCGCGTGAGGTCGAGGTGCTGACGCTGATCGCCCGCGGGCTCTCGAACGCCGAGATCGCGGCGGAGCTCGTGCTGAGCAAGGCGACGGTCAAGACCCATGTCAAGCACGTGCTCGCGAAGCTCGGGGTGCGTGATCGCGTCCAGGCGGTGGTCTTCGCCTACGAAGCCGGCCTCGTCGCGCGGGGAGCCCGCCCGGAGGAGAACCCCCGGACCTACTAGCAGCCGCGATCCGCCTTACCGCGTCGTCGGGAGCCTCGCGCTGCAGTGGGCGTTCCGAGCCGCGGCCGTGGTGACCGGCGGGGCGTAGCGCGTGAGGGTGAGCAGCGACGTCGCCTCAGCCGTGGCCGCCGCCTCGATGGCGGCGGCGGTCACCGCGCGAGCGGCGGCGTTCGGCGCGGAGGCCAGGCGCTCGGCGTTGCGCCACGCCTCTTCACGCCACACCGGCAGCGCCTGGAACTGGAGGTAGTCGCCGAGCGAGGCACCCAGCCCGGGAACGCTGCGCACCGACGGGTCGTACCGGGCCGCGATCTCATCGAGGAGGGGCGTGACCATCTGGTCGAGGATGCGATTGACGCGATCGTGATCGGCCTTGCGCGATGAGCCGTTGGGAGCGACGAGGCCGATCGCGTACAGCGTGAAGGGCAGATCGCGGTTGACATGGGCGCTCATCCCGAGCAGCAGATTGCCCGACGCGGAGACCTCGCTGCGATCGGCGGCGCCGAACGCCATCTCCCACGCCGGAGGCGCGCTGCCGGATGTCTGCCACGCGTTCCACGCCTGGAAGTAGAAGTCGGCGAAGACGGCGTCGTAGTGATTGAGCCACGCATTGTCGCTGAAGAACGCCGGATCGGCCCGCTCCGTCGCCGCCACCTTCTCCGTCGTGCGGGCGTAGGCGAGCGAGAAGACCGAGTTGTGGTTGCAGCGCAAGCTTGTGACCTGCTGCTGGAGCCGCCTCCCGACCCGGTCGACGCACTGGATCCGGCCCGCGACACAGACATCCGCGCTGCCGGTGTCGACGCCCATATAGGCCGGAGGCAGCAGCTCCGACCAGCCGACGAACCAGGGATCGGAAGAGAGATCGACGACCGGCAGGCCGTCCGCGCGTGCGACGGCCGGCGCTGCCAACCCGATCGTCACCCCAAGCAGGCAGAAGAGGCTGAGCAGTCCTGCGACGATCCGGCGACACGTTCTCATTAGTGCGCTCCTCTCCAACGTTGTCAACGTTTCACGTATACCCACCAACGCCGATTTCAGTTCGTCGCGATTAAGAAGTTGGCGCGAGGCGATCGGCGGGTATGTATCTCGGGTGTGGCAGCCGAAACGACCAGGCGGTTGAGGTTGCGCACCTCACCGCCCCGACGTGGTGCGCCGAGTTGCTCGGCGCTGCCCCGCGGATCGAGCCGATGACGTCGACGCTGAGCGCCGGTTTCGCCGCGTCGGGTGTTGCCACCGGACGGGACGCCGTTCGCGAAGCCGTAGGCGAGGCGCTGAGTCGGGTGGACGGGACGGCGAGCTTCGTCCTCGTCTTTCCGCCGGCGACGCTCGGGCCGGAGGCGACGGTCGAGCAGGCGGCCGCGGCGGCGTCCGACGTGCCGTGGGCCGGGATATCGAGCGACGGCGTCATTGCAGCGGGCGCGGTGGTGCCGTCCGGCTGCGCCGCCCTTGCGTTCGGCGATGACGTCGACGTCGGCGTCGGGCTCGGCGAAGGCGCCTCGCACGATCCACGGGGCGCAGCCAGGCGGGCCGCTGCGGCGGCCTTCGCCGGCGTCGATGCCGAAGCGGGCCACCCCCTCCTGATCCTGCTCTACGACGCGGATGCGGGCCTTCACTCCGAACTCGTCGCCGGGGCATACGAGGTCGTCGGACCAGCCGTTCCGCTGGCCGGGGGCGGCGCCAATGGGCCGCTCGGCCCGTCCTTACGGAGCGAGCCGGCGCAGTTCGCGTGCGGCAGGGCATGTCGCGACAGCGTCGTCGCCGTCGCGCTGGTGACGCAGGCGCCGCTCGCGATCGGCATCGGGCACGGCTGCGAGCTCGGGGCGCTCCCGGCCATTGTCACGCGCAGCGACGGGAGACGGATCCTGGGGCTCGATGGGCGGCCCGCCGAGGAGGCCTACCTGGAGGCGATCGGCTACCCCGGCCGCAGGCTGAGTGATGCCGAGTTCGAGCGGCTCGCGGTCCTGCACCCACTGGCACAGCTCGAGCTGGGGGGCCGCGTTCGCCCTCGACACGTTCGCGGCCGGTCTCCGGGCGGTGGCCTGCTGTGCGCGACCGCCATCCCCGAGAACGCCGCAGTGGCGTTCGGTGAGCAATCGCCGCTCGGCGTTCGCTCGAGCGCTCTCGCGGCGCTGCAGGACGCACTCGAGCGGCTGCGCCGCCCCGCGCGCGCCGCGCTGGTGTTCGACTGCGCGGCTCGCCGGGGTGTGCTGGGCATCGATCCGCAGGCCGAGGTCGACGTGCTGACGTCGGCGCTCGGGAGCGAATGGCCGCTCGTCGGCCTCTATACACGGGGCGAGGTCGCGCGCACGCGCGGCGCGGCCGGAGATCTCAACCATGCCGTTGTCATCGTCGCCTTCGCCTGACGAGCGCGACGGGCTGCTGCAGCGCTTCCTCGTCGCGTCGCGACGCGGCGAGATCGTCGCGTTGATCAACGCCGCTCGCTCAGAGGGCGACCTTGGTGCCGTCGTCGCTACCGAGCTCTGCGAGGCATTCGACGCCGAGATCGGCTTCGTGCTCATCGTCCGCCCCGGCGCGACGACGGCGGAGCCCGTCGCGGGCGTTGGCCTCGTCGGCGGCGATCTGGCGACCGTGCCCGTCCAGCCCCTGTGCGGGCAGGCGCTGTCGGGCCTCGCGGCTGTGACCGAGCGGGGGACCGACCTGCTCGGATTGGGCATCCGCGAGCTCGCCCTGGCTCCCCAGACCGCGGGTGGCGCCCGGTTGCTCGTCGGGGTCGGCCGGCTCTACGACCAGCGCTTCGAGGACTTGGAGCTGGCGCTGCTCGACGCAGTCACCAAGAGCGCCGCCCAGGCGTTCGAGCGCTTCGGCCTCGAGCACCAGCTCCAGCGCGCCCATGAGATGGAGGCAGTCGCGCGCCTGGGCGGTGACATCGCGCACGAGTTCTGCCGCGCGCTCGCGAACATCATCGGCCCCAGCGCGCTCGGTACCGCCCGCCTCGACAGCGGCGTGTCCGAGGTCGAGACGGGGTTGAGCGGGTCGGCGAACGAGCTCGTCCAGCAGCTGCTGGCCTTCAGCCGCCAGCAGGTCCCGCCGCCGGCGGCACTCGACGTCAACGCGGTCGAGTCTCCGCCTCCGGCGGAGCGGGCGGATCCGTTGATCCCACACGTCGAACCTCTGGCCGATCTCTTCCGGCTCCTCGGTCATGGGATCCGCCTGCGGATCCTGCTGGCGCTCGGGAGCGACACGCTGAGCCCCAGCGAGCTCGATGAACGGCTGGACATCGGCCTGGGCGTCTTGGCCTACCACGTGGGTGTCCTGCGCGATGACGGCCTCCTGACGCTCGTCGACACCCATGCGTCGCGGGGCGCCCTCGAGTCCTTCTACCGTCTGACCGAGCGCGGGGAATCGGCGCGAAACGTCATCGCCGCGACGTGGCGCGAGATCGGTGAACTCGCGCAGCGCCCATGACAGCGGGGCGCGCTGTCCTCTACTCCTCGGTCAGCCCCGGGCGTCCTTGCCGCATCGTCTCGACGCTCATCAGGTCCTCAGGCCAGGGCTTCTCGTACTCCTCCTCGAAGAGGAATCGGAGCTCGGCGAGCTGCTCCGGCAGCGGTTCGATCGGCGCGAACGCCAACAGCTTCTCAACGGCATTGTCAAAGGCGGCGAGCGCGTCCATCGTCAGGACCTCCGATCACAGCACGAGCTCCGACCAGTCTAGAGCTCTGACCATTCAAATCCAACCTCTGACCATTCAAATCCAACCTCTGATCATTCAAGATAGCCTCGATTGAGCGAACTGTCTCGGCAATCGCGTCCAACGGCCCGCGTCATCGGCGCTGCAGGACGGCTCCGGCCGGAGTGTCGCTACGGCTGCAGCAGGATCTTGATCGCGCCGTCCTGCTTCTTCTGGAACGTCTCGTAGGCCTCAGGGGCCGCGTCGAGCGGCAGCCGGTGGGTGGCGAAGCGGTCGACGCCGAGCACGTCCTCGTCCTCGAGCAGCGGCATGATGTCGTCGATCCAGCGCTTGACGTTGGCCTGGCCCATGCGCATGGTGATCTGCTTGTCGAACATCGTCAGTAGCGGCATCGGGTCGACCATGCCGCCGTAGACGCCCGACAGCGAGATCGTGCCACCGCGGCGGACCGAGTCGATCGCCGCGTTGATGACGCTGAGGCGGTCGACGCCGGCCTTCTCCATCATCTTCGCCGCGATCGCGTCAGGGATCAGACCGACGATCTGCTGCGCCGCCTTGCCGAACGGCGCGCCGTGCGCCTCCATCCCGACCGCGTCGATGACCGAGTCGGGCCCGCGGCCGTCGGTCAGGCCGCGCAGCGCCTCGCCGATGTCGTCGTGGTCGGAGAGGTCGAGCACCTCGATCCCGTTCTCCCGCGCGCGCATGATGCGCTCGGGCACGAGGTCGATGCCGATGACCTGGCCCGCGCCGCGGTGCTTGGCGATGCGCGTGGACATGTCGCCGATCGGGCCGAGGCCGAAGACGGCGACCGAGCCGCCGTCGGGGATGTCGGCGTACTCGACCGCCTGCCAGGCGGTGGGGAGGACGTCGGAGAGGTAGACGAAGCGGTCGTCGGACGGTCCCTCGGGCACCTTGATCGGCCCGTACTGCGCCTGCGGGACGCGCAGGAACTCGGCCTGCCCGCCGGGCACCTGGCCGTAGAGCTTCGTGTAGCCGAACAGCGCCGCGCCCATCCCCTGGTCTCGCACCTGGGTGGTCTCGCACTGCGACTGCAGCCCGCCGTCGCACATGAAGCAGTGGCCGCAGGAGATGTTGAACGGGATCACCACGCGGTCGCCCTTCGCGAGGTTGGTGACCTCCGACCCGACCTCCTCGACGATCCCCATCGGCTCGTGGCCGAGGATGTCGCCCTCGGCAATGAACGGCCCGAGGACCTCGTAGAGGTGCAGGTCCGAGCCGCAGATCCCGCTCGAGGTGACGCGCACGATCGCGTCGGTCGTTTCCTCGATGATCGGGTCCGGGACGATGTCCACGCGGACGTCCCGCTTGCCGTGCCAGGCCACAGCCTTCATGGGGGCTCCTTCACGCTCGAATCAGTCGCCAGGGACTACCCGTGCGGGGTGCGCCGAACGCGAGGGAGGTCAGCCGCGGGACGCGGCCCAGCGCTGCGCGCGCGTGAGGATCTGCGCCACGACGGTTCCCTTGGCGTCGGAGTAGTCGTTCGTGGCCTCCCACTCCTGGCGCGCAAGCGCGCGCTTGGTCTCCTCGTAGAGGCGGCGATCGGTGGCGTCATGGCGCAGCCAGTCGCGGAACAGCAGACGGACGCGCGCCGCCTCGCTGCCGTCGGTGAACACGTGCACGTGGACGTCCTGGTCACGCGTGCGGTACATCCGGTGCCCGGGCTGGCGGACGCGGATGGCGAAGCCGTGGGACTCGAGCGCCGGGCCGTACGCCGGTTCGTCGTCGACGTCCTCGACCCCGACGAGCACGTCGACGATCCCCTTCGCGCCGAGGCCGGGGACGGAGGTCGAGCCGAAGTGCTCGATCGTTCGCGCGGTCGGCCCCAGCGCCTCGTTGAGCGAGGCCTGGACCTGCTGAAAGCGCGCGGCCCAGGCGGGGTCGTAGGCCTCGATGACGATCGCCCGCTTCTCCGGCCCCCCGATGAAGACGGTGTCGTCCACGCGCGCAGTCTCTTCCCCCGGAGGGGCAAGGGCAAGTCCGACTCATCGACTCGAAGTCCCTCGTGACGATCGGCCGCGTGGGTTCACGGGTCCGGCGCCTCGTCGAGCCGCTCGCGGCGCGCGGTGGCCGACCCGGAGCGCGGGTCGATCGTGACCATGTCGGCCGCGAGCGCCTCGAAGCCCGGCTCCATCTCGTAGGACAGCCGCGCGATCCCGATCTTCTCGCGCTCCAGCAGGTTCCCCGTCCCCCCGGCGCCGACCGTGCCCGCATTGATCACGGTCGCGCCGGGCCGACGGGTGAGCTCCGCGCTGTGGGTGTGTCCGACGAGGATCGTGAGCGGCCGCGCGGGCGGGTCGGCGTCGAGTTCCGTGAGTGCTGTGCTGATGAGGGCCGGGTTGTGGACCATGACGATGTCGACGTCGTCGCGGACGCTGCGCATCCAGGTCGCGAAAAGCTCGATCTCCGAGGGGTCCGGGGTGCGGGTGTAGCGGTCGGCGAAGTTCTCCCCGGCCTGCCGTTCGAACGGGTCGTCGTAGCCCGCCACGCGGAGGCCGGCGACCGTGACGATCGGTCGTGCGCTCGTCGTCTCGCCGTCGTCGCCCAGCCGCCCCGTGCGCGTGAGCACGATCGCGCCGTCGCGGGCGAGCTGTCGCGCGAGCGTGTCCGAGTCGTGATTGCCCGGGACGAACACGAACGGCCTGCCCGTGCGGACCACGCGCCGCGTGAGCTCGGCCTCGATCGGGCTCCCGCGGTCGGTGAGGTCGCCCGCGAAGAACACCGGCCCGCGCGCCGCGGTGCGCTCGAGGATCGGGAGCGCGAGCACGTTGTTGTGCAGGTCCGAGGCGAGCGTCAGCCGCGGCCGGTCCTCCAGCGCGGGCCGGTTGGCCGGCGCCGTGACGAGCCGCGCGAGGCCGACGAGCTGCGCGTCGAGCTCCTGGTCGAGCGCACGCGTGGAGCGCTGGGCCGTCTCGACGGCCTCCAGCGCACGCGGGATGTCGGGGCCGAAGGCGTAGTACTGCGGGTTGTCGATCGGGCCGCGCGGCGGGAGGAGCGTGGCAAGCGCTGTGGCGCTCGCGAGGGCCGTGACGATCGCGGCGCCGGTCGTGTAGCGGAGCTTCGGCGTCGCGCCGCCCCGGACCGCGAACGCGACGAGCACGCCGAGCGAGCCGCCGCACAGGAACACGAGCAGAATGAGGTTGCGCAGGTACGTCGCGATCGCGTCGCGCGCGTCCTTTCGCACTGCTTGGACGTCGAGCTGCCCGCCGGTCGCGACCCGCTTGACGACGTCGCGGTCGATCGTCTGCAGGTCCACGCGCAGGCGCGCGGGGAGGCGGATAGCCTCGAAGCGCGCGCCCCAGTCGACGAGCGGCACGTAGATGTCCAGCGCGCCCTTGTGGCCGGGGGAGACGGAGAGCCGGATCTCCCCGACCGACAGCTGCCGGTCCTGCCGGAAGGAGACGAGTGCGAGGTAGCCGCCGGCCAGCGTCGCGACGACGATCGCGGCGAGCGCGAGCGCACGCCGGAGCGTCAGGAACGCGCGAGGAAGTCTCGGAGTGCGTTCGTCGTCGACCAGAAGGCCAGCTCCTGCCATGGGATCTCATCGGGCTCGAAGGCCTTGACCTCGATGGCTTCGGGTGTCGTTTGGGGCGTTTGGGTGGTGGTGGCGGCGAAGACGATCAGGACGACGCGGTCGGTCTGCTTCGAGTACACGCCGACGAGCCGCGTCAGCTCGATGTCGATTTGGAGCTCCTCCTGCGCCTCTCGGTGCGCGGCTTGCTCTACCGATTCGCCGAGGTCCACAAAGCCGCCGGGAAACGTCCACAGGTCCTTGCCGGGGTCGAAGCCTCGTCTCAGCAGGATGATGTGGTCGTCGGGGGTGGTCGGGATCGCCGCCGCGACAGGCTTCGGGTTGTAGTAGGCGCCGTAGCCGCAGTGGGGGCAGTTGATCGAGCGTGGGTAGTCGACTGTGGCCGGCTGCCCGCAGCGCGGGCAGAACTGCGCGTCTTCGAGCGCGGGGTTGAGCGTCATTGTGGGCGCTGCTCGTAGAGGTGGACCTCACCCAGCGGGCGGTAGCCGAGGCGGGCGTAGATGCCCTGGCCGAGCTGGGAGGCCTGGAGGGAGGTGGTCGTCTTGTCGCGTTGCTTCGCCTCGTCGAGCGCGTGGGCGAGGAGGTTCGAGGCGAGGTGGTGGCCGCGGTGGTGCGGCAGCGTGGCGACCATCGTCACGAACGCGTCGTCTTCCACGTCGATGATGCACGCGACGGAGGCGAGCTCGCCGTCCACGCGGATCCCATAGCCACGCACGTCGGTCGCGGGGAACCCGCCCAGCGCCGCGGCGATCACCCCGGGCGGGTTGTCGTAGGCCACGTCGTTGACCTCGCCGACCTCGGCCATGGCGGCAGTTTCGATCTCGATCTCGCGCTCGTCGGCGGGGGTCTCGATCGCCTCGAGCGGCGCGGCCATCAGGACGGGGCGCGAATCGAGCACCAGCCCGCGCTCGGTCAGCGCCTTCGCGTCCGTGCTGTTCTCTGGGTCGATCCACGCGCCCCACTTCGGGACGCGCGCGTAGAAGTCCGCGATCTCGTCAAGGTGGTCGGCGAGCGGCGCACCATCGCGCGGGCACGCGGCGTTGATGAGCGACGAGGGGATCGTCGGAACCGCGCTGGCGACGAACGCGTCTCGCTCCAGCGGCGCCGGGCCGGGAGCGTGCCGGCCGATCAGCCGCTGGAACGCGACCATGCCGGCCCACCCGCGTCGCCGGAGCTCCTCGTCGTCCATGCTTCGAGCGTATTGGGCGGCGGGGGCAAGCCCGGCCCGCCTACGCATGCGCTCGACAAGCTAACATGTGACAAGCATGAAAATGATCCAGATCCGCAACGTTCCGGAACATCTCCATCGTTCGCTCAAGGAGCGCGCTGCCCGCGAGGGCACGACCCTGTCGGACCTGATCCTCAGCGATCTCCCCCGACACGCACACAAGCCCTCGCCCGAGCAGCTCCTCGAGCGCATCCGCAACCGCGCGCCGGTCGGGGGGCCGGCGGCGGCCGAGCTGATCCGATCTGAGCGCGAGCAGCGCTGATGCTGGTCGTCGACGCCAGCGCCGTCGCAGAGCTGCTGCTCGGACGGGCTGCTGCGAGGAGCGTCGAGGAGCACCTCGCCAGTCACGCCTTCGACCTCCACGCGCCTCACCTCCTCGACGTCGAGGTGCTCAGCGCCCTGCGCCGCGTCGTCGCGTCAGGCGAGGCGGCGCCTGCCCGCGCGGACGCAGCGGTCGCCGACTTCATTGACTTACCGATAGAGCGCTATCCGCACGACGTCCTCGTGTCCCGCGTGTGGGAGCTGCGGAACAACTTCTCCGCCTACGACGCGACCTACGTAGCGCTGGCCGAGGCACTCACCGACGAGCACGCACCGCTGCTCACGGCCGATGCGCGGCTCGCGCGAGCAGTGGGGGAGCACACCGAGCTCCGAGCGCTCCTAATCGGCTGACCCACTCCTGCGGCCGCGCGGGTGGAGCCTTGAGGGCCGGCGCCGCGCGCCGCGATCCCCCGCCCCGTGAGCTACCCTGCGGGTCCCCGCCCTCTTAGCTCAGCTGGTAGAGCACTTCCATGGTAAGGAAGGGGTCGCCGGTTCGAGTCCGGCAGAGGGCTCTCCACCGAACGCCGCGCTACCGCGCGGCGTTTGTGCTTTCTGGGGGCGCTTTGGGAAGTGTTCACGCTTCTGCAGTGGGGGCGTCCTGGGGGCACGCGGGCCACACGTAGGCCACAGATGTCGCGGTCCACCGGCCCCGCGCGC
>Ga0136617_10002366_pt1 | contig 16814 bp, 13 predicted proteins | sample AntDrymUQ3222106_2_FD_129672 | JGI IMG/M metagenome (GOLD analysis project Ga0136617, IMG submission 129672) | Polar desert sand microbial communities from Dry Valleys, Antarctica - metaG UQ322 (21.06) | ecosystem: Environmental > Terrestrial > Soil > Desert | place: Antarctica: Dry Valley...
CTCGGCGCCGTGTTCTCGCCGCTGGTCAACCTCATAGAACTGGCGGGCGTCATGGTGGTGATCGCCTTCGGCGCCTGGGAGCTTTCGCAGGGCCGCATCTCCGTTGGCGGTCTGCTGGTCTTCCTGGTCTATCTGAGCCAGCTCTACCGTCCCATCCGGGGCCTGAGCCGTCTACTCAACACCGTGTACGCGGCCTCGGCGAGCGCGGAGAGGATCATCGAGTTCCTCGACCGGGAGCCAGCGGTCGAGGAGCATCCCTGGGCTCGTCCGCTGCCTCCCGTCAGGGGCTTCGTGGAGCTGGACGGCGTCACTTTCCAGTATCCGGGGACCAGGGAGCGCGCCCTCGACAGCGTCTCCTTGCTCGTGCGTCCAGGGGAGACTCTCGCCCTCGTCGGGCCGAGCGGGTCCGGGAAGTCCACGATAGCGAAGCTGCTCCTGAGATTTCTGGACCCGGACGATGGCACGGTGCGCCTAGACGGCCACGACCTGCGCGACCTCACGCTCCGTTCCGTGCGGGAGAACGTCGCCGTCCTTTTCCAGGAGACGCTCCTCTTCGACGGCACCGTGCGGGAGAACATCGCCTACGGCAGGTCTGATGCGACGGAGGAGGAGATCCTGGCCGCCGCCAGGACCGCGGACGCCAACGAGTTCATAGAGCAATTGTCCGAAGGGTACGACACCCGCATCGGGCAGAAAGGGCGGCTCCTCTCCGGCGGCCAGCGACAGCGCATCGCCATGGCAAGGGCCGTGGTCAGGGACGCTCCTATCCTGATCCTGGACGAGCCGACCACCGGCCTCGACGCTGACACGGCGCGGAGGATGATGAAGCCCTTGAAACGCCTGATGGAAGGACGCACGACCATCATCGTCTCGCACGACCTCGACGCCGTGCGGGACGCGGATCGGATAGTCGTGCTGGAGGACGGCAGGATCGTGGAAATGGGGAATCATGAGGAACTCGCCGGACGGAACGGCGTGGCAGGCGCATGGGCAAGGCAGGCATGACGCCCGGAGAGACGCTCGTCTCTGGCTATGAGGTGATCGAACACCTGCACCAGAGCAATCACTACGACGTGTACGAAGTGTGGAGCGAGGAGCGAGCCTGCCGCTGCATCGCCAAAGTCTTGCGGCGGGATGATGTCGGAGACCGGACTTCACGGCGGGCTTTGATCCGCGAGGGACGCCTGCTCGAAAGCCTCACGCACCCGCACATCGCGCGCGCCTACGAGGTCGTCGAAAGTCCGAGGACGGCCCTGATCCTGGAGACCCTCACCGGAGAGACCCTAGGATATCTGATTGACGAGAGCTATCGTCGCCTCTCCATAAAGAACATCGCCTTCCTCGGCCTGCACCTGTGCTCGGCCATCCACTACCTCCACCGCCACGACATCCTGCACCTGGACCTGAAGCCGACCAACATAGTCTCAGAGCGCGGGCTCGCCAAAGTGCTCGACTTGAGCGTTGCCCGAGCGCCGGGGAAGTGCCACGCCGGCGTGGGCACCCGCAACTACATGTCCCCCGAACAGGCTAGGGGCGGCGTGCTCGGCCCCGCCGCCGACGTGTGGGGCATAGGCGCCGTCCTCTTCGAAGCCACGACCGGCGAGGTCCCGTTCGGCGGCGAGGACGAGACCCGATACGAACAACTGGAACGCCCCATCGAACCCATCCGCGAATATCGGCGCACACCAGCCGCCTTCGCCGCCCTGATAGAAAGCTGCCTCGACCCAGACCCCGCCCGCCGTCCGTCCCTGGACCGGCTAGCCAGGGAACTCACCCCGTTCAGCCAGTAGATATCCGTGGCGCCTCGCCAGATCAGACGTCGTGGATCAAATTAGAGCAATCTCACACCATTCCAATCCCCGCTTAACGACGCCCGGCGACAATGTTCCATATACGGGAAACCAACAAGGAGGTAACCGCCATGCAAGAGACGAAAGCCAGATTGACGGCGCTCACCGTCGCCGTATTCATGATCCTCGGCACGGCAGCCTGCGGCCCGGCGGCCAACGGCTCGCCTGAGGCCGGCCAGCCCGACAACGCTCCACAAGAAAACGCAGCAGACGACAATAACGCCGGAGACGACAGCGCAGACGACGCCAACGCAGACGACGCCAATACCCCCGACGATCAGGACGACGTCGCGGATGACCAGGATCAAAACGTCCGCGACGACGATGACGACAGCGGCGATGGTAGCGATGACGATGGACCCGGCGATGATGGCCGCGATGACAACGACGACGCAGACGATAACGGCGATGATCGCGACGATGGTCGTGATGACGATGGCCGTGATGATGACGACGCAGCAGGCGACAACGGCGGCGACGATCGCGATGATGACAACCGAGATGATGGTCGTGACGATGATGACGATATCGGTCAGGAAGACGACCGCGATGACGACGACGGCAGGGATGACGCCGAAGATCGCGACGACGGCGATGAGAAGGACGACGGCGATGCGCGGGACGATTTGGACGACGACGATGGCGACGACCGTGACGGCGACGATGACTCGGATGACTTCGACGATGACGGTGACGACCGGGACGACGGCTAGAGCGGTTGTCACAACGACTGCGCGGATATACGGCATCCGCGGCCGGAGTAGAAGCCGCGGGTGTCTCTTGGTGTGATCCCATCGAGGGCCCGACCCGCCGCTTCCATAAACGAGTCGCGGATGTACTCCTACTCTGGTAGCAAAGACTGTCTCCTCGACGCGGTCCTCCGGGACAACGTGGAGGCCATCCTGGACGCTGCGCCGCTCGCCGCCGATGATTTTCCCGGCTACGCGGCGCGGTCCCACGGCTCCTACGCCGAGCGTCCGGGGTTCTTACGCCTGTCGGCCTGGCTCCGTTTGGAGCGGGTGCCGGCGGGCGGCTTGCTCCGCTGCCCGCTTGCCTTATTCAGTGAGCATGACGGATCTGGCGTCGGTTTTGGGGTCTGAGATCAGGCCGCGTTGGTTCAGGCGATCCATGACATCCCGGTCGAGGGTTTTCCACCCCGAGCCTGCCTATGGTCTTAAAAAGCATTTAGCCAGAGCAGCGCCAGGACCGCTTTGTCAATGTCTTCACTCCCCATTCTGGAGATAGGACACCCGCGCTCTTCCCACGATGCCGGGACCGGGATCATACCGTATCCGGCCGCAAGGCCCGTTACACCCCGCTGAAGGCCCCGAATCCGCCGTCCACGGGCACGACCGCGCCGTTGACGAAACTGGCCGCCGGGGAGCATAGCCAGATGGCCGTCCCAACCAGTTCCTCCGGCTCCCCGAAGCGTCCCGCTGGGGTGTGCTCGACTATGGCGCGTCCCCGTTCGGTGAGGTTCCCGTCCTCGCCAACGAGCATGGCCCTGTTCTGCTCACCCAGGAAGAAGCCTGGGGCTACCGCGTTGACCCGAACGCCGTCGCCGAAGCGCTGGGCCAGGTCCACCGCCAGCCAACGGGTGAGGTTCTCTACCGCTGCTTTCGCCGCCGAGTAGCCGGCCACGCGGGTTATGGCGCGGGCTGAGGCCATGGATGAGACGTTGACGATACAGCCTTCCACCCGTTCTTCTCCCGATGTCCGCGTCATCGCCTCGCCAAAGACCTGGATGGGGAGCAGAGTCCCGATCAGGTTCAGGTCGAAGACCTCTCCGAAGGCTTCTTGCGGCAGATCAAAGACCGTCTCGCCGCCACTCGCGATCGCGCCGGGGACGTTTCCACCGGCGGCGTTGATCAGGATATCCACCCGGCCCCAGCGATCCAGCGCCGCGTCCCTGGCCGATACGAGCTGCTCCTCGTCCAGCACATCCGCCGGTAAAGCCATCGCCTCACCGCCGGAGTCCAGGATCCCACGCGCTATCTCCTCGGCCTTCTCTCTACGCCGGCCGAGGATCCCGACCCTGGCTCCGGCCAGGGCCAGGCCCCGCGCCATGGCCCCGCCAAGTACGCCGGTCGCGCCGGTCACGACGGCGGCCCGGCCCTCTAGTGAGAAAATGTCATCCAGCGCGCTCAAGATCCATCCCCCGTCCGCGCTCCCCCGACAGGCTCCCGTTCGAGTCCATATGCCTGACGGGCGCGCCCGATGGCGAACTCGCGGGCCATGTCTCGGGCATCCTCCTCGTCCACAACACCGGTGACGACCGTCCCGGCGAGCCAGTCGCACGTCACCCGGCGCCACACGTCGTGGCGGGCCGGGATGGAGGCGAAGGCCCTGGTGTCGTCGTTGAACCCTGCGGTGTTGTACAGGCCGGCGGTCTCCATAACGGCGTCCAGGTAGCGCCGCATCCCGAGCGGGCTGTCGAAGAACCACCACGGCGCGCCGAGGAGCAGCACCGGATAGTGCCCGGCCAGGGGCGCGAGTTCGCGGGAATATGCGCTCTCGTCGAGGGCGAACACTACGAGCCGGAAACGCGGGTCGCCGCCCTGCTCGTCCAGGAGGGCGCGCAACCCTCGGGTCCAGTCGACCGCCACGGGTATGTCCGTGCCAGCGTCGAGACCGAAGCGCCGGTAGACGGCCGCGTTGTGGTTGCGGAGGCTGCCAGCGTGTAGCTGCATGACGAGCCCGTCTTCGGCGCTCATGCGCGCCATCTCCATTAGCATGTGGGCGGTGAACCGCGCCGCATCCTCCCCTGTAGCCTCTCCACCGAGGGCGCGGGCGAAGATGGCCCGCGCTTCGCCTTCGGGGAGACGCTCGGTGTGCGGCGTGGTGGCGCTGTGGTCGGTGGCGATAGCGCCCATCTCCTTGAAGAAAGCCCGCCTCTCCTCCAGGGCTTCGACGAAGGAGCGGTAGTCCAGGATCTCAACGCCGGAGACCTCGGAGAGCCGGTCCAAGTTCTCCCGCCAGCCGGGCGTGGAGATGCCCGTCACGGCGTCTGGACGGAAGGTTGGACGTACTTTCTCGCCCCAGCCTTCTTCACGCAACGCCGAGTGGTGCTCCAGGGTGTCGGTGGCGGCGTCCGTGGTGCAGAGGACTTCCACATCGAAGCGTTCGAAGAGCGTCCGCGGGGCATACTCGGGCCGCGCGAGCTGCTCCTGGAGGTGGTCGTAGAGTCGCTGCGCGTTCCCGGCGGTTGGCTTCTCGGTCACGCCGAAGACGTTCACCAGCTCGTCGGAGAGCCATAGTCCGGTGGGTGTGCCGCGGAAGAGGTGGAAGTTCTCGCAGAAGCGCTGCCAGATGCGTCGGTGGTCGGTCTCCACAGGAGATCCATCGCGGGCCGGGACGCCGAGATCCTCCATCGCCACGCCCTGGCTGTACAGCATCCGGTAGACGTAGTGGTCCGGGATGATAAAGAGGTCCGCTGGCGTCCCCAGCGTCGCGTCCGGGTCGGCGAGCAGGGCCGGCGGGACGTGACCGTGCGGGCCTACCAGCGGCAGGTTCCGGACTTCCTCGTACAGGGTCCGTGCCACGCCACGCCTGGCCGGGTTGGGATCGAAGAGCCGATCGGGGTCGAGGGTCCAGGGTTGGCTCATGCGCTTCCTTTCGTGGTGAACGGCTCCAGATGCTTCGTGAAATGCGCCTCCAGGCTCGCCGCGTAGTGCTCGGGGTGATCCCTCAAAAGGCCGAACAGGCGTTTGCGGAAGCGGGCCTCTCCTAGCACAGAGCCGAAGGTGACGTGCAGTATCTCCCTGGCATCGAACTGCTCCAGGAGATCCGGCGACTCCGCGTCGGCCATCCCGTCAGGAGCGGGCGCGTGGCCGGTTTCCGCGGAGACGTGGTAGCTGACCCTGTCTTCCACATAACGCTCGCGGGCGAAAACGTAGACCTCCCGGAATAGATCCGCATCCAGCGCGGCGGCCACCCGAAGCGCCTCCAGGTAGCTTGTTCCAGCGGTCTTGAGATGGGCGACTCCCCGAGTCTGCCGGACGAAAGCCGGGTAGATCGAGAACTTGTCCGAGCCCGAATGCAGGCTCAGCTTGTACGGCCCGTCCGGCAATACGGTGCGGGCGATGGCCGCGTGGACGGCGAGGTCGGCCTCAAAGTCCGACACGTCTCCAATGTAATCTACGCCCTTCTCAAAGCGCCCGACGTAGCGCGGCGCGAGGCTCACGAACCGCACCCCTAGCCGTCCGAGTTCTCGGGCCACGTATAGGTGCTGGGCGTGGGTCGTTGGGCTCTCCGTCTCGTCCACCGAGACCTCGACCTCGAAGTCTCCGTCTCCCATCGCGGCCGCCAGGTGACGGTACAGGCGCGCCGCGTGGGATACGGCGCGACCGTACTTGACGGCGGCCTGCGAAAGCGTGATCTCATCGAAGCGGACCTCGTGTCCCTCCGCGTCGAACCGCTCGCCGAGGTAGCGGCGACGGAGATCCTCCGGTCTGTCCTCGAGATCCTCCCACGGCAGCCCATCGAACGAGGTTCGTAACATGGAGGCGTCAGCGGCCTCGGCGCGGTCGTCCACGTACTCGCCGGGGTCGAAGGTGAAGAAGGAATATCCGGCGGCCACGCAGTCATCCACGTGTTCGAAGGTTTTGAGGTGATCTGCATCGGCGCCGAAGCCCGCCGTCCAGCCCTCCGCGAATACGCCCCAGGTCGCGTCGTCGAGCACGTCTTGCGGTGTGCGATTCGTCCGCTCCATCTCCCGGATGGATTGCTGGGCGAAGATCGGGGAGATCCCTCCTCCAACGGCCCGCACGGCCCTGACGTGGCCGACGGTAGCGAGTCCCAGCCGGTCTCCCAGCCCGGCGGAAGCGCCGAGCCCGAGGGTACGTGGCCGCAACCACGGGAGGCGTCCGCGCAGAGCAGCCGCATTGCGGGCCGAGGTCGGGCCTTCCAGCAACACCTTCCCCCGATGCGCGCTCGTCCGGCCCTCGAAGCCCGCGAGAAGTGCGGGCTCTTTAGGGGCAAGCAAGACCAGCTGCGGGCCACCGGCCGAGAGCGCGAACTCCGTCTCGCCGATTCCGCATACGGACCCTGGTTGCAGGTCCAGGCCGCTCGCGGAGATCAGGGCGGCTCTGGCGTCGTCCGGTCTCACTTCCCACTCCCTGTCACTCGACCAGCTTGCGAACGGCGCGCCAGGCGATCAGAAGTATCCGCTCCCGTCATCCTGCCTCCGTCGTCCGTCGCGGAGAGAGCGAAACGACCAGGTGCCGCCTGTCCTGTTCGTCGGTCCATACGCGCTCCGGAGTCTTCTCGCTATGTACGTTGCGTCTCTCCCCCGGCGGGAGTACGAACTCCAACTCGCCGTATGGCAGAGGATAGCCGCCCTGGGGAGAGACCGGGCCGATGGCGATGCCGTCCGGTTCAGAGACGACTTCGATCTTTACCGTGGTGTACTCGCCTCGCCGGTACCCGAGGCTGATGCCGTCGTCCTCGACCAGTTCGAAGGTCGCCCTGCCTCCTTGCGGGCTGGGGAAGACATAAACCTGGCGGAGGTCGTCGGGCTTCTCGCCGACGAGCCGCATGGCCCTGCCCATCGGGACGATACCGCCCTCCGGGACGAAGAGTGGGGTCAGATCCAACGGCGCCTCAGCCTCGACCACCTGGCCGCCGCTATGCCATTCCCCAGTGTGGAAATCGCACCATGAGAGCCCCTCGGGGAGGTAGACCTCGCGTGTCCTCGCCCCCTTCTCCAGCGCCGAAGCGACCAGCAGGTTCGGCCCAAGCAGGAAATCGAAGGACTCCGCGTGGCAGCGAGCGTCATGCTGAAATGCGTAGACTAGAGGCCGGATCACGGGCCGTCCTGTGCGCGACGCCTCCCAGAAAAGCGTATACAGGTAAGGCAGCAGCCGGTAACGGAACTCGATGGTCTTGCGGATGATGGGCAGCATCTCCGGGTACATCCAGGCTTCGGTTGCCGAGCCATCAGGGTTCCAGGAATGCATGTTGAACCTCGGATGGAACGCGCCGTTCTGCACCCAGCGCGTGAGCAACTCGGGGGACGGACTCTCACCGACAAGCCCTCCCACGTCGTGGCCTGTGTTCGGCATCCCCGACAGGCTCAGGCCGAGCCCCATCGGGATGTTGTAGCGTAGCGTGCGCCACGAAGTCATGTTATCGCCCGACCACGTCTGGGCGTAACGCTGGATGCCGGGGCATCCCGAGCGGGTGATGAGGAAAGGTCTCTCTTCTCTCCTTGCTTCTCGCTGCGCCTCGTATGAGGCCCGCGTCATCAGGAGGGTGTGGACGGGCCGGATCTGGCCCACTCTCACGGCTTCTCCGAAGCCCGCGCATCGGGCATCGCCGTCCTGTATCTCGAACTCGTTGTTGTCGTTCCAGGTCGCGTCCACGCCATAGGCGAGCAGTTGCTCCGAGACCATGCGCTTCCACCATTCGCAGGTATCCGGGTTGGTGAAGTCGAGGTAGGAGCCAGGCCCTCCCCAAAACATGCTCACCTCCGGCTCGTCCGTCCCGGCGGCCCTTATGAACCCCCCAAAGTCCCGCACTTCATCGTACATGGGATGCGTGAGAAGGAGGCATGGTTTGATGTTCGCGGCGACCTTGATGCCGGCTTCGTGGAAGCGCGTGAACAGTCGTTCCGGGTCTGACACCCTATCCCGGTCCCAGTTGAACACGTAGCGTTTATCGTCTTTGCCTTTGGTGTATCCGGAGGACATGTGGAAGAGGTCGCAGGGTACGCGATGCTCGCCGAACAGCCCGGCGAAACGCTCCAGTTCCTCCTGGGCGTCGGGGGATTCGGTATACGACATGGACGAAGACTGGTAGCCTAGCGACCAGCGAGGAGGGAGGGCGATGCGTCCGGTCAGCGCGGAGAACCTCTCGACGACCTGCTCGATGGTGGGACCGAAGATCATATAGTAATCAATGTCCCCGTCTTCAGCCTGATAGTAGCGGTACGGGCCGTAGTAGGCGTCGATCTCACGCCCCATGTCGAAGACGGCCGTTGAGAGGTTGTCGTAGAAGAGGCCGTAGGCTACGTTCAGTTCAGGGACCAACGTGACGTAGAACGGGAAGTGCTTGTAGAGAGGGTCTCCGGCTTCGGCGTCGTACCCAAGCGCGTCCACGTCGAACATCCGCATCCTCATGCCCCGCTTGTCCAGTGGTCCGGAACGCTCGCCGAAACCGTAGTAATGTTCGTCTGCTCCCCGCTCCATGTAATGGGAGACGGCTTTGCCACCACGGTCGTAGGGATAGGCTCTCCCGGTCAGGTCGGCGGCGAAGCGGTTCCCCTGGGCATCGTGCCAGAGCAGGCGCGGGTCCCTTTGTTCGACTGCTAGACGAAGATCGGCGGTTCGTATCTCGATGGCCTCGCCATCGGATATCGTCTCGAAGTCCGGCATCGAGAACGGGGACGGGTCGTCGCGGAGCCGTCCTTCGCGCGGAGTGTCCCCGCTTTCGCCCACCACCATCCAGGTCCGCGATAGACGAGGACGGCCGTCCGGCAACATCTGAACCCGGACGAGCCAGTCCTCTAACACGGAGACCCTGAACCGCTCGCCTGCGGCGCCGGTCAGCGTCAGAGGGCGGGAGGTGGGATCCACAACCTCGAAGCCGGCCGGGACTACGGTTCCCACGGGACATCCCTTTGTTTTGAGGGCACGGCAGCGTACCCGCGATTGGGGGTCGTGGAGTACCATCCGGGACGTTCCGGGTCCCGGTCGTACGGATAACCGCCGAGCTTCTCGTAGAGCTCCGAATACTCGCCCACCTTGTCCCGGTCAAGTTCCACCCCGAGCCCCGGAGATTCGGGTACTCGAATACTGCCCCCCGAATACTGGAATCCGCCGCCCTTTATTACGTCGCCGGCCAGGTGATGGTAGTGGGCGTCGGCGGCGAAGACGAGGTTCGGCAGGGCCGCGCCGAGGTGGAGCATGGTCGCGAGTTGCACGCCAAGCTCGCCGCTGGAATGGACCGCCACCCCGAGTTGGAAGACCTCGCACGTCTTGCCCGCCAGGTATGCCTGCCGCAGTCCTCCCCAGAAAGTCGTATCCAGGAGCACTACGTCCACGGCTCGCAGCCTGACGGCCGTGGAGAGTTGCTCGAGGTTCGTTACTACCTGGTTGGTAGCGGTAGGTATGGAGGTCCTCTCCCTCACGCGGGCCATCCCCTCCATCCCCCAGCATGGGTCCTCCAGATAGTCGTTGTTCAGGTCTTCGATCTGGCGTGAGACCTTTATCGCCTCCTCGACAGACCATACCCCGTTCGGGTCCAGCCGCAGGGAGGCGTCCGGCAACGCTTCGGCCAGAGCCCTCATCACCTCAACGTCGTGTTCCGGCGGAAAGACACCGCCCTTCAACTTGTGGGTCGTGAAGCCGTGCCGGTTCGAGAGGTCGCGGGCGTGGGCGACCATCTCCTCCGGGGTCTCCTCGCCACCCCTCCCGGTATCCTCGTCCCTGTAACGATAGAAAAGATAGCTGGCGAAGGGGACGGACTCGCGCAGGGCGCCGCCCAGGAGGTCGCACGCCCGGAGGCCGGTCGCCTTGCCGGTTATGTCCAGGCAGGCGAACTCGATGGCGGCGTGGATCTGAGCGCGGTTGTTGTAGAGGTTGGCGGTGGGGTTGGAGATCTTCCACCACATCGCCTCCAGTTGCGCCGGGTCGTGGCCGAGCAGATACGGCTTCATCGCCAGCACGGCGGCCTCCGCCGACTCGCCGCCTCCGCCCATCTCTCCCAGGCCGACCAGCCCCTCGTCGGTCTCCACCTCGACTATCGTCCTGACGAACCGGCCCCAGTGCGCGCCGTGAGCGTGCCGGAGCGGCGCTTCAAGCGGTACGGTCACCGTCGTGGCGCGGATATCGGAGATACGTCCCGCTACGGGCGCCTCCACTATCTGCCCCGCGCGACCATGTTGACCGGGTTGACGTACCGGAGGGCCAGGAGCAGCGGCACGAGGGTGGTGACCATGTAGATCACCGCCATGGCGTCTATGGACTGGGCGGGCCGGATGCCGGACGAAAACGCCGCGTAGTAGAGAGAGACGACCAGCGTCTGGGAGTTCGCCCCTGCGGTAAGGAACGTCAGCTCGAACAGAGCAATCGTCCGCACGAAGACGAGCAACCCGGCGGCGAGTATGCCGGGGATAGCCAGCGGCAGGAGCACCCGGACGAACATCCGCGAGGTGGAGGCGCCCATCATGCGGGCGGCGCGTTCTACATTGGGGTCTATCTGCTCTATGAACGGCGTCATTACGAGCACCACGAAAGGCAGCGCCGGGACCAGGTTCGCAAGTATCACCCCGAAGATCGTGCCTGCCAGCCGGTACTCGTAGAGCATGGTGGCGAGCGGTATCCCGTAAGTGATGGGAGGGACCATTAAAGGCAGGATCAGGAGCCCCAGAGCCAGGCTCTTTCCCCTGAAGTTCCGCCGGGCGAGGGCGTAGCCCGCCGGTATCCCGATGGCGAGGCTGATGGCGGTGACGATCGCGGCCACGGCCAGGGTGACCACGAGCACGTTCCACAGGTTGAACTCCTCGGCGGCGAATACATACCATTCCCCGGTGTAGCCGTCGGGAAGCCATCCACCGAACCACGAGGAGGCGAACGAGTTGAGGAGCACCGAGAACAGGATGCCGCCAACCACGAGGATGAAGAACGCCACCGTCGCGTAGACCAGCCAGGTCGAGAGGCTCGGCGCGCCACTCCGCTGTTTTACGGTCATCAGCCCTTACCTCCCGAAGCCGGTCCCGTGTATAGACGAGAGCGGGCGAACAGTATTACCGCCACGACCAGTAGCTCTATGACGGCCATGACGATGGCTATCGCCGAGCCCATCGAGTAATCGAAGCGTTCGTAAGCGGCCTGCCAGGCGGCAAGCGCGATTACCCGGGTCGAGCCGGCCGGCTCTCCGACGAGCACCGCCGATGGAAAGACGGCGAACGTGACCATGAAGCCGAGCGCGGCGGCTATGGCTATTCCTGGCATCATCAGGGGCAACATGATCCTCGTAAAACGCTGCCAGGCGCCCGCTCCGAGCATGCGTCCCGCCCTCTCGAGGTTCGGGTCTATGCCCGAGGCGTAGCCCAGAAGCAACAGGAACATCACCGGGAACTCGGCGATTATGAGCGAGATGAGCACGCCCGTGTAGTTGTTCAGAAGCTGCAGCGGCTCGCCTATGACGCCGAGGGTCATCAGGGTCTTGTTGAACCATCCGCCCGGTCCCAGGAAAGTGAGCATGCCGCGGGCGATCAGGACGACGCCGAGCGTCATCGGCACCACGAAGAGCACCGTGATGAGGCGCTGGCCCTTGAGCGGGTTCCTCATCCGGTAGGCCAGCGGCACCGCGAGGAGCAGGTTTATGAGCGTCGCCGGCACGGCCAGCCGCAGGGTGTTCCAGATGGAGGCCCTCTCCCTGGCGTCGCCGAAGAACGCCGTGTAGCTGGAGAAGATGCCTTCCCTGCCAGGGGCCGGCGTCAGCGAGACGCCTATGCCGTACAGAAAAGGCCACACGAAGAGCAGCGCCACCAACAAGAGGGCCGGTCCCAATAGCACGAGCAGGCTTCCGTCAATGCCCCACCGGGACTTCGCCTTTGGCTTCCGAGGCCGCTGATCCTGGTTCTTTGCCGTGGCGGCCATCTAGTCCTCCTTCGCGAAGATCAGGAGCCGTTCCGGCGGGAGTAGGATCGAGACTCTGTTCCCCGGCTTCGCCTCTCCCGCGGCCGTCCGGGCCACGATGTCGGAGCCGAGCTCGCTCGGCATGCTCAACTCCGTGTCCCTGCCCAGGAACTCAGCCAGTTCCACCGTTGCGGAGACCGCGTTCGGCTCCTCCCGGCCCTCGGGAAAGACGCCGACGTCTTCGGGCCGGATCGCGGCGACGGCCTCGTCTCCGGGGGAGAGAGTATCGGCGAGGGTCCCCGAGAGCTCGACGCCGGTCCCGGTCCTGATCCTGGCGCGGGCTTCTTCGACCGCCGTTACCTGCACGGGCAAGAGGTTCCGGTAGCCGAGGAAGTTGGCGGCGTAGGCGCTCGCCGGCTTCGTGTACGCTTCCTCGGGGGAGCCGATCTGCTGTATGGAACCGCCTCGCATCAGGACCACGCGATCCGACAGGGAGAGGGCTTCTTCCTGGTCGTGGGTAACGTAGACGGTGGTCAGGCCCAACGCCTGGTGGAGGCGGCGGAACTCGGCGCGCATCTCCAGGCGCAGCTTGGCGTCCAGGTTCGAGAGCGGTTCGTCCATGAGGATGATCCTGGGCCTCGTCGCGACGGCGCGGGCGAGCGCGACCCGTTGCTGCTGGCCGCCGGAGAGCTGGACCGGATTTTTGTCCCGATGCTCCTCCAGTTGGACGAGGGATAAGACCTCCTCGACCCGGTTCCGGATATCCTCTTTGCCCATCCTCTGCATCTCCAACCCGAAGGAGACGTTGCGGGCCACGCTGAGGTGAGGGAAGAGCGCGTAGTTCTGGAAGACCATCCCGAACTGCCGACGCTCGGGCGGAACGTTCAGTATGCTCTCGCCGTCCAACTCGATGTCTCCCTCGTCGGGCTCCAGCAGACCGGAGAGACAGTTAAGAGCCGTGGTCTTCCCGCACCCGGAGGGACCGAGCAGGCTGATGAACTCACCACCCTCAACCTCCAGATTGAAGTCGTCGAGCGCAGTCAGGTCTCCGAAGCGTTTGGTCAGGTTGCGGATACCGAGCCGCTTCACCAGGGGCTCGGGCCGCTCGGTGGCGAGCTCGTGCCGTTCTTTCGCCGTTCTCTCGGCCATCGTCGTCCCTACTCCTCTTCGACCTTGCCGCCACCGATGCGTTCGTCCCAGATCTCGAACGCCCGCACGAGGCTCACTGCCCCGAGCGGCATCTCGATAGGCAACTCCTCGGCCAACCGGTCGAACTCCGGCCTCTGCACAGACCTCACGGCATCCTGGCTCTCTTGCGGGGCCATGTCCAGCGTGACGTCCCGTACCGCCGGTCCCGGATAGAAGTAAGCCTGATCGTACATCTTGGCCTGCTCTTCAGGCTTCAGCATCCAGGCTATGAGGTCGAGCGTCACGGCCAGCCGTTCGGCGTCGAGGCCCTTCGGGATGACGGCGTAGTGACCGTCGGCGATCAGGGTCGTATCGTCGAGCGCGAAGGCCGCGAAGTTTTTCGGTATAGTGCCGATGACCCGCACGTTCATGTCCCATCCGTAGGTGCTCGCCACCATCGCTACGCTCCCCCTTCCGAGCTGCTCGAAGGTGGGCGTGGTGCTGGAAGAGTAAGAGTTCACGTGCTGGCCGAGCTCTTCGAGATAGCTCCAGGTATTCTCCCAGGTCTCGGGGTCCGTGGGGTCAGGGTCTCCGAGTATGTAAGGAAGACCCATTAGCAGCGACCTCCCAGGACCCGAGTTCGCCGGACGGGCGTACATGAACTGACCGGGGTTCTGCTCCGCGTACGCGAGGAGTTCATCGGTGTTCTTCGGGGGCGTGGAGACCTTCGCAGGGTCGTAGGTGAAGGTCGGCCCGAAGTTCCCGTAGGCGATCAGGATCCCGAATCCTTCGGCCAGCTCCTGTGCCGCTGGCTCCATGTAATTCTGTACCAGGTTCGGGAACTTCTCCTCGTAGTTGGGCATGAGCTTGTACCAAAGGTCCTGTTCGATCCCCGCTGACAGGCCGTCCGAGCCCGTGAGCCCGATGCAGAGGCTCACCTGGTCAGCCCGCTGTTGAGCTTGTATCTTGCTCGGTAGTTCGGGGGCCGTGGCCGTCGTGAAGTTGATCTGCTGTACCACGTCCGGGTGCTGCTCGGCGTAGGCATCGATCATGTCCCTCGAACCCTGGAGGTTCCCCGCCACGTCAATGAGCGTGAGGCTGACCGGCCGGGAGGGCATCTCCGGGACACCCTCGGTCGGGGCCGGATCAGACCCTTGCTGCGCCTGTGGTCCGCATGCCCCGAGCCCCGCCAGCGCGACCGCCGAGCCAGCCCCCGCCAGGAACCTCCCGCGGCTGATCCTACGTCCCACAAATCTGCTCTTCCGCATAAAGCTCTCCTTTCCCCGTTTCCCTCAAGTACGCGCCGGAACCCCGGCCTCTTTCCCCAACACCAGAACCTCCCCGTTTACAGTCACCTCCGAAGCCATGAACACCGCCGGCCCCGCCGCTTCCTGCGGACCATCACCCGCGAGCATCACGGCGTTGACCCTCGGTCTCCCGATCCCCTCACCGGCGAGCGTCTCGACCACATGCCCGAGCCCGGCCTTCAGCGCCGCGAACCCCGGCCCCTCCGTTGGACTGTCCGCGTACACGACGAAGACGGCGCACTCGATGCCCGAGGGCGATTCCCGCAAGACGGCGCCCACATCCTTTGCGGCCTGGTGCAGCGCGGAACCCAGATCCGGACCAGCCCGGAAGCAATAGAACAGCATGGCGGCCCGGCCTCCACCATCCACCACCCGCGCTCCCTCGGCCTCGCAGGCACGGCGGATGCCAGCCACCATCCCGGCGTCACTCCCAACGATGGCAACGTCCCGACCGGAGAGCCGTCCCCGAAATCCGGGTGGCTCCGAAGCGACGGGAGCCTTTTTCTCCAGGCGTGGCGCGGCTACCGCGCCGCCATTCTCCTGGGTAGAGCCCCGGACAACGAGGGTCGGCTCTATGGTGCGCTGGCGCGGCGCCGTCTCCCGGCCCTCGACGATATCCAGTAGCAGATCGGCGGCCAGGCGACCGAAATCGTAGTATGAGGTGCGCACGGTGGTGAGCGGCGGTTGCAACATGGCGGAAAAAGAGATGTCGTCGTAGCCAACTAGGGACACATCGCCAGGGATGCTCAGTCCCAGATCCCCTATCGCCCGGTACGCCCCCAGGGCCATGGTGTCGCTCGCGACGAACACGGCGGTGGGCGGAGATGGAAGCTCCAGAAGTTCCTTAGTCGCCCGGTAGCCTTCCTCAGTGGTGAAGTAAGGCCGCTGCCGGATGAGGTCTTCTTCGGGCTCGACGCCACGTTCGGCGAGCGCGGCACGGTAGCCTGTCAGACGTTCGCGGGCGAAGGTGATCCGGGGTTTGGCGCACACGAAGCCGATCCGGCGGTGTCCGAGGTCCAGGAGATGATCCGTGGCCATCCGCGCCCCCGAGATGTCATCGCTCACGACACAGTTCATCTTGCGGCCCGGGATGTGGCGTTTGATCGTGACGTACGGCAACCCACCGGCTTCGAGGACCTCAAGCAGCTCCTCGTCTATGTCATCGGCGGTCCTGAGCAAGACCCCGTCCGCCGAACGTTCCTCCACCAACCTTCTGAGGTGCGTGACCGCCTCATCCCGCTCGACGCCCTGCATCGAGAAGGCTGCGGCACGTTGCCAGCAAGCCTCCCCGAGTCCAGCGACGATCTCACCCATCGCGCTCGGCGTGCGCCTCCAGGCGTCGCCCCGGTAATCTATGCTGAGGAAGGCCAGCCGGACCTGCCTCACCCGCGAGGCCACCATGGTCCCGACCCCGGCCTTCCGGTAGACGACCCCCTCCTTGACCAGTTCCAGGAGCGCCCGCCGCGCCGTCGTCACGCTGACCCCGTGCCGTTCGCACAGCCGGTTCTCCGACGGCAGAAGATCCCCCGCCGAAAACTCCCCGCGCCGTATCCGCGCCAGGAGATCCTGACGCAACTGCTGGTACATAGGACCGCCGGCCCGCCTCGTAACCAGACCCAAATGCCTTCCCCACCTCTGGTATCGTTGTACGACCTGGTTAGTACACTATGTACTATATATTTCGTCGAGTCAAGACGAACTATATCTGGAACACGCTCTACGGTGACCTTGCCGCGCTACCCTGCTTGCTTGTGACGCGCTCCCATCTTTCCTCTCCCAAAGCGTCCCAGCAACGCATCACTTTCTTCCTCGGGATGGTTCTTGTCTAGAGCCCATGTCATAGCGGTTGGTCCAGTAGATGGTAGCCGCGATGCTCGAAGTAGCCCCTGGCGTCGCGGCTGCTGACCGCAGAGAGCGCAGATCCCATCGCCTCCACGAGTGCCTCC
>Ga0136617_10002367_pt1 | contig 16812 bp, 14 predicted proteins | sample AntDrymUQ3222106_2_FD_129672 | JGI IMG/M metagenome (GOLD analysis project Ga0136617, IMG submission 129672) | Polar desert sand microbial communities from Dry Valleys, Antarctica - metaG UQ322 (21.06) | ecosystem: Environmental > Terrestrial > Soil > Desert | place: Antarctica: Dry Valley...
CTGACCCGCTTGGCGGCCAAGATCGCGGCTTACACCTGTGGGCAACGGATCAACGATTCCCTGGGCCGACCGCTGCGCCACCTGGCGGACCTGTTGATCTAGCTCATTGCACATCACTCGTCTGAGAACTCGGAGCCTTCTCCGAGAGCGAGGCTCGAGCCTCGATCAGCTCCGCGATCTCCGGGTAGCCGTGCTCGCGGGCCATCTCCAGCGGCGTCAGGCCGTCCAACCCCTTTAGGTCCGTCCGAGCGCCGGCCTCCAGAAAGACCTTGGCGGTCTCGGTGTGGCCGTGCCAGATCGCGTCGTGCAGCACCGTGTAGCCGTTGTAGGGACCCTGGGCATCGGTCTCGACACCACCTTCGGCCAGAACTCGGGAGACCTCGGGGTGCCCACGGTACCCGGCTTTGTGACCGGGCGTCGCTTTCATCAACCAGTCCACGATGCGCGGGTTCGCGCCCGCCGCGAGGAGTTCCCGGGCGATTCGAGCGTTCCCGTTTCGCGCCGCTACCAGCAAGGGCGTGTGACCGTCGCGGCCATCACCCACGACCGGAAACTTTTCGTTGACGTCCGCGCCTTCTTCGATCAGCTTCCTGACCATCGTGAGGTCGTTATCCGTGACGGCGGCTATCAGCCGGCGCTGACGGATCCTTTCCGCGATGGCTTCGTCACCTGCCTCCAAGATGCGGACTACGTGCGAGAGATCATCGCGCCTAGCGACGTCCAAGGCCGTGTACCCCTGATGGGCGCGAATCGTGGGGATCGCGCCCTGCTCGAGCAGGTAGGCGACCATCCCGGCTCTCTTGTGCCAGGCGGCGTCGATGAGCGGCGTGTGCCCGTGGGTGGGAGCCTGAAGATCGATGAACGCACCCCGCCGAATCAAGAGCCGCGCCACGTCGACGACGCCGCTCTGGGAAGCCTTGTGCAGGGCGGAGGCGCCCATGCGGGTGTCCAGCAGCAGCGGATCCGCGCCCGCCGTTAGCAACACCTCGACCATCTGGGCGTTGCCCAGACCCGCGGCCAGGCACAACGGCGGGTAGCCGAGAGGGTCCTTCCGGTCGGGGTCGGCGCCGGCCCTGAGCAGCTCCGCGGCGAGCGGGAGGTCGTTCGCCTCGACGGCGGCCGGCAGGGCGCCGGGTCGCTCGCTAGAAAGAGTAGGGGAGTAGTCGATGGGGCGCTGCATTCTTTACCCTTTCTGCGGGATAGCTGGTGATTCGTGGCAAAAAGCATGCTCTGCCTACAGTAGCTTCTCGGGAGTGATCGGGAGGTCGCGCACCCGCTTGCCGGTGGCGTGGTGGATAGCGTTGGCGATCGCCCCCGTGGCGCCGACGATGCCGAGCTCGCCGACGCCCTTGACCCCGAGCGAGTTGTGGGCGTCTTCCCCCTCCACGAAGACGACGTCCATCTCGTGCACGTCGGCGGCCACGGGCACGTGGTAGCCCGAGTAGCCCGACAGGTGCGGCTCGACGACGAGGCCGGTGTTGCGGTCGGTGACGGTCTCTTCGCCCATCGCCATCCCCAGCCCGAAGGTCATCCCGCCGACGCACTGGCTGCGGGCGGTCTTCGGGTTGACGACCCTGCCGACGTCGAAGACGCCCACCATGCGCCTCACGCGCGCCTGGCATATCGCCTCGTCCACCCGCACCTCGACGAAGTGCGCCCCGAAGGACGACGCGGAGTATTGCTCGGCCTTGCCGCCGGGCTCGTAGCCTCCCTCGCCCTGGATGTGATCCTTGCCGGAGCGGTCGAGCACCTGTGCGTAACCCTCGCCGCGGCCCGCGTCCACGCGCCGGGAGAGGCGCCCTCCCTCGGCGGCGACCTCGTCCTCGTCGAGGCCGAAGAGCGGCGAGTCCGGATCGGCGACGGCCATCTTCACGAGCTTGCCGACGGCGTCCCGGCAGGCGGCCTCGACCGCAGGCCCGAGGACGTTGACTGTCATGGAGCCCGTCGCCATGCCGCCCATCGGCATCCGGGAGTCGCCAAGCTCGAAGGCCACACTCTCGTAGTCGAGCCCTAAGGCGTCGGCGGCGATCTGGGCCATCACCGTGTAGGTGCCGGTCCCCATGTCCACGGTGCTGCTCCGCACGACGGCCCGGACGCCGGACTCGCCGTCCAGGGAGATGCGCGCTCCGGCCCGCGCCGGCCCTGTGCGCGTGGCGTAGAAGGCCGAGGCCATCCCGTGGCCGACCAGGCGGCCCTCCTCGTCGCGCGTGGAGCGCGGCTCCGGGTTGCGCTTCGCCCAGCCGAAGCGCTCCGCCCCCAGCTCGTAGCAGCGTCGGAGCTCCTTGCTGGACCACGGCAGTTCCGTCTGCGGCTCGTGTTCGGCGTAGTTCCTGAGCCGGAGCTCCAGCGGGTCGATGCCCACAGCGTAGGAGAGCTCGTCCAGGGCGGCCTCGAGGACGAAGCCGGTCTCGGCCTCGCCGGGCGCCCGCATCGCGGTCGGCGTGTTGGCGTTGAGCTCGGCAAGTCGGTGGGTGGTCAGGACATTCTCGCAATCGTAGGACATGAGCGTAACGGCGCCATAGGCTATGCCGATCCTCGCCACCGGCGAGGTCTGGGAGACGGCGTTGTGCATGACGGCCCGCAGCGTGCCGTCAGTGTCCGCGCCGAGCCTGACGCGGTGCCAGGAGGCCGGGCGGGACCCGGTGCCGGCGAACATCTGCTGCCGGGTGAGGACCAGCTTGACGGGCCGGCCCACCCTCTGGGCGGCGACGGCAGCCAGCGGCTGGTGGCCCCACACGAGCGCCTTTGCCCCGAAAGCGCCGCCGATGAACTTCGAGATCACCCGCACCTTCTCCGGCTCCACGCCCAGGGACGTCGCCACCCCCTGACGGGTGCCCTCGACCCACTGCGTCGGGTCGTAGAGTGTGAGGTTGTCGCCCTCCCAGACGGCGACGGTCACCGAAGGCTCCATCGGGTTGTGGTGCATAGTCGGCGTCGTATAGGTCGAGTCGACCTTGAAGTCCGACGCCTCGTACGCCCCCTCCGCGTCGCCCCGGCCCGTATCGGCGTCCATCCCGAAGATGGTCTCCGGGGCAAAGGCGTTGCCCAACTCCTCCTCCAGCCTCGTCGCCGGTACCTCTTCCTCGTACTCGACCTCGAGCAACGAGGCGGCGTGCGTGGCGCGCTCCAGGGTGTCGGCGACGACCAGCCCCACGTACTGGCCCGGGTAGTGTACCCGGTCGTCGGAGAGCGGCACTCTTTCCTCACCGCCCGGTCCCTCGCCCGCCGGGAAGAACGGAGGCACGGCGTTGAGCTTCGGAGCGTTCACGTGCGTGATGACCGCGAGCACACCCGGCGCGGCCTTGGTGGCCCCGGCGTCTATGCTCTTCACGCGGCCCTTCGCAATGGTGCTCCCCATGAGCACGGCGTGGGCCATGTCCTGGAGCGGGATCTCGGCTGTGTATCGGGCCTCGCCCTTGACCTTCACCGACCCGTCCGCGCGGGACACCGAGCGGCCCGTCGCGGCCCTCTTCCTGGTCTCCCTGGTTTCGACGATGGTTGTCAACTCGCACCTCCTACCGTGGAGAGCGCCCGCGCGACGACCCTCTTCGCGAACTCTACCTTGAAAGCGTTGTCCTTTAGGGGGCTCGCGCCCAGCACGGCTGCCTCGCCCGCCGCTCGGAAGGTCTCGGGCGTCGTCGTGGCCCCGACGAGCGCCTCCTCGGAGGCGTAGGCGCGCCACGGCTTGGGCGCGACACCCCCCAAAGCCACCCTGGCTTGTTTTATCGTGCCGTCCTCGACCTCGAGCGCCACCGCCGCCGAGACTAGCGCGTAGGCGAAGGATGCCCGATCGCGCGTCTTCAGGTAGTGGCTGCGCGCCGCGAAGGAGGAGTCGGGCACCCGGATGGCGACGATGAGTTCGCCGCGCTCGAGAACCGTTTCCTTCTCCGGCGTGTCCCCGGGCAGGAGGTGCAGCCCCTCCACCGGGATGGAGCGCCGGCCGCCGGGGCCGACCGTCTCGACGATCGCGTCTAGGGCGGCGAGGGCGACGGCCATGTCCGAGGGGTGGTTGGCGACGCAGCGGTCGCTGGTACCCAGGATCGCGAGGCCGCGGTGCTCGCCCTCTATGGCCGCGCACCCGGAGCCGGGCTCGCGTTTGTTGCAGGCCGTCGCCGCGTTGTTTCTGAAGTAGCCGCAGCGGGTGCGCTGGAGGAGGTTGCCCGCCATGGTCGCCGCGTTCCTTACCTGGGGCGAGGCGCCGGCGAGCAGGGCCTCGGAGAGCGCGGGGTACAGCTCGCGGACGGCCGGGTGGGCGCCCACGTCGCTGTTGCGGGCGAGAGCGCCGATGCTCAGGCCGTCCTCGCGGGCCTCGATCGCGTCGAGGCCGGGGATGCGGCTTACGTCCACGAGGCGGCCCGGCATCTCGGTGTAGGTGCTCATGAGGTCCACGAGGGAGGTGCCCCCGGCGATGAACGAGGCGTCCGGGTCGGCGGCGAGCGCCGCGACGGCGACTTCCGCGCTCTCGGCCCGCTCGTAGGCGAACGGCCTCATCGCCCCCCCCCGGGCGCCCCACCGGCGGCTGTTGCACCGATCACCTCGGCTGCCGCGGGGGCGGCATCCTTGCCGGCCGCCTCGCGGATCGCCTGCAAGATGTTCGGGTACGCGGCGCAGCGGCAGAGGTTGCCGCTCATCCACTCCCGGATCTCGTCGTCCGAGCCCGCGTGTCCCTCCTCGAGGAGCGCCACGGCAGATAAGATTTGGCCCGGCGTGCAGTAGCCGCACTGGAAGGCGTCGTGCTCGACGAACGCCCGCTGCACCGGGTGCAGCTCGTCGCCGCTCGCCAGGCCCTCTATCGTGGTGATCTCGTCGCCCTCGTGCATCGCGGCGAGCGCCAGGCACGACTTGACGCGCCGGCCGTTCGCGAGCACCGTGCAGGCCCCGCACTGGCCCAGGGCGCAGCCCTTCTTCGAGCCGGTCAGGCCCAGGTGCTCGCGCAGGGCGTCGAGCAGCGTGACCCGCGGCTCGATCTCGAGCGTGTGCCCCCCGCCGTTGACCCGCAACGCCACCGCGAGAACATCATGTTTTGAGGCTTCGGGCCTTATGCCTTGAAAGTGGTTGTTCATGGAGTCCTTTCCATCACTTTGCCAAATTCCCCTAAAGACAGTTTCATCGTACCGGGCACTGTGGCACGGTTATTCACGGTGGGAACCGCCTCCTGGCTACCTGTTCATGATCGCCGCACCGACTTCTTAGGCCGAGCTTGGCTGGGTCGTGGATGCCGGACCACCTGCCGGTCGCGGCTCGTCAAAGCCCATCAAGCGCCGCCCGAGCGGTTTGACGCGTTCATCGAGATTATCGAGATGGCCTCCGTACCAGTTGTCGACGCGGCTGCGCCGGTAGAAGTCGAGCGGAAAGCCGAGCTCGATGCGGCTCGATGAGGCGAGCCGGTTCGCGACCTCGTCGGGAATCTCGACATTCACAGCACCCAGGTTGTCCTCCACGTTCTGTAGTGAACTCGCCCCGACTATGGGGATGTGCAGCGGGGAGCGGTGGTGCAGCCAGGCAATTGCGAGCTGCGAGGGACTGCACCCGATCTCCTCTGCGGCATCCACCACGGTTCGGGCGATGTGGCTCATCCGCTCGCTCCGGTACCTGACGGCGTGGTAGTCGGCCGCGCCGCCGCGCCGAGCCTCCGCAGAGCCCTCGCTGTAGGGCGCATCTTCGTCTCCCCTCTCTTTGGACAGATACTTTCCGGTGAGCGCGCCACCGCCCAGAGGCGACCAGTCGAGGATGCTCAGACCCAGCGCCTCGGCCATCGGCAAGATCTCGCGCTCGGCGTCGCGGGCGGCGAGGTTGTACTTGATCTGGATGGCCGCTGGGCGGGTGAGGCCGCGCAGCTCGGCCAGGGCGTCTGCGCGGGCGACGAGCCACGCCGGAAAATCCGAGAGGCCCACGTAAAGCACCTTGCCCTGCCGCACCGCGTCGTTCAACGCCTCAAGAGTCTCCTCGACGGGCGTGAACCCGTCCCAGACGTGTACCCAGTACAAATCCACGTAGTCGGTCTGCAAGCGCTTGAGGCTCGCGTCCAACGAGCGGACGAGGCTCTTGCGCCCGTTGCCCTCGGCATTCGCATCGTTCGGATCCGTGGTGAGGGTGTACTTGGTGGCGAGCGCGTAGCCGTCGCGGCGGCCTTTGAGGACCTTTCCGAGCATTGCCTCGCTCGCGCCGTAGGCGTTGGCTGTATCGAGGAAGTTGCCGCCCGCCTCGGTATAGGCGTCGAGGATACGGTGGTTCGTCCCCTCGTCGGCGCCCCACCTCATCGTGCCTAGTGCCAGCTCCGAGACCCGCAGGCCCGTGTTGCCCAGAAACGTGTACTTCATGCAAGCCTCCTCGATAGTTCGGTAATGGCGCGTCCGACAATATGTCCGGCACCAGTTATATGAGCCGCAATTGTCGAAGTCCAACACTTGTTTCGAGCACAATTGACACCTAGAATGCAGCAATCTTGGCACGGGTGTCCCACAATGGTCAGGCGCGGTTGCATACCGAGTACCTGCGCTACTTCGTGGCGGTGGCCGAGGAGTTGCACTTCGGGCGGGCCGCTGCGCGGCTCTCGATGTCACAGCAGCCCTTGAGCCGTCAGATTCAACGCCTCGAGAGCGAGGTGGGCGTGAGGCTCTTCGAACGCACCACGCGCCGCGTCACGCTGACGCCGGCCGGCGAGGTCTTTTTGGAGGAAACCCGCAAGACGCTCGATGCCCTCGACAAGGCTGTAGGCGCGGCGCGTCAGGCGGAGCGCGGCGAAGTCGGGACGCTTCGCGTAGGCTACACGGCGACGGCGCTCTACAACCTGCTTCCAGAGGTGGTGCGCTCCTTTGGGGAGAGCTTCCCGGGAGTCCGACTCGACCTCGCCGAGATGGGCTCGGCGGAGCTGGAGGCGGCCATCCTCGCCGGGGACGTGCAGGCGGCGTTCTTGTATGGGTTTGCGGGCGGGCCGGGGGTGGAGAGCGTCGTGCTACGCGATGAGCGGATCGTGGTGGCGTTGCCGGAGGGGCATCCCCTGGCGGGGCGCGACGCCGTGTCCTTGCGGGAGTTGGCCGGGGAACCCTTTGTCTTCTACCCTCGTCACAGGGGGCCGGGACTGTACGACCGGATCATCGGCTTCTGCCGGGAGGCCGGCTTCAGCCCGGACGTGGTACAGGAGGCCGCGCACGAGCACACCGTCATCGGACTTGTCGCTTCCTGGGTTGGGGTAGCCCTCGTATTCGACTGCATGCGGAAGCTGGGCCGCTCGGGCGTCGTCTACCGGCCCATTGCCGACGTAGACGCATCGGTGGAGCTAGGCCTCCTCTGGCGCGCGGACGACCCGTCGCCCTCCCTGCGCGCGTTCGTAGACCTCGCGCGGGATATCCCTCCGCCAGCATCCTGCGAAACCTACCAACGAGAATCGTCGTAGCGGCAAACTGGCGCACAACGGTATTTTGTTCCCGTCGGCGTAGGTCGGAACGTTGGTTTGTAAGAGTGACGCGCGACGACCATAGGAATTATGAATCACTCGTCTGGGGAGCGGGGAACCCCATGAAATCTCCGGCCGCGACCTCATACTTTTCACCATCTATCTCCGCCACGCCGCGGCCGGATAGCACGTATATCCACTCCTCTTTCCGGTGATGAGAATGGTAGACGAACGACTCTTTCCCCGACGGCACGCGCACCCGGCTGATCCCGACGCGCGAGAGCCCGGCCAGCGTGCTCAGGCGCGTGCCATGCAGCTCCGAGTTCGGGTTCCACGGATGGGAGAACCGGGACGCCTGCTCCTCCACCTCTTCCGCTCTGACTACGAACTTCCGTCTCTCTGTCACCCGTCATGCCTCCTTGCGGTGGACTGCGGCCACGAAGAGGATAATCTAGATCCCCCTTCCCGGCGGCCTCCGGTAAGCATGGGACCGTGAATATATAATGCGAGACGTGGACAAAGAAGACAAACCTCCCGGAGACTCGGACGCACGCAAGGTAAGAAAAACCGGCCCCATGCAAAGGCAGGAGCAAGTAGCCGAGTACGTGTTGACCCACGGTCGCGTTTCGGCCAGGGACCTTGCGGCGGTTTTTCAGGTCAGCGTCATGACCATTCACAGGGATCTGGACGAACTCGAGCATCAGAGCGTATTACGGAAGGTGCGTGGCGCGGCCGAACCGCAGCCGACTAGTCTTTTCGAGAGCAACGTACGATATCGGATGCGGGCCGCGAGCGCGGAGAAGGAGGCAATCTGCCATCACGCGCTAGGACAGATACAGCCGGGACAGGCCGTGATGCTGGACGACTCCACGACCGCTTTGCCGCTCGTCAGACTATTGCATCAGGTGATTCCTTTGACCGTGATCACGAACTTCCTGCCAGGCGTCGCCGAGTTGCGCGGGGTAAAGGGGATCAAACTGACCATGCTCGGCGGCGAGTATCTGCCGAGCCACGATTCTTTCGTCGGGATAGGCTGCGAGGCGGCCATCGCTTCGCTTCGGGCTGACGTAATGTTCATGTCCGTCCCCGCCGTCTCGGAGTGCAACGCGATGCACCAGGAGCAAGACCTCGTGCGCATCAAGCGCGCCATGATGGCCTCTTCCCGGCGCAAGGTCCTCCTCGTGGATCACCACAAACTCGAAAAGTCCGCCCTCCATCTGCTGGCGCCCCTGAGCGAGTTCGACCTGATAATAGTGGATTCCGGAGCCGGTCGCAGCGTCCTGGATAGGCTGCGCGAATGCTCGGAAAACATCGAGATAGCCACCATGCAAACTGCGCGGCATCCCATTCCATAGCCACAGCCAGGCGTCGCTAGCCCCCTCCATTCTAGTAAAATGCGTTGCCAAGAAACTGCCTTTGGGGAAAGGAAGGGATTGTGGCGAACATCGGGGACTACGAGCGGACCTACGCGAACTTCGAGTGGGAGACGCCGGAGCGGTTCAACTTCGGGCGCGACGTGGTGGATAGGTGGGCGGCGGAGGATCGTCCAGCCATGATCTGGCTCGGGGTAAACGGCGACGAACAACGCCTCTCTTTCGGGGACTTCTCCCGCCTCTCGAACCGCTTCGCGGGCGCGATGCGCGATCTGGGCATCCGTCGCGGCGACCGGGTGATGGTCCTCCTCGGCAAAATCCCGGAGTGGCACGCCATCCTCACCGGCCTCCTCAAGCTCGGGGCGATAGCCATCCCCTGCGCCCCGCAACTGCGGGTGGGGGATCTCAAATTCCGCGCGGAACACTCAGGCTCCGTAGCCATGATCTCCGGCCCAGAGGGCATCGAAGAGGTCGAGAAGATGCGCTCCGGCGCAACGGGGCTGCGACACTTCATCTCCCTGAACGGCGAACAAGACGGCTGGGATTCCTATGAGGATCTGATGGACGGCGCATCCGATGAGTTCACCGCCGAGGATACAAGCTCGGATGACGGAGCGTTCATCCTGTACACGTCCGGGACGACGAAGCACCCGAAGGGCGCGCTCCACACACACGGGTACGCGCATGCGAAGTGGATGGAGGCGCTGTACTGGCTGGACTTGCAGGAAGGCGACCGGCTGTGGTGTACCTCGGGGACGGGGTGGGCCAAGAGCATCTGGAACGTGTTTCTCGGGCCGTGGAGCATGGGGACGGAGCTATTCTTCCACGAGGGCGGCTTCGACCCCGCCGAACGCCTGAGCCTGATTCGTCGCTACGACATAACCGTCCTCTGTCAGGCCCCCACCGAATACCGCCTCCTCGCCAAGACCCCCGAACTGGAACGAGCGGACCTGAGTTCTATCCGGCACGCGGTATCGGCGGGCGAGCCTTTGAACCCGCCCGTCATCGAACGCTGGAAAGAGCTGCACGGCATCACCATCTACGACGGCTACGGCCAGACGGAGAACACCCTGCTCGTCGCCAACTACCCCGGCCTCGAGGTGCGGCCCGGCTCGATGGGCAAGCCCTCCCCCGGCTGCGACGTGAAGGTCGTGGACATGGAGGGCAACGAGTGCCCGCCGGACGAGCCCGGAGATATCGCGCTGGCGAGCCGCATCCCCTGCCTAATGAAAGAATACTGGGAGCAACCAGACGAGACGGAGGCGGTCTATAGGAACGGCCAGTACCTCACTGGCGACAGGGCCTATCGGGACAAGGACGGATATCTGTGGTTCGTGGGGCGTTCGGACGATGTGATCCTCTCCGCCGGCTACCGCATCGGGCCGTTCGAGGTCGAGAGCATCCTCATAGAGCACCCGGCCGTCGTCGAGAGCGCCGTCGTCTCCGCCCCCGACGAAGACCGCGGTAGCGTGGTCAAGGCATACGTCGTCGTGGGCCAGGGCTACGAACCCTCGGATGAGTTGGCAAAAGAGATACAGGACTACTGCAAGAGCCACACCGCCCCGTACAAGTACCCGCGCAAGATCGAATTCATCGAGGATCTCCCGAAGACCACGAGCGGCAAGATCCGCCGCGTAGAGTTGCGGCAGCGCGAGACTGCGGAAACAGCGGGAAGGTAGAGCAGATCCAAGACTTCAAGCCACAAGCTCTCCACCTGCTGCGAAAGGCCGTCGGCAATCCTTCCGCCGAGTTCCGTGACGATCAATGGGAGGCCATAGATACTCTGGTCCGTAAGCGGGAGCGGTTGCTGATAGTGCAGCGCACCGGCTGGGGCAAGAGCATAGTGTACTTCCTTACCACCTGGTTACTGAGAGATCAGGGCGTTGGTCCAACCCTACTTATCTCGCCGCTGCTCGCGCTGATGCGAGATCAGATCAGGGCGGCGGAGCGACTGGGCATCCACGCCGTTACCATCAACTCGTCCAACACCGATGAATGGAACGCGGTAACGGAGAAGCTGCGGGCCGATGAGGTGGACGTGTTGCTGATCTCGCCCGAGCGTCTCTCTAACGACGAGTTTCGGCAAAACGTGCTTCTCGAAGTTGCGGATCGCGTCGGGTTCTTCGTGGTGGACGAGGCTCATTGCATCTCCGACTGGGGCCACGACTTCCGGCCTGACTACCTGCGAATCACACGTGTGCTGCAAGCCCTGCCCCCGAACATTCCGGTGCTGACGACCACCGCCACGGCCAACGATCGCGTGGTGGCCGACGTCAAAGAGCAACTGGGACCGGACCTCCGCGTGCTGCGGGGGCCTCTCGTCAGGGAAAGCCTTCAGCTACAGAACATTTCCATGCCCCGGCAGACGGTGAGGATGGCGTGGCTTGCAGAGCAGATACCACGGCTGCCGGGCAGCGGCATCGTGTACACGCTGACCATCGCGGATGCACAGCGTCTCGCCACCTGGCTCCGTTCCCAAGACATTGACGCGCACGCTTATTGGGGCGGTCTGGAACCAGAGGCGCGTGAAGACCTCGAAGAGCGTCTCTTGAACAACGAGGTCAAGGCGCTCGTCGCCACGACGGCTCTGGGCATGGGCTTCGACAAGCCTGACCTGGGTTTCGTCGTCCACTATCAGAGACCCGGCTCCGCAGTAGCTTACTATCAGCAGGTAGGAAGAGCGGGCAGGGCTCTGGAAAGTGCCCACGGCGTTTTGCTCGGTGGTGAGGAGGACCAGGAGATAACGGAGTACTTCATACGCTCGGCTTTCCCGCCCGAAGCCCATGCCCGCGAAGTCCTGAACGCTCTGAAAGCGGCGGAAGACGGGCTCTCCGTAACGATGATCGAGCGCCAGGTGAACCTGACGAGAAGTCAGATCGGGAAGGTGCTCAAGAGCTTGGTGGTGAAAGCGCCGGCTCCGGTGGGTAAGCAAGGCTCCAGGTGGCATGCTAACCCCGTTCCCTACACGCCGGATCGGGAGAAGGTGGAGCGCATCACCGCCCTGCGCTATCTGGAGCAAGACAGGATGCGAGAGTACATGCGGAGCCGGGAGTGCCTGATGCTCTTTCTGGCCCGCGAGTTGGACGACGCCGCTCCTGGTCCCTGTGGCCGCTGCGCAGTCTGCCGGGGCGAGCCACCATTGCCAGAGACGTATTCCTCCGCTCTCGCCACCGAAGCGGCGAGATTTCTACGCCGTACCCACCAGCCTGTAGAGTCCCGCAAACAGTGGCCGCGAGATGCGCTCGCGACCCACGGCTGGCGGGGCAACATATCCGCCGGGCTCCAGGCTCAGGAGGGCCGGGCGCTCTGTCTCTGGGGTGATGGAGGGTGGGGAGAGTCGGTTCGCCACCAGAAATATAAGGTTGGCCGCTTTTCCGGCGAGCTGGTGGCCGCCGCCGTCGAAATGGTACGGGAACGCTGGCGGCCCCGGCCTGCTCCAGAGTGGGTGACGTGTGTTCCGTCTCTGGAGCGTCCGGATCTCGTCCCAGATCTCGCGGAGCGAATAGCCTCGTCCCTGAAGCTGCCGTTCGCGAGATGCGTAAATAAAAAGTTCCCCACCAGGCCACAAAAGAGTATGGAAAATAGCTATCAGCAGGCCCATAATCTGGAGGATGCTTTCAGTATCGACACGAGAGAAGTCCGCGCCGAGCCGGTCTTGCTGGTTGACGACATGGTAGATTCCGGCTGGACATTCACCGTGGTCGCGGCCCACCTCCTGGAGAGAGGCTCCGGCCCAGTCTTTCCTCTGGCGTTGGCGAAGACCGCGAGGGGATAACGATGATCCATCAGCTACCAGAGCACGTCCTCAGCCCTGACACACAGGCCGTCTTGCTCATGTGCGGACGGCTCGGAGGCAAGCGGGATGGCGCAGAACCCCTGACCGACTCCGAGTACAACCTGCTTGCGATGTGGCTGCAAAATCAAAGGATGCGTCCGGCGGATCTGCTCGGCAAGGATGGCTGGCATCCTCTGGAAGAGAGCGGACTGCCTGTGTCCGCATCCCGCCTGCAAGCCCTCCTGGAGCGAGGAACCACCCTCGCTCTGGCAGTCGAAAGTTGGTCCAACAAGGGTCTGTGGGTCTTGAGTAGAAGCGACGAGCAGTACCCTCGCCGCCTGAGAGGCCGGAAAAAGCCCGCGCCGCCGATACTGTATGGCGTCGGCGACGCCGATCTCCTGTCCAGCGGGGGGTTGGCGATCGTGGGCTCTCGAGACGTGAACGAGGAGGCGCTGGACTTCACCCGGACGGTCGCTCGCGCCTGCGCCAAACAAGGGATGCAGGTCGTATCCGGTGGAGCGCGCGGAGTAGACACCGAGGCGACGGTGGCTGCCCTGGAAGCAGGCGGAAGCGCGGTCGGTGTTCTCTCCAACGGTCTCGCTCGCGCAGCGGTAACGGGCAAGTACCGCGCCGCTATCCAGGAAGGCAGGCTCGCTCTCATCTCCCCCTATGACCCTGGAAGCGGCTTCAACGTGGGCCATGCCATGCAACGCAACCGCCACATCTACGCACTCGCGGATCACGGGCTCGTGGTTAGCTCATCTTTCGGCGAGGGAGGCACGTGGTCCGGCGCCATAGAGGCGCTCAAGCACGGGGAAGCAGTGTTCGCGCGCAGCCGGGGACAGGATATCCCGGAAGGAAACCGCAACCTGGAGAAGATGGGCGCGTTGCCCTTCCCCGAGGATCCCTGGACGAACCTGGCCGAAAAACTCCAACAGGCCGCCGAGAAGCGAAGCGTGCCACAAGAGCAACTGATACAGGATCACTTTTTCAGCGAAAGGCCAGAAGAAGTCAGCGAGCAGCGCGAAGTCTCACCCTTCGAGACCGCCTACGATGCCATCCTACCCCTGCTGCTAAAGCATCTGGAGAAACCCCTCGAACCCAAGGCGCTCGCGGATCTTCTCGATGCGAACATCGGGCAAACCCAGTCCTGGCTGAAAAGAGCAGTCCAAGAAGAGAAAGTCAAGAAGACGAAGAAGCCGGTGCGCTACATAGCGGGCAGTAGAGTTCCGTAAATTGTCTCTGGACCTCCGCGCCCTGGCAAATGAACAATTCTGCTACCTGACGACCACGGGACGGGTGACGGAGAAACCGCATGAGATCGAGATCTGGTTCTCCATAAAAGGCGAGACCCTATACATGCTCTCCGGCGGCGGTGACCGCTCGGACTGGGTGAAAAACCTCCGCCGGAACCCGGAGGTCACAGTACGCATCGCCAGACAGACCTTCGAGGGCCATGCTCGCGTAGTCGAGGACCCCGAAGAAGACGAGCTGGCGCGGCGGCTCCTGGTCGGGAAGTACGAGAGTAGCCCCGGCAGCCTCTCGAACTGGCGGCGGAGGGCGCTGCCGGTCGCGGTGGGCCTGACAGCTTAGATCTTCTGCCGCGCCATACAATGGGTGCGTGAGCAACAACACCAGGAAACGAGACCTGCCGGAGAAGGTATGCCTAGTATGCGGACGGCCTTTCCGGTGGCGCAAGAAGTGGGAGCGCGACTGGGAATCGGTAGTTCACTGTAGCTGCCGCCGCCGCTCGCGGACAAAGTTGGATAGACGGCGGGATGTTTGATGGCGGGTTGCTGAAATATTGACCTTCCATACGCTGAGCTACAGGTTTCAGGCTTCGGCAAATAGATAGACCATGCCCGCCGTTCAAAGCCTCGCCGGTGATTGGGATCAACGTTCATGGACTCCGCTGTGAATTGGTAGGATGGACGGGTCAAGATAGCGACTATCGGGAGCGTATGGCATTCAGGATCATGGTTCTGGCAGTGATCTCCGTCCTCGTCCTGGGCGGGCTCTTCGTGATCCTGCGCCCCGACCCGCCCGAGGCTGATCCGGGAGAACGCTCTTTCGACCTGGAGATACGAGAAAATGGCATGAACCCCGAGGAAATCTCCGTCCTCGAAGGCGACAGGGTGACGCTGAACGTCGCGACCGACCATCCGGTGGAGATGCACGTCCACGGCTACGACCTGGAAGAAGAGGTCGAGCCAGGCGAGGATACGGAAATCTCTTTCCGGGCCGGCATGACCGGGCGCTTCCCCATGGAGAACCACGACACGGAGGCCGAGCTTGGTGTCCTGGTCGTGGAGCCGCGCTAGAGGAATGAGCGGACACGCGCGACGTGTGGCGGGCATCCCGACCGCCGTGATGCTGCTCTCGCTATTTGCCGCCCGTCCAGCCCTAGCCCACGGTTTCGGACAACGCTACGACCTGCCGGTGCCGCTCTGGCTCTACCTCTACGGTGCGGCCAGCGCCGTGCTCCTCTCCTTCGTCGTGTTCGGCTTCTTCGTGGGAGAGCGAGGAACTCCGAACGGCTATCCCAGGCTAAATTTGCTGCGGTTCAGTCTGTTCCGGGCGACGCTTGCGAGCCGGGCTTTCGTCTCCGGGTTGCGCGTCTTCTCGGTGACGGTGTTCACATTGGTCATCCTTGCGGGGCTGTTTGGGGATCAGACACCGCAGCTCAACTTCGCGCCTACCCTGGTGTGGGTGATCTGGTGGGTCGGACTGAGCCTCTTCGTCGCGCTCATCGGCAACCTGTGGGCTCTGGCGAATCCTTTCAAGGTCGTCTTCGAGTGGGCTGACGGGCTGACCCGGCGGCTCGGGGTGGAGGACGGCCTGGAGCCGGACATCTCGTATCCTGCGGGATGGGACGTGTGGCCGGCGTTGGGGCTGTTCTTCGCGTTCGCGTGGGTCGAGCTCGTATTCCAGGGAACGGACACACCACGCAACATCGCTTTCCTCGCGCTGCTTTACTCCAGCGTCACCTGGGCCGGGATGTCGTTCTTCGGCAAGGAGACCTGGCTGCGCCGGGGCGAGGCGTTCTCCGTGTTCTTCGGCATCCTGGCGCGCTTCGCCCCGACCGAGACGCGGGTGACCGGGGATGAGCGCGTGAACTGTTATGAATGCTTCGAGCGGGCCGCGCCGGAACACCGGGAGTTGAACCTGCGGCCTCCCGCTGTGGGGCTTATGCGTTCGGATGGGACTTCCGTGGCCGGGGTGGCGTTCGTGATCTTCATGCTCTCAAGCGTCACCTACGACGGGCTGTTGGCGACGCCGTTGTGGGTGAGCGTGATCTTCTCTCTCCAATCCATCGCCGGGTCGTTCGGGGTACTGAGCAGCCTGTTCTACGGGACACTCGGCCTCCTCGTCGTGCCGATCCTGTTCTTCACCCTATACGCGGGCTTCGTAAAGCTGTGCCAGGTTTTGGGCGGCGGCGCGGACTTCTGGAGGCTCGCCGGGGCGTTCGCGTACTCGCTCGTGCCCATCGCCCTCGCCTACCAGGCGGCCCATTACTACACCCTGCTGCTCACTGAGGGACAGAGCGTCTTCTATCTCGTCTCCGACCCGTTCGGATGGGGATGGGACCTCTTCGGCACAAGCGGCTACAAACCGAACGCCGGTATCGTGGGAGCGGCGCTCGTGTGGTACTCGCAGGTAGCCCTGATCGTGGCCGGACACGTAGTCGCCGTCTACCTGGCCCACGCCATCGCCCTGCGTACCGCCCGAAGCCCGAAGCTGGCCCTGCGGAGCCAGCTCCCGATGGTCGCGCTCATGGTCCTGTACACGGTTTCGAGCCTTTGGATCCTCTCCCAACCCGTCGTCGAGTAACCAACCCTCAGATTACAAAATCTATACACACATGTTACGAATGTGTTACGCTAACGTATCTTGAATGGCAATAGGGAGTGGAGAAGCATCCGCGATTGCGGCGGGGTTCATTAGCTGCATACCGGTAGCCGGCCACATGAGAAGGGGCGTGACGCAAGGATGAGACGAAGAGTAGCCATATTGTTGCTGGTACTCGGGCCAGCGCTCGTGGCAGCTGTAGGTTTCGCCGCTGATTCCGGGCTATTGAGCTTCAACCAGCCTCGGGGCGCCATGCCCCAGGTGGAGGGCTCTGAGCCGACCGCGGCCGAGCCGAGCACGGGGCTCGGCTTCACGTCGGATAACGTCGAGTACGAGGGTTTCATTCCATTCGAGAAGGGTGGCGGCCAGCCCATAGCGACCAACCCATCCACGCCGCTCAACCCGGAGATCCTCACCGC
>Ga0136617_10002371_pt1 | contig 16804 bp, 12 predicted proteins | sample AntDrymUQ3222106_2_FD_129672 | JGI IMG/M metagenome (GOLD analysis project Ga0136617, IMG submission 129672) | Polar desert sand microbial communities from Dry Valleys, Antarctica - metaG UQ322 (21.06) | ecosystem: Environmental > Terrestrial > Soil > Desert | place: Antarctica: Dry Valley...
ACCGATCGTCCGCGGTTGCGAGCGAACCACCACGATGCGCAAAGGGCGAGGACCACGCAGGTCGTGCGATCCGCCAGCGGAGCAAGGGCACGCTCCGTTCCGCCGCGCAGACCGCTCCATGCTGCCACCACGGCAAGGAGGATGAACGGCAGCGGACGCTCGCGGACGAGCGACGGCCATCCGCCGCTACGGCACAGCCAGACCTCGACCAGCAGCCACACGGCGGCGAGGGCGTGCACCACGTACCACTTCACCGTCGTGTACTGGTCCACGAACGAGGACGAGGATGCGAGCGGCACGACCACCATCGCGACGGCCACGAGCGCGTCGGCGACCCGCGGTCCCCATCCTTCGCGTGTCAACCCCGCGGCGACGGCGCCACCTCCGGCGCTCCGTCCGGATACGCGAACGCGCGCGGCGCATAGCCGAAGTCCCGCTGCGCGGGCGCGTGATCGACCACGAGATCGTGGTCCATGCGGTCGACCATCGACCCCGTCAGCTGCCGGTACCGCGGCAGGACGGAAGCCAGCCGGAACGCGCTCCGCAGGACCACGGGCGGCACGCCGATCACGCGCGCTCCGCCCTCGCCACGCGACACGGCCTCGGCCATCTTTCGGTAGGGAAGGATGGTCGCGCCGCCGAGGTCGTAGGCGCGGCCATGGGTGATGGCGGCCGGCAGCGCCTGCACACACGCGGCGGCGAGGTCGTCGGCGTGAACGGGCTGGCGCATCCCGCCCGCGCGGCCAGCCACCGCGACAAAGCCGAGGCGTCGCGCCCAGCCCGCGATCGCGGCCAGGTTGCGATCCTGTCCCCCGCCGTAGATCAGGGTGGGCCGGAACAGCGTCCATGCGATGCGATGGCGTTCGCAGCCCGCGCGCAGGCGTTCCTCCGCATCCGCCAGCCGCCGTGCGACGTCGCGCTCCGCCGCATCCGCGGAGCGCTCCTTGCTGAAACGGCTCGTGGAACCGAAGGCGAGGAGGCGGCGGAGGCCCTTCGCGGCGAGGGTGTCCAGCAGCGGCGGCAGGAGCCACAGCGGCGCCAGATGGATGGCCGCCGCGGCGGGAGGGATCGCGGACGGGTCTTGCACGACGTCGATCCGGAACCACCGCGTCTCGGGAGAGGAGGCGCCGGTGGGCTGCCGGCTGATCGCGAGGGGCGCGTGGCCCGCGGCGGCCAGGCGCGGAAGCAGATAGCGGCCGACGAGGCTGGTGGCGCCGACGACGAGGACGGGCGTCACGTGCGCCGCGTGCCGAGGAGTGCGCGCGCCGAGGTCGCCAGGAATCGCACCCAGACCCCTGCAAACACCACCCACAGGAACGGGCGCGGGTATTGATGGCGGAAGAACTTGCCGTAGAACCGGATCATCCCGCGGTGCATGTGCCACAACACGCGGACGGGCCGATCCCGGCTGCAGTGGCCCTTGTGATGCACGACGTCGACGTCGGGCACGAAGAGGATGGACTGCCCGGCGTCACGGAACCGCATGCACCAGTCGAGGTCCTCGCAGTGGAGGAAGTACCCCTCGTCGAGCAGGCCGACTTCCGCCAGCGCCGAGCGGCGCACCAGCATGAACGCGCCGGAGATCGCCTCCATCGGAACGGGTCCCGGGGGCAGCGGCAGGCCGGCGAGGACGAAGTCGTCGAACAGCTTGCGGTGGTGCGGAAAGATGCGGGCCAGGCCGAAGGTGCGCACCAGCGACCGCCACGGGGTGGGGACCGCCCGCCGTGAGCCGGCCTGCTCGGTCCCGTCGGGATTGCGGACCAGGCAACCCGACATGCCGGCCTCGGGATGAGCGGCCATCGTCGTGCGCATCCGCTCCACAGTATCGGCGTCGACGATGCAGTCGGGATTCAGGACGAGGACCAGCTCGCCGCGGGATGCGCGGATGCCGATGTTGGTGGCGCGGCTGAAACCGAGGTTCGCGCCCGCCTCGATGACGGTCAACCGGTCGTCGGCGATTGCCGCGCGGAGGGCCGCCACGCTCTCGTCCGAGGAGCCGTTGTCGACGACGATCAGCTCGACCGGGGCGGTGGAGCAAAGCACCGCGCGGGCGGCGGTGATCAGCAGCGGTCCGGCGTTGAAGTTGACGGTGACGACCGAGGTGAGCCCCGGCACCCCGGGCGGCAGGGGCGGCGTCACGCCGTCCAACTTATACTGCCGGTCCGAGGAGGTCGATCTCACGGCGCTGCCCATCTTACCGTTCGTGCCGTTCGCGGGCGGCCTGGTGGTCGCGTGCGGCGTGACGGCGGTGCTGGTCCGCGTCGCGGGGCGCCTCGAGTTGCTCGATCACCCGACCGCGCGCTCGTCGCATGCGCGCGTCACCCCGCGTGGCGGGGGGATCGGCATCGCGCTCGGCGCTGCGGCGGGGGTCGTGATCGCCGGGGAGCGCATCCCACCGGTGGCCGCCGCGTTGCTGGGCGGCGCGGGCGCGCTCGCCCTGGTCGGCCTCGCCGACGACCGGTATCGGCTCTCCGTCGGCGTGCGGCTGGCCCTGCAAGCGGCGGCCGCCGTCGCCATGGCCATGGTCACCGGCGGCGTGCCGCGTTTGCCGCTACCCGCCCCCCTGGACGTCGATCTCGGGGCCCTCGCCGTGCCGTTCGCCGTCCTGTGGGTGATGGCGGTCGTCAACTTCTTCAACTTCATGGACGGCATCGACGGGCTCGGCGGGGCGCAGGCAGTGGTGACCGGCATCGGCGTCGCGATCGTCGGTTGGGACGCGTCCGCGGCCCTGATCGCCGCCTCGGTCGCGGGTGGTGCGGCCGGCTTCCTGGCCTTCAACTGGGCCCCCGCGCGCATCTTCATGGGAGATACCGGCAGTCTGGCGCTGGGATATACTTTCGCTTCCCTGCCGCTGCTGGCGCCGCCGGATTCCCGGCCGGACGCGGTTTTCTGGATGGTGATGAGCCTCTGGCTGTTCCTCGCCGACGCCTCTTCGACGCTCGTCATACGCATGCTCCGCGGAGACCCCTGGCACACCGCGCATCGGGATCACGCGTATCAGCGGCTCGTCCGTGGCGGGCGAACGCATGCGAGGGTGACCCTGGGACTCGCGTGCGCATCGGCCGCACTCACGGCCGCTGCCGCCGCGTGTTGGCCCGTCATGCTCGGCCGGGCCGGATGGGCGTTGCTCGCCCTGGCCTGCGCGATGTCGATCACCGAGGCCGCCCTGGCCAGGACGCCCGACGCCGCGGTGAACGCGGGCTGACGCGATGACCGCCGGGCCGAGCGGGCGCCGGGCCGCCGCGATGGCCGGCGACGCATGGCGGTCGACCGCGTCCTGGGCGCGACAGCTGGGCCTCCTCGCCGCCGACGTGGCGAGCATCGCGGCCTCCCTCTATCTCGCCTACGTCGTGCGGTTCGAGGGCGAGATTCCGCCGAATCGGTTCGAAGAGATGGTCGGAATCCTGCCGATGCTCGTCGGGGTCCGCATCGCGGTGCACCTCGCGTCCGGCGTCCACCGCTGGTCGTTCCGCCTGTCCGGCTTCCACGAGGCGGTGCGGCTGGTGCAGGTGGAGATATTCGGGACGGGAGTCTTCGTCGGACTGTTCTACTTCCTCCAGCGGGCCGCGGAGGACGTCACGCTCGGCCCTCCCAGATCGATCATCATCCTCGAGCTGCTCCTGACCACGGCCCTCATCGGCGCGCTGCGCTTCTCCCCACGGCTCGCCCAGATCTGGTCCATCGACCGCTTCCGCTCCGGCGAGCGGATCCGTACCCTGATCGTGGGCGCGGGCAGCGCCGGCGAGCTGCTGTTGCGCGACCTCTATCGCTCGGACGAGCATCCGTATCGCGTCGCCGGGCTCGTCGACGACGACCCGCAGAAGCGCGGGATGTCCATCGGCGGCCAGCGCGTGCTCGGCGGCCTCGACGCCGTGCCCGCCCTCGTGGAAGAGCTCGGCATCCGCCAGCTGCTGTTCGCGATCCCGCGGCTTCCCGCCGCGCGGGTGCGGGAGGTGCTGGCCGCATGCGCGCGGTTCAAGCTGACCTACAAGATCCTGCCCGTGTCCTTCGCCTACCTGAACGACCGCGTCAGCGTGTCGATGCTGCAGGACCTCGACGCCGACGACCTCCTGCCCAGGGCGCAGGTGCAGTTCCAGCCTCGCGAGATCGAGGAGCTCATCGCCGGCCGCCGCGTCCTCGTCACCGGCGCGGCGGGGTCGATCGGCAGCGAGATCTGCCGCCAGCTCGCCGAGCTCAAGCCGGCGGCGCTCGTGCTCGTGGACACCGACGAGAATGCGCTCTACCTGCAGTATCGCGAGCTGTCGGCGCGGCACCCCTCGGTCGTGATCGCGCCCGAGGTGGCGGACGTGCGCGACCCGCGGCGCATGCGGGGCATCGGCGCGCGCTACCGGCCCCAGGACGTCTTCCACGCCGCCGCGCGCAAGCACGTGCCGTTCATGGAGGCGATGCCCGAGGAGGCGATCAAGACCAACGTGACGGGCTGCCGCACCGTGGCCCGCATCGCCACCGAGATCGGCGTCGAGCGCTTCGTGCTCATCTCGACGGACAAGGCCGTCCAACCCTCGAACGCGATGGGCGCGTCGAAGCGCCTCGCGGAGTTCATCGTCCGCGAAGAGGCCGAGCGCTCTCCCGTCCGGTTCACCGTCGTGCGCTTCGGGAACGTCCTCGGCAGCGCGGGCAGCGTGGTGCCGCTGTTCAAGGCGCAGATCGCCGCCGGCGGGCCGGTCACGGTGACCCATCCCGAATGCACGCGGTACCTGATGACCATTCGCGAGGCGGTGGGCCTCGTGCTGCTGGCCGGCCTCAACCATCCCGGCGACCTGTGCATCCTGGAGATGGGAGACCCGATCCGCATCCTCGACCTCGCCCGCCTGATGATCACGATGTCGGGGCGGGTGCCGGACAAGGACATCGAGATCGTGTTCACCGGCCTGCGCCCGGGGGAGAAGCTCACCGAGGAGCTGATGACGTCGGACGAAGGCGCGGCCAGCCAGCTGTTCCGCGACTCCATTCGCGCGATCGTCACCCCCCCGCCCGCGAGCACTGTGATGCAGGCCATCGCCGCGATCGAGGTCCAGGCCGAGCAGGGGGACCGCGAAGGCGTGTTGGCCGGGCTCGCGGGACTTTTTTCGACCTACGCCGACGCGCGCGGGCAAACGGAGAACCAGTCCGCCGCCCTGCACCTCTAGAGGATTACCCGGCCGCGCGGAAGCTGCGAACCTCGGCGGCGATCTCCTCGATCGCCTCGAACGGCAGCTCGGGATAGAGCGGCAGGGACAGGACCTCGCCGCTGAGGCGCTCCGACACCGGCAGGTCACCGGGCTTCCCGCCGGAAAGAGCCATGGCGGGCTGCAGGTGGATGGGACGCGGGTAGTGCACGGCGGTCGCGACCCCGAGGCCCGCCAACCGCTCCTGCAGCGCGTCGCGGCGGGGAAGGCGGATCGTGTAGAGGTGCCAGGCCGACGTCACACCGGGCGCTTCTGAAGGCCGCTCCACCGACGGGATGTCCGCCAGCGCCCGCGAGTACGCGGTCACACGCTCGCGCCGCTCGCGATTCCACTCGTCGAGCGAAGCCAGCTTCACCCGCAGCACCGCCGCCTGCAGCGTGTCGAGCCGGCTGTTGGTGCCCGCGACGAGGTGCTCGTACTTGGCCTTGCCCGAGCCGTGGTTGGCGAGCTGGCGCAGGCGCGCCATGAAATCGCCATCGTTGGAGACGACCATGCCCGCGTCGCCATATGCGCCGAGGTTCTTGCCCGGGTAGAAGCTGAAGCAGGCGGCGTCGCCGAGGGTTCCCGCGCGGCGTCCACCGACCTCCGCCCCATGGGCCTGCGCCGCGTCCTCGAGCACGGGGATGCCGTGGCGCTTCGCGACCGCCATGATCGCCGTCATGTCGGCGGGATGCCCGTACAGGTGCACGGGCACGATCAGCTTCGTCTGCTCGGTGATCGCGGCCTCGAGCAGGGTCGGGTCCATCGTGAATGTGTCCGGATCGACGTCGACGAAGACCGGGCGCGCGGCGTTCAGCAGGATCGCCTCGCCGGTGGCGATGAACGTGTTGGAGACGGTGACGACCTCGTCCTCGGGCCCGACCCCGAACGCCTTCATGGCGAGGGTCAGCGCGTCGGTCCCGTTGGCGACGCCGACCGCCCCCGCCGCGCCGCACCAGGCCGCGAACTCGGCTTCGAACAGCGCGCAGTCCTCGCCTTTGATGAACTGGCCGCTCTCCACGACCCGCGCGATGGCGGCGTCGACCGCGGGCTTGATGCGGCGGTACTGCGCGCCGAGGTCGACCATCGGAACCGCGGTGATTACTTTCATGTCCAGCTGGCCTGACGCATTCTAGACGGGCCGCGCGAAGGGCCGTGAACGGGGATCCGCGCAACCGCGATAGAATCAAGGGCTCATGCAGATGCGCCTTTTCGCGGTAGCCACGCTTGCCTTGCTCCTACCCGCCTGCGGCAAGGCGCCGCAGGCCTCGGACACCCGCCCCGCGCCGGCCTTCGACCTTCCGGCCGTCGACGGGGGCAAGGTGAGCCTGGCCTCGCTCAAGGGCAAGGTCGTCGTTCTCGACATGTGGGCGACCTGGTGCGGGCCCTGCATCGCGGAGATACCCCACTATGCCGAGTTCGCACGCAAGAACCAGCCCCGCGGTGTCGAGGTGGTCGGAATCGTCTTTGCGTCCGGCGAGCCGCAGGACGTGCAGGACTTCGTGCGTGAGCATCGTATCGCCTACCGGCAGCTCCTCGGGCCCGACGAGCTGCTCGATGCCTACGGCGCCAACAGCGGGTTCCCCACCACCTTCGTCATCGACGCGGCAGGGATGATCAAGCTGAAGCTCATCGGGGCGGTGCCCCAGAAGTTCGAGAAGCTGCAGAAGGCCGTGGACGAGGCCCTCGTCGCGCGGGGCGCCTGATGGGACTCTTTTCCAGAAACGAGGGACACGTGACCGTCACCCAGGAGCAGGTGCTCGACGTCCTGCGCACCGTCCAGGACCCCGACCTCCACAAGGACATCGTGACCCTCGGCTTCGTGAAGGACGTGAAGATCGCGGGCGGCGAGGTCGATTTCATCGTCGAGCTGACGACGCCGGCGTGCCCGGTGAAGGACGAGCTGAAGGCGGAGGCGGAGCGCAAGGTCGCCGCCCTGCCGGGGGTCAAGGTCGCGCGGGCCCAGATGACGGCGAACGTCCGCGCGCGCGGGGGGTTCGGCCGCCAGGCCGTGCCCGGCATCCGAAACATCATCGCCGTCGGGGCGGGAAAGGGCGGCGTAGGGAAGTCGACCACCGCCGTCAACATCGCCCTTGCCTTGCAGCGCAAGGGCGCACGCGTCGGCCTCATGGATGCCGACGTCTACGGCCCCAACACCCCGCAGATGCTCGGCATCACCGCCGCGCCGAAGGTCGGCGACGACAAGCGGATGCTGCCTCCGGAAGCGCACGGCCTGAAGGTCATCTCGATGGGGATGCTGGTGCCGCCCGACCAGCCGATCATCTGGCGGGGACCGATGCTGCACGCCGCGGTGCAGCAGTTCATGCGCGACGTCGAGTGGGGCGAGCTCGACTACCTGATCGTCGACCTGCCCCCGGGCACCGGCGACGTGTCGCTGAGCATGGCCCAGAGCGTGCCGGTGGCGGGCGCGGTCGTGGTCACCACGCCGCAGGGGGTCTCCGTTTCCGACGTGCGCAAGGCGGTGGCGATGTTCCGCCAGCTGAACATCCCGATCCTCGGCGTGGTCGAGAACATGAGCTACTTCATGTGCGGGCACTGCGACGGCCGGACGGAGATCTTCGGCCATGGCGGCGGCGCGCGCATGGCGGAGGACCTCGGCATCCCGTTCCTGGGCGAGGTCCCCATCGACACCCGCGTGCGCTCGGGCGGCGACGAGGGGACGCCGATCGTCGGCGCGGCGCCGGATTCGCCGGCGGCGCAGGCCTTCACGAGCGTGGCCACCCGCATCGCGGCCCAGGTCTCGGTGCAGAACATGAAGACGTTCCGGGTGATCCAGACCGCCTGAGGTTCGCGATGGCCGACGAAACGACGAAGAAGGACGAGGACATCGCCCTGGCCGCCGATGGCGAGGAGGACGCTCTTCTCGGTGACGCGCCCGGGGATCCGGACGAGGACGCACCGGCGCCCGAGACGGGCCTGCACGCCCTTGGCCAGCTGGGAACGGCGGTGATCGTCGTGGGCGGCCTGATCGCGGTATTCCTGGTCGTCGCCCTTGCCGCGGGCTGGATCTTCAACTAGCGGGCGTCCGCTCACGGCGACCTCGGGGCTATCACGGCTCGACGTGGAATAGAAGGTTCAATCTACGCTCGAACACGATCTGGCCGTCGATCAAGAGCGTCAACGTATTGGCATCGACGTCGAAGCGCGACCCGCACGCGCCGGTCGGCACGAACGGTCCCGTCAATATTACGTTCTCGGGCCTCGTCGGGCCCACCGTGGCCTCACCGGCCATGGTGAGGCACGAATTGACGTTCCTCCAGAATTCCAGGCGCCAAGTGAAGGACAAAGGGACACCGACTGCTCCCGTCACGCGCACATTGAATACGACACGCCCACTGGACAAAGACAGTGCGCTATTGGAAGGGGGGTCAACGGCGAAGATCGAGAATTGGGGAGGTGTGAGCGGTGGTGGCCCTGGATCCGGCGCCAGTGACGTTGGCGCGGTAACGACCGCGATTCCCGCGGCGGTTCCAGCGGCGATGGCGCCGAGGGTCCCCAGTCTAGCAATCCTGCCGCGTTCCCTCACCGGATCGAGGATGGCCACCACCCCTGCTGGACTGAAACCGGGGGGAACCGGAGGCATCAGGGGGGATCCAGCGGGCACGCGAACCGCGATCGGGGTTTCGTCTGCTGTAGAGGGAGTCGAGGCCTTCTCGCAGGGCGCGCCGGGCGGCGAGACGCGCACCCCGACGACTGGCGTCTCGACCACTCCCAGATCGGACGCCGTTACTACGATCCGATACTCGAATCGCTCGAGGGGCGAAATGGGCCGCGGCAGACGACCGGACCATCCGCCGCCATCGTCGCGGACCATGAGTAGCGAGTACCATCCGGCCGTGGGGTCGACGCGGAATTGGACTTCTACTCGGGCGACCTGTGCTTCCGGCAGCGCTCGCGCCGAGAGGCGCGCATACGTGCTCAGGTGGACGCATTCCAAGGGGTCGTGGCGCACCTCGACGACGCCCGCCTGGCTGATCGAGGTGACCAGGGCCACCGTCACCGTCGCCAGTACTGAATTCGCGGCGCTTGTCAATGCTGACCTCACCTTGCCGTTCCTGCTGAGTTTACTCCGTCCGCACCTGGGATTGAACGCACGACGCGGCGATCAGCGCATGCGCGACAGCTGCTCGCGCAGCCGCGCCTGCGACGGATCGAGCTCGAGCGAGCGCTCCAACGCTGCGCGTCCCTGCGCCTCTCGGCCCAGGCACAACATCGACGTGCCGGCGAGGCCATGGAGCATGGCGGACTGCGGCGCGGCACGCAGCGCGGCCTCGAAGTCGGGGAGCGCCCCCGCGCAATCGCGCGCTTCGATGCGCAGCCGCCCACGGATGAGACGAAGCTGGGGGTCCGACGGCAGCCGCTCGATGGCGCCGTCGATCAGCCGGCGCGCACGCGCGACGTCCCCGGCGCGATGGTGCGCGGAGGCGGCGGAGGCCAGGATGGCCACGCCGTTGCCCAGGCCGTCGGCGACCGCGCCCAGCAGCAGGGCGTCGGCGCGCGCGGGATCGGACTCGAGGAGCAGCACGCTCAGGTTGTGCGCGGCGGTGGCGATGCGGGGATCGACCGCTAACGCTTTCTCGAAGGCGGCCCGCGCCTCGTCGAGGCGGCCCGCCTCCCGGAGCAGCACGCCTTCGTTGTTGAACGAGCCGGCAGTCCGCGTGGAGGAGCCCGCCCCCGCCGGCCGCGTCGCCGACTCCGCGGCGCCGAGGTAGCCGAGCGCCCGGAGCCTCTCCAGCGCTTCCTCCGAGCCCGCGGGGTCGGTCGTGGTGGTGGCGGCAGCGGTCGCGGTGCGCGGCCCGTAGTCGCGGACCTGCGTGCTCTCCGCAATCCCCCCCAGCGCCGGCTTCTCGATGCCTTCCGCGCGCGGCAGGCCCAGGAGCGCGAGGATCGTCGCCGTGACCTGTCCCACGCGTCCTTCTCCACGCGCGGCCGTCGCCTCGACGCCCTTGCCCCAGAGCAGGTAGATGCCCTCCTGGCGATGCCATAGCCCCGCGGTCGCGGTGGCGAGGCTGTCCGGGCGGGCCGGGCGGCCCTCGCCCCAGAGGAACCCATGGTCGGAGACGAGCATCAGCACCGCCCCGTTCTCCTCGGCGGCCGCGCGGTATTCGCCGAGCATCGCGTCCACCTCCCGGAAGTACGCCTCCGGCACGCCGCTATATCGCTCGAAGTCCTCGGCGGAGATGGCGGGCTGGCGTGGGGGGGCGTAGGGGGCGAACACATGGCCGGTCATGTCCGTGCCCTGGATGTAGACGAAGGCCATCGCCGGAGGCGACCGGCGCAGCGTCTCGAGAGCGAGGCGGTGGTATAGCCGCGTCTCCACGAGGATCCGGCGCAGCGCGGTCGCGGGATGCGCGAAGGGGTCCGGCCGGGCGGCGAGGGCGTCGAACTCCGCGGTGGGGATCCAGGGCAGGTACCGCTGCACCGCGGCAGCGCCCACTTCGGCTTCGACGGCGGCGCGCGCCGCACGCACGCGGTCTTCTTCCGCCATCGGGTGCACGGCGCCGGGCGGCGCTTCCGCTTCCGGATGCTGGAAGGAGAACAGCCGGTCGGAGATCATCAGCCCCCGCACGGCCTCGGCGGGATGCGTCGCCCACAGCCCGAGCACGGCGACGTCGCGATCGGATTCGCTCGCCATCTCCCAGATCGCCTTTGTGCGCCTCTCGTCCGACGTGATGGGCTCTCGGCGGCCGTGTGCGGGATTGAAGCGGGTGAAATCGAGGATCCGGTGTTGCAGCGGGCTCGTTCCGGTGGCGATCGTGGTCCAGACCAGGGGGGACAGCGGGGGGACCAGCGACTCGAGGACGCCCGAGCGCCCCTCCTTGACGAGCCGATCGAGCTCGGGCATCGCCCCCGCGGCGCGATAACGGTCGAGAAGCTGCCAGTCCGCGCCGTCGAGGCCGACGACGATGACGCTGCGGTGGCGGACGGCGGATCGGGAGCGCGCGAGCAGCACGATCGCAGCGGCGATGGCGGCCACCGCGAGGACGCCGAGCACTCGCCGCGCGGGGGAAATCAAGAGTCGATCCTAGACGAGATCGTCCCTGCCGGTCGCGGCGAGCGCGGTCGATGAAGCCTGGGCCGGAGCGAGGACGCTTTTGCGTTTTCCGCAGCGAGGCTCTCCGCTGTCGCCGAGCCCGCAGTCACTGTGGGCGAGCGCGGTCGATGAAGCCTGGGCCGGAGCGAGGACGCTTTTGCGTTTTCCGCAGCGGAGGCTCTCCGCTGTCGCCGAGCCCGCAGTCACTGTGGGCGAGCGCCGTCGATGAAGCCTGGGCCGGAGCGAGGACGCTTTCAAAGAAAAAGGGCAGGGCCCGAAGGCCCTGCCCGGTACGCCCCCCGGCGGTGGGGGGTTCGGGGGAGCCCAGCGGGCCCCCCCGGTCACGAGCTAGAAGATGAAACGAACGCCGAGCCGGATCTCGCGGGGCGGCTGGAACTGCGAGTCCTGCAGGAAGCGCGGATCGCGCGGGCCGGCGGCAGCAACGAGAGCGCTGCCGTCGAAGCCGCGGAAGAACTGCTCCTCGGTGATGTTGACCGTGGTGCCGGCCGAAAGCGACGTCTCGGTCGGGAACCGGCTGGTAACCGTGTCGGAATCCAGGATGTTGAGGACGTTCGCCATGAGCTGCAGCCGGCGGTCGCCACCCACCTTGATGTCCTGGGTCAGGCTGAGGTCGAAGCTGGAGAGCGTCGGCGTACGGCCGTCGCTGCCACGGTTCAGGTACTGCACCGTGTAGCCGTGGCCGGCGACAAAGGCCGCCTCACGGGTAACCGGCGTGCCGCTCGCGACGTACGCGTTCAGGCCGGCGGACAGGCCGAAAGGCAGCTCGTAGATGAGCTGGCTCTTGAACTGATGCGGACGGTCGATCGGCAGGGGGCCGAGCGCGGCAACGCCGTCCTGCGTGAACATCATCGTCGGGTGGTCCCACAGGCGGCCGACGTTCGGATCCGCGCGGCCGGGCTCGTCGCCCTGCGCGAGGCCGGAGTAGTTACCGTACAGCCGGCTCCACAGGTAGCTGATGCGCGCGGCCCAGCGGTTGGACAGCCGGCGGTTCAGCACCGCTTCCACGGAGTCGTAGTCGCGGATGGCCTTGGGGAGCGGGATCTCCGTGCCGTCGGACAGCCGGAAGGCGACGCTGGTCGCGTTGAAGCCCGGGTTGTTGATCAGGTAGATCTCGTTGCCCTGGGCGTCGAGCGCGCCGACGTCCTCGATCGCCTTGTCGACCTGCTTATGCACGTAGCGCAGCGACACGGACGAGTTGCTGGTGAGCGAGTGCTCGATGCCGCCCGAGAACTCCTGGAGGCGATACGGATCGAGGACGGTGTTGCCGTCGGCGTCGAACTCGATGTAGCCGAACGACGGTTTGCGGAAGTCCACCGGGGCCTGGATCTGGCGGCCCGGGCAGTTGACGCCCGACGTTCCGGCCGTGTTCACCTCGCAGGAGAACAGGTCGGCGGGGTTGGGCGTGTCGAGGGTGTAGTAGGTGTCGATCCACTTGGCGCCACCGAACGAGCCGCGCGGCAGAGCGAGCTTGAAGATGTCGTAGAACACGCCCCAGCTCCCGTACACCTTGGTCTTGCCGTCGCCCTTCACGTCATAGGCGAAGCCCACGCGCGGCGCCAGCTTCTGGCTGAAATCGAACGTGTAGATGTCCTCGCCGAGGCCGAGCGCGATGCCGTCCGGATTCTCGGGCGCGTAGTTCGGGACCGTCTCCCGCTCCGTGCGCAGGCCGAGGTTCACGGTCAGCTTCTGGCCGATGGTCCAGGAGTCCTGCAGGAACAGGCCGAGGTTGTTGGTCTCGGTCTCGCCGAGGGTCAGGAAGCCGCGGCTGGGCTGGAAGCTGTTGCTGCGCGTGCGGTAGTAGCCGTAGGCGCCCCGGGCCGTGGGATCGGAACCGAAGTTGCGGCCCCAGTAGATGCGCGTGAGGTTGCCCGTCTCGCCGGACAACACGTCGTTCTTGACCACGTCGTACTGGACGCCGCCCTTGAACTGGTGCTTGCCGCCGAGGTCCACGAACCAGGTCGCGTCGGTCTGCAGGCTCATGCGCGTGAACTTGTCCTTGTCCGTCGCGAAGTTCGTGGTGGTGTTGCTGAAGCCCGTCGGGCCCTGGAACTGCGCGGGAACTGCCGGGCACCCGGCGCAGCCGCCGATGTTGCTGGTGTTGTAGGTGAAGCGGTCACCGTCGAACACGCCCTCGTCGAACGTGTTCTGGTGGAAGTAGCCCGCGCGGCCGGACACGAAGAACTTGGGCGAGATGATGTAGTCGAGGTTGAACGAGCCGGACCAGTTGGGGAAGAACGTGGTGACGTCGTAGTTGGCGAGAACGGAGTCGGAGCCCGCCAGCGTGGCGAGGTTGCCGTCGACGACCTGGCGGTTGCTGTTGAACGCGAGGCGCGTGCGCAGCGAATCGCTCAGCTGCGTGGTCAGGTTGGTGGTGATGAAGTGCGTCTTGCGGTCCTCGCTGGTGCTGACGTTGCCGCGGCCGCCGGTCAGGGTGACATCGCGGTTCACGGTACGGAGGGTCGGGTTGTAGCTGACGAAGAACCAGGCGCGGTCCTTCTTGATCGGACCGCCCAGGGCGAAGCCCGGCTCCCAGGACCTGACATCGTCCTCGGGGTAGGTGATGAACTCGGAGACGTTCGAGTTCGCCGGGGTGAGGCGCAGCGACGGACGGCCGTCGGCGTAGGCCGGAGCCTGGGAGGTGCCGGCGCCGAAGGCGGGACCGCGCGAGAACCCGAGCTCGTCGCTCGAGTAGTAAGTCCACACTGAGCCCTTGAAGTCGTTGGTCCCGGACTTGGTGATGACGTTGACGACGCCGCCCACCGCGCCCGCGTACTCGGCTTCGTAGCCGCTGGACTTGACCTGGAGCTCGTCGACCATGTCCGTGACCAGCTGCTGGCTGGACAGGCCGCTCTCGGGGTCGTTGGTCTCGACGCCGTCGATGATGTACTTGTTCTCCGAAGACGAGGCGCCGTCGATCGAGAGACCACCGGTCTTGAACTCGATGTTGGCACCGGGAGCCTGCGCGGCCAGGGTCGTGAAGTCACGGCCCTTGGGCAGGTTCTCGATGAACTCCTCGCGGATGTTCGTGGCGCGGACCGTCGACGAGACGTCGACGACCGGAGCCTCGCCCGTGACCGTGACTTCCTCCTGGATCGTGCTGACGCGGAGCGCCATGTCGACCTTGAGGGTCTGGCCGAGCGAGAGGCGGACATCGGTCCGCTTGACGGACGTGAAGCCCGTCAGGCTCGAGGAAACTTCATAGGTTCCGGGAGCGAGGGCGGGGAAGTGGAAGTAGCCCGCGGTATCCGTCACCGTCGTCTGCACGCCGCCTCGGGCGCTGCGTGCCTCGACCGTCGCGCCCGGCACGACGGCGCCGGTCGAGTCGCTCACGACTCCTTCGATGGAGCCGGTCTGCTCTTGTGCCACGACCGGAAGGGCGGCGATCATCAGGGCGACCAACAGGGCCCCGATGTTTCGGATTTTCATACTCAGTCCTCCAATTCGGTGTCAGTGACCTTGCCGTCGCCTTGGGGTACTTCTTACGGAACCCGGCGCGGCCCCGCTGCGTACATCACGGGTAGCCGTGCCTTCCAATAGCAACGATCGCGCCACGCTCCGATTGGTTGTAAGTCGTTGAGAAGGAGTGCACTCCACGGAGTCGGATCGGGCCCGCGGACCGGTTCTCCGGATTCGCAGCGCCCGTGAATCCAGTTCCTTGGATCGCCGCCAGGGGCGTCCTCGACGCTAAGGGGTCTTCGATGCCGTGGCCAGGGCGGTGTCGATGTCCTTTCGGAGCCCCTCCGCCGGCTTGAACCCGTTCTTCTCCGCGATCGCGAGTTGCGCGCGGGCTTCGGCCGGCTTGCCGGTCAGGAGAAGGACCACGGCCAGGTTGTTGCGCGGCTCGCCGAGCTTCGCGTCGAGGGCAAGGGCGGCGCGGTATTCGCGCTCCGCGTCCGGCATCTGCCCGCTGCGGAAATGCGCGCTGCCGAGGGCGACGAGAATGCCCGGGGGGACGGTGGGGGTCGTGGACCGCTGCTCGCTGGGGCGCCGGAGCGTCGACAGCTCCATTTCCCATTGCTGAATGCGGAGCACCTGCTGGCGCCCGGCGGCAGAGGAAGGGTTCAGGAGGCGATCCGAGTTCTCGCGGATCCTGTCCTCCAGATCGCGGATCCTGCGCTCCCGCACATTTTCGTTCTCGAAGGAGCGTGTCACGCTGTCGGCGGTCCGGCGCTCGAAAGCCTCTCGCGCACCGCGGAACGCGGTGACGGCCGCGGGGTACTGCTTCAGCGCCATGCTTGCCTGTCCGAGGCCGTAGTGCGCCATGGTCAGCAGCGGATCGAGCGCGATGGCCTGGCGAAACGCCTGCGCGGCCTCCTCGAACTTCTCGTCGGCCATCAGCTGCTGGCCTTCCTTCAGCCTTTCGTTCGCCCGCCGGCTGTCGGGAGTCGGGGCGAGGAGCAGGAGCACGGCGAGAAGCCAGGACATGGGGACCTCCAATGACTCGAAGATAATGGGCACTCCCCATGCCCCCGTCAAGACGTTCCACACCCGCGCGCGCTGTTAAAGCGTCCGCCCGCGCCCTCGAAAAAGGGCCGGCGCCGAAATCGCCCGGCCTTGACCGATGGACGTGGCTCGCCGTCCTTGCGGCGCTGGCCGTGAAGCTGGTCGTGTTGTCCCAGCTGCACGATCATCCGTTGCTGCGCCCGGCGGGAGTGCTCGACACCGCAGCCTACTTCGACCTCGCGCGGCGCGTGGCGGCGGGGGACTGGGTCCTCGGTCCCGGCGCCTACTACGTCTCTCCGCTGTACATCTATTTTCTCGGCGCCGTCTTCGCGCTCACCGGCGCGGTGGCTCTTCACGCCCAGGTGGCACAGGCAGTGCTCGGGGCGGCGTCGATCGTCCTCGTCGCCCGCTGTGCGGGGAGACTGTATGGCCGTGCGGCGGCGCTCGCGGCCGCGACGCTTGCCGCGCTCACCGGTGTCCTCACCTTCAACGAGGTCCTGATCCTTCAATCCGCGCTGGACCCGTTGCTCACCGCGCTCGCGCTCGAGCGGCTGTCGGCCGCGATCACCCTGCCCGCGGGGCGCCGCTACGTACTCGCCGGGATCGCCCTCGGACTGCTTGGCCTGAACCGCCCGAACGCGCTCGCGGCGGCGGCGGTCGTGGTCCTCGCGGCCGCGGTCGTTGCGCGCACACGCCGGGACGTCGCCCGCGCGTCGATGATCGCGCTCGGCCTCGCCGTGGCGCTGGCGCCCGTCGCCATCCGCAATCGCGTCGTGGCCGGCGAGTGGCTGCTCGTGTCGTCGCACGGCGGGCTGAACTTCAACATCGGCAACAACCCCACCGCCGATGGGACCTACCGCGCGCCTCCTGGCGTGACCCCTTCGATCGTGGGACAGACCCGCGACACCCGGCGGGTGGCAGAGGCAGCGGAAGGACGCCCGCTCACCGACTCCGAGGTCTCGGATCATTTCTATCGACAGTCGTTCCGATGGATCCGCGACCGCCCGGGGGATGCGGCGCGGCTGCTGGCGCGGAAGATCGTGCTCGCCTTCCATTCCGCGGACGTGCCGCTCAACTACTCGTACGCGTACTGGTCGCGCGACGAGCCGACGCTGCT
>Ga0136617_10002372_pt1 | contig 16802 bp, 15 predicted proteins | sample AntDrymUQ3222106_2_FD_129672 | JGI IMG/M metagenome (GOLD analysis project Ga0136617, IMG submission 129672) | Polar desert sand microbial communities from Dry Valleys, Antarctica - metaG UQ322 (21.06) | ecosystem: Environmental > Terrestrial > Soil > Desert | place: Antarctica: Dry Valley...
ACCCAATCCGACTCGGGTCCACCGCCCACCACCGAGGCGGTGCTTGACCGCGACGACCGGCGAAGCTACCCGTCAGAACCGCTTACCATCAACCCACGGAAGCGGCAGTAGAGCCCAAAATCGCGCCGTCCTGTATGCCGTGGTCATCGTCGTGGGTCTCGCCCTCGGGGTGGCCTTCGGCTTTCTCGTCTGACCTTCATGGTAATCAGCGCCGACGCGCGCAGGATTAACCGCTAGGTTGAGGGGCCTTCCCAATGGGGATCCCCACTCCGACACCCCATCCCCCGCCAGGAGGCGCCCCATGTCCGTCATTGACTCTGTGAAGTCGTTTCTCGGCAAGCATCAGCACACGCTGATCGGCAAGGACAAGAACGCGCTGTACGGCAAGGACAAGGACGCGCTCATCGGCAAGGACAAGAGCGCGCTCTACGGCAAGGACGAGGACGCGCTCGTCGGCAAGGACCCTGGCCCGAAGTGAGCACGCGGCGCGCCCACTCCCGTCGTTCGCAGGCCCAGGAGCCCCCGAGGGATCTCCCGGGCGATTGAGCGCCGCGCCCACAATCGAGGAGATCGCGCCCGAGCAGCGCGAGGCGCTCGCCGCCCTGGTGCGCGGCGATGCGCTGGACGACATCGCAGAGCGCTCCGGGCGGCCCGCCGACGAGGTCCTCGACCTGGCGCACCAGGGCATGGCGGCGCTCGCGGGCGATGCGGTCCCCGGCCTCAGCCCGCAGGCGCTGGCCTCGATCGGCAACTACGTGCTCGACCGCCAGTCGCCGGGACAGGCCGAAGGCACCTGGCGGCTGCTCGAGTCCTCCTCCGAGGCGGAGCAGTGGGCCGTGCGCCTGCGCGACGCGCTGGCGGCCGCCGGGCACGAGAGCCCGCCGCCGCTGCCCGGCGAGGACGGAGCGCTCAGCCCGACCCAGCGCGCCCAGCAGCGGGCGGCGCGCCGCGACGACGGCGAGCGGACGCTCGGCGAGCAGCGCCAGGAACGAAGCCGCCGCCGGACCGCCGCCAACGCCATGCAGGCCGCGGCCGAGCTCGAGTCGCCGTTTCGCAGCGAGGCGGTCGAGGCCTTCCAGGAGGCCGACGACCGCATCGAGCTCCCGAGCTGGGCGCCGTGGCCGGCGCAGCTGGCGCTGTACGCGGTCCTCGTGGCGCTCATCATCGGGCTGGGCTTTGCGATCTTCGTCCGCATCCCGGTGAACACCAACGCGGTCGTGCTCATCACCGACCTCCCTGCGGACTCGCCGGGCGCGCGCGACGGCGGCCTGCAGGTCATCGCGCTGTTTGCGCAGGCCAACGGCCGGTCGAAGGACACCGGCTCGGGCAAGGACATCGAGGTCGGCGACGTCCTGCGCGTCGCGCTCCCCGGCCGGGAGAACCGCTCCCCCATGCGGTTGCGATGGGTGAGCGACGGCCCGCAGGCGCCGCGGGCGATCGTCGACAGCTACCGGCTGCCGCTCGGGCAGGCCAATCGCGTCACCGCTCCCGCCTACGTGGCCCTGGCCGCACTCGACGCGCCCCCGGGCAAGGCGCCGCGGTCCTTTGAGGGCACGACTACCACGGAGGCGTCCGTGGAGACCGGCTCCCGACGCATCATCTCGCTGCTGTTCTGATGACCAGCCTCGGAACACGCCTGAGCCGCCCCCTTTTCGGTGAGGGGCACCGCGTCCCGGAGATCCTGGCCGACAGCGACCTCGAGTGCGGCGCCGTCTGCCTGGCGATGGTGCTCGGGTACTACGGTCGCGAGACCTCCGTCGCCGAGGCCCATGAGCGCTGCCACGTCGGTCGTGACGGCGCAACCGCGCTGGACATCTCAAACGCGGCGCGGACCTACGGCATTCGGGTCACGCCGTTCTCGCTGGAGCTCGACGACCTCGAGAACCTGCGCACGCCGGCGGTGCTGCACTGGAGCTTCTCGCACTTCGTCGTGCTGGAGCGCGTGAAGGGCAGTGGCGACGCCGTCATCTGCGATCCCGCCGGAGGCCGGCGCGAGGTCGGGCGCGACGAGCTGTCGGACAACTTCACCGGAGTGGCCCTCGGCATGGAGCCCGGCGAGTCGTTCGAGGACCACGGCGACATCCAGGAGGAGCCGGCCTGGCGCCTGCTCGGGCGGCGCGCGTTCCGGGCGCCGGGCCTGCGCAAGCTCCTCTTCCAGATCCTGCTTGCCTCGCTGGCACTGCAGCTGCTCGGCCTCAGCGTCCCGCTGCTGACGAAGACCGTCATCAACACGATCCTGCCGATGCAGCTCGACGACGTCATGACGATCCTCGGGCTCGGGGTCCTCGTCATCCTCGTCACGCAGCTCGTCACGGGGCTGCTGCGCGGCCTGGTCCTCGTCAACTTCCAGGCGCGTCTGGACAACGAGCTCATGGTGAGCTTCTTCGAGCACGTCCTGTCCCTGCCGCTGCCCTACTTCCAGGAGCGCTCCACCGGTGACCTCATCCAGCGTCTGTCGAGCAACGCGGAGATCCGCAACGTGCTCTCCTCCCAGACGCTCAGCGCGTTTCTCGACGGCAGCTTCGTGATCGTCTACGCGGGGATCATGATCTACACCTCGCCGGTCTTCGGTCTCGTCGCGGTGTCGCTGGGCATCATCCAGATCGGGCTGCTGTTGGCGACCGGCAAGCGGATGACCCAGCACGTCAAGGCGGAGCTCGGCGCGCAGGGCACGGCGCAGGGCTTTCTCGTCGAATCGATCTCCGGGATTCAGGCGATCAAGGCGGCGGGTTCAGAGGACCGCACGCTCAGCCACTACAACGGCATCTTCAGCGAACAGGTCAGCACGCTCATCCAGCGCGGGCAGCTGCAGTCGGTCATCGGCTCGGTCACCACCGCGGTGCAGCGCCTCGCCCCGTTGCTGCTCATCTGGATCGGGGCGCGGCTCGTGCTCGACGGAAAGCTCGACCTCGGAACGATGCTCGCGATGATCGCGCTCGCGCAGCTGTTCTTGCAGCCGCTCAGCTCGCTCGTCACCGCCGGGATGATGCTGCAGCAGGTCGGCGGCCACCTCGAGCGGATCGCCTACGTGCTGCGTGCGGCGCCCGAGCAGGACCGCACGAAGGTCCGCGTCGCCCCGCGCCTGGAGGGCCGCATCGAGTTCGACGACGTCTCGTTCCGCTACGACGAGTCTAGCCCCTGGGCGGTCCGCCACTTGTCGATGACGATCGAGCCCGGGCAGAAGATCGCGCTCGTGGGGCCCACGGGCTCGGGCAAGAGCACCGTCGCGAAGCTCATGCTCGGGCTGTACGAGCCGACCGAGGGTCAGGTGCGCATCGACGGCATCTCGATCTTCGAGCTCGACCTGCGGACCGTGCGCGAGCAGTGCGGCGTGGTCATGCAGGAGCCGACGGTGTTCAACGGCTCGGTGCGCCGCAACATCTCCTACAACGACCCGTCGCTGCCGATGGAGAACATCATCCGCGCGTCGAAGCTCGCGGCGCTGCACGACGACATCGTGCAGATGCCGATGGGCTACGAGACGCTCGTCGCAGAGGGTGGGTCGGCCCTGTCGGGCGGTCAGCGCCAGCGGCTGGCGATCGCGCGCGCCCTGGCACGCAACCCGCGTATGCTCGTGCTGGACGAGGCGACGAGCGCGCTCGACAGCGTCACGGAGACGGCGGTCTCTAACCACCTTCAGGAGAGCGGCGCCTCGTCGCTCGTCATCGCCCACCGCCTGTCGACGGTGCAGAGCGCCGACATGACGCTCGTCATGGACAAGGGCGAGGTCGTCGAGCGCGGCACCCACGACGAGCTCATCGACCGTCAGGGCGTCTACACGCGGCTCGTCGCCGGTCAGCTCGTCGAAGGCCAGGACCGCGCGCAGACCTGAGCGCGCGCCTCAGAGCTCGCGGCGCGTCGCGATGCGGGCGAGGATGACGTAGCCGATGATCGCCCAGATCGCGATGACCGCCCATGAGGCGGGGCCGCCGTCGAACGGCGTCTGCGCGGAGAGGCCGTCGCCGAGCAGCTTGGCGGCTTGGCTGAACGGCAGGAGGTCGAGGACCGTCATGAAGATGCCCGACTCGACGAAGAACACTGCCGCCGCCAAGCCGACGAACGGGAAGAGGAGGAACGCGCCGTAGGTGTTGATCGCGTTGGAGTTCGGAATGAGCAGACCCAGCAGCAGTCCGAAGCCGACGAGGCTGACGATGAGCGCGAACGCGGCGCCGAAGAACAGCAGCGGATCGTGCACGTCGAGCTTCGTGAGCGTGACCGTGACGCCGACGCCGCCCACTCCGTAGAGCACGCCGGCGACCGCCTTGGCGACGAGGATCTCGGTGCCGGTCGCGGCGAGGCGCAGGGCGCCGAACGTCCCGGTCTCGAGCTCCTCCGCGGTCTGAATCGGCACGACCATCATCGCGACGAAGCCGACGAGCAGGACGATCACGATCAGGACCGTCAGCGCGCGCTGGTCGATGATCTCGTAGGGCTTCTGGTCGGTCGGCGCGACGGACTGAATCCGAGTCTGCGCAGCCGGTTCTCGCCCGTCGGCGCGCGCCAGGGCGTCCGGGACGAGCGCAACGACCGCCTGCGCGGCGGGCGAGGCCTCCTGCGCGACGAGCACCTCCGCACGCTCGGGTCCGCGACTGTCGGGCGCGGCTACGACCGCCAGATCGGCCTCGTCCTTGGCCACGAGCGCTCGCGCCGCGGCCGCGTCACGCGCCTGCGTGATCTCGAGCTCGGCGCTCTTGCCCGCGCTCTGGCGCAGCTCGCGCGCCACGCCGCGGTCGCCGGGGTCGACGATCGCGACCTTCGTCGTCGGCAGCTTGTCCCCGTCCTCGACAGTGGCGTTGTAGAAGATCGCCATTCCGATCGGCAGTAGCAGCAGGACCATGATGCGCCCGTCGCGGCCGGAGTCCTTGAGGTCCTTGTTGAGGATCGCAAGGATGCGGCGCAGGTTCATCGCTGCGGCTCCTCATCGGCGTGATCGTCGTCGAGGCTGCGCCCGGCGAGATGGATGAACACGTCGGCGAGCGTCGGCTCAAGCGTGTGCAGCGCACGCACGCGCCCCGCGGCGATCAGCTCCTGAAGGCGCGCGGCGTCGCGCGCGTCGTCGAGCTTGAGGCGAACCTCCGTCGCATCGTCGAGCACGACCTGCGCCTCGGGGGCAGCCCGATCGAGGCTGAGCTTCAACGCGCGCGGTGTGTCGAGCGCGACGACCTTGCCATCGGCCAGGAACGCGACACGCTGGCACAGCTCATCGGCCTCGTTCATATCGTGCGTCGTCAAGAAGATCGTCGACCCGCCCTGCGCCAGCTCGGTAACGATCACGCGCAGACTGCGGATCAAGGCCGCGCGTCGGCTCGTCGAGAAACAACACACGCGGGCTGTTGAGCAACGCACGGGCAAGCAACAGCCGCTGGCGCATACCCGTCGAGAACGTCTTGACCTTGCGCTTCGCGACACCACTGAGGCGAACCTGCTCAAGCGCTTCGCCGACACGGGCCTTGGGCAACCCATACAGCGTGCAGAACAGCTCGAGGTTCTCCTTCGCACTCGCGCGCCCATAGACGTTGGGCACCTCGGCGACGAGGTTGATCTCCCCGCGCAACCGCCTCCAGGTCGCGCGGGACCTCGTGTCCGAGCACGACCGCGCGGCCGCTCGTCGGCTTCGCGCGGCCGGTCAGGATGCGGATCATCGTCGACTTGCCGGCCCCGTTGTGGCCGAGCAGGCCGAAGACCTCGCCGGCGGCGGCCTGCAGGCTGACGCCGCCGAGCGCGTGAACGTCACCGTAATTCTTGGTCAGGTCCTCTACCTCCACCGCCGCGGGCGCCGACGAGGCTGCCGGGCGCTCTTGCGGACTCGGGTGGTGAGGGTGTGATCCGAGCATGATTGCAACCCATAGTCCCCGAATCCAGTTCCTCTAACCGGTAGTTCCTCTAACCGGTCAGTAGGGGTTGCGTGCGACCGGCGCTCAGAGCGGGATGTTGCGCATCGCCGGGCGCTCGCGGTCGGCGCAGGCCGTGGCGAGCATCCCGAGCGCGTCGCACAGCCGCCGGCGCGTGCTCGACGGCGTGATGATCTCGTCGACCGCGCCCTCGCGAGCCGCCGTCTCGGCCGACAGCCAGTCGCGCTCGTACCCGTCGGCGAAGTGGTTGCGCGCCTCGCCCGGGTCGTCGGCGGCCTTGATCTCGCGCCGATGGACGAGGTCGACGGCCTGCTTTGCGCCCATCACGCCGAGCTGTGCCTGCGGCCAGGCGAGCACGAGGTCGGCGCCCAGCTCGCGGCTGTTCATCGCGATGAACGCGCCGCCGAACGCCTTGCGCAGCACGACCGTCACGCGCGGCACGGTGGCGGCGGCGAATGCGTGGACGAGCTTGGCGCCGTGGCGGATGACGCCGATCTTCTCCTGCCCGCTGCCGGGCAGAAAGCCGGGCGTGTCGACGAGCACGACGAGCGGGATGCCGTAGAGGTCGCACGTGCGCACGAAGCGCGCGGCCTTCGTCGCCGCATCGGCATCCAGGACGCCACCCAGGTAGCGGGGCTGGTTGGCGACGATGCCGACGGCGCGGCCGTCGAGGCGGGCGAAGCCCGTCAGCATGTTGCGCGCCCAGCGCGGGCTGACCTCGAGCAGGCGCCCGCCGTCGACGAGCGTGCGCACGACGTCGCGCACGTCATAGACCTTGCGCTTCTCGTCGGGTACGGCCTTGTCGGCTGCGCCCTCGAAGGGATCCATGCTCGGCCAGCGCCGCGGGATCTCCGTGGCGTGCTGGGGCAGGTAGTCGAGCAGGTCGCGCACGAGCCAGGCGGCGTCGAGGTCGCCGTCGGCGACGAGCTGGCTGACGCCGTTTCGGTCGTGGACCTTGGGGCCGCCGAGCGTCGTCGCGTCGATGTCCTCGCCCATGACCTCCTTGACGACGCCCGGTCCCGTGAGGAACATCGACGCGCGCTTGGTCATCACGACGAAGTCCGTCAGCGCCGGCGAGTACGAGCCGCCGCCGGCGGACGCCCCGCAGATCACGGAGATCTGCGGCACCTGTCCCGACAGCGCGACGTTGAGGTTGAAGATCCGCCCATAGCCCGCGAGGGCGGAGACGCCCTCCTGCAGGCGCGCGCCGGCCGATTCGATGAAGCCGACGACCGGCATGCGTCCGCGCAGCGCGGTGCGCAGCACGCGGCAGATCGTCTCGGCGTGGACTTCGCCCAGCGAACCGCCCATGTAGGACGGATCCTGCGCGTAGCAGGCGATCGGCCGCCCGTCGACGCGACCGGTCGCGCCGATCACGCCGTCGCCCGGCGCGGTGCGCTCGCCCATCCGCAGCGAGCGCACCTCGCCGCGCAGCGTCTGCAGCGAGCCGGGATCGCACAGCGCCTCCAGGCGCTCGAGCGGGCTGAGCTTATCGTCGGTCCTCGGGACCAGTGCGAGGTTGGACATGTGGGGCCTCCAGCCTCCGGCCTGCGGCTGACTACGCCGCGGCCGACTTCTTCTCGGTGATGAAGTCGATCGCGTCGCCGACGGTCTTGATCTGCTTCATGTCGTCGCCCTCCATGCGGACGCCGTGCTCGTCCTCGACGACCTGCGAGAGCTCGGCGAGGTCGAGCGAATCGACGTCGATGGACTCCCACGTCGCGTCGCGGTTGACCTCGTCGGCCTTGGCGCCGAACGTGATGAGCGACTCGACGACGGTGGTCTCGATCGGGCTGGGTGCGGTGGTGCTCATGGGCGTTGCTCCTTGTTGTGTCCAAAGGGGTTCATGCGCTCATGCCGCCATCGACGAAGAGCGTCGTGGCGGTCACGTAGCTCGCGGCGTCGGAGGCCAGGAAGCGCACGGCGGCGGCGACCTCGTCGGGCCGGCCGGGGCGGCGCGCAGGGACGGCTTCGAGCAGCTCACGCGGCAGGTCGGCGGTCATCTCGGTCTCGATGAAGCCCGGGGCGACGGCGTTGACCGTGATGCCCTTGCGCGCGATCTCGACGCCGAGCGTCTTGGTCATGCCGATCAGCCCGGCCTTCGCGGCGGCGTAGTTGACCTGGCCGGCGTTGGCGCGCGGCCCGACCACCGAGGCGACGTTGATGATCCGCCCGTAGCGGGCCTTCATCATCGGCCGCAGCACGGCGCGTGACAACCGAAACGCGGCGCTGAGGTTCGTGTCGATGACACGGTCCCACTTGTCGTCGTCGATCTGGATCGCCAGGCCGTCGGCGCGCACGCCGGCGTTGTTGACGAGGCCGAGCACGGGGCCGAGGCGCTCCTGCGCCTGGGCGAGGATGTCCTGCACCGCGCCGGGGTCGCAGACGTCGCCGCCGATCGCCACGGCGGAGCCGCCCGCCTGCTCGATCGCGTCGACCGTGGCGGCAGCGCCGTCGGCGTCGTTGCGAAAGCCCGCGGCGACGGCCCAGCCGTCGGCGGCCAGCGCGCGCGCGATGGCGGCGCCGATGCCCTTCGAGGCGCCCGTCACGAGCATGACGGCGCCGTCGGGGCGGCGGCCCTCGATCGTCTGAGCGGCAGGCTGGATGGTGGTGGTGCTCATCGGCTCTCTCCTCCGTACGTCAGCAGTGCGGCGCCCCAGGAGAACCCGGCGCCGAAGGCCGTCAGCAGGACATGGCCGCCGTCCGTCGGCAGGCGCCCGTCCTGCTCGGCGAGCGCGAGCGCGAGCGGGATCGAGGCGGCCGAGGTGTTGCCGAGGTCGGCGACGTAGTCGGCGACGCGGTCGGGCTCGAGGCCGAAGCGCTCGCGGACGGCGTTGATGATCCGCCCGTTGGCCTGGTGGGCGATCACGAGGTCGATGTCCTCGATGCCCAGCTGCGCCAGCGCCAGCAGCTGGCGGCACGAGCGCTCCATGTGGTCGACCGCCTGCTGATAGACGAGGCGACCCTCCATCCGCACGACGTTGTCGGTGCGGTCGATGTAGAGCATTTCGCGCTGCGCGTCGGCGCCGAGCACGACCGGGCCGAGGCTCGCCGGGCCGCCGGGTGCGAGCACCGCGGCGCCGGCACCGTCGCCGAACAGCGCGGCGGTCTGGCGGTCGTCGTGGTCGGTGTAGCGCCCCAGGACGTCGGCGCCGATCAGCAGCACGGTGTTCGCGCGGCCGCTCTCGATCAGCGCCGCGCCCTGTTGCAGGCCGGCCAGAAACCCGGTGCAGGCGAGGCCGACGTCCCAGGCCATTGCGCGGTCGGCGCCGAGCGCGCCGGCGACGATCGGCGCCGCCTGCGGGACGACGTCGTCCGACGAAGAGGTCGCGACGAGCACGGCGTCGACGTAGGAGGGGTTCACGCGGGCGGCGGCGAGCGCGCGGCTGCCGGCCTCGATCGCGAGATCAGACAGGCCCTGGCCGTCGACGGTGCGCCGGCGGGCGTTGATGCCCGTGCGCTTCGTGATCCAGGCGGGCTCGACATCGAGCCGCTCGGCGATCTGGCCGTTCTCGACGACGTTGGTGGGCAGGGCGCGGCCGAAGCCGATGATCCCGGCGGTGCGCAGCCGCGAGCGGATCCGCGGAGCGACGGGCGAGGGTGCGAGGGCCAGCTCAGACGGGTGCACTGATGTCCTCCAATAGCGAGTCGGCGGTGGCGGCGCTCGCGCCCCGGATGCAGCGCGGGACGAGCTCGGAGAGCACGCGGCCGGGGCCCGCGTCGATGTAGGCCTCGACGCCGAGGCCGTCGAGCGTGGTCATCGTGTCGCGCCAGCGCACCGGGGAGATCAAGGCCTGGGCGAGCTCGACGGCGGGATCGACGAAGGGCTTGGTCGCGCAGCTGATCACCGGGATCTGCGGCGTGTCGAAGACGATCTCCGTCAGCGCGAGGCGGAAGGGCTCGACGGCCCCCTGCATCTGCGGCGAGTGAAAGGCGCCGGCGACGCCGAGCGGCAGCGCGCGCAGGCCCGCGGTGGTCGCGTCCTTGCGCGCCGCTGCGAGCGCGTCCGGCGAGCCGGAGAGCACGACCTGGCCGGGGGCGTTGTCGTTGGCGATGCTGACGCCGTGGCGGGCGGCGAGCGCCTCGGCCTGCGCGGGCGCCGCGCCCAGCAGGGCGAGCATCGTTCCGCCGCCGGAGGCCTCGCCGGAGGCGGCCATGTGGTCGCCGCGGATGACGACGAGGCGCAGGGCGTCGTGGTCTGAGAGCGCCCCGGCGGCGGCCAGCGCGGAGAACTCGCCGAGCGAGTGTCCGGCCAGTGCGACGGGATCGACGTGGTCGCGCAGGCGCGTCCAGCCGGCGAGCGAGGCGCACAGGATGGCCGGCTGCGCGAAGCGGGTGGACTCGTCGACCCGGTCGAAGGGATCCTCGCCGATGAGCTCGATCGCGGCCTCGAGCAGGTCGGGGCGCACTGCGGCCACGAGGGCGCGCATGTCCGTGGTCTGACTGCCCTGTCCGGGGAAGAGGACAGCGGTTGAGTGGGATTGGAGCACGACCACACCGTTGCGCGCGGTGGCACGAAGAACAGGCGCTCCCCCCCGTGTGGGGGGAACATCGCGGCAGGTCGGGGGGGCTGGCTTCGTGAATGGCGGGTTGCAGCGCCATCTCCGCGCGCCCGAACCGCGCGATCGCGAGGTGCGGGGGTTCTCCTTACCTGCGCACGCCGACAGACGTCATTGCGGGCACGCCGCGCGGCCGCGATGCTGCTGCTCGTGTCCACCGCCGCGCCATCGCCATCGCTTCCGACGAAGACCCTCTGGTCGCGCGATCTGCTCTTCCACGGCGCGGGCGTGCTGACGACGAACATCGGCCTGTCGCTGTGGGTGACGGGCGTCGCGCTGAGCCTGACGCTGGCGATCACGTACTTCGGCCTGATCATCGCGCTGGCGCTGCTGCTCGGCTGCCGCTGGTTTGCGCGCGTCGAGCGCCGTCGCGCGGGGATCGTGCTCGGCGCGCCGATCGCCGAGTACTACGCCCCGCTGCAGGACGCGCGCTGGTCGGCGCGCCTGCACATGCTGATCGGCGAGGCGACGACGTGGCGCGACTTCGCCTGGACGGGCTTGTCGGGCGTCATCGGCATGACGCTGTCGAGCATCGCGCTGACGCTGTGGGGGCTCGTGCTCGGGCTCGTCACGCTGCCCGCCTGGTATTGGGCGCTGCCCGACGGCGCCGAGCTCGGGATCCTCAACATCGACACGCTGGCGCTGGCGTTCGTGGCGACCGCGGCCGGGATCGCGCTCGTGCCGCTGGTCGGCCGCATGGTGCGCGGGCTGACCGTTGTCGAGCTTGCCTGGATGCGCTGGCTGCTGTCGCCGCGGCCGCCCGCCGCGGGCGACGCGCGGTCGCCGGCGGACGCGGCGGCGGTGCCGTTCGCCACGGGCGACGCGCAGGCGCCGGCGGGCACGGCGGACGCGGCGGCGGCACCGTTCGCCGCGTTTGACGCCGGTTCCGCGCCGCAGGACGCCCCCCCGCTGGCGCTGCCGCTGTCGCTGCACGTCGCGTTCTCGCTGTTGATCGGGATCGTCATGGCGGTCCTGTGGGCGGCGACGGGTGGCGGCTACTTCTGGCCGATCTGGATCTGGCAGGCGCTCGCGCTGTCGGTCGCCCTCGACGTCGTCATCCTGCGCGCCCAGGCGCGCCGGCCCGGTTCTGAGCGCTGGCTGTGGCTGCACGGCGAGCTGTCGCTCACGGTCGCCGCCTACCTCGTCGGCATCTGGGCCCTGTCGGGCTTCGGGATCTTCTGGCCGTTCTTCCCGGCGCTCGGGCTCGCCATCCTGTGGGCCGTGCACGCGCTGATCGTCTTTCGCGACCGCCTGCCGCTGCGCGCCCGCGAGCAGGCGCTCGTCGAGCGCGTCGACGTGCTGACGCGGACGCGCCAGGGCGCGCTCAACATCCAGGCCGCCGAGCTGCGGCGCATCGAGCGCGACCTGCACGACGGCGCGCAGGCACGCCTGGTCGCGCTGACGATGCAGCTCGGGCGTGCGGAGGAGCGCGTCGCCGACCAGCCCGAGGTCGCGGCGCTGCTGCGCCGCGACCGCGAGGACGCCGGCCTGGCGATCGCCGAGCTGCGCGACCTGGCCCGCGGGATCGCGCCGCCGATCCTCGCCGACCGCGGCCTGGCGGCGGCGATCGAAGCGCTCGGCCGCCGCTCGGCGATCCCCGTGACGGTCGATGCCGCCCCCGACCAGCGGCCGCTGCCGGTCGTCGAGACGGCCGCCTACTTCGTCGTCGCCGAGGCGCTGACGAACGTCGCCAAGCACGCCGGCGGGGCGGCGGCGCGGGTGTCGGCGCAGCGCGTCGGCGACGACCTCGTCGTGACGATCGCCGATGACGGCCCCGGCGGCGCCGATCGCGACGGCGGCGGGCTCAGCGGCCTGCGTGCACGTGTCGAGGCGCTCGACGGGACCCTGACCGTCACGAGCCCGCCCGGCGGCGGGACCACCATCAGAGCGGAGTTGCCATGCGGGCCGTGATCGTCGAGGACCTCGCGCTGCTGCGCGTCGGGATCGTCGCGCTGCTGCGCGAGAACGGGATCGAGGTCGTCGCCCAGGCCGAGGACGGGCCCGGCCTGGAGCGGATCGTCTCCGGGCACAAGCCCGACGTCGCGATCGTCGACGTGCGCCTGCCGCCGACCTTCAGCGACGAGGGCCTGCGGGCAGCGATCGAGGCCCGCAAGCGCCACCCGGACCTCGGGATCCTGATCCTGTCGCAGTACGTCGAGCCCGTCTACACGGCGGAGCTGCTCGCGTCGGGCGAGGCGGGCGTCGGCTATCTGCTCAAGGAGCGTGTTGGCGAGGTGCGGGCGTTCATCGATGCCGTCGAGCGCGTGGCGGCGGGCGGTACGGCGCTGGATCGCGAGGTCGTGTCGGAGCTCATGCGCGCGCGGACGGCGCAGGGTCTCGACGACGGCGCGCTCGGATCGCTCACGCCGCGCGAGCGCGAGGTGCTCGAGCTGATGGCCGAGGGCCGCTCGAACGCCGCCGTCGCCAAGGCGCTGGTCGTCAGCGGCGGCGCCGTCGAGAAGCACGTGCGCAACATCTTCTCGAAGCTCGACTTGCCGGCCAGCAACGACGACCACCGGCGCGTGCTGGCGGTGCTGGCGTTCCTGCGGGCGGGGGCCGCGTAGCGCCACCTGCGGTGGGTGGGCGGCTGGTGGCGGACCTCGGCTTCACCTTCACCGCGGGGCGTCTGCATTCGGCAGGTTGCGGGAGCGGGCGTGTTGCGCGCGAGCGGGCGCGTTGCCGGCCCGAAGGTGCCCGCGGCGTGATCGACTGACACCGCGGGCGGCTGTCAGCTGACAGGTGTCGCTGCTGCATGCCGTGCGTGATCGAGGGGGATCTCGCGCACCCACCACGCGACCGGTACCGCTCAAGCACCACACACATGCTTCAGCCGGACCCGACCGGCCCTCCGCCTCACCGGTGCCGCTCGAGCACCACGGGAGTTGCCCGAGCGCCCCGATCCTCGACCCATCCCCATCGATGCTGCTTGTAGACGCCCGCGGCGAGCGCGAAGCCGAAGGGTCGCCACCGCGCCCAGCGCACAGCCGTTCTGCCCACGACCCCCCGCCGCCGCGCCGCACGTACGTCCCTCGCAGCCGACAACCTACGGCCCACGCCCCCCACGCAGCCGACAACCTACGGCCCACGGCCCCCCACGCGGGGGGCTGACCCCACCCCCATTCGCCCGTCCGCCGCAGCGATTTCCGCGGCCCTGAGGTCGAGAGTGAGCGCACGATCACCACGACCAGGGGAGCACCATGAGACCGACGAACATCGCAGCGCGCGCAGGCCGCTGGAGCGCGCAGCACCGCAGGATCGCGATCCTCGGATGGTTCGCGTTCGTCATCGCCGCCACCGTCGGCGGGGGCATGATCGGGACGAAGTCGCTCACGGGTTCGGAGACGGGCAACGGCTCATCGCGGGCGGCCGACCTCGCCGTCGACAAGGCCGGCTTCCGCGAGTCCAGCGGCGAGCAGGTGCTGCTGCAGGCTCGTACGCGGGCAGCCGGCGAGGCCGATCTGCGACAGGCCGCCGCGGAGCTCGCCGAGCGCCTGAGCAAGGTCCCGCACGTCGAGGAGGTCGTCTCGGCCTTCGATGCAGGCGCCGCCGGCCAGGTCTCCGAGGACGGGCGCTCGGCGCTGCTGTCGTTCGAGATCGCCGGCGACGACGAGGACGCCGCCGAGCGCGTCGACGCGACCCTTGCCGCCACGGCGGCAGTCCAGGCCGATCACCCCGACCTGCGCGTTGAGCAGATCGGCTCCGCGTCAGGGGAGAAGGCCTTCGAGGGGTCGCTCGGCGAGGACTTCGAGAAGGCCGAGACGCTCTCGCTGCCGCTCACGCTGGTGATCCTGCTCGTGGCCTTCGGCGCGCTCGTCGCGGCCGGGCTGCCGCTGCTGCTCGGCATGACCGCCGTCGGCGCGACGCTCGGGCTGCTCGGCCCGATCAGCCAGCTGAGCCCGGTCACCGACCAGATCGCGTCGGTGATCCTGCTCATCGGCCTCGCCGTCGGCGTGGACTACTCGATGTTCTACGTGCGCCGCGAGATGGAGGAGCGCGACAAGGGCAAGGGCTCGCAGGCGGCGCTCGAGGCGGCCGCCGCGACGTCGGGTCATGCGATCGTCGTCTCGGGCTTCATCGTGCTGATCTCGATGGCGGGCATGCTCCTGTCGGGCTCGTCGGTGTTCGTCTCCTTCGGCGTCGGCACGATGGCCGTGGTCGCCGTCGCGGTCGTCGGCTCGCTGACGTTCCTGCCGGCGATGCTGTCCTGGCTGGGCGAGAAGGGCTGGACCGAGAAGGGCCGCGTGCCGGTCCTCGGTCGGCTGCGCCACCGCACGGGCGGGCAGTCGCGCGCGTGGAGCTGGATCCTCGACCGCGTTCTCGCCCGTCCGCTGATCTCCGCCGGCGTGGCGACCTCGCTGCTGCTGGCGCTGGCGCTGCCCGCGCTGGGCATGCACACGATGACCTCGGGCATCGAGGGCCTGCCCAAGGACGAGCCGATCCGCGGGACGTACCAGCGCGTGCAGGCCGCGTTCCCCGGCGCCCCCGAGCCCGCCGAGGTGGTCGTGCAGGCGGCGGACGTCACATCGCCGCAGGTGCAGGCGGGCATCGCCCAGCTGCGGCGGCAGGCAGTCGCTACCGCGCGGATGTCCGAGCCGATCGACGTGCGGGTCAACCCCGACCGCACCCTGGCCGTCATCGAGATCCCGATGAGGGGAACCGGCGAGAGCGACGAGGCGCTCGCGTCGCTGGCGGCGCTGCGCGAGGACGTCGTCCCGGCGACGATCGAGCGCGTGCCCGGCACGACCGTGGACGTCACCGGCGCGACCGCCGGCAGCAAGGACTTCAACGACACGATGAAGTCCCACCTGCCGCTCGTGTTCGGCTTCGTCCTGGGCGCGGCGTTCCTGCTGCTGCTCGTGACGTTCCGCTCGCTCATCATCCCGCTGGAGGCGATCGTGCTGAACCTGCTGTCGGTCGGCGCGAGCTACGGGGTGCTGACGCTCGTGTTCCAGCACGGCTGGGGCGAGTCGCTGCTCGGCTTCGAGGCCAGTGGCGGGGTCACCTCATGGCTGCCGCTGTTTCTGTTCGTCGTGCTGTTCGGCCTGTCGATGGACTACCACGTGTTCATCCTCAGCCGGATCCGCGAGGCGGTGCTCGGCGGCGCGTCGACCGACGCGGCGGTGGCGCACGGGATCAAGTCGACGGCGGGCGTGGTCACGAGCGCGGCCGCGGTGATGATCGCGGTGTTCGCGGTGTTCGCCAGCCTCGGCGCGATCGAGTTCAAGCAGATGGGCGTCGGCCTCGCGGCGGCGATCCTGATCGACGCGACGCTCGTGCGAGCGGTGCTGCTGCCCGCGACGATGAAGCTGTTCGGCGACTGGAACTGGTACCTGCCGCGCCGCCTGTCGTGGCTGCCGAAAAGCCGCGCGGTCTCGGCGCAGCAGGCGTGAACACGCGCTACAACGGTGCACGCCCTCGGGCGGGCACCCGCGTGCTCAGGCTCAGGAGCCGCTCTTGCGCGACCGCCGCTCGGCGGCTTCGCGCTTGAGGTCGACCTGCGCGGCGAGCGCGGTGGCCGACTGGCGCGCCCGGCGCTCGTCGACGGTCTCCTTGGGCGGGCGCGGCTGGTAGCCGCCGGAGTTGCGTTGCGGGCGAGACTGCGCGGGTTGGGCCTTATCGGCCATGAGTCCTCCGTCGTGCGACCTGCGTCGCGTCAGTGAAGTGGAGGATTCAGGATGGCGCTGCGCGCACGGAGCGGCGTCAGGCTCAATACTCCCTTGTACGTTGACGGTAGCAGGCGGTGGCGGACGTTCCGGTGTCCGCGGATCGCGCCGGACGCCTCAGCGGTCAGACAGCTCGCGGTCCTGGACGATCCATGCCACGCCCTCCGGCGTCAGCGCCCACGCGCCGTCGGCGAGCGCGACGACGTGACCCTGCTCGCCGAGCGACGCGAGGTTCAGCGGCGTGCGCATGTCACCGCGCCCGCGCCCGATCGCCGCGTCGAGGTCAGCGAGGGCCACCGCCACGCCGGGCCTGCCGCCCGAGAGGTTCCACAGGGCGGTCATCACGTGGGCGAGGTCGCGGCGGCTCACGGAGCCATCGTCACAGGTCCGAACCGGATTCACCGATACGTTCACGGCAGCGATCCGGCCGTACAGGATGTGGCGTCGCTCGTAACACCAATCGTGCACCCGACGAGCGCCCAGATGCCGTCCTGCTCGCGGTCACCGCGAGGACGTCGAGCGGATCACGATCGCCACGCCGCGAGACGTGCGGACGCTGATCCCGTCGCCAAGCGCGTACGCGTTCGTCGCCGCCTACGACGCGACGTTTCCACCGGGGAGACCGTCATCACCGCCACGTTCGACGACGGCACGACGGACGTCGACCGGTTGCCGTCCTTCACGCCCTGATCTATCGCGTCATGTGATGGCTGACCCCGGGGAGAGAT
>Ga0136617_10002373_pt1 | contig 16795 bp, 15 predicted proteins | sample AntDrymUQ3222106_2_FD_129672 | JGI IMG/M metagenome (GOLD analysis project Ga0136617, IMG submission 129672) | Polar desert sand microbial communities from Dry Valleys, Antarctica - metaG UQ322 (21.06) | ecosystem: Environmental > Terrestrial > Soil > Desert | place: Antarctica: Dry Valley...
GCATGACCGTTGTGCCTGCGCTCGAGAGCGGGAAAATGCTGTCTGATTTGATCGGTCGACGCAATCGTCGCCGCCGGCAAAGCTTCGGTCTCGATCATAGGTGGAGAGATTACAGCTTCCGGAACGGATGGCTATTCGCTGCGAGGCGTGTCCGCGAGAGAATGCCGCTTTTGCCTTGCCTAACAAATGGAGCCTCGCCATTCTGATCGCAGCGCTACGAGGTTTAATGCTTCAGACATTCGACACCCTGATCGCTTTCGCCGTTATCATGACGGTTCTCAGTCTGGTAGTCACAATCGTGGTCCAAATGTGCTCCGCGGCACTTGCTCTGCGAGGCAAAAATCTCGCGAACGGCCTGGCGCTCACGTTTCAAACGATCGATCCGAAAATCGGCGAAGATGCGCACACCCTCGCCGCGCAGATTCTCCAGGATCCTATTTTCAGCGATTCGCTTTTTGCGCCCAAGCAACGAATGCCGGTGCACTTTCCCGACGAAATGATGCCGGTCATTGCAGCGGAACGAGCGCTGCGCGACGCCGAAAGCGCGCTAGCGGCGGCGCCCGAAGATCAGAATTTAATGAAGGCTGTTCAGCAAGCTGAACAGACACTCGCTGCGGTCCGCCCGACGATGCCCGTCCTCAGCAATCCGGCGAGCAGTCAGAAGGCGCCGTGGCGTTTTCTTTCGAAAGGGGCGATGCACCTCGGTAGCGCCATCCGGCCGGGTGAAGTTTATCGCATCCTGCAGGATTGGGGTGGCCTCACCGCGACGGAGGCAGCTCTGAATGGCGTGCCGCCCGCACTGGCGGCGAAGGCGAAGGTCCTGTTGGAAGCGCTGCGCCAACCGGATGGACCAGCGACCGAAGCCGCGAGCAAATTGGCGGCTCTGTCGAACATGGCGGAGCGCTTTACTACGGCCGAGGAGAAACAAGCGGTGGTGAACGCGCTCGCGCACTTAGGAACGACGGTCGAACGCGCTACCACGCAGGCCTACGATCGTTTCCAGCGGTGGTTCGGAACCGCCCAGGATCGGGCCGAGCAATGGTTCCAAATCCATGTCCGGGGTCTCACCATCGCCGCAGCCATTGCGACCGCTTTCGGCCTGCAACTCGACACGATCGACATCTTCCGCCAGGTGCGCGCCAGCCCGCATTTGCTCCGCGCTCTCGTCGATACCGCCGCGCCGGCGCTGTTGGAGAAAGGCGGAACGGCACTCGATCCGACAGATACTCCGGCGCAGCTCGCCTACCAAAAGTGGCTTGGCCAGCATCCACTTTACGCGCTGGACGCACTGCCGGTGGGCGGCGGCAAAGCAGAGTATCAAGGAGCTATCACGAAGCGGCTGCAGACCGCGCCGGACAATGGCTATTCTCTTGCGCAATTTGATCGCGCTTTCGAAAAGTGGAAGGCGACCGACGCGACCGGTGTCGCGAAAGCTGCATCGGATTCTGATGCAGCCAAAGCCGCGTACTTTGCCTGGGCGAAGCGTTTCCCCAGTTACGGCCTCGCAGACGAGCCCGACTGGACCGAGGCGAACAAGGAAAACATCCGGGGCACAGTGGCGAAACAACTCGCCCAAGTTCACGACGACGCATTCGGCAAAACGCCGGAAAGCCAGCGAGACGCTCGTCAGCGGTGGCTCCGAGACTACGAAGATGCGTTTATCGAGGGGGCGAGCGCCTTCCTCGAAGGCCGGCGCGAGCTCATGCAAAGCTTGACCAGTGAGTTAGAAAAAGCAGGGTTCGACCTGATTCCCCAGCCGCTCCTCCACCGCTGGAAAAATGAGCAACCTTCCTCGTTCTGGGCGCACTTAATCGGCATGGCAATCACGGCCGGGCTGCTCACGCTCGGCGCGCCTTTCTGGTTTAATCTCCTCAAGAACCTGATGAGCCTCCGCCCTGCCGTTGCCTCGCTCATCGAGCGCCGCCCCCAAAGCGCCCCCGCGCTCCCTTCCTCACCTCCCAGTGCGGCCCCTCCAAGCTGAAAGGCAGCAAGTAATGAGTCCGTGGCAGGAAAAAAGCAGCTCCGAATGAGTGCTCGCAATTTGAAGCCCTTGCGCGCGGGGAAGCAGTCGAGGACAGAGCCGCGTCGCTCCAACAACTTTTCAACTACACCAAATTATGTCTAAAAAACCAACTCCAACCTCTCATCCTGCCATGCCTAAACTCAGTGTTGTTCCTGTCGGCGCCAAGAAGTGCAAGCCGTTCATCCTAGAGGTGTTCGTTGCCAGTCCTGAAGCCGGCTACAAATTCGAGCTCGTTGTTGAGAAGATCTGCACGAGTAGCAATGACGCGCTCTGGAAGCTCGTGTTCGATCTCTATAAGAAAGACGTGGGCGGCGTATTTCAGCAGATCGTCCATGTCTCGTACACGCCGACCGAGCCGAAAGAAAAACAAGGCGTGGAAGCCCTCGCAACTGAGCCCGTCAGCGTCGAGACCGCCCGGCTCCTCCGCAAAGAAGCGCACCCCGCAGCCAAGGCTCTCGACGGTGTGGCCAAACCAAGTGAAGCGCAGAAAAAAAACGTCCGGAACGCGATGAGCAAAGTGGCGCTGAGCGCGACCAGCGTCGCGGTTTAGGCATTTTCAGCGAAGGACGGTTCGCATGCGCTCGATTGTGCACTGGTTCGCGGCGTTCTCCCTTGCGGTGGCGTTGAGTGGGGCCCAGGCGGAGCCTGAATGCCGGGATGATGTGGTTGACGCCGACGGCTACACCATCCGCTCGGTTAGAATTGAAGGCCGCTGGGCGCCGACGCTCGCGCTCCCGATCAAACCGGGCGACCCATTCTCCAACGCGAAGATCCAGGAATCGTTGCGCGCGGTGCAGCGAGCCCTGCGGAGCGAAGAACGGCGCGAATTCGAGCTTGAGAATTTTGGTGCACTCGGTGTGGTTTACATAACGCGGTGTCTCCTGGTTACGGGCCGCGAGGTGGATGTTGTGATCAAAGCCCGCTCGCTGCGCGTGGATCTGCTCGAGGTTGGCGGAAACGTGCTGCCGATCCCGCGTTCCGCGTTGGCCACATTCTACGATGCCGTGCCCGGCCCAATCCTGGCGCTAAATCCCACCTTCGGTGCTTACCAGGACAAGGAATACGGATTTGCTCCGACTGCTGCCATCGCGGCGGACCTAATGGAGCGAACGACTGGCGGCGAAACTTCCCGGCTCCGACTCACCGCGGCAGGGCGCAAGTCGGTCGAAAACTCATTCTACGATGCCGATGCTCAGCTCTCCTTCGGCAAACTCCGCCTGGGCGAGCCGCTTGAACATTTGTCGGTCGAAGCAGGGTACTGGGGCCATGAAGAACCGCGCGGTGATAGGACCTATCAACGGCAGGCTGCTGAACTCGGGCTCAGCGCGAAACTGCGGACCAAGCTGGGACTGATTCAAACGCTTCTCCTCGGCGCAAGGTATCGCTTCTCGGAAAATGATTTCCTCGCGAGCACGGACGCGAGTGAGCACACGGGCGAATTCCGGCTGATCGCGGATGGACGCGCGGGAGGTGGATTCCTACGCGCGGGTCTCTGGGCCGACGCAGGGTTTCCCGACCGCGGGAGCAGCTACGGCCGGATCGCCGGGCTGGCCGCTTACGAAAAGGAAATCCTCCTCGCGAAAAATCAGACGATCGGCGTCGAAGCGATGGTTGGCGGAGGCCGGGCGTGGTCGGCGCCTGCTTACGCGGAATTCTTTGGTGGCAACTCCGAGCGCAGTTTCCTCTACGAAAGCCTCGAGTCGTCCTCGCTGACGACCTTTCCGAGAGGGCCGCTCATTCGCAGCTTCGGTGAAGGGCAGGCCGGCACGCGCTCGGGGAACCGAGGCGGGTCGAGCGGGTACTGGCATGTGAATCTCAATCTCAGTCTTCCGATTCCCGGCCTCTCGAGTCCGCTAATTCCGGATGAAGAAGTCGCATCCGGAATTTCGCTCAAGCAGCTCTTGAAGAACAAGGCGAGCGATTCCGTGGCCCATTACGCCGTTGAACTTGAAGACCAGGGTCTGTCTCCCGAGGAGGCATTGGCCAAAGCTCAAGCCATCTACGGGGAGGTCCGGCCGGCGATCGATTTTGTGGCGGATAGGGCGAATGTCTATGCGGTCAAACCACTGCTCTTATGTGATGTGGCTGGAGAGGACGTATCCGGCGCAAATCACCGGGTGCAGGCTGCGGTGGGCGGGGGGCTTCAACTGACCATCGTGACCGCGAAGATGGAAGCGGGTTACATGCAAACGATCGCCGGCGGTGATTCCGGCAACTTCTTCGCACGCATCGTCTTCGAGAACATCTTCTAGGGAAGACGGGAGGGACGTAGTCTGTCACAAGAGAGAAGTTTCGTTCGATCGAAGCGCTGACGCGTGAATTCCTGCCGCACCTGTCATAACTTCCCGACATCTTATGCCGAAATACCTCGTCGTCAGTACTAGTGGCAACCCCGAGAGCAACAGCCGCCGCATGGGTCGGCTCGCCTTTGCTCATTTGCAAAAGCTCAAGGTTGATTGCACTTGGCTGGATCTCAGTGAGATGGATCTCCCGTTGTGCGACGCAGATGCCTGCTACGCGGCGCCCGGTGCTCAGAAACTCAGCCAGGCCGTCAAATCGGCCGATGGCATCCTCGTCGCAGCGCCGGTTTATAATTATGACGTGAGCGCGGCCGCGAAGAACATGATCGAGTTAACGGGTAGCGGCTGGGAGGAGAAGGTGGTCGGTTTCCTCTGTGCGGCCGGCGGGATGAGCAGCTATATGTCGGTCATGGCTTACGCGAACAGCCTGATGCTCGATTTTCGCACCGTCATCGTTCCGCGTTTCGTCTATGCGACCGGGGACGCCTTTGAGGGAGACGAAGCCAAAGATCCAAAGATCGTAGAGCGCATTCACGGGGTGGCAGAGGAGCTGGTCCGATTCACGCAAGCTTTGCGCGGCTGATCCTGACCTTCGTGCCCAGATCGCGGCGCATCAGAAATTGGCTGATTGGTTCTCGAGTGAAGCCCAAAGGTTGGAAGACGTGAACGCCGAAGTCTTCCGGCCAGATGGGAACGGCGAAAAAATTCGCTGCCCGGAAAACGGGCCAGCACCGCGGCGAGCGCTCCGCACAAATCCTCCCACGAATTGTTCGCCGACCAAAGGCCGTGCACACGAATGGGCTGCGTCGTTGGATCACCTATGACAACGCCCACGCGAGTAACGCGAAACGCGCGCAACCCCACCCCCTTCGCGATTGCGTGCGGCGAAATTTGCCATGGCAGGGTTGGATACTCGCAGGCGCTCGGAAGTCCTATCGCCTCTAGGATCGAAATTTCCTCGACTGCACTTGGTTCAGGGTCGGTCGCCGCGCCAGGCTGCCTGCGCCAGCCAAAGAGGCGGTTTATCTCTCGAAATCCATGCTTGCGATAGAAAGTATTCGCGCGGGAATTTTGTTCGATGACTTCCAGGATCATCGCCCTGTCGCCACGCTCTTCGGCCTCAGCAAGGAGATGGTGCAATAAACACGACGCAGCACCGGTCCCGCGCGCGGATGGGATCATGGCCATTCCCGCGAGACGCGAAATGTCGCCGGTCCGGTTGATGTAGCCGAACCCAGCGAGGGCCCCCGCCGCGCACACGAACCGGCTGTAAAAAATATCGGCGCCTTGCAAAAGGATGAACCGGGCCAGCGTGTCTGGGTTGAGATCCGTCCAACCACCGACGTATCCAGCAAAAGCCTGATTCGCAATCGACGCTTGTTCAGCCAGGGGAACGTCGTGGGCAGGAACAATTTCAAACGACATCTTTACAAAACGGATCGGGTTTTATATCGGAACGGCCAGACTATGAAAGCCGCCGAAGAAATCAAAACCCCAGCGCAATACATCGCCAGCCTGCCCGCGGATCGGCGCGCCGCGGTTCAAAGTTTGCACGAGGCAATTACGAAGGCCGCGCCCGATCTCGAGCCGCACGTTGGGGGCGGAATGCTCGGCTACGGACATTATCACTACAAGTATGCGAGCGGCCGGGAAGGCGACTCAGCGGTCGTGTCGCTCGCGAGCCAGAAAAATCACATCAGCCTTTACATGTGCGCGGCGGAAGACGGCGAATATCTCGCAGAAAAGAACAAGGAACGACTTGGCAAAGTGTCGGTCGGGAAAAGCTGCATCCGCTTTAAGAAGCTTGAGGACCTCGATGTTAAGGTCGCGATGGAGCTGGTGCAGAGGTCGGCGAAGCTCATGAAATCGGGAGTCGTCCAGACGACCTGTTAAGGACTTCGTCGACACTCGAGACAGACCGTTTGTTGTCCGTGACGCGTTCGCCGTATTCACCAGACGGGCGGCTTAAGCGAAAAAGAAGTTTGCCAGTCCACGCTTCGGAAGGCGTAGGTTTGATCCGAGTCCCGAAGTAATCATGAGCGACCAACCATGCCACCGCCCAACACTCGGTCGACTCTTTAACCGTCTTCTCGCCTTCGTCTTACTCGCAACGTTATCGCTCCCGGCATGGAGTCTCGGTGGATGCAAGAGAACGGCCCTGGGCGCTGACGAAAGCGAGTTAAACCTGATAAAGAGAAACGCGATGCCCGCCGGCACGGAGGCTCGGGGAGCGATCGACGTGCCGGACACTATTTCGTGGAGAGCGGTCCTGGCGAAGAAATCGGACAAGGATGAGCCCATGATCATTTCCGGCACGGTCTTTCAAGCTGACGGCACGACGCCGGCGCCGAACGTTTTGATCTATTTCTATCACACGGACAGCGACGGCTTTTACGGTAGAAAAGGCGAAGTCCGAGACAGACATTTTCGCGGCTGGCTGCTAACAGATGCGCGAGGCAGATACGAAATCAGCACGATCAAGCCCGCGCCTTATCCGAACCGGACAGAGGCGGCCCATGTTCACATGACGTTGACCGGTAAGAACTTCAAAGAAGATTCGATCGACGCGATTTTATTTGAGGGCGACAGATTTATCACAGCACAGGACCGAAGTTCGGCTGGTGACAGGGGCGGGTTCAATCCGATTCTCAAGCTAGAAAAAGGCGCGGACGGGATTCTGCGCGGCGTCCGGAACATCCGAGTCGACAAATATTGAGCAAGCCCGCTTAACGAGCTAGGGAAAGGCCGCGCGAGCATTCTCTGTTTACGAGGGATGCTCCCGTGATAAACCTACTGCCGATGGAACAATGGATCGGCACTTCCGGCTTTCAATATACCGAGTGGAAAGGGACGTTTTATCCCGAGGATTTGCCGACCGCAAAGATGCTCCCATTCTATGCCGAGAGATTCGCCACCACGGAGATCAATTACAGTTTTCATCGCATCCCGAGCGCCAAGACGATCGAAGGCTGGTGGAAGGCGACGCCCGACCGATTCAAGTTCAGCCTGAAGGCGCCGCAGAAGATCACGCACTTTTCCAAACTGAGGAACTGCGGTGATACGATGCGTTATTTCCACCAGGTCATCTGCGATCTGGAGAAGAAGCTTGGGCCGGTTTTGTTTCAACTGCCGCCGACGCTCAAAAAAGACGCCGCGCTCCTCCAGGAATTTCTCGCGGTTGTGCCGGATGGAATGCGCGGTGCCTTTGAGTTTCGCGATCCCTCATGGACCGACGATGAGATCTTCGAGCTGCTGAAAACGAAGAACATCGCGCTCTGCATTGCCGACAGCGAGAAACTTTCAACGCCGGACGTGGCGACAGCGGATTACGGCTACCTGCGTTTGCGGCGCGAAGATTATCAAGAGACGGATGTGCTGCGCTGGGCGGAAGTGATCAAAGCGCGGGCGAACGTTTGGTCCGACGCGTTTATCTACTTCAAACACGAAGAGAGCGGCATCGGGCCAAAGCTCGCTACGAGGATGATGGAATTGCTGGCGGCGCCAGCAACGCCGCCTTAGGCCGCGGCGCGCCGCTTCTGCTTCACCAACGTGGACGTCGAACGGGTTCCGTTCGAACGGGCTCCGTTGCGCTTTGGCTTGAGGGACTGATTTCGGCTCAGGCTCTCTTGCAAGACTTTCACGAGGTCGACAACATTGGTGGCCCGGACAGGCGCGGCCGGTCTGTCCGCGATCTCTTTGTTCTGCGCCTTTTGCTCGATCAAATCTAGGACAGCCGTTCGGTATTCATCCTTATACTTCTCCGGCTCCCATGGCGTGGACATGCTCTCGATGAGCGTTTGGGCCATCTTCAGTTCTTTCCCGGAAATCGCGCCGTCCGGCCCGTTCTTAAGTTCCTGCGGACTCAGAATTTCCGAAGCGAAGTGCATTAGTTCGAGAATCAGAAACAGCCCGTCGGGCTTCACTGAAGCGAGATGCTCTCGATTGCTGATCACGACTTTCGCGATCCCGATCTTTCCGGTCCCAGCGAGTGCCTTGTGCAGAAGGCCGTAAGCCTTTTCCCCGCCTTTCTGCGGTTCGAGGAAATAGGGCTTGTAGAAAAACTTCGGATCGACCTGCTCGAGCTCTACGAAGTCAGTGATGTCGATGGAGTGGGTGGATTCGATTTTCACCTTCGCGAAATCTTCCTCCTTCATCACGATGAACTGTCCGCGCTCGTACTCGAAGCCTTTCACGATCTGGTCGGCGGAGACTTCCTTCGAATCCGCCTCGGCGACCTTTTTATACTTGATCGGGCTGAGGTCGGTGGCTCGGAGCTGTCGGAAGCTGAGTTTCTCCTCGCGCGTCGCCGGGTAAACGGAAACGGGAATGTAAACCAGACCGAAACTGATACTGCCTTTCCAGATGGGTCTCATAATTAAAATGGGAGGACTGAGGAAGCCTAACGACACTTCCCTGGGGATGTCAACCGTCTTGCATAGCGGGCGGTTGAACTCAGCGGTAATGGAGGCTCAGCAGACGCGGCGGAGTGGTCAAGGTCATAACAAAAAGATTGTCGTAATCCGCTTCAGCGATCGTGATCGGGAGGGAACTGCCCAACGCTCCAACGATCTCAGACAAAGTATTCGAATGTCCGATGACGAGGGCGTGGCCTTTGGTCTCCTTCAGCTTCGAGATCAGCACCGCGGTGTCTTTCGCCGGCACAATGGTTTCTTTGACACCGATTGCGCGTGCGAGTGATTGCGCGGTCTGTTGCGTCCGTTTGAATTCGGTGACGTAGATCGCGATAATGCCCGCGTCCTTCAGCATCTGAGCGAGTGATTCGGCACGGCTTCGCCCAGCTTCGGAGAGTTCCGGGTCCTTTTCATCCGCCGTCGCCTGGGCCTTTTCGGCATGGCGGACCAAGAAAATGGTGGACTGCCCGGCGGCTCCTTGGCTGAGCAATGCGAGCGCGATGAGTGGCAGGACGAAGCGCTTCATTTCAAGTCGAAAGTAGAGGGGGCGAAGTTCCGCCGCAATTGCGGAACGTTCGCTTGATGTCACGTTTGGCGATGCGTTTCTCCACCCCTGCAAAACTCAGATTGTTGCCCACGTTTCTGCTGGCCCTGGCAGCGCTCGAAACTTCGGCGGCCGAGAAGCGAAACATTACGGAGAAGGATCTCTTCAACTTCATCTGGATCGGCGATGTCCAGATCTCGCCGGATGGAGCGCGGGTCGCATTCGTGCGTGTCTCGGTAAATGAGAAGAAGGAAGGTTACGAGACATCCATCTGGTTGGTCCCAACCGCTGGAGGTGAAGACCCGCATCGTTTAACGACTGGAACGCTGGATGCCGCTCCCCGTTGGTCACCCGACGGAAAATATCTCGCCTTCGTCCGCACGACTGAGAAGGACGGCAAGCCGGAACCCGGGCAGCTCTGCCTGCTGCCGATGACGGGCGGTGATGCGTTTCAATTCACTTCGCTGCCCAAAGGCGCGGGCGGAATCGTGTGGTCGCCGGATGGAAAAACAATCGCGTTTACCAGCAGCACGAATCCGGACGATGTCGCCAAGCAGGAAAAGAAAAAGCGGAAAGAAGAGGAACTAAAGAAAGCCGCCGCAGAATCTCCCGAATCCGCAGCCGCCGCGAAAGAAACACCGAAACCGGGAGAGTCTCCTTCTGCCAAACCCGAGGAGGAGGGCGCGCGCGAGAGCGACATTCATGTGATCACGCGCGCGATCTACCGCTCGAACAGCGAAGGCTATCTCGATCCGAAGCGCCCGCAGCACATTTGGACGGTGCCCGCACCGCGCACGGCCGATGACAAGGTGCAGCCGAAGCAATTAACCGAGGGCCGCTTCGAGGAAGGCGATCCGATCTGGTCGAAAGACGGCTCGCAGATTTACTTCCCGACGCTGCGCGTGGACGAGCCGTACTACGAACTGGCGAAGACGGAACTTTACTCAGTTCCGGCAAGCGGGGGCGAGCCGACCATGATTACGACCGTGGATATGGACATGAACGACCTCGCGCTCAGTCCCGACGGCAAGCGACTCGCCTTCGTGGCGTCGGTCAATCAGCCGATCAACTCCTACACGCAACCGGATCTGTGGGTGATGGATCTCGCCCCCAACGCGAAGCCGCGGAATCTGACCGGACCGTTTGACTGGGATGTGGCGTCGGCTGTTTTTGGCGACAACGGGGCACCGCGAGCGGGGGGAGGGAATCTGCCAGTCTGGAGCGCTGACGGGAAAAGCATCCTCGAGAATTTCTCGAAAGAAGGCCGCACGAATCTCGGACGCTTCAATGTGGAGACAGGCGCGCTGACGGAGCTGACCCAGGGCAACCAGGCGGTGGTGCGTTCCCGCGTCTCGGCCGAGAGCGCGAAGCTGGTTTACCTTCTTTCAACTCCGACGCGCATCGGCGATCTCTTCGCCCTCGAGCAAGGCGGCCAGCCGCGGCAATTAACCGACGTGAATCGCGATCTTTTCAGTCAGCTGAACCTGACGGAGCCGGAGGAAGTCTGGTATCAAAGCTTCGATGGAAAACGCGTGCAGGCCTGGCTGCAAAAGCCGCCGGGTTTCGACGCCAGGAAGAAATACCCGCTCATTCTGAACATCCATGGCGGACCCCACATTGCCTACGGTTGGGTTTTTAACCACGAATTCCAATGGATGGCCGCGAAAGGCTACGTCGTGCTTTATCCGAATCCGCGCGGGAGCACGAGTTACGGTCAGGAGTTCGGCAACATCATCCAGTATAATTATCCGGGAGACGATTTTAAGGACCTCATGCACGGCGTGGATGACGTTATTCGCCGTGGCTACATCGACGAGAAAAAGCTCGGCGTCACCGGAGGCAGTGGTGGTGGGCTGCTGACGAACTGGACCATTGGCCACACCGATCGTTTCGCTGCCGCCGTCTCGCAGCGCGACATCGCGAGTTGGGAAGCCTGGTGGTACACGGCCGATTTCACCCTTTTTCAGCCGACCTGGTTCAAGGGACCACCATTCGAGCAGCAAGAGGATTTCAAAGCACGCTCCCCGATTACCTACATTAACAATGTCAAGACGCCCACGATGTTCGTCCTGGGCGAAACCGACACGCGCACTCCGATGGAAGCCGGCGGCGAGCAAATGTTTCGCGCGCTTAAGTTCCGGAAGATTCCAACGGTGATGGTGAAATTTCCAAACGAGACGCATGAGCTATCACGCGGCGGCCAGCCGTGGCATCGGATCGAGCGCTTGCAGCACATCCTCGGATGGTTCGACAAGTGGATGCTAGGCGTCGCGAAGCCGGAGTACGAGATCGCAGCCGAGGTTTCGATGAAACCGGACGCGATGCCGGGCAAACCGAAGCCCGCGGCGGATCCGAAGCCACGCTGATTGGGATGAAAACGGTCCGCGGCCTTCATCACGTCACGGCGATTTCCGGTCCGGCGCAGGAGAATTTAGATTTCTACGCGGGCGTGCTTGGCATGCGGCTCGTGAAGAAGAGCGTAAATCAGGACGATCCCGGCACCTATCATCTCTTCTACGCGGATGCCGAAGGTCATCCGGGAACGGATCTGACCTTCTTTCCATGGGCGCAGATGGCGCCGAGCCGCGACGGTTACGGCTTGAGCACCGAGGTGTCGCTAGCGGTGCCGCCTGGCAGTCTGGTTTTTTGGAGCGGGCGGCTGCAGCGCTATGGGGTGCAAGTGGGAGCAGCCGAAGTCCGCTTCGGACAGCATGCGCTGCCGATGAAAGATCCGCACGGTCTCGGTCTGGCCCTGGTCGAGAGCGCTGATTCATTAGGCCGGCCGTTTACGCCGTGGGACGGCAGTCCGGTTCCGATTGAACATCAAATTCGGGGACTGGAAGGGGCGCGGATGACAGAAGCCAGTGTTTCGATCACGACGGAGTTTTTAGAGCGCGGGTTGGGGTTTCGGCTTCTCGGGACGGAGAACGGTTGGAATCGATATGGCCTCGCGGACGGAAAGTCTGGTCAGTATGTGGACATCCGTGAACTGAGTGGAGCACAGCGCGGGGCGTGGGACACGGGCAGCATCCATCATCTTGCCTGGCGGATGGACGACGAAGCGCATCAGGCGGAAGTGCGTGCCAGTGTCACCGACGCCGGCGGACAGCCGACACCGGTGATCGACCGCTTCTGGTTCAAGTCTGTTTACTTCCGCGAACCTGGCGGCGTGTTGTTCGAACTGGCAACCGATGGCCCCGGTTTCGCAGTGGATGAGGATCCTAATCACCTCGGCGAGACGCTCGTCCTGCCGCCTTGGCTGGAATCGGATCGTGCTGCGATTGAAGCGGCTGTTCCTAGCTTAGTGATGCCGTAGGTCGGGTAACGCATCCGGGAGGGGACGTCTCCCTCGCACGGCCCACAGGGCGCGTGGCTACAGGGCTTGCACCCGAAACCGCGATTCCCTATACGGAGCCATGAGTATCTCTTCGCAGCGCGTGGTGTCGTTAGGCTCGGCTGCTTTTCAAAACATGCGCGCCTTTGTCGGCCGCGGTGCAAAGGTGAGCGCGCCGATTACCGCGATCTGCGGCGCGATTGCCGATCTCGCTTCCACGATTGGGAAATTCTCCTACTACCTGCTGATCTTTGCGCTTTGCACGGCCGCCGTCTCCGGGTTGTGCTGGTTCGCTCGCTATCGACGGCAATTTGCAGCAGCCGTGGCGGACGGAAGCGTCGACCCGGCAGAATTGGCCCGTCTTGGGGAACGAAACACCTGGTCGGTGTTGTTCGCTTTTTCAATCGTGGCCAGCGTCGTCATGGGCGGCTTCGTCATTGCGGAGAAATTCTCTGGCGGTGAAAAGAGGGGAGTCATCGCCACCGTCGTTCCGGGGATGGACAAAGTGCAGGAGTCTCTCTTCCGCGTAGAAAAGAAGCTCGATGCAGTGCAAGCGGATACGACCACGATCCGGCAGGACACTTCCAGGATCGCTGCCTCAGTCGAGGAGATTGCAAAGCGTTTTGATTCCCTGAGCGCGACCGGCGGAGTCATCCCCGGTGCGAAAACGCCCGAGGAGCATTATCACAATGCGCGCGTGCACGAGCTGGGAGGAAACTTCACCGCCGCGCGGAAAGAGTATGCGGAGTATCTCTCCGCGAACCTTGAAGTGATCGACCCGTGGCAGAGCTACGCCGCGATGTTGAAGGCGCAGGAAGGCCGCGCGGGCGCCGTCGAAACGATGCGCTATTTCGGCGACAAGCTCGAGCCGCGCACCATCTCGTATCAGACAGCGCTCGCCTCACTCGAAGAAGGCGCAGCTCGCCTGGCAAAACTCCAGGCGATCGCGGCCACCAGTCCCGATTACGGTCCGCTCGCGTGGTTGATCAGCCAGGAATATTCCGAAGCAAGGCGCGGCGATCAGACGCTGGCCGATCAGCGCATGGAAAAAGATTGGCTGGCGAAGTTCCGCGAAGCGCACGCAGCGGGAAAATTCGAGAGGTATTTCCTCGATAAAAAAGAGGCGCAAAAGTGGATCGAAACCGCGGAGGCGCGCTGGGCGAAACTCTCCAGCACGCCGGGAAATGTGCTCGACAATCCGGTCACACTGACCGCGCAGCAAAGCAGTGGCGGGTGGGGCGTGGTCTTCGGATTAACCGATTTCAAGGCCAGGGAGCTTTTTTACAAACTCGATGGCAGTGGCGACTTCCAAACTACCGGTCATCTCCCAACTCAGAATCCGCAGACCGGTTTGCCAATGGTGAATCTTTTCGTCCCGCTACCGAATCTCGCTCCCGGCGATCACGTGATCGAAGCGAAGTATGTGGATAAAAACGGACAGACAAACGGACCCTACACGCTCAAATTTTCGACCGGCGACCAACAGATGGCGCAGGGCAAGATGATGCTCAATGCATCGGCGGGCTCGTGGCTGATGTTCCGCGACTACGAAGGGAAGGTGCTGCTCTACTTCACGACGCTCATGTCGTATCGTCCCCTCATCAGGGAGGTGCGCTACTCGCTGAACAGCGACGCACTCGACAAGACCTTTAAGTTCAAACCGAGCGACAAGATGTTCGAAGTCGGCGACGAAGTTTATCTCGCCGTGCCGGGTGATTCGGAATTCGCGACGGTGCAGGTGACATTCAAGGACGGAACTGTGTCTGCGCCGCAGAAAGTCGTGCGCACGCGATAGGCGCGCGCTTCAGCGCAAAGGCGTATTTCTTCGAGGCGCGTTCACGTTGATGTCTGACGCGAGCAATCACCTACCGACAGGACGATGGTCGGTGTAAGTGATCCGCGTCCGGATGCGCCCTTCCTGGCCCATCATGGACCCACTCATTTCTGAAGCCAATTCGATCGGCACTGGCTTGCCGTCGGGCATCATCCGGTAACGCGTCGTAGTCTCGAAACGCTCGATCTTTGCGACCAGCTTCACCCGCGTCGGCTTGGTCGAAGAAAAACGCACCTCTTCGATGAAGGGCACAGCGCCGGTCGCATCGACCACCACTTCTCCGCCGGCATTCGCTGAGATGTCGGCGTCGCGGACCATGACCGTTTCTTTCGGTAGGGAGGCGAAACGAAAAACGGTCCGGCCGCGCGCATCGATAGAGCTCGTCGCGGGCTTGGCAAAGTATCCGGCGACGCGGCCGTAGTAAGCCTGGCGTCGCTTGGGCAAATCCTTGCGATAATTTTTCAGCTGCTCCTCAGTCGGGGGGCGGGCGTTGATCGAGACCAGGGACCAACGTTGTTCGACCGGCTTAGCCGGATCCCACCGCTCGACCACGAGGCGCTCTTCGGTCTTATCGCGCTCGATGGTTTCCGTCTTCACAGTGCGCGTGTAGGCGTAGTCTTCGGCGGAAACCGTTCGAGCGTGCGCGACGATCCGATCTTTCAACGAATCCGCCGCCGGATCCGCGGCCAGGGTTGACGCCAGGACAAGGAGACCAATCGCGACTAACGGGAGGGGTCCTCTTTTTTTCATCCGCGAACAGTGCGTGGGAACGAACGCACTGTCCATAGGTCGCATGTGACAGCTGGGATTTATCGGTCCTGCGACTTGTGCAAAGCGACGGCGTCAGCTAAACCCGAGGGCATGAATCGCCGAAGTATCCGTTGGGTGCCGATCCTGATCGCAGGTTTGGTCGTTCTCTGGCAGTACTTCGGCTCCGACACTTTTATCAACCCCGATACCGGGCGGAAGAGCCGCGTCGGGATGTCGGTGGAGCAAGAGTCCGCTCTCGGCTTTCAAACCTATCGGCAAGTCCTGTCACAGGCGCAGACGATCGATTCGGGGCCTGAGTTCCAGATGGTCAGAGCAGTCGCCACCCGGCTCGCTGCTGCGGCCGGAAAGGCGGGGGAAGGATTCGAGTGGCAGGTCTCACTCATTCAGGATGCCCAGGTGAATGCATTCTGTCTCCCGGGTGGAAAAATTGTCGTCTACCGCGGAATCGTGCCCGTGGCGCAGAATGAGGCGGGTTTGGCGACCGTCATGGGCCACGAAATGGCGCACGCCACTTCGCGTCACGGCGCGCAGCGCGTCCTGCAACAGAATCTAACGCAAACCGCGATGACGGGCGTGGCGGTCTCGCTCGGAGATATGGATTATGGCCAACAACGCGCCATCATGGGAGCGCTCGGCGCGGGCGCACGCTTCGGCGTTCTCAATCCTTTTGGCCGCAAACATGAGTCGGAAGCGGACGAAATCGGCCTGATGTTCATGGCGCGAGCCGGATACGATCCGCGCGAGAGCATCCGGTTTTGGGAACGGATGGATCGAGCGGGCGGTGCCGGACCGCCGGAGTTTCTCTCCACGCATCCTTCGCACGGAACCCGCATCCAACAGATTCAGGCGCTCATGCCTAAGGCACTGGAAGAATACAATCGGGTAGCTCCTGCTCGGCTGGAACGCTAGTTGTTTCACCGAGCGTTTCCGGAAGGCGTCCGAGAGTGGAGACGAAGCCAAAACATCCCGCACGCTTCGCCATCGTCCGGAGGACGCTGCTCGCCTTGTTGTTCGTGGCCCTGACGGAGGCAGGGCAGGGCGGTTTAATTTTCGACGTTCGAAGTGGGGCGCTTTACGACAGCAACGTCTCTCGTTCGAACCGCTCTGAAGATGTCCTGGATGATGTCGCCTGGCGAAGCGTCCTTGCCGGGGGCCAGAGTTTCCAGCTCACGGACGATATGAGGCTGGGCCTTTTTGGCGAAATGGAAAGCCATGTGTGGGGAACCTACGGCGGGCTCAGCCATGTTACCCCCGGTGTCGCCGCAAATGGCCGATATCGATTCGGGCTCGGGAAAAATGCGCCCTGGATCCGTCTCGAATCGAAGGTGGCTTACGCGGAATTTGCGGAAGCGAGACGCAGCGGGTGGGATTTTCGGCCCGGTCTGCGCGCAGGTCTCGGCCTGACGGAGCGTCTGGCGATAGAAGGCGGATACGGTTACGAACACTTCGCAGCGCGCGACACGATTTTCGAACAGGAGGCGCACCGTGCGTCTCTTCGAGTGACGCTTGCGATCACCGCGTCGACGCAGATCGCGGTCGGATATACATTCCGCCACGGGGACGTGAATTCGTATGCA
>Ga0136617_10002374_pt1 | contig 16795 bp, 18 predicted proteins | sample AntDrymUQ3222106_2_FD_129672 | JGI IMG/M metagenome (GOLD analysis project Ga0136617, IMG submission 129672) | Polar desert sand microbial communities from Dry Valleys, Antarctica - metaG UQ322 (21.06) | ecosystem: Environmental > Terrestrial > Soil > Desert | place: Antarctica: Dry Valley...
ACCCGGCCAGGTCGTCGCGCTTGACGTAGATGGGTGGCCCGCCGAGGGCGTGGGTGAGGCGGGACGCCTCGACCAACGGCGTCGGCAGCGTTGCCAGGAGCAGACGGGGCAGTTGGGCGGCGTGGGCGAGGCCGGGGCTGACGTTCACAGCCTTCCTCCTCCGTTCGGACTGGTGACGGCCAGGGACATCCTGGTCCCCCGCAGTGTCACCGGTCCGGAGGACGGGCGCAGGGACCTGCCGTTCACACTCAGTCTCCTAGATCCACGTGGGGGCCTCCACGGCCCGGGGCGGAGCTCTTGCCCCGGCCATGATCCGCCCGAGCGCCCGTCCGTGGTGGGACGATCGGACCACGCAAGAAAGTCGGTCGAATAGGCGAATGTTGCGGTTAGGCGAACGTATGTTTGGTACAATATAGTGATGGTCGGCCAGGCGGAATGCGAGGTGGCAACCGGCATCGAGGCTGAGATAGCCGAGGTGTGCGGAGTGATGAATGCCGCCGTCGGGCGCCTGGTCGGCCTGATCGCGCAAGTCCTCGAGACGGGGGCGTGGGAAGGCGCCGGCATCCGTTCGGCTCAGCAGTGGGTGGCGTGGAAGTGCGGCGTCTCCACCAGCCGGGCCCGGCGCCTCGTGTCCATGGCCCGGCGCCTGGGCGAGCTACCGGCGACGAAGGCCGCAATGCAGGCGGGCGAGCTGTGCGAGGACCAGGTGGCGGTCATCTGTCGCCACGCCCCCACCACCATCGACGGCCAGGCCGCGGAGTTGGCCCGGTCGGCCACGGTGGTGCAGCTCGGCCGGGTGCTGGGCGGCTACGTCTTCGAGGACGAGCCGTCGTTGGAAGCCCCGGTGGAGGTCGCCGAGGAGCGCAGACGGGTGAGCTTCGGCCACGACGACGAGGGCTCCTGGACTCTGTCGGCCCTGCTCCCGGCCGACGAGGGAGCCCTGGTGGAGCGAGCACTGGTGGCCGCCCGCCACGAGTTGTTCCGGGCCCGCGAGCACGGTCCTGGTGCCCGTCCGGCGCCGTCCGACGTGGGTTGGGCCGACGCCCTGGTGGCCATGGCCGAGCGGTCGCTCGAGCCCGGAGCGACCTGCCGCCCCCACCACGACCGTCACCTGGTGCTCCTCCACGTCGACACCGGCCCCGACGGCGCCACCGGCGGGCACCTGCACCTCGGCCCTGGGCTGAGCGATGGTCTGCGTCGCTTCATGAGCTGCGACGCCCGCATCCGCCCGGTCATGGAGGCCGGCGGGCGGCCGGTGAGCGTGGGGCGGGCCTTCCGCACGGTCCCCGACCGCACCCGCATCGTCGTCGAGGAGCGTGACCGGGGGTGCCGTGTCCCCGGTTGCGACCACAGCCGGTGGCTGCACATCCATCATATCGACCATTGGGAGGATGGCGGCCCGTCCGATACTGCCAATCTTTTGGCGCTCTGCCAACGTCATCACCGGCTGCATCACCTGGGCCGCCTCGGCATCAGAGGGGATGCCGACGACCCCGACGACATGGTGTTCACCGACGAACGGGGTCGGCACCTGCGGGCGAGTGGCCGTCCGGTCCCACCCGGCGGAGCCATCGTCCAGGCCGCGGCGCGCCTCGGCATCGGGCCCGGTGCGTGGTCACATCCCGTCGGGGAGCCGCTCGACCCCTTCTCGGTGTACTTCGACGAGCGGCGTGCTCTCGTGGATGGCGAGCGCGGCGCGTCACCCGCGTAGCGAGATCCCTGCCCCGAAGTCGAGGCGACCGGGAGAAGGGAAGCCGGAGAAGGGAAGCCGGGGCTACCCGTCCCGTCCTGACGTCCAGGACGGGTCGCCATCGCTGCCGCGGACGCGGGTGAGCCTGGTTTCGCCCGAGCCGTCCGCGTTCATGACGTAGAGCTCGAAGTCACCGTCGCGCGCACTGGCGAAGGCGATACGGGTGCCGTCGGGCGACCACGCTGCACTGACGTTGTCGGACGGGTCATCGGTCAGGCGTACGGCGCCGGAACCGTCGGCCTGCATGACGTAGATGTCGTCCGCCGGCCTCGGTGGGCGCAGGTTCGTCTGTGGGTCCAGCTCCGGATCTCGTCGGGCCGGGTCGGGCACGAACTCGGGCTTGCCGGCTCGGCCACTCGAGAAGGCGATCCGCCGCCCGTCGGGGGACCAGGCGGGCGACTTGTCGTGGGGACCGTCGGTGATGCGGACCAGGCCACTTCCGTCCGGGTCGATCAGGAAGATCTGGCCGGTTCCGGCCTGGTCGTCGGCGAAGGCGATGCGGGTCCCGTCCGGTGACCACGCCGGCTGCTGCCCGCGCTCGACGAGCGTCGTTTCCCCGGTCCCGTCGGCGGCGACGATGTGGATGGAGTGATCGGCGTCCGCCGCCCGCTCGAATGCCAGACGGGTGCCATCTGGTGACCAGCTCGGTGGTATGAGCGCGACCGGCCCGGGAACGAGGGTCCGCATCCCTGTCCCGTCGGCATTCATCACGCAGAGCGCGAACTCCACGGGTACGCCACATTGGGCGACGAAGGCGATCAGGCGGCCACCCGGGGACCAGCTAGGGGCCAGTGGGAGGAAGAAGGGCTCGGACCGGATCTGGGCGACGACGTGGACATCGGTGCCGTCGGGGCGCATCGAATAGATGCCGGTGCACGGCCCGGTGCCGCCTTCGCTCCACCAGGCGATACGTCCATCGGGATCGGGTGGCAACTCCGCGGCGACCCCCCGGCCGACGGCCGTACCACCCGCTGCAGGGTCTCCCGGACATCGGATGGTCTTGGCCGTCTCCGATCCACAGCCACCAACGGCGAGGCTCGAAGCGAGTGACAGGGCGACGACGTACCGCAGAAGCACCGCGCCACTAAATCATGCCCCGCCGAGCAGCCTCCGGCTACGGGCGAAATGGCCGGAGGCCGACGACGGGCTGGCTAGATGCAGTAGCAGGCCAGGGGGCCGAAGCCGTTGAACCCGACCGTGGAGTAGCAGGTGGTGTAGGCGCCCGCGGCGAGGATGTCGACCGTGTCGCCGATGGCGAGGTCGAGCGGCAGCCGGTAGTCCTCTTTCTCGTAGAGGATGTCGACGCTGTCGCAGGTCGGGCCGGCGATCACCACCGGGCCCACCGGACCCCCGTCGCGAGACGTGAGCATGTGGTACTTGATCGCCTCGCCCATGGCCTCGGCCAGGCCGCCGAAGATGCCGACGTCGAGGAAGACCCAGCGCTTCTCGTCGCCCTCGCACTTCCAGGACACCAGGACGACCTCGGAGCGGATGACGCCGGCGTCCCCGGTGAGATAGCGGCCGGGCTCGACGATCATCTCCGGCAGGCTGTCGCCGAAGTGGTACTCCATGGCCTTCATGATGGCCTCGGCGTAGGCCTCGATCGGCGGGACGTGGCCCCGGTAGTGGGCCGGGAACCCCCCGCCCAGGTTCACCATCCGCAGCTTCACCCCGGACGCCGCCAGCTCGGAGAACAGCCGGCCGGTGAGGGCGATGGCCTCGTCCCACTGGCGGGGGTGACGTTGCTGCGACCCGACGTGGAACGTGACCCCGGCCGCGTTCAGGCCCAGCCGCCCGGACAGGCCCAGCAGGCCGGCCGCCATCTCGATCTCGCAGCCGAACTTGCGGGAGAGCGGCCACTCGGCGCCCTCGTTGGACGTGAGGATGCGGCACACCACGTCGGAGCCGGGCGCCTCGGCGGCGATCTTCTCCAGCTCGCCGATGCTGTCGAAGGCGAACAGGCGGACGCCGCGCTCGTAGGCGTAGGCGATGTCGGCCGCCTTCTTGATCGTGCTGCCATAGGAGAGCGACGACCCGGGGACGCCGGCGGCCAGGCACAGGTCGATCTCCGATGGGCTGGCCACGTCGAAGTTGGCGCCCAGTCCGGCCAGCAGGCTGACGATCTCGGGCGCGGGGTTGGCCTTGACCGCGTAGTAGACGCTGGCCAGGGGCAGGGCGGTCTGGAGGTGGCGGTACTGCTCGGCCACCACGTCGAGGTCGAGGACCAGGCACGGGGTGGCGGGCCGCACCTCGTCGAGGAAGCGCTCGATCTTCGGGTTCAGCGACGCGGGGTCGACGGTGTCCGCCCCCGGCCGCCCGATCAGCGTGATGGTGCGTCCAATCGGGTCACGACCACATCCCTTCGCAAGCAATCGAGGCTACAAGCCGGTCGACCGAGTGTCGATGATCCCCCGGCGGCGGCGGCGTCGGGGGCGGCGGCGACATCGGCGAGCATCCACCCGACGGAGCGAGCGCGACGGTCACGGGATGTCGAGGAGGTCTCCCAGGATGGATCTGACCTCGGCGAGTGCCGCGGCACCGACGTTCCCGCGGTCGTCGTCCATGAGCCTCTCGGTGCTCACGACCGTGCAGAGGTGGCATTGGGCGGCCGACGGCTGATCGAGCCCCGCCGCCGAGACGGCGATCTCGGTAGGCAGCGACCGGGAGGTGTTACTCGTGATCGGGACGACGTGGACAGTTCGCGGTCGAGCCTGCAGGATCAGGTCGGCGGTGACGACGATCGCCGGGCGCACGAAACCGGGCTCGCTTCCCGCCGGCAGACCGAAGTCCACCTCGACGACATCACCGGCCTGCATCGTGGCCGATCGTGGAAGCGCCGGCCTCGAGCCACGCACGCGCCTCGGCGTCGGGCTCGTGGGAGGCGAGGGCCTGCCCGATGCGCCTCTGGCGCTCGGCCCGCACGAGGCGGGTGATCTCCTCGTCGAGGGTGACGTTGTCGTCGTTGGCCAAGTGCCGGAGGTTGTCTCGGGTGGTCCGCGAGACACGAACTGTAGTCGAATCAGGCATACTCTGGAGTATACGTTCAGACGCCGAGTTCGAGCAGCCGGGAGCGAGGAGGCGGGCACCGCTCTCCCGTGGCGCCGACGACGATCACTAAGGTGCCCTGGTGGACGCATCACCCGAAGAGTTGCTGTTGGCCCTGCTCTGCTGCCCGAGCGACCGGTCCGAGTTGCAATCGACCGCCTCGAGGCTGGACTGCCCGGCGTGCGGGGCCTCCTACCCGGTGCGCGACGGCGTGATCTCGTTCCTCACTCCGGAGCAGCTCAGCGAGCAGGAGCTGCGGGAGCAGTCGAGCCGCGACCAGGAGAGCGTCTGGTACGACAGCATGTTCGAGGGCTACACCAACGCCGTCGAGGTGCCAACGGTGCTGGCGCGGATCGGCCGGCCGACAGGCCCGATCCTCGACCATGGGTCCGGCACCGGGCGGATCACCTCGGCCCTGGTCGGGCTCGGACAACCGGTGGTCGCCGTCGACTACAGCGGGGTCAGCCTGCGCACCCTGGTCGACCGGTGTGCCGGGGCCGGAGTGCCGGTGCTCGCCGTGCAGGCCGACGTCCGCCACCTGCCGGTGAAGGACGGGGTCATCGCCGCCGCCACCTCGGTGGAGATCTACGAGCACGTCCGGGGCGGCGACGAACGCAAGCGGGTGCTGGAGGAGATCTCACGGGTGTTGGAGCCGGGTGGGGTGCTGGCCATCTCCACCTTCAACTACAACCTGGTGTACCGGCTGTGGGCCCTGAAGGGGAACGTGGGGGCCCGTGAAGGCGAGCACCTGCTCGGCGGCGACTTCTACTACTACCGGTTCAGCCACGGGGAGTTCGCCCGGGAGCTGAAGGCCGTCTTCGAGGTCGACAGCGTGGTCGGGATCCGTAACATCCCGGCCCGCACCCTCAGCGGACTGGTGCGGCGGGCGGGGTCGGCCCGCCTGGCCGACCGCTTCCTCGACTTCATGGTCCGCCGGGGCCACCGGTTCGACCGGGCCCTCGAACGCACCCCGCTGTCCCGGCCGCTGGGGTTCTTCTGGCTGGCCCGGGTGCGCCGCAGGAGCGCCTGAGCGCCGAGATCCGCCGCCGATCCGATGGGGAATCCGGCCGTTGCGACCTCTCCGGCGTTACGCTCTGGTTGTGGAAGCCATCCTGCTCAAGACCGCGCTGCTCGTCCCCGGCGACGACATCATCGAGGTCGCGCAGCTCGCATTGGAGGCGGCGGACGTCGTTCCCCAGCCGGAAGACGTGATGGTGATCTGCGAAACGCCACTGGCCATCACCCAGGGACGGATCGTCCGCCTCGACGACCTGCGCATCAGCCGGGGGGCCCGGATCCTCAACTGGTTCATGCACGTCGACTCCAGCATCGGCACCGTCTACGGGATGCAGACGGCCATCGACCTGGCCGGCTTCTGGCGGATCCTCTTCTCGCTGACGGCGGCCGCCCCTCTCCGCCTGCTCGGCCGTCGGGGCGACTTCTACCGGCTGGCCGGCCGTCAGGTGGCCTGGATGGACGACGTCACCGGCACCATGCCCCCCTACACCCAGGACATCATCCTCGGGCCGGCCGATCCCGAGGGCGTGGCCCGGGCCGCGGCTGAGGCCCTCGGCTGTGGGGCGGCGGTGGTCGACGCCAACGACTACGGCAACTTCGAGATCATGGGCGCCTCTCCCGGCATCGACGAGGACATGGTCGGTCAGATGATGCGACGCAACCCCCAGGGCAACGACGACGAGCAGACGCCCCTGGTTCTGGTCCGGCCGTGACACCGCCCCGTCCGTGGCCCTCCCGTTCGTGGCCCTCCCGTTCGTGGATCGCCTGATGCGGGTCCCCCTGGGGCTGGCCGCCGTCGCTGGCGGCGCCGTTCTCGGAGTCAGGACCTTCACCTGGTGGAGGGGCGACTGCCGGATGGCGTGGCTCTCGGACCACCTGACGGAGATCGACCGCCACGACGGCACCATCACCGGCGTCGTAAGCATCCAGAACCAGGGCCGCTCCCTCGGGGTGGTGCGGCGGGTCGAGAGCCACATCGTGTCGGGCGCCGAGGGGGCGGTGCTGGCGACCCTGCAGGGGAGCCGTCCGCCGGAGCGGGGCTGGTGGGTCTCCAACCTCCTGCAGCCCGGGCAGTCGTGCATCGCCGAGGTCGACCTGTTGCTGGAGGGGGAACCGACGGGCCCGGTAGTCGTGGAGCTGACGCTCCAGGAGATGGGCCGGCGGGTGTTCCAGTACCGCACGACCCGGGTCACCGTCCCCGTGCCCGACAGGGTCGGCCGTCCGTAGGATCGGCGTGAGAAGGGCCCGGTCGGTGGTGCTGCTGGCGGTGGCGGCCGTGGCCGTGGCCCTGGGCCTCGACGCCCACCTCGGCGAAGGCGACGCCGACGCGCCCCGGCCCGGCGTGCCCCGGCCCGGCGTGGTCGTCACCAACTCGGGGTCGGCCACGGCCAGCGTCGGGGGCAACGTCGTCTCCGGCAGCGCCGGCCCCGGCGACCCGCCCGCGGCCATCGTCACCGGGGACGCCACCGCCGTCGGCAACAGCTCGTCGGTCCGGACACCCTGATCCCGATGGTCCTGCGGCTGCACAGCGTCACCTTCGACTGCTCCGACCCCGGCGGCCTGGCCGCCTTCTGGGCCGGTGTCACCGGCTACCGCACGGGGACGGTGAACCCGTTCTTCGCCGAGCTCGGCGGGGACGGGTCGGTGGGACCCCGGATGATGTTCATCAAGGTGGAGGAGGCCAAGGCGGCCAAGAACCGGGTCCACCTCGATCTCGGCACCGACGACCTCGAGGGCGAGGTGGATCGGGTGCTGGCCCTGGGCGCCGAGCTGGTCGGTCGCTACGACGAGTGGGGCATCACCTGGGCCACCTTCCGCGACCCCGAGGGCAACGAGTTCTGCATCGGCCACCATCCCGTCGGCGAGCACGGATGACGGCCTCCGAGGTCACCGTGAAAGCTTCGGGTCCGGGCGTCTATCAGGTGACCGTGCAGCAGGGCTCGGCGTCCACCGAGCACCGGGTGACGGTGCCGGCCGGGATGGTCGACGACCTCGGGCTTCCGGGAACCGACGAAGCCATCCTGGTGCAGGAGTCGTTCGCCTTTCTCCTCGAGCGGGAGCCGCCCACGAGCATCCTCGGGCGGTTCGAGCTCACGGTCATCGGCCGCTACTTCCCGGAGTACGAGCGGGAGATCCGTCGCCGCCTCGGGTGAGGAAGGTGGCGTCCGGGGGGCCCGGTGCTAGTTTCCGGGGACTGGGCCGCCGGGGGGATCACCAGGAGTTGATGCAGTCCACCAGAGCCCGTCCGACGGGTGGGCCGGCCCGGCCGATCGAGGCGACGGTGTGGCGGGCCGCCCTCCTCGCCGCCGGTGTGGCAGCGGTGCTGTTCGTCGTCTCGGGCCTCGCCGTGGCCCTTCTCCCGTGGTCGGGCCAACCCCACGTGGCCCCGCCTTTCACCGGCCACCGGTGGGTCGAGGGGTGGGCCCAGTGGGACTCGGGCTGGTACTACCGGATCGCCCAGGACGGGTACTCCTACGTCGATGGCCGGCAGTCGACGGTGGTGTTCTTCCCGGTGTATCCGCTGCTCATGCGGGTGGCCGGCGGGGCGGTGGGCAGCGCCTACCTGGCCGGCATCCTGATCACCGTCGCGGCCGGCGTGGCGTCGGCCGCCCTGTTCTTCACCTGGGTGCGCGACCGGCTGAGCCCGCCGGCGGCCAAGGCCGCCCTGCTCCTGTTCGTGCTCTACCCCTACGCCTTCTTCCTCTTCGGGGCCGTCTACGCCGACGCCGTGTTCATCCTGGCCGTCATCGGTGCCTTCGTCCTGCTCGAGCGCGACCACCCGTGGCTGGCCGGCGTGGTGGGGGCGGCCGCCACCGCCAGCCGGCCCATGGGCGCGGTGCTCGTCGTGGGCCTCGCGGTTCGGGCCTGGGAGCGTCACCGGGAGGCCGTCGCCCAGTTCGGACCAGCAAAGGCGAACCTGTCACCGGTGCCGGACGCATCGGTGGCGGGGGGGCCGCCCCGGACCTGGTGGCGCGACACCGGCGTGCTCCTGTCGGCCGGAGGACTGGTCGCCTTCTCGCTCTACCTCTGGGCCCGGTTCGGCGACCCGCTGGCGTTCCTCACCGGGCAGGAGGCATGGGACCAGCAGGCCGGGCCGCGCACGTGGCTCAAGGTGCAGTTCTTCGAGGACGTGACCGACTTCAGCAGTCCCCTGTCGTGGCTGACGTTCGTGGCCCACCCGGTGCTCACGATCACCGGCCTGGCCCTGGTGCCGAGGGTGTTCCGACGCTTCGGACGGGGCTACGGCGTCTACGTCCTGCTCCTCATCGGCCTGTCGGCCCTGTCGACGAAGAACTTCTTCGGCATGAGCCGGTACCTGCTGGCCGCCTTCCCGTGCTTCGCGGTGGCGGGCGAGCTGCTGGCCGACCGTCCCCGCCTGCGCCGGGCCGCCACCGCCGCCAGTGCCATCGGGCTCGTGCTTCTCACCGCCGCCTTCTCCCGCGGGTACTACCTCTCGTGAGGCTCCCATGAGGCTCCTGATCGTCAACGCCGACGACTTCGGGCTCACCGAGGGCATCTCCCGGGGAATCCTCGCCGCCCACCGCACCGGCATCGTGACCAGCACGTCGGCTCTGGCCATCGGTCCCGCGTACCCCAAGGTGGCGGCGTGGCTGGCCGACGAGCCGGCTCTGGGTGTGGGTGTGCACCTGGCCGCGGTGGGGGAGGACCCGCCGCTGCTGTCGGCCGCCGAGATCCCGACTCTTCTGGGCCGCGACGGCCGCCTGAGCCCGGGATACGCCGGCTTCCTGGCGCGGGCCGCAGCCGGACGCATCGATCCCGACGACCTGCGCCGGGAGTTCACCGCCCAGCTTCAGATGGTGCAGGAGCTGGGGGTGCCCATCACCCACCTCGACGCCCACCAGCACCTCCACCTGTGGCCCCTGGTCTGCCGCGTGGTGCTCGAGCTGGCCGGCCGGTACGGGATTCCGGCGGTGCGGGTTCCCCGGTACCGCTCGATGAGCCCCACCGGCCTGGGCGTCACGGTCCTGGGCCGACGCCTGGCCCGCCGGGCGGGCCAGGCCGGTTTGCGACACCCTGACGACGCGGTCGGTATCGAGTGCGCGGGATGCCTCGACGGCGACCTGCTGCCGAAGGTGATGGCCCGGGTGGCGTTCGGCAACGCGCAGTCGGTCGAGCTGGCGGTGCACCCCGGTGAGGCCGACGACGCCGACCGGGCCCGGTACGAGTGGGGCTACCGGTGGGAGGACGAGCTGGCCGCCCTGAGCAGCCCCGCGGCCCGGGACATGGTTGCCGAACACGGCTTCACCCTCGCCACCTACGCCGACCTGGCGCCCGGGCGCGGGCTCCGCTGAGGCCACCGGTGGCCGACGCCAGGACGGTCGCGGTGAGCCCCGCCCGGGCCGTTCTGGCTCTCTACCGGGACGCCCCCCGGGCCGTGCGGGCCCATGTCCGGGTGCGGTGGGCCACCTGCCCGATGCAGGCGGTGGCGGCCGCGGTCCCCGCCGCGGGCCGCGTCCTCGAGGTCGGCTGCGGCCACGGCCTGCTGGCCAACTTTCTGGCGCTGGAGTCGAGGATGGGGGAGTCGAGGATGGGGGAGTCGAGGATGGGGGAGTCGGGGATGGGGGAGTCGGGGATGGGCCCGGGTTCCGGCCGGCGGGAGGTGCACGGGATCGACATCGACGGGCCCAAGATCGAGGCCGCGGCCCGGGCGGGGGCGTCGTCGGGGGCGTCGTTCTCGAGCCCGCCGCCGGGCCGGCTGCCCTCCGGGCCGTGGGACTGCATCGTGATCGTCGACGTGCTCTATCTCCTGTCGGAGGCCGAGCAGCGCGACCTCCTCCGGTCGTGCGCCGCCGCCCTCGCCCCGGGAGGGGTGCTGGTGGTGAAGGAGATGTCGCCGTCGCCCCGGTGGAAGGCGACCTGGAACCGGGCGCAGGAGACCGTGGCCGTCCGCCTCCTGGGCATCACCGAGGGCGCACCCCGCTTCACGTTCCTCCCGCCCGCCCAGCTGGCCGGCTGGATGGGAGACGACGGGCTGGAGGTCGCCCACCGTGGCCTGCACAAGGGATACCCGCATCCCCACCACCTCGTCGTCGGGAGGCATAACCCGGACCGGGGCGTAGGATGGGCCATCGGATGACCGAGATCGCCGCAGTTGCCGAGGACATGGGCCGGGCCTCGCTCGCCCTGGCCCGGCGGTTCAACTCCGGTGCGACCATGTGGTGCACCTCGCCCGCCTGGCCGTTCCACGCCTCCCACGTGGCGGTGGAGTTCGTGCACCCGGTGATCGTGGGCAAGCGGGCCCTGGCCGCAGTCACGGTGCCCATCGGAGCCGACGTGGTAGCCACCCTGCGGGCCAACGTGCGACCCGGCGACATCGTCGTGGCCCTGGCCGGCTGCGACGAACCCCAGGTGGCCGACGCCATGCGCCGGGGTGAGGCGTGGGGCGTGGAGACGGTGTGGATCGGGGCCGGAGCGCAGCGCCCGACGTCGGGTTCGGCCGACCACGTCATCTGGCTCGACACCGACGACCCGCTGGAGGCGTCGGAGTGCTTCGTGCGCATCTACCACCTGCTGTGGGAGCTCACCCACGTGGTGTTCGAGCATCCCGGCCTGCTGAAGGACGACGCCCAGGCCGCCGTGTGCAACGAGGAGGTGTGCATCACCTGCTCCGACGAGGGCCGGCTAACCGAGGTCGTGTCGGTCGAAGGCGACGAGGCGGTGGTGCGGGCCCTCGGGGTCGAGGAGCTCATCGACGTCTCCCTGATCGACCCGCCCCGGCCCGGCGACCTCGTCCTCGTCCACGCCGGATTCGCGATCCGATGAGGTTCGGCCGATGAAGGAGACGACCGACTTCCTCTATCCCTTCATCGAGGGCGACGAGACCGATGCCGGCACGCTGCTCGTCGACCTGGCGAGGTCGGCGGAGGAGAAGTGGGCGGTGAGCACCGAGCTCAGGGTCGTCACCCTCGCCCGCATCGACGAGCAGCTGCGCACCATCGCCGCCCTGATGGCCGAGCGGTTCGCGGCCGGGGGGCGGCTGTTCGCCTTCGGCAACGGGGGCAGCGCCACCGATGCCGACGGGCTGGCCCAGCTCTACACCCGTCCTCCGTCAGGCCGGCCGCTCCCGTCCCGGTCGTTGGTGGAGGACCGGGCCGTGATCACCGCCCTCGGCAACGACGTGGGCTACGACAAGATCTTCTCCCGGCAGATCATCGCCCACGCCAAGGCGGGCGACATGGCCGTGGGCTACTCCACCAGCGGCAACTCCGAGAACCTCATGGTGGCCTTCGCCGAAGCCCGCAAGCGGGGTTTGCTCACCATCGGCTTCGCCGGCATCGACGGCGGCCGGATGGGCGTCGACCCCAACGTGGCCCACTGCGTGATCGTGCGGTCGCAGAGCGTCCACCGGGTCCAGGAGGCGCAGGCGTCGGCCACCCATGTGCTCTGGTCCTACGTCCAGGCGGCGATGACGACGCCGACCCAGACTCCCGTCACCCGGCCCCCGACCGAGCACACCTAGCCGGCCGGTCTCCCGGGGGTCCCGCCGTCCTCAGACGACGACGGCGACCGGAACCGGGCCCGCGTCAGGCAGCGCTGCCATAGGGCCGCCCGGCGAGCTCGTAACACGAGTCGTGGAAGTGCTCGACCCGGTTCCAGGCGCCGTCGACGTACACGTTCGCGATCACCTGCAGGAGGCGGAGCTTGGCCTTGAACTTCACCGGTTCGTCACACCACATGCACACCGCCGAGTTACCGGCCTCGACGGTTCGGATCACCGCCCTGCTGGTGAAGGTTGTCTGCGTCGTCATATATCGCCTATCGGCAGAAAGCGGCCCGGGGTTGACCGAAATTTGTTCTCCAGGAGCCGCTGGGCGGCTTGACGAGCACACCGATCTGTGCCCAAACTCGACCCTGTCGGGGCCCGGGGTGCGTCCGCCGTGCACCCCAGCCCCGACCCTCATCCGACCTCAGCCCGCGGGCTTGTCGGCCTCCGGCAGGGGTGGTTGGAATTCGTCGGTGAAGCGGTCGAAGGTCGCCCGTTGCTGGAGCCAGTCGGACTCCTTGGTCTGGAAGTTCAGGGCGTACGACTGGGCGCCGGTGGTGAAGGCCAGGTCGTAGTTGTGCAGGTCGACGCCGTTGTCGGTCCACGTGAACTCCCACACCGCGGCGGGGAACCCGTCGTGCACGCTCTGGCTCAGCCGCACCCGGGCGTACGACGGGTGCTCGGCCCTGAACTCCTCCTCCAGCGTCAGCCACAGTCCCACAGGGGTGCTCCGGGGCGGCTGCTGGTAGCCGACCCGGAGGGCGGCGCCGGTGGCCGGGTCGCGGAAGTCGGTGAGGTTCCCTTCCTTCTCGAGGGTCCAGCCCGCGGGGTGGTTCAGGGAGTACCCGGCGGTGTCGTCCTTGTAGTTGACCCATTCCACCGCCAGGTCGGCGGCCTTGTTGCGGACCACGGCCTTCTGACCGCCGGCGGCCAGCAGGCTGCCCAGGATGCCGACGATCGACAGCGCGCAGATCACGGTCCAGACGTGGCGGCGGAGGTCGCGCTTGGGCTCCGGGGCGGGCAGGGGCCGGGGCTTGGAGACGACAGGATCCTCGCCGTCGGCCGCCTTGGTCGCGACCGCCGCCTCCACCGGCGGGTCGTCGTCGGGCTCGGGCGGCATGAGGTGGAGCTGGGGTGTGTCGGGGTCGCGGGCGAACATGCGATCCAGGGCTTCCGCCGGCTCCAGGGGCGCAGACGGGGCGCCCACCGAGACCAGCGCCACCGCGCTCAGCATCTCCCGCAGGCGGGCGTGGTCGGGGCGGTCGGCGGGATCCTTGGCCAGGAGGCCCTCCAGCACCGGGGCCAGGCTCCCGGCCCGCTCCGGCGGTCGGGGGGGCTCGTGGGCGATGGCGGCGAGGGTGGCCTTGGCGGTGTCGCCCCGGAACGGGGGTTCGCCCTCGACGGCCGTGTAGAGGGTGACGCCGAGGGCCCACAGGTCGGCCGCCGCGCTGCCGGCGGCCACGGCCCGGTGCTCGGGCGCCAGGTAGCCGGCGGAATCGGCCACCGCCCCGCCGGCGGTGACGTCGGGGTCGCCGACGAGCGCGGCCACCCCGAAGTCGGCCAGGCGCACGGGCCCGTCGTAGGGCAGCAGGATCCGGGACGGCCGGACGAAGCGGTGCGACAGGCCGGCGGCGGCACAGGCGGCCAGGGCCTCCACCGCGGCCAGGCCCACCATCGCCACCCCCTCGGGGGACAGGGGGCCGTCGGCGTCCACCTTGTCGGCCAGGGTGGGGCCCTCGACCAGCTCGGTGACGACCACGGGCCGGTCCCGGGCGTCGAGCACCTCGACCACCCGCACCAGGCCCGGGTGCTCGAGCGACGACATGGTGCGGGCCTCGGCCATCAGCTTCTCGGTGAGGGCGGTGCGGGCCGCTTCCTCGAGGATCTCGGGGAAGCGGATCTCCTTCACCGCCACCTCCCCCTCCTCCAACAGGTCCCGCGCCCGCCACACGACGCCCATGCCTCCGGAGCGGATCGGGAAGAGCAGCTCGTACCGGTCTTCGATCACATCGCCGACCTGATGTTCGCCACTCTGATTCTCGGGGGCCACGGGCATGACGCTACCCGCCGGTAGAATCGGCCCGTGGGCACACGACCAGTGACCGGGCACCCCGAGATCCGGCGACCGGAGAGCGAAGGGCTGCGTTAGTGGTGCGTCCGGCCCTGGCCGGCAGCTTCGGCGCCAACGCCGGGCTGGTCGACGAGATGTACGAGCGGTACCGGTCCGACCCGTCCACGGTGAGCGCCAGCTGGCGGGACTTCTTCGAGGACTACCGCCCCGAAGGCTCCGCGCCCCTGCCCAACGGCGGGCCGACCGACACCCTGATCCCTACGGCCCGGCCGCCCGCGCCGGCGCCGGTGACGGCCGCTCCGGCCGATGACGCCTTGCCGACCGCCGTAGCGCCGACCGCCGTCGCGCCGGGCCCGCCCGGCGCCCGGACTTTGCGGGGGGCGGCTGCCCGCATCGCGGCCAACATGGAGGCCAGCCTGGCCGTGCCGACGGCCACCAGCACCCGGGTGATCCCGGCCAAGCTGCTCGAGGTCAACCGCAAGATCATCAACGGCCACCTGGGTCGCATCGGGTCGACCAAGATCAGCTTCACCCACCTCATCGGGTACGCCGTGGTCCGGGCCCTCGACGCCGTCCCCAACATGCGGTCGACCTACGCCGACACTCCCGACGGGCCGGCGATCGTGGCCCACGACCACGTCGGCCTCGGCCTGGCGGTCGACGTGCCCAAGCCTGACGGCACCCGAACCCTCCTCGTCCCCTGCATCAAGCAGGCCGACGCCCTCGACTTCTCCGGCTTCCACGCCGCCTACGAGGACCTCATCCGCCGGATCCGGGCCAACCGCATCGGCCCCGACGACTTCGCCGGCGTCACCATGACGCTCACCAACCCGGGCACGCTGGGCACGGTCGCCTCCGTGCCCCGCCTCATGGCCGGCCAGAGCGTGATCGTGGGCATCGGCGTGCTCGGCTACCCCGCCGAGTTCGAGGGCGCCGACAAGCGGGCCCTGGCGCAGATGGGCGTTTCGAAGACGGTGAGCCTGTCGTCCACCTACGACCACCGGGTCATCCAGGGGGCGGAGTCGGGGCTCTTCCTGGCCCAGATCCACGAGCTGCTGTGCGGCGCCGACGGCTTCTACAAGGACGTGTTCCGGTCGCTGGGCGTGCCCTACGAGGCGGTGCGGTGGCGGGCCGACAGCAACCCGCCCGACGACCACGACACCCAGCGGATCAAGCAGGTGCACGTCCAGACGCTGATCAACATGTACCGGGTCCGCGGCCACCTCATCGCCGACCTCGACCCGCTGCGCTGGAAGGAGCCCCGCACCCACCCCGAGCTCGACCCCGCCACCTACGGGCTCACCATCTGGGACCTCGACCGCGAGTTCTACACCGACGGCCTCGCCGGCCACGACCTCATGACCCTGGGCGAGCTGCTGGGTGTGCTGCGCGACGCCTACTGCCGCCGCATCGGGGTCGAGTACATGCACATCCAGGAGCCGGAGCAGAAGCGCTGGATCCAGGAGCAGGTGGAGGGCGTCTCCACCGCCCTCGACCCGGCCGAGCAGCTCCACCTCCTCGGCCGGCTCAACGCGGCCGAGGCGTTCGAGCGCTTCCTGCACACCAAGTACGTGGGCCACAAGCGCTTCGGCCTGGAGGGGGCGGAGAGCCTCATCCCCCTCGTCGACGAGATCCTCGACCAGTCGGCCGCGGCCGGCATCCAGGAGGCCGTGCTGGGGATGGCCCACCGGGGCCGCCTCAACCTGCTGGCCAACATCATCGGCAAGCCCCTGCGCAAGATCTTCCGGGAGTTCGAGGGCAACCTCGACCCCGAGACCACCCAGGGCTCGGGCGACGTGAAGTACCACCTGGGGGCCTCGGGCAAGTTCGTGGGTCGGTCGGGACAGCCCCTGCCCGTCACCCTGGCGTCGAACCCGTCGCACCTGGAGGCGGTCGACCCGGTGGTCGAGGGCATGGTGCGGGCCCGCCAGGACCTCATCGGAGATCCGCCGAACGGTGATGTGGGCGCGTTCGCCGTGCTGCCTCTCGTGATCCACGGCGACGCCGCCTTCGCCGGCCAGGGCGTGGTGGCCGAGACCCTCAACCTGTCGGCCCTGCGGGGCTACCGGGTGGGCGGCACCATCCACCTGGTGGTCAACAACCAGCTGGGCTTCACCACCGCCCCGGCCGAGGCCCGCTCGTCGGTGTACGCGACCGACGTGGCCAAGATGGTCCAGGCCCCGATCTTCCACGTGAACGGCGACGACCCCGAGGCCTGCCTGCGGGTGGCCCGGCTTGCCTTCGGCTTCCGCCAGCGCTTCCACAAGGACGTCGTCGTCGACATGGTCTGCTACCGGCGCCACGGCCACAACGAGGGTGACGACCCCTCTTTCACCCAACCTCTCATGTACAAGCTGATCGAGGGCCGGCGCTCGGTGCGCAAGCTCTACACCGAGACCCTCGTGCG
>Ga0136617_10002375_pt1 | contig 16791 bp, 13 predicted proteins | sample AntDrymUQ3222106_2_FD_129672 | JGI IMG/M metagenome (GOLD analysis project Ga0136617, IMG submission 129672) | Polar desert sand microbial communities from Dry Valleys, Antarctica - metaG UQ322 (21.06) | ecosystem: Environmental > Terrestrial > Soil > Desert | place: Antarctica: Dry Valley...
GCGGGTAGGTGAACAACCCTTCGCGGCGGTCGAGGCCCGCCACCCGGCACAGTCCTCGATGCAGCCAGCGCAAAGGGTTGCAGAGCCGGTAGACGTGCCCGAACAGCAACGACACCGGCACCAGGCCCACCCAGAGCAGGACGTACACGCTGCCGAACGTCGGGTTGACCAGACTGTCGGCTCCGAACAGCGCCGCCACCGATACCCAGGCGGTGAACGCCAGCGCCAGCGCGACGACAACGATCCCGGTGACCGGGCGGTCCACGAGCCGAGCGACCGCGACCGGCAGTGGGCGGCCGGAGCGGTCACCGTCGAAGCGCGACGCACGCCAGGCGAACGCGAGGACGCCGAACGAGACCAGCAAGGCGCAGGCGGCACCGACGAGCGCGTACGACACCGGGATCGGCAGATCCGACGGGCCGCCGACCCCGTGGGCCAAGGGCACAGTCCTGCCACCGTGCGGAAGGGTCACGGGTGTAGACGCTAACGAACCTGGATCTTGACGATGAGGATGTCGAGCTCGTGCGACTCCAGCTCGTACTGCCCGCCATTGTCGATGGAGAAGGCGAATTCCTGGTCGTCAGCCGTCTGGACCTCGAACGACTGTTCCGGTGCGGAATGGAGGTGGAACTCGTCCTCGGCGTCGCTGTCCACGCTGAGCAGGATCTCCTGGCCCCGCTCGGCCTCGACGATCTGCGGGTCCGCGGCGATCTGCCCGTCCTGCTCGGTGATCTCGACGACGACGGCGTCGGGATCGGTCGTCTCCGTGGTTTCCGTCGGCTCGGTCTGGGTCGTCGAGACGCTTCCGCTGGTGCTGGCTGAGGTGTCGGTGCTGATGGGTGTGGGCGAGTCCGCCGGTGATGCCTCGGATGAGCTGTCTGCTCCGCACGCGCTCAGCGACAGGACGACCACGGCGGCGCAGGCGACCGCGGTCGGTCTCGTGCTGGGACGGGATCCGGGCAGACGCATGAAGGCAGGCTCCTGACTCGTGAACGGGCATGGTCGTCCAGACGGCGCCGAGAACGTCCACTCTCGGTGCGACGAACATGGCACGATGACCGTTCCTGAGGGTTAGGAACGCGTGGAGGGGGACGTTGATGGCGGAGCGGATGCGACCGCTGGACATGACATTTCTCACGCGCGAAACGGCCAGCACTCCAATGCACGTGGCCACGCTCGCCATCTTCGCTGCCCCCGAGGGCGGCGTCGACTACGAGCGGCTGGTGGCGCTGATCCACGACCGGCTCGCGTTCGTGCCGCGGTATCGCCAACGGGTGCGCCAGCTCCCCGGTCGGCTCGCGAACCCGGTCTGGGTCGACGACCCCGACTTCGACCTGCAGTTCCACGTCCGTCGCTCGGCGCTGCCGCGCCCTGGGTCGATGCAGCAGTTGCGCGACCTGGTGGCCCGGATCACGAGCCGTCGCCTCGACCGCGGCCGCCCGCTCTGGGAGACGTACGTCGTCGAGGGGCTCGAGGCAGGTCGGTACGCGATCCTCAGCAAGTCGCACCCGGTGCTCGTCGACGGGACGACGGTGGACCTCGGCCAGCTGATCTTGGACTCGAGCCCGGACGCGGCGCCGACGCCCGAGGTGCTGTGGCATCCCGGCCGAATCCAGAGCGGAGCGGAGCTGCTGGCCGAAAGCCTGGTCGATGCGACCCGGCACCCCGGTGTCGCCGCCGACACCCTCCGCGGTCATGTCGTGTCAGCGCGGCAGCTCGCAGCCAGCGCGCATCGGCTCGCCACCGAGCTCACCGGCGCCAGCCGGGTCGCGGCGACCGCAGGTCCGTTGGAGGTCGCATTGTCGGAGCAGCGACGCTTCGCGACGGTGGAGACGAGGTTGTCCGACTACCGCACCGTGCGAGGCGAGCACGGCGGCAGCGTGAACGACGTGGTGCTGGCCACCATCTCCGGTGCCCTGCGGTCGTGGCTGGTGACCAGGGCCGAGACCGTGAGCCGAGCCACCCGGGTGCGGGCGCTGGTGCCGATGAGTGTGGTGGACGACGAGTTCGCCGAGCCCACGTCGCTCGGGAGCCAGGTGACGCCCCACCTGCTCACGCTGCCGCTGGGCGAGGCCAGCCCGGTGATGCGGCTGCACCAGGTGTCGTACGCCTTCAAGGCCCACCAGGAAACCGGGCGAGCGGTGGCAGCGAGCCGACTGACCGAGCTCGCGGGCTTCGCACCCACGACGTTCCACCTGATTGGCTCGCGGGTTGCGGCATCGGCCCCGCCGCGCGCCTTCGACCTCGTGATCACGAACGTGCCGGGTCCGCAGTTCCCGTTGTACGCCGCGGGTACGGAGCTGCTTGCGAGCTACCCGGTGCAGCCCCTGCTGCCGGGCCATGCGTTGGCGATCGGCGTCACGTCGTACAACGGCACCGTCTACTACGGCCTCGACGCCGACCGGGACGGCGTACCGGACCTCGATGTGCTGGCCGCGTGCATCCTGGAGTCGCTCGACGAGCTCGTCGAGGCGTCGTCGCCGACGCGTACCCGAGCGCCCCGCGGCAAGGGGCCGGCCAAGAAGGCCGCCGCGCGAAGGACAGCCACGAAACGGGCAGCCACGAAAAGGACAACCAGGAAGCGGTCGGGCGACTGATGCGCGTCTGGCTTCCGGTCACCTCGGCCGACCTCGAGACCTGGCGGCGGAGCGGGTCGTCAGTGTCCGGGCTCGAGGGATTCGCCGTCACCGAATCGCTGCGAGCGGTACTCGGCGAGATCGGCGACGAGGAGGTCGAGTACGCCGTCACGACGGCCGCCGGAGGACGCGGTACGGCTGCCTGGACAGGTCCGAGTCGAGCTAACGGCAGTCTCCGACCTCGAACTCGGCTGGTTCGCGGCGCGAGAGATCGAGCAGTTGCTAGCGTGACGACAGACACGATGGGCACGGCGGGCGCGGCAGGTCGGCGTCCGGCCTGGAGCGGGAGGGTCTGATGCAGGCGATCTGGAAGGGCACGATCTCGTTCGGGCTCGTCACCATCCCGGTGAAGGTGTACTCCGCCACCGAGGAGAAGGACATCTCTTTCCGTCAGGTGCACGAGGCCGACGGCGGCCGGATCCGCTATCGCCGGGTGTGCGAGGTCGACGGCGAAGAAGTCCCGTACTCCGACATCGGCAAGGGCTACGAGATGCCCGACGGCCGGATGGTGATCCTCACCAACGACGACTTCGCTGTGCTGCCCTTGCCGACGGCCAAGTCGATCGAGGTGCTGGAGTTCATCCCCGCCGAGCAGATCGACCCGCTGTACTTCGCCAAGGCCTACTACCTGTCTGCTGACGGCCCCGGTGCCAAGCCGTACGTCTTGCTGCGCGACGCCCTCACCAAGACCGGGCAGTGCGCCCTCGTCAAGGTGGCCATCCGCACGAAGGAGACCCTCGCCCTGGTGCGCGAACGCGACGGTGCGCTGGTGCTGCAGACGATGCTATGGCCCGACGAGGTGCGGTCCAGCGAGTTCGCCGTGCCGGACGACGACGTCGAGGTCAAGAAGCAGGAGGTGGGGATGGCGGAGTCGTACATCGCCACCCTCAAGGCCGACTTCGACCCGGACCGTTACCACAGCGACTACCGCGAGGCGCTCGAGGCGATGGTCGAGGCCAAGGTCGAAGGTCTGCCGATGCCGCAGGTCGAGGAGGACGACGGCGAGGGCGCCGAGGTCGTCGACTTGGTGGCGGCGCTGCGGGCAAGCGTCGACGCGGCCAAGAAGCGCAGGGCCTCAGGAGGCGCGAAGTCCGCCTCGTCCTCGACCGAGAAACCTGCGAAGAAGGCTGCCAGCAAGAAGTCAACGGGGAAGAAGTCGTCGGCCCAGTCGGGCCCGAAGAAGGCCACGTCCAAGAAGGCCGCCAGCAAGAGCACCGCCAAGTCGACGACGAAGAAGGCCGCCGCCAAGAAGTCGGCCTGACGCCTGCCCGCTCGGGTCGAGCCGCCCGGCTGCTCCATGGCAGGATCGCGCTCATGAACGGAATGGACGCGATCACGACCCCGCCGGCCCCGCTCAACGAGCCCACCCTCGACTACGCCCCAGGCAGCGCCGAGCGCGCCGAGCTCGAGCTCCGCCTGGTCGAGCTCGCCAAGGAGCAGCTCGACCTGACCGCCACCATCGGCGGCGAGCAGAAGATGTGTCGGGGCGAGGAGTTGGCGGTCGTCCAACCGCATCGGCACGAGCACGTGCTCGGCGTCACGCGTGAGGCCACGGCGGCCGACACCCGGGCGGCGATCAAGGCGGCCGCCGATGCCGCGCCGGCCTGGCGCGCGCTGTCGTTCGACGACCGGGCGGCGATCATCCTCAAGGCGGCTGATCTGCTGGCCGGTCCGTGGCGTCAGACGTTGAACGCAGCCACCATGCTCGGACAGTCGAAGACCGCCTGGCAGGCCGAGATCGACGCCGCCTGCGAGCTCATCGACTTCTGGCGGTTCAACGTCGTGTTCGCGCGGCAGATCCTCGCCGAGCAGCCGATCGCCAACGCGCGTGGGGTCTGGAACCGCACCGACCACCGGCCACTCGAGGGCTTCGTGTACGCCGTCACGCCGTTCAACTTCACCGCGATCGCGGGCAACCTGCCGACAGCACCGGCGCTGATGGGCAACACCGTGCTCTGGAAGCCTTCGGTGACCCAGCAGTTCGCCGCACACCAGACGATGCGGTTGCTCGAAGCCGCCGGGATGCCACCTGGCGTCATCAACCTGCTTCCGGGCCGCGGGCCGGAGATCTCCAAGGTGGCGCTGGCCCACCCGGATCTCGCGGGCATCCACTTCACCGGGTCGACCCCGACGTTCCAGCAACTGTGGCGCGAGGTGGGGGACAACATCTCCCGCTACCGGTCCTACCCGAGAGTCGTGGGGGAGACGGGTGGCAAGGACTTCGTGGTGGCTCACCCGTCGGCAGACCCCGACGTGCTGCGCACCGCGCTGGTCCGGGGCGCCTTCGAGTACCAGGGTCAGAAGTGCTCGGCGGCCTCGCGGGCGTACGTGGCCAAGTCGGTCTGGCGCCGGATGCGCAAGGACTTCGTCGCGGAGGTGGAGTCGCTGGCGATGGGCGACGTCACGGACTTCTCGAACTTCATGGGTGCCGTGATCGACGACCGAGCCTTCCACAAGCACAAGTTGGCGATCGCACGCGCCCGCAGGTCGAACAAGCTCGACATCGTCGCCGGCGGGCAGGTGGACGACTCGGTGGGCTACTTCGTCAGGCCGACTGTCATTGAGTCCAGCGACCCGACCGACGCCATCTTCGACACCGAGTACTTCGGCCCGATCCTCGCGGTTCACGTGTACGACGATGCGGACTTCGAGTCGGCTGTTCACCAGATGGAGTCGTTCGCGTCGTACGCCTTGACCGGCGCGATCATCGCCCAGGATCGCGGGGCCATCGCTTGGACGATGGAGACGCTGCGGTTCGCAGCCGGCAACTTCTACGTGAACGACAAGCCGACGGGCGCGGTCGTCGGTCAGCAGCCGTTCGGCGGTGCCCGCGCATCCGGGACCAACGACAAGGCGGGGTCGGCAGCCAACATGATGCGTTGGACGTCACCGCGTTCGATCAAGGAGTCCTTCGCACCCCCGAAGGACTACCGCTACCCGCACATGGGCTGACGGATGACGAAGTAACAGCGCTCGGACGACGGGGCTGTGTACGCGGCGGCGTGCTGCACGGCGAGCACGGCCAGCTGCCTGCGCCACGCTCGGAGTGTTCCTGAGTCCGCAAGCCCGGGGCCGGGGCGCCGCCAGGTGTCCTGGCACGCAGGGCATCGGCACGACGAGGTGCTGATGGCGATCCTCGCCGGCGAGTACGCCGACCAGGCCACGGCCTAGCCGTCCGGCGGCTCAGCTCGCGCGGTGCGCCTGCTCGGAGCCAGCCGGGACCGTGCTCAGCAGTGGGTCGATCAACACGGCGGCGCCGCAAGCGGTGCAGCAGAACTCGCCCACGGCCGGGGTCAGCGCCACATCGTCGTCGAAGGCTTCGACGGGCACGAACAAGGTGTCGACGCCGCAGTCGCCGCAGCGCACGACCATGCCGTGCGCGAGCAGGGTCCGCTCCGCGAGAGCGGCGTGTCGTTGAGTCATGCCGCCCACGGTGGCACGCCCCGCCGACAGAACCCGACCGACGCGCCCGGACAGCCGTCCGAGCCGAGGTTTCGGGAGGTCTCGGCCCCGCTTGGCGGGTCAGGTGTTCCCAAAACCTCGCAGGCGCCGAGGCCGCCTCAACCCCCGAGGCGGGCGCGGACGGTCTTCTGCTCGACGCGGATCGCGGCGATGATCGCCTTGGCGATCTCCGGCTCGATCTTCTTGCCGAAGAACGGCACCGCCACCTTGACGTCACCGGCGATGGTGGAAACCACCTGACCACCCGTCGGCGCCATCTCGATCGTGCCTTTCATCGTCGCGGGCTGGCCCTTGATGGATATCAGCAGGTCGGCGACACGCGCACCATCGGACCCCGGCGCCCCCCACGCCTCCGTCTGCACGATCGTCACCGTCTCGCCCACCATCTTCTTCATCGCGTCAGGCAGGTCGGCCGGCATCACTCGGTTGACGGTCACGTCGGCGCTGCCGTCCTGGTGGCTGTCGACCGAGACGTCGTAGTCGAGCGCGTGCGAGGCCTCGCACACCTCGGCCCGGAAGTCCGGATCCACGACCAGGGCAAACGCCGCCTCAGGATCGGACGTGGGATACGTGATCTCGTCGCGCAGGTCCATGGCGGCATCATGCCAGCCGCTACCGTGAGTCCGATGAGCAGTGAGACACAGGCGGATCCCACGGTCGGATCCTGGCGGGGCCATGACCCGCACGATATCCACTTCGGCGAGAACGGGGCGCTGTTGACGTACGGCAGCTACCTGAGGCTGCCGCAACTGCTGAGCGCGCAACAGCTTGAGTCTAAGCCGCCTGCGCATGACGAACTGCTGTTCATCACCATCCACCAGGTCTACGAGCTGTGGTTCCAGCAGCTGCTGCACGAGGCGGAGACCGCCCGGGACGCGATGGCCGACGGCAAGCTGTGGTGGGCCAAACATCTGCTCAAGCGGATGCACGTGATCGCGAACGTGCTGGTGGAGCAGGTCGACGTCCTCGAGACGATGACCCCCCAGGACTTTCTGGTGTTCCGCCAGAAGCTGTCGCCGGCCAGCGGGTTCCAGTCGGTGCAGTACCGCGAGCTCGAGTTCATCTCGGGCGCCAAGGACGCGTCGTTCGTACGTCGCTTCCGTGGGCTGACCGCCGAGGAGGAGGCCGACCTCGCCCGGCGGCTCGAGGAGCCGAGCCTGTGGGACGCGTTCGTCGGCACCCTTGCGGCCCGAGACCTGCCCCGTGGCTCCGATGACGAGATCGCCGCCTCGCTGCGCATCGTCGCCCACGACCGCAGCACCTACTCCGACATCTGGGAGCTGGCGGAGGCGCTGATCCAGCACGACGAGCTGGCCGCGGCCTGGCGGGCCCGCCACGTCACCATGGTCGAGCGGATGATCGGCACCAAGACCGGTACCGGCGGCTCCTCCGGGAGCAGCTACCTGCGCAGTCGACTCCCGCTGCGGTACTACCCCCTGCTGTGGGACCTGAGGTCGCAGCTGTGAGGTGAGCGGCGTATTAGGGTGCCAGGTGTCGCACAACGGCGTGCGGCCCTGGTTTCGCAGGACGGTCACGCACTGATGCCTCACTGGTTGGACGACGACAAGCTACGCCTGCTCGACGAGGCGGCCGCCCTGCGCTCGTCGCGGCTCGCCGTCGTGGTGGACGCCGAGCTGGCACACCATCTGCTGCACGCCTACTACCGGCACGTGCCGGCCGAGGATCTGCTCGAGCGCAGTGCGGTCGACGTGTACGGCGCGGCGATGAGCCACTACAAGCTCGCCGCGCATCGTCCGCAGGGGACGGGGGCCGTACGGGTGTGGACGCCCTCGCAAGACGCCGACGAGTGGTCCGCCGACGGCCACACGGTGATCGACATCGTCACCGACGACATGCCCTTCCTGGTCGACTCGGTGACGATGGCCATCACTTCGCAGCAGCGGCCCATCCACTCCGTCGTCCATCCGCAGCTCTTGGTCCGTCGCGATGTCACCGGGCAGCTGCTCGAGGTCACCGACGTCGACCACGTCGGCACCGGCATCACGTCCGAGCTGGTGCGTGAGTCGTGGATGCACATCGAAGTCGACCGCGAGACCGACCCCGACGCCCTCGACCAGCTCGAGAATCACCTGATCCAGGTCCTCCGCGACGTCCGGGAGGTCGTCGAGGACTGGGTGAAGATGAAGGAGCAGGCACTCCAGGTGGTGGACGACCTCCGGACGGACCCGCCGGTGTCATTGCCCGGCGTCGAGGTGGAGCAGGGCAGGGCTTTGCTGTCGTGGCTCGCCGACGACCACTTCACCTTCCTGGGATATCGCGAGTACCAGCTGCACGAGGTCGAGCGCGACGACGTGCTCCGCGCCGTGCCGGGCACTGGCCTCGGCATCTTGCGATCCGACCAGGACATGTCTCCGTCGTTCGGGAAGCTGCCGCCGAACGTGCGCGCCAAGGCCCGCGAGAAGCAGCTCTTGATCGTCACCAAGGCGAACTCGCGCGCCACCGTGCATCGGCCGGCGTATCTCGACTACGTGGGCGTCAAGACCTTCGACGACTCGGGCGAGGTGTCCGGCGAGCGACGCTTCCTCGGATTGTTCAGCTCCGCGGCGTACACCGAGAGCCTGATGCAGATCCCGGTCCTGCGCGATCGGGCCACGGCGGTGTTGCAGCGCGCCGGGTACTCACCGCAGAGCCACAGTGGCAAGGCACTGATGGACATCCTCGAGACGTACCCCCGCGACGAGCTGTTCCAGACCGACGTCGACGAGCTGCTGGCGGTCACGGAAGCCGTCCTGCATCTGCGCGAGCGGCGGCAGCTGCGGTTCTTCGGTCGTCGTGACGCGTATGGCCGGTACCTGTCGTGCCTGGTCTTCCTGCCACGCGACCTGTACACGACCAAGGTCCGCGAGCGGCTGCAGGGGATCCTCACCGAGACACTCGGCGCCGAAACGATCGACTACACCGCGCGGGTCAGCGAATCGGTGCTGGCCCGGCTGCACTTCGTGGTGCGTGCGCGTCCTGGCGAGGAGCTCAACGACTTCGACCCCGACGCGCTCGAGCAGCGGCTCGCCGAGGCCAGCCGCTCCTGGGCCGACGACGTCGGCGCCGCGATCCGGGAGCACTACGGCGACGAACGCGCAGTCTCTCTGGTTCGCCGCTACGCCGACGCCTTCCCCGAGGCGTACAAGGAGGACTTCACCCCGGCCGAGACGGTGGCCGATGTCGCCAGCCTCGAAGCAGTCGCGCCCGACTCGATCGAGCTCTCGCTCTACCGTCCGCCTGGCGCGGCCGACGGCGAGAGCCGGTTCAAGGTCTTCCGCACCGGGAGCCAGATGAGCCTGTCGCACCTGCTGCCGTTGCTCTCGGCGATGAGCGTCGAGGTCGTCGACGAGCGGCCCTACGAGCTCAACCTGCCCGACGGCAAGGTCTGGATCTACGACTTCGGCCTACGCCGCGCCGCGCAGATGCCCGACAATGCGAAAGACCTGTTCCAGGACGCCTTCTTCGCCACCTGGGACGGCCGGGCCGAGAGCGACGGATTCTCTGCCCTGGTGCTCGACGCCGGCATCCCCTGGCGTCAGGTGACGATGCTCCGGGCCTACGCGAAGTACTTCCGACAAGGCGGCGCGACCTTCAGCCAGGCGTACATCGAGGCGTCCTTGCTGGCGAACGTGCCGATCGCCGTGATGCTGGTCGAGCTGTTCGCGACCCGGTTCGACCCGGCGTACGACGGCGAACGTGAGCAGGCCTGTGCGGAACAGCAGCAGGCCATCCTGGACGCCCTCGACCACGTCGCGAGCCTCGACCAGGACCGCATCCTGCGTGGCTACCTGCGCACGATCCAGGCGACCCTGCGTACGAACTTCTACCAACGTGACAGCGCGGGGCGGCTGAAGAACTACACGTCGTTCAAGCTCGACCCGATGCAGGTGCCCGACCTGCCCGAGCCGCGGCCGGCGTATGAGGTGTTCGTCTACTCGCCGCGGGTCGAGGGCGTGCACCTGCGTTTCGGAGCGGTCGCCCGAGGCGGGTTGCGCTGGTCGGACCGGCGCGAGGACTTCCGCACCGAGGTCCTCGGCCTGGTCAAGGCCCAGATGGTCAAGAACGCCGTCATCGTGCCGGTCGGCGCCAAGGGCGGGTTCTATTGCAAGCAGTCGCCCGACCCTGTCGTCGATCGTGACGCCTGGCTGGCTGAGGGCATCGCGTGCTACACGACCTTCATCAGCGGTTTGCTCGACATCACCGACAACCTGGTCGACGGCCGGACCAAGCCGCCCGCCGACGTGGTCCGCCACGACGGCGACGACAGCTACCTCGTGGTCGCCGCCGACAAAGGCACGGCGACCTTTTCCGACATCGCGAACGGCATCTCGAAGGACTACGGGTTCTGGCTCGGCGACGCCTTCGCCTCGGGAGGCTCCGTCGGGTACGACCACAAGGCCATGGGCATCACGGCACGCGGAGCGTGGGTGTCGGTGCAACGGCACTTCCGCGAGCGCGGCATCGACTGCCAGCGCGAGGACTTCACCGCCGTCGGCATCGGCGACATGAGTGGTGACGTGTTCGGCAACGGAATGCTGCTGAGCGAGCACACCCGACTCGTCGCCGCCTTCGACCACCGCGACATCTTCCTCGACCCAGACCCGAACCCTGCGGCGTCCCACGCCGAGCGGCGCCGCCTGTTCGAGCTGCCGCGCTCCAGCTGGGCGGACTACGACACGTCCGTGATCAGTGCGGGTGGCGGGGTTTACCCGCGGACGCTGAAGTCGGTCCCGATCAGTCGGCAGGTAGCGCAGGTGCTCGACCTCGGCGACGTCGCTCACGTCACTCCGGCCGAGCTGATGCGGGCGATCTTGTTGGCTCCGGTCGACCTGCTGTGGAACGGGGGCATCGGGACGTACGTGAAGGCCGAGGTCGAGACGCACGCAGACGCGGGAGACAAGGCCAACGACACCATCCGGGTCAACGGCGCGGAGCTGCGGTGTCGTGCCGTCGGTGAGGGAGGCAACCTCGGCCTCACCCAGCGCGCCCGGATCGAGTACGCCCTGGCCGGGGGACGGATCTGTACCGACTTCATCGACAACTCCGCGGGAGTCGACACCTCCGACCACGAGGTCAATATCAAGATCCTGCTCGACAGCCTGGTCCGTAGCGGGCAGATGACCGACCCCGAGCGTGAGACCTTGCTCGCGTCCATGACCGACGAGGTCGCCGCCCTGGTGCTGTCGGACAACTACGCGCAGAACCTTGCGCTGGCCAGCTCCGAGGCGGTCGCATCCGGCCTCATGCACGTGCACGAAGCCTGGATCCGACGCCTCGAGCGGCGTGGTCTGATCGACCGCGAGATCGAGTTCCTCCCCACGCCCAAGGAGTTCGCGACCCGGCGCCAGAACAACCAGGCCCTCACGCCGCCCGAACTGGCCGTACTGATCGCCTACACCAAGATCGTGCTCGCGTCGGAGTTGCTCGAGACATCCCTGCCAGACGACGACTTCCTGCGTGGGGCCCTGTTCGGGTACTTCCCGACGCAGATGCGCCAGGCCTACCGGGAGCAGATGTCGGAGCATCCGCTACGTCGCGAGATCGTCGTGACCCAGGTCGTCAACGACTTGGTGAACTTTGCCGGGACCACCTTCTTCCACCGGCTGAGCCAAGAGACCAGCGCGACCGCCGAGGAGCTCACGCGCGCGCATCTGGTGTGTCGTGAGGTGTACGCCGCCGATCTCCTGATCGACCAGATCAACGGGCTCGACAATCAGGTCGACGCCGGCACGCAGACCCGGATGCGGCTGTCGGTAAGGACGCTGATCGAACGGGCGTCGCGGTGGATGGTCAACAACCGACGGCCGCCACTGGACTCCGAGGCCACGGTCGACCGTTTCGGCACCGACATTCAGCAGGTCGTGCAGGCACTGCCGAAGCTGTTGTGCGGGGTGGATGCGGAGATCTTCGGTCGGAACCGTGAGGCTTTGGTCGAGTCCGGAGTGCCGGAGAGCCTCGCCGAGCAGGTGGCGGTGCTGCCGGTGGCGTATGCAGCACTCGAGATCGTCGAGATCGCCAAGCGGGACGGATACGACGCCGAGGAGGTGGCCTCCGTCCACGCGGTTCTCGGTGCCGAGCTGGGGGTGAGTGAGCTGTTGGACAAGATCTTCACGCTCCCGCGCAACGACCGGTGGCAGACCATGGCCCGCGCCACGTTGCGCGACGACCTTCATGCTGTGCACGCGGTGCTGACGGCGCAGGTGCTCGCGACGACCGACGCGGCCGATCCGGCGGACCAGCGATTCGCGGCGTGGCAACAGGCCGAGAGCAGGCTGGTCGATCGTGCCCAGTCCACGCTTCAGGAGATCATCCGAGACGACACCACCGACCTGGCCCGGATGTCGGTCGGACTTCGCGTCGTGCGCACCATGCTCACGACCGCCTGACCGGACCGCGCCTCCCCGGGCGAGCCGCGAGCAGCGGTGCCGCGTTGCCGTACGTTGGTTGGATGTCAGGTATGGGGGACGTCCTGGTCGCACGCAATCTGGTGAAGGTCTATGACGATCTGCGCGCCGTCGATGACGTGTCGTTCGCGGTGCAGCCGGGAGAGTTCTTCGGCATTCTGGGACCGAACGGCGCGGGCAAGACGACCACGTTGGAGATTCTCGAAGGTCTGCGGCCGGCTGATTCAGGGCAGGCGATCCTGCTGGGGAACCCGTCGTGGCCACGTGACACTGATGTGTTGCGCCGGGTCGGCGTCCAGCTCCAGGCGTCGAGCTTCTTCGAGCGTCTCACCACCCGCGAGCAGATCCGGACCTTCGCGGCGTTGTACGACGTAGCTCCCGCAACGGCCGACGAGTGGCTCGGACGGGTCGGTCTCGACGACAAGGCGGACACGCGCGCCGAGAAGCTGTCCGGCGGCCAGCGGCAACGACTGTCGATCGCCTGCGCGCTGGTCCACGACCCCGAGATCGTCTTCCTGGACGAGCCGACCGCCGCCCTGGACCCGCAGGCGCGGCGGAACCTGTGGGACTTGTTGGGTTCCCTGAACGACAACGGCCGCACGGTCATCATCACGACTCACTACATGGACGAGGCCGAGGCGTTGTGTGACCGCGTCGCGATCATGGACCGCGGCAAGATCTTGCAGCTGGACTCGCCGGCGGCGCTGATCCGGGAACTGGAGGCTGCGGTGCGGATTAGCCTCGACCCGCAGGCAATCTCCGCCACAGACGCCGAGGGCATCGACGGCGTCGACCAGGTCGAGGAGGACGCCGCCGCGCTGACGCTGTCGACACATGATCCGGCGCATGTGCTCGCGGAACTCGCGACCCGCGGCTCGCTGGCGGGCTTGCAGGTGAAGGGCGCGAACCTCGAAGACGTCTTCTTGACCCTGACCGGCCGGGAGTACCGTGCATGACCGCCTTCGTCAGCCTCAGTCAGGCGATGCTCAAGGGCTTCCTGCGCGACCGGCAGGCCGTCTTCTTCTCGGTGTTCTTCCCGCTGATGTTCCTCGTGCTGTTCGGCGGGGTGTTCGCCGACCAGGACCAGAGCAAGATCGACCTGATCCAGGTCGGGGACGTGAAACTCATCGACGACCTGCCGGAGCAGGCGCGCGCCGCGTTCGACGAGGCGTTCGAGGTCGACGAGAGTGACGATCGGGCGGCCGCCCTGGCGGAGCTTCGCGACGGCGATGTCGACCTGGTCGTCGAAGAGGACGGCGATCAGATCGTGATGCGCTATAGCGAGGCGGACCAGGTCGCGTCGGCCGTGGCGCAGGGCACCTTGCGGTCGTTCGTGGAGGCGGCGAACGTCGCCGCTTCGGGGGAGCCGCCGACGTACACGTTGCGTGGCGAGCGGGTCGAGGACGAGTCGCTGTCGACGATCCAGTTCGTGACGCCGGGTCTGCTCGGGTGGGCGGTGGCGACCAGCGCCACGTTCGGTGCCGCAGCCACTCTCGTCGGCTGGCGCTCGTCGAAGCTGCTGCGCCGGCTGCGGTTGGCGCCGGTGTCGACCACGTCGATCGTGGCAGCGCGTATCGGTGTCACGGTGATGATCGCCTTGGTGCAGATGGCGATCTTCCTGGGGCTCGGCGTCACCGTGTTCGATCTGCAGCTGACGGGCAACTGGTGGCTGAGTATCCCGCTGCTCGTCGCCGGGACGTTGTCGTTCATGTCCTTGGGACTACTGGCCGGGTCGGTGGCCAAGACGGTCGAGGGCGCGACGTCGCTCGCCAACATCTTCGTGCTGCCGATGGCGTTCCTCGCGGGCTCGTTCTTCCCCCTCGACGGCGCCCCCCGGTGGCTCGACATCGTGTCGCACCTGCTGCCGCTGCGTTATCTCAATGACGGAATGCTGGATGTGATGGTGCGCGGAGAAGGTCCCTCCGCAACTCTGCTCCCGCTCGCGGTTCTGCTCGGTTTCGCCGTGGTCGTGGTGGCGATCGCCGGTCGCTTCTTCTCCTGGGACACCGACTAGCACCGACTGGCGACCCACGCTGTCGAGCGCGTCGAGCTTGTCGAGCCCGGGTCACAGCAGATGGGCCGCTGGGTAGGTTGGACGAGTCCGATCCGACGTCGACCCAGGAGCCCACGTGTCTTCTCACCCAGGCGAGCCGATGCACGAAGGTGACCGGCCGGACCCTCCGGACGCGACCGGCGCCGCTGGTACCGCCGGCGGAGAGAGGGCAGCCGACCAGTACGTCGACCCCGAGCACGGCGCGTTGGCGCCGACCCAGGATCGTCGGGAGAAGGCGTCAGGACCCTCCTCTGACCCGGCTCAGCGTCCCGGCCCGCGGGCACCTGGGGCGACCGGACCGGACACCCCTGACGGGTTCGGGTCCTTCGAACGCCCTGGACGCGACGGCAACTGGGACGACGCCGACGTCGAGGACTGACGGGCAGCAGACAGCCGCCCGTCCCGGCGTACCCTTGCGCTCGTGGCTGACACCGATTTCGCCGACCGTCTCAAGCAGCTCGACGCGACGCTGACGAGCATCGAGCGGGTGCTCGATCTGGACGCGATGAGGGCTGAGATCGCCGACCTCGGTGAGCAGGTGGCAGCCCCGGATCTCTGGGACGACCAGGAGAACGCCCAGCGCGTCACCGCCCGACTCTCCACGCTGCAGTCAGAGGTCGAACGGGTCTCGGGCCTGCGCGGGCGGCTCGATGACGCCGAGGTGCTGGCCGAGCTCGCCCGCGAGGAGGGCGATCCAGCGTCACAAGCCGAGGCCGACGCTGAGCTCGACCGGCTCACCAAGAGCATCGAGGCGCTGGAAGTCCGCACCCTGTTGTCCGGCGAGTACGACGAACGCGACGCGCTGATGACGATCCGCTCCGGCGCCGGTGGCGTCGATGCCGCCGACTGGGCCGAGATGTTGATGCGGATGTACTTGCGCTGGGCCGAGCGCCACAAGTACGGCACCGAGGTCTACGACACGTCGTACGCCGAGGAGGCCGGCATCAAGTCCGCGACGTTCGTCGTCCGTGCGCCGTACGCCTACGGCACGCTCAGCGTCGAACAGGGCACGCACCGGTTGGTCCGCATCTCGCCGTTCGACAACCAGGGCAGGCGACAGACGTCCTTCGCAGCAGTCGAGGTCGTTCCGGTGATCGAGCAGACCGACGGCATCGACATCCCCGAGGATGAGATCAAGGTCGACGTCTACCGCTCCAGCGGACCCGGTGGACAAAGCGTCAACACCACCGACTCCGCCGTGCGGCTCACCCACCTGCCGACCGGGCTGGTCGTTGCCGTGCAGAACGAGAAGAGCCAGCTCCAGAACAAGAACACCGCGATGGTGATCCTCAAGGCCCGGCTGCTCGCCGTGAAACGGGCCGAGGAGAAGGCCACGCTGGACGAGATCCGCGGCGACGTGATGGCGTCGTGGGGCGACCAGATGCGCTCATACGTGCTGAACCCCTACCAGATGGTCAAGGACCTGCGCACCGAGTACGAGGAGGGCAACCCCTCGGCGGTGCTCGACGGCGCGATCGACGACTTCATCGAGGCCGGCATCCGGTGGCGCAGGTCGGCAACGCCGGTCGACGCCTGACCCCGGATCTGTCTCGTCGTCGCTGGCGCGGCGCCGTTTGCGGCAGCAGCGAGCGGGTACGGCGCTGGCATGAACTTGATGCCCGAGGCGGACCTGTCGGGCCACGAGCTGCTCGGGATCTACCTCAACGACCATTTGGTGGGGGCAAGCGCGGGCGTTGAGCTGTTCCGACGGTCGGCCAGAGCGCAGGACGATTCAGCGATCCGTGCCCGGATCACGGAGCTGGCCGAGGAGGTGGCCGAGGACCGTGAGGAGTTGCTGGCCTTGATGCGCGATCTCGAGGTCCCGGTGCAGCAGCATCGAGTCGTGGTCGGTTGGATCGGCGAGAAGGTCGGTCGGCTCAAGCCGAACGGCACGTGGGTTCGCCGCTCGCCGCTCAGCAACGTCGTGGAGCTGGAGGCGATGCGGATGGGGGCCGAGGGCAAACGGTGCCTGTGGCGCCTGCTCCTCCAGGTCGCGCAGCACGAGCCGCGGCTGTCACAGCAGACGCTGACCGAGCTCGAGCAGCGGGCCACGGCGCAGATTGAGGCGCTCGAGGCGATGCGGTTACAGGCCGCCGCAGTCCTCCAGCCGTAGCGAGCACGCACCTAAAGGCTCGCCCGGGCCCGCTTGCTCGGAACGCCCACGAGGGTCACCTACACTCGGGCCAGTGATCCGGTTCGACAACGTGACCAAGGCGTACGACGGTCAGCCCAGACC
>Ga0136617_10002376_pt1 | contig 16766 bp, 8 predicted proteins | sample AntDrymUQ3222106_2_FD_129672 | JGI IMG/M metagenome (GOLD analysis project Ga0136617, IMG submission 129672) | Polar desert sand microbial communities from Dry Valleys, Antarctica - metaG UQ322 (21.06) | ecosystem: Environmental > Terrestrial > Soil > Desert | place: Antarctica: Dry Valley...
AGTCAGTCTTTGCGCCCCGCGTCGGGCCCGGACACGGCAGCCAACGGGTTCTTGACTCGCAGAGCTGGAAAGCGGGTGTAGTCGCGATCGACGCTCCACAATTCCGTGACGCCGTGGGACAGGCAGATCGCCGCAATACGTGCGTCGTGCACCCTGGGGCCGTTGACGCCGGAGGCGTGGAGAACGCCGCGTAGCTTGCCCCAGTGGTCGTTGGCTTCATGCAGGAGGCACAGCGACGGTGACTCGAGCCACGCCTGCACTTGATCGAGTGCGGCAGCGATGGGAGTCGGCGGATCGAAGATCCGAGGGTGCGTCGTCACAGCGAGAAACTCGTGGATACACGGCCACGGTATCGCCCATGCCGTACGGCTCTCGGCAAGGCGGGCAACGGTCGCGGCAGCCGACCGGTGAAACGTGCTGTCGACCCGATGAGCGTAGACAAGCACGTTCGTGTCGACTGCGATCAAGCCCCACGGCCTTCGTAGATCGCGTCGCGGATCCGATCCCAACCGGCTTCGGCAAACTCGGGTCGCATTCCCTTGCCCTCGAAGTCAGCCTTGCGCAGCGTGAAGGATTCAGGTGCTCGCCGCCTTGCAAGCTCATGACGGAGGCCGGCCTCGAGCAGTGCACGGAGCGTCACGCCCTCGCCTCGAGCCGTCCGTTTGGCTTCCTCGAGGAGAGCGTCCGGCAACTCGATCGTCGTCTTCACATGGGCAACCATATCAGTGCTACCAGCAGTATGGGTCCCGCGTGGATTATCTTTCTCTTCACAGGGGTGCGGTCAAGGGCTAGCGCGCGCGTTGAGGGTGGTGTGCGGGAAGCGACGGGGGTGATGGGACGCCGCTAGCGGCCAGACGCGCCACTCGACCCGCCTGGCAACAAGCCGCCCGACCTCCCACCGGTGCTGGCTCGCTTCGCGCGACGCACGACCGTCGCGTTCCAGGTCCCCGACGATGCCACCGGAATCCTGTTCACCACCGCCGGGCTGCTTGACGCCTGCCGGCGGCTGCCGATGGCCCTTGCCCAGGACGCAAATCCTCCTGGCTTGATCCGGTGGTGGCTGGATCTCCCCGACCGGCTGGGGGGCAGTGGCGGCGAGGTCCCGGGCCTGCGCGTCGTCGAGCGGTTCCGGGAGCGGCTGACACCCATCGAGCCACTGGGACGGACGTTGGTCGACCGCGTGGCGCGCGTCAGGGGTCGCCAGCCGGCACCACTGACCGCCGCCGGCGTGACCGCCGCCGGCGTGATCGCCGCCGGACAGGTGACCCTTCGCCAAGAGCTCCCCGGTGCAGCATCCCCGCTCGTCCCTGCCGGACGGAACCCCGAGCTCGTAGGACGCCTCAGCGACCAGGCGTCCCGGATCGCCGGCCACTGCGCGACTTCGTCGACGAGCGCCTCTACCCGATCCCCCGCCTTGAGCGCGTCCTGCGGGGCGACCACATCGTTTACCCGACATCCTGTCGCTGTAACGCTGACGTGCGCGCACCGCGATGCATGGATCACGTCATCGCGGTGTAGGCTTTGGCACATGCGGACAACCGTGGTGCTCGACAACGATGTGGCCGCAGCCGTCGCTGCCCTGCGAAGGCAGCGCGCCGTCGGCGTGAGCGAAGCGGTCAATACGTTGGTCAGGGCTGGCCTGCAAGCAAAGTCTGAACGCAAAGCATTTGAGCAGCGCACGCATCACCTGGGCTTGCGTGTCGACGTGACAAACGTCGCCGAGGCCTTGGAGCAGCTGGACGGACCAGATCACCCCTGATGCTCGTCGACGCGAACCTGCTGCTGTTCGCGGTCGACGCCGACAGCCCCTTTCACGACCGCACGAAGCGCTGGCTGGCCGCCCAACTCAACGGCCCTCGGCGGGTTGGTCTGCCTTGGCAGTCACTGTCCGCGTTCGTTCGCATCACGACCCATCCCCGGGCGACCCGCCAACCGCTCGACCCTGACATGGCATGGGGCGTGGTGACCGACTGGCTGTCGACGGAAGCGGCATGGATACCGCAGCCCACGCCCCGGCATGCGGAAGTGTTCGGCTCGCTGCTCACCGGCTATCAGCTACGGGGCAACCTGGTTCCTGATGCTCAACTCGCCGCACTCGCGATCGAACACGGCTTGACCTTGTGCTCAGCGGACACCGACTTCGCACGCTTCGAGGAGATCACCTGGCTGAATCCACTCATGGGCGGTCACTGATGTAGGAGCTCCACAGCGCCTCGCGTAGGCCCGATGCCCGGGCGATGGGGCGCTCGACGGCGGTGCGCACGCTGGACTCGCCGCCGACGAGGATGAGGCGCTGGCGGGCCCGGGTGACGGCGGTGTACAGCAGCTCTCGCGTGAGGATCGGCGAGGTGGGATCCGGCAGCAGCACGGCGACCGACTCGAACTGCGAGCCCTGACTCTTGTGCACCGTCATGGCGTGCACCGTCTCCACCGCCGCAAGGCGTGTGGGGCTGACCTCGACCAGTTCCCCGCGCCGCTCGAACACCGCCGGGTAGCGCCCGTCGCCCGCCGCGACGACGACGCCGATGTCGCCGTTGTACAGGCGGAGCCCGTAGTCGTTGGCGGTAACCAGCAGCGGACGGCCGACATACCACCCGCCGCCAGCCGCATAGCCGTCGATCGCGGCGCCCAGCCAGGCCTCTACCTGCGCTCTCCAGGCGACGACCCCGTAGTGCCCCCGGCGGTGCGCGCACAACACGCGGATGGCACCAAGGCCGTCCAGCGCGGCTCTGGCCTGGCCCGCTCTCGCCGCCTCGACGACCTGCCGACCCGCGGCGACCACCGCCTCGCGGACTGGCGCGAGCGCTTGGCGCCCCGCGTCCTGCGCGACGTCGGCGTCGATCCAGCGCACGTCGTCACGTCCTGCCCGCAGCGCCTCGACGGCCGCGTCGGCGTCGCCTTGCCGGATGGCCTGTGCCAGCGCCGCGATCCCGCCGCCGAAGCGGTGCACTCGCCGCAGCACGACGATCCCGTCTCCGATCGCCGCACCCGCCGGTGGCGTCGACGCTGCCACCTCGTGGCCGGCGGCCGCCGCGAGGGACGCACGCGCGTCCGGGCGCAGCAGCAGGCTCTGGCTGCAGGGACCAACGATGTCACCGAGCACCGCCCCGGCCTCGACCGACGCCAGCTGCTCGGCGTCACCCACCAGGACCAAGCGGGCGCCGGCCCGCACCGCCTGGACCAGGCTGGCCATCAGCGACAGCGACACCATCGACGCCTCGTCGACGACCACGACGTCGTGCGGCAACCGGTTGCCCCGATGATGGCGGAAGCGGCTTCGACTCCCCGGCCGCCAGCCCAGCAGCCGGTGCAGGGTCGACGCCTCCAACGCCAGCAGGCGCCCCCGCACCGTCTTGCTGACGTCGAGGTGGCCGGCTTCGTGGTGGACGGCCTCTTCCAGCCGGGCGGCGGCCTTGCCGGTCGGGGCGGCCAGCGCAACCCGAGGCGGTGAGCCATCGGCGGCGGCGAAGGCCTGCTCGTCGAGCAGCGCGAGGATGCGGGCCACGGTCGTCGTCTTGCCGGTGCCTGGCCCGCCGGCGACCACTGCGAAGCGCCGCAGCACCGCCGAGCCGGCGGCCAAGCGCTGCTGATCGGGCTGCTCGCCGTCGAACAGCCGCGCGAGCCCGGAGGCCAGCACTTCGATGTCCACACTGTCCGCCGGTTGCTCGGCTCGCACCCGCAGATCGGCAGCGACCTGCCGCTCCTGGCGCCAGTAGCGGTCCAGGTACAGCCGGGTGCCGACCAGCCGCAGGGGCCGATCGACCGCGGGATCTGAGTCCATCGCGACCAGCGGGCCGCGCGAGAGCCCAGCGATCCAGGGCTGCAGCTGGGGCCACGGCAGCCCCAGTGGATCCGCCGGCACGTCGGCGTCGACCGCGACCGTCTCCCTGATCGTCGCGAGGTCGGTGCACACGTGACCCAGTCGCGGGGCGCGCGCCGCCAACGCCGCCGCCAGCAGCATCTGCGGGTCGCTGTCGCCGCCGATCCGACCGAGCCGCAACGCCACATGGACGTCGGCGGCGCTGAGCACCCCCGCGACGTTGAAGTCGACCAGCAACGGCGGTGCGCCCAGGGCCAGGCGGACGTCGAACGGATCAGGGGATGCTTCCGCCTCGACCGTCCTCACGCCACCTCCCCCCGGTCGAGCAGATCGCTCAACGCCTCAACGAGGGCGGTCGGCGGTCGCCACGCGAACACTCCGCACGGCTGCGACCCCACACGTGATGCAGCGGCACCGGTCATGCCGCGCAGGAACAGGTACAGCACACCGCCCAGGTTGCGCTCCGGCGAATAGCCCGGCAGGCGCCAGCGCAGGTAGCGGTGCAGCGCGATGGAATACAGCAGCGCCTGCAGCGGATAGTGGGCCCGTTGCATCGCGGCGGCGAGGGCGGCGGGCCGGTAGTGCCAGGAGCTCAAAGTCTCCCCGTCGACGCCGAGCCAGTTCGTCTTGTAGTCGACCACGACAAAGCGCGGCGTCTGGTCCCGGTCGTGAAGGCGCACCACCGAGTCGATGCTGCCGGTGAGATATCCCCGTAGCCGCTGCTGCAGCGCCGGGTCGTCGAGCCGTTCGGCGTAGCCGGCGAGCACGTCGTCGGCCGGAAGATGCGCCCGCAGCAGACTGCCGATGGCTGCCACCGTCAGCGTTGCCGTCGGTCGGTCGCCGCCCACCAGCGGCAGCTCGAAGTCCAGCTCGTCGCGGCGATCACCCGGACCGATGTCACGCAGCCGCAGCTCACCGGCCAGCGGGCCTAGCGGTGTCTGGATCGCCGCTGTCAGACCCGCGACGACCACTGCGGGATCACCGATGTCGACATACCAGCGGGCGTGCTGCCCGCGGACGGCGGCAACCAGCTCCGCGCCGAGGTCGCTGGCGGCGAAGTCGCTGCGCTCGATCACCGCGTGCACGAAGCTGCCGACGTCCACACCGCCGGGCATGGCCGCCAGCGCGCAGGGCACGGCACGCAGCCGTTCCTCGAGCTGGTCGGGCGCTGCCGAATCCGCAAGTGCCGCCCGGGCAGCCGGCACAGCCCCGAGGATATCCACCGGCGCCTCGTCGGTGACACCCAGATCCTCGGGTTCACTGCCCACCCGCGCCTCGTGTGCCGCCGAGGTGATCCCGCTGTAGGAGGCCCGCCGCCAGTGCGAGTCGAGCTCACGGCCGAAGCGGCGGACCGACAGGACGGCGGCCTCGGCCGTCTCGCGTGCCCAGGCGGCACCGCGGCCCCCGTCGCTGCGCTCTACGCTGATGCGCCCGGGAGCCTCGCCGGCCAGCGCTTGGAAGCGCTCGACAACCTCGTCGTCTTCCGGAACGACCGTGCCTGAGGTGGCGACGGTGCCGTCCGCATCGCGGGCGAACAGCAGCCGGCCCAGTGGCGAGTCGTGGCTGGTGTAAGACCCGGCCCACCACACGACGGCCTGGTGGCGGGCACGAGTCAGCGCCACGTACGCCAGACGCAGGTCTTCGCTGCGCTGCTCGGTGACGGCACGCCGCCGGTGCTCGGCGAAGCCCGGCCCTTCCATCCCGACGTCGATGGTCCGGCGGTGTCCGGCCTCGGGGTCGTGGAAGACGGCCGCCTCATCCTCGGGGATGTAACTCGGCTCCCATAGATACGGGTAATACACGATGGGGAACTCGGTCCCCTTGCTGCGGTGGATCGTCAGGACCTGCACCGCCTCGGCGTCGGACTCCAGGCGCCGGCTGCGTTCCTCGGTGTCGGTGTCGGTACCGGCTTCGGCGATGCGCCGCCGCAGCCACGCGGTGAGCGCTGTGGCCCCGAGCTGCTGGGACGTCGCGGCCGCGTGCAACAGCTGGCCGATGTGGCGCAGGTCGGTCAGTTCCCTTTCGCCGTCGACCTGGGCGAGGATGCGTGCGGGGATGCCCTCGGCATGCGTGATCAGTTCCAACAGCGAGGCCACACCCCGGCGGCGCAGCTCGCCGGCCCAACGGTGCAGGCGGGCATGGACGGTCTCCCACCGCTCCTCGCCGGCGGTCGCGACCTGCTGGGCACTCCAGCCCAGGAAGGGGGTCAACGCGGCGGCGTGCGCGCGGGGCGACGAAGCGGGGCGTTCCAGCGCCTCGAGCAGGCGCAGCCAGGCACGCGCGATCGGCGTGCCGAAGACGCTGCCAGCCCCGTTGATGACGGCGGGGATGCCGGCGGCGTCGAGGGCGTCGCGCACTTTGGCCGCCTGGCGGTGAGTGCGAACGAGCACCGCAATGTGGCCCGGTCGCACGCGCTCACGGCTGGCCTGCGAGTCGTCCCGGTGGCGCGTGATCACCTCGGCGTCGGCAGACAGCAGTCCGACGAGGTCTGCCGCGAGGTCGCGGGCGATGTGCTCACGACTCGAGGGCTGGGACGCATACCCAAGTGACGTCAGCCGTACGAGCCCGTCGTCGCGGTGGACGACCCGCAACCGCAGCGCGGCCTGGCATGGAGCACCCGTGAGCCGAGGCTCCATATTGGCGTCGGCCGCGCGTACGGTGCGATAGGCGATGCCCTCGTGGCCGAGCTTGACGCCCCGGAACAGCGCGTCGTAGGCGTCGATGAGCCCTTGGTCGCTGCGCCAGTTGACCCACAGTGTCGCGCGCGTGCCCGCCGACCCAGCCGCGTCGAGGTAGGCGTAGACGTCCGCCCCCCGGAAGGCGTAGATCGCCTGCTTGGGGTCGCCGATGAGCACCAGAGTTGTATGTCCTACCGCTTCGCTACATGAGGACAGAGTTGTCTCGCCCTGCCCGAACGCTCGACGCATGATCTCCCACTGGACGGGATCGGTGTCCTGGAACTCGTCGACGAGGGCGACCCGGTAGCGTTGCCGGAGCCGCTGGCAGGCATCCGGCCCCCGCAGCGGGTCGGCCAGGATGGCGTAGAGCCGGGTGAGCAGGTCGTCATAGGTCAGCAGGTTCGCGCGGCGCTTGCGGCGCTCCACCTCGTCGCGGACAGCCAGCGCCAGCCGGCGGCGCATCGCCTCGGTGGAGTCGGGCTGCGCCCCAGCCGGTTCGATCGGCGCCAACGGGTTCTCCACGACGATGCGGCCGATGCGCAGCGCCTCGGCACGGTCGAACGGGGGCCCTTGAGGACTGTCGAGGAAGCGGCGGACGTACAGATCGTCGACCACCTCCTCGACGAGGTCGCTGGCGTCGTCGAGGACGGTGGCGTCGGGCTCGACGTCACCAGCCACGCCGAGCCCACCCAGGATGTGCTGGCAGAAGCTGTGGGTGGTGGCGATGGTGGCGGCGTCGAAGTCCGCTAGCGCCTTGGCCAGGTTCTCGCGACGCTTGCCCACCTCGTCGGCGCTACCGGTTCCCAGCAGCACCAACAAGGGATCGTCGGCGGGTACCGCGACGCCAGCCGCTGCGCCCGCGAGACCGCGCTCCGCGGTGACGAGGCGCTCGCGCACCCGCTCGCGCAGCTCGCCGGTCGCCATGCGGGTGAACGTCACCAGCAGCAGCTGCTGCAGCGGCATGCCGGCGGCCACGAACCGCGCGGTCAGCGCGGCGATCGTGAACGTCTTGCCCGTGCCGGCGCTCGCCTCCAGCACGGTGACTCCCGTCGGCAGGGGTCCGCAGGCGTCGAAGGGCGGCAGGTCGTCCCAGCCGCTCACCGCTGGTCTAACCGCTCGCAGGACAGCAGTGGATCCCACAGGCGGCGGGCGTAGCGTCCGAAGCGGCTGGGCTCGTCCGGCGCCCAGTCGTCGCCGCGCTCACCATCGCGTGGCTGGCCCGCCACCACCTCGTCGAAGGGCAGTACGCCGACGAGCACCAGCACGTGTTCGAGGTCCTTATCCTCCTTGTCAAAGTCCCACGTCGACTCCCATTCGCGGCGCGCCGCCGCCGCACGTTCTCTCGGCTGCGAACCCTGCGCGTAGGCCGCGGAAGTGTTGCAGTACAGGGGCAGTGGCTCGCGCATACCGCGGGTGTACAGGTCGACCACCACCTCGAGGTGGTCAAGAGCGACGCGCCGGGCCGTCTCGGGATCGTCGTGCACGGGGTCGATGCGCGCGAGGGTCACCCACCCTTGCCGACGGCCACGCCCGACGGTGGCGGCGGCGAACGGACGCTGGGGATGCATGGCGGTCAGCGCAAGCAGTCGCACCCATGCCGCGAGGCGGTGGCGGGCGCCGACCCTGGAGTAGCTGACCGCGCGCAACAGATCGCCGTTGACGCCGGGCACGGTGCCGACCAGCACTCGCCCCCCGGACAGCTTCAGGTCGACCTCCACAGAGTCCGGCTCGTCGTGGCCGGCACCGTTCCCGTCGCCATCGCCGTCTCCGTCGTCGAGCAACGCGTCGGCCTGCGCGACGATGCCGTCAACGATCGGCCCGATCCGCCGCAGCACCGACCGACCGAGCTCACCCGGAGGGAGGGCACCGCGAGCGATCTCGGCGGCGGCGCAGGCGACCGGGTCAGCCCCGGCCAGGCGGGCTTCGACCAGGCCCTGCCCGACGGCCCACTGCTGCAGAGGGTCCAGCTCGACCGGCAGGGCCTCGGCCGGATCCTCGTCCCGCTCGTAGACGACGATCCCGAGCCGTTGCCGCAGGAATGCCCGCACAGGATGCTGCACGAAGCGCACGAGCTGGTCGACCTCGATCAGGTCGCTACGGGTTTGGGGCAGGGGCCCGTCGAGGAACGGCGGTGCGGCGACACGCTCGGCGACCAGGGCTCGCGCGCCGCCCAGCGCGATGGTGTCAAAGCTCCACGCCCGTTCGCCCGCCAGCGCTCCGGGCGTAAAGTTGCGGACGTCGAACGGCTGCAGTGGATGCTCGACGACGATTCGCTTGCGGGCGGACACGGGCAGCCCGTCCCCGCCCTCGTTCCCGGTGCGCACCGTCTGGTCGACGACGTCGAGCAGTTCGCCCACCGGCACGGCGGCCGGCCGCTTGGCGTTGGTGCGTTCGTCGCGCCCGCTGTAGGTGATGACGAAGTTGTCCGTGGCGGCCAGCAGTGCGTCGAGCAGGAGCTGACGGTCCTCGCTGCGAGGGTCGCGGTCCCCGACGCAAGGATCGCGCTGAACCAGGTCGTCGCCGTCCGGCGCGGTCTTTCGGGGGAAGAGCCCGTCGTCGATTCCGAGCAGGCACACGACGCGGTGCGGCACCGAACGCATCGGTACCAGCGTGCAGATGGTGAGGTGGCCGGTGCGGAAGCTGGCGCGAGTGGGTCGACCGCGCAGGCGGTCGGCGAGCAGGTCACGCACCTCGGGCAGCGCGAGCTCGGCGGGGTTCGGCGTACCGCCGACGGTGGACTCGGCCACGACGTCGTCGAGGATGCGCTGGAGCTGGGCCCGCTGCCATGCCTGCGAGGTGGTGGTGAGCGTGTCCGCGGCCGTGGCGATGGCGTCGGCCCACGCCTGGATCGGCCGCACGCCGGTGAAGCCGGCCAGCGCGGCAGACAGGCGGTCGACGAGCTCGGCGAAGCGTCCGGCCAGGTCGATGTCGCCGCTGGCGACGTCGTCAAGCGGCAGGACGCCGCCGACCAGGCGCTGGGAGTCGGCGGCCAGCGCCACGCCGAGCAGCACCCGGTCGAGGCCGGACCGCCAGGTGTTGGCCTCCAGCCGCTGCAGCTGAAACGGTGTGCGGTGGTCGGCGTCCAGGCCCCAACGTATGCCGGTCGCCGCCACCCATTCCTCGACGCGGGCGAGGTCGTCGTCGTCGAGGTGAAAGCGCCGGCGGACCGGCTCGCGGCTGGCCAGGTCGAGCACTTGGGAGGCGGTGAGTCGCGCGGTGGCGAGCTCGAGGAGTTCGGAGACGACGCCGAGCACGGCGTTGGTCTGGCGCAGCGAGCGGTCCGCGAGCCGCACCCGCAGGTCGGGTGAGGGGTTGCCGGCGTTCAGCTCACCGTTGGCAGGGCGCTGATACGCGGCCTGCTCAGCGTCGGCGGCGGCATCGGCCGCGGCCTCGCCGGCGGCCTCACCGGCGCCGAAGGTGGCGTGGATCAGCGGCGCGAACGTCTCGATGTCGGGGCACATGACGATGATGTCGCGGGGCTCCAGCGTCGAGTCGTCCGCCAGAAGGTGCAGGATCGCGTCGCGGACGACCTCGACCTGCCGGGCGCGGCCGTGGCAGGCGTGGACCTGCAGGCTGCGGTCGCAATCTTCGAGGATGGCGCGCCGATCCGGTTCCTCCGCCAGCGGTACGCCCGGTGGCCGGCGGTCCGCGCGCACGTCGGCCTGGAGCCGCTGCAGCAGGGTGGTCGCCCCGTCCTCGAAGGGATGGTGGTGGTCGACGGGTCGCCCCAGCCCCGAGGTGGTGGGCATCCGCGACCGATTCGGTAGCGGATCCACACCACCCCGGTCGCCGGCGGTCAGGACCAGCTGCATCTCGCGGGCGTCGTGTCCCCAGGTGGCCAGCAGCGGGTTGGCGGGCAGCTCGGCGGTGGGATCGTCACGGCGCCGGGGCAGGCCCGGACGGCGGTCGCGTGTGGCCGCCGTGACCTTGGTCCACAGCACCGGCGAGGGGTGCAGCAAGAACAGCCTGACCTCGTGATGGGCCGCCAGCGCCTGCAGGACGTCGACGTAGCTGGCGGGCAGGCGGGTGAGCCCGAACAGCGACAGCCGTACGGGCAGGTCGACGGCGTTGGGATCGTCGCGCAGGCGGGTGCAGGCGTCCGCGAGGCGCTCGGCCGGACTGGCGGTGGCGATGCGGTCGCGCAGGCAGCGCCACAGCTGCGCCTGCCAGGCGACATCGACTGGCAGCGGCGCGCCGGCGCCGTCGACATCATCGCCGGCTGCCCACGCCCGCAGCATCGCCGGGCGGTGCACGCCGTAGCGGTCGTACAGGTCGGCCAGGTGTCGGATAGCGCTGAACCGGCGCGCCCTGCGGTGGTTGTCACCATCGGCTTCGTTCGCGCCGAGGTGAGCGGCGAGCCCGGCCAGCCAGCGCTGGTCGAGGCAGTCGCTGACGACGTCGAGCAGCGGCCAGACCGACCGCTGGGGCAGCCACGGGTCGGCGTCGGTGTCGATGCCGGCCGCGGCCGCCACGGCACCGCCGACGAGGCGGCCGGGGAACGGGAAATCGATGTTGGCGCAGACCCCGTCGCGCCGGCCGCTGCTCGTGCCCAGGCTCGCCGACAGCCGCTGGACCAGCCACCGCTCCACACCGCGTGTGGGGACGGCGACGACCTCGGCAGCCAGAGGGTCGGCTGGGTCGACGACGCGTTCGATACCCAACGCGTCCGGGGGATCGGCGATCACGCGGGCGAGCGCGTCGACCAGCCGGTCCGCTCGCTCGGCTCGATGGATGTGCAGCACGGACTCGGCGATCGACTTACATCGGGGTGGTGACGGCGACCCGGACGTCGGTCTTCGCCGCCTCGAGCTCGGGGAGATCCAGCTCCACCGCTCCATCCGGGGTGAGGAACACGAACACCACGCGACAGACTCGCTCGCCGGTCGCCTGCTCCACCGCGACGGCGTACGCGCCGCCCTGCGCGCGATAGGCCGCCAGACGCCGATCGAGGTCGCGGGTGGACGAGGCGGTCTTGTAGTCGACGACCACGAGTCCCTCGCCGGTCCGATACAGCAAGTCGATGTAGCCCTCCAGCGTGCGATCCCCGACAGTAGTGGCGACGTAGGTCTCCCGCCAGCGCCGGCAATCGTGCGACTCGATGATGCTGGGGGCGGCAAGGGCTGCGCCGGCCAACCGGGCGATGTCGGACTCGCGCTCCATGATCCCCTCGGCAGCGGCCTGCGCGGCCGCGGCCTCGGGCAACCCGGCACCGGTAGCCAGGTCGATGGTCTGCAGGACCGCATGCACCCCACGACCGATCGCTGTCCCGTAGCGGCCCTTCTGCCATGGCGGAAGCTCGAGATCGCGCGCGTCCTTCTCGCCGCCCGCCACCGTCTCGGCGTCGGGCGCCTGTCCGTGCGTCAGCAACGCGACGTCGGACGCACCGAGGCTGCGCCGGCGCGCGCTGGCGGCCAGCCTCACCGTCCGCTCGGCCTCCCAGCGATCCAACGGCGGCGGCGCCGGCACACCGTCCGGCGTTACCGGCGCTGGCGTCCGGCTCGTGACCGCGCTGGGCAGCAGAATCCCTGCGAGATGGGGGGCCGGCTCCGCCGGCGTGGCCAGCCGTTCGTGGTCCTCACAAGCTCCGGCGATCAACTCGGCGTTGGTGTGTTTGTGCGCCTCGGTCGGCGGCTTCTTGCGCTGCTTGCGGTGCAGCGACACGATCAGATGGTCCTTCGCCCGTGTACACGCCACGTACAGCAGCCGCAACCGCTCGTGGTAATCCATCTGCTCGTCAATCGGCTTGAAGTTCTCGAACTCGGGCGTTGACAGCCCGCTACCGACCTTGAGCGCCACAGGTCCCGTCGGCGGGAAGGCCACCTCCACCCGGGTCCGGCGGCCGACCGAGGCCGTCGTCATGCCCGACAGGATGGTGATCGGGAACTCCAAGCCCTTGGCGCCGTGGACGGTCATGATCCGCACCGCGTCGTCATCGGTCTCCGGCAGGACCGGCTCGGCCACCCGCGCACTCTCCGACGCCTGCATCCGCGCCCAGTCCAGGTACTCGCGCAGCGTGCCGCCCTCGCTCTCGCTCCAGGCTCTCGCCTGGTCGATGACGAACCGCAGCCGCCGCCACAGATCGTAGGGGCGACCTTCGGCGTAGCCGAGCTCGAACAGCCGGCGATCCCGCGCAATGCGGCCGAGCAGCTCAGACGGCGACAGCCACGGCAGCTCGTGGTGCAGCGCCTTGAGATAGCGCATGCCGGCGGCCACGACCTGCGAGGAATCCAGGCCCTCGGGCGTCGGCTTGGTGAGGTCCCACGACCCCCCGTGGGCCACCTTGTAGTCGAACAGGTCGTCGTCGCCGCAGCCGAACGCCGGCGAGCGCAACGCTGTCACCAGGGCCAGCTGGTCGGTCGAGTCGGCGAGCGCGCGGGCGACCGCCATGAGGTCACGCACCTCGCGGGTGGAGTACACCAGCGAGCTCGTCTCCGCGCGATAGGGGATCTCGCGGTCGTCCAGCGCCCGTTCCAGCGCGGCCAGCGACGTCCGGGCGGGCAGGAGGATGGCGATGTCACCGAGGCGGGCGGGGCGCCAGCGCTCGCTGCCGTCGCCCCCGCTGCCCCCGTCGCCCCCGCTGCCCCCGTCGTCCCCGCTGCCCCCGTCGTCCCCGCTGCCCCCGTCGTCCCCGCTGCCCCCGTTGTCGCCGCTGTCATCGGAGTCGCGCTCGCTGACCTGCCATCCCGACGCCGCCAGCACGGCTTCGCCGACGTCGTCGGCCTCTCGGTCGCGCAGGTCGTCCGCCCGAGGATCGTCGGCGTGCGGCTGTAGCCCCAGCACCGAGACCGCGCAGCCGCTCGGCGGCGCGGTGCGCTGCGGTGCCGCGGCCAGCGCCTGGTAGGCGGGCTGCGAGCTGTCGGCGTGCTGGATGAGGCGGCTGAAGACGGCATTGACCCAGCCGATCACCGGCGGGGTCGTCCGAAAGTTGGTCGTCAGCGCGACCGGATCGCCGAACACCTGCCGAGCTCGCAGGTACAGGTCGATGTCGGCGCGGCGGAACCGGTAGATCGACTGCTTCGGGTCGCCGACGAAGAACAGCCGGCCAGCCTCGACCGGAATGCGGTCCCAGGGCTTTCCCGCAGCCTCAGGGTCGTCGGAGGCGATCAAGACCGCGAGGTCGATCTGGATCGGATCGGTGTCCTGAAACTCGTCGAGTAGCAGGCGCTGGTAGCGCGAGCGCAGCCGCCCTCGCACCGTCACACCGTGCGGGCCTCGCAGCAGTTGGCGAGCACCGACCAGCAGGTCGTGGAACTCCAACCGCCCGCTGGTTCGGCGCTGCGCGGCCGACTCGGAGGTGAAGCGGGCAACCTCGACGGCGATCCGCCGCAGGCAGGCGACGGCGACGTCGGCGGCCAGCGCCGTTCGCTCCTCACCAAGCGACCGCAGCTCGCCCAGCACCGAGTCCTTGTCCTGCCAGTTGGCCTTCTTGCCCCCCTTGGACTTGAAGGTGGGCTTGGCCGCGCGCAGCAGGTGCAGCACCTCGAACTCATCGGGTGCCTGACGCAGCCGCTGTAGGTAGCCAGCGACGTCGTCGGTCAGGGTGGCACACAGCAGGTCGTCGGGGTCACGGCATTCACTGCGCCGTTCGAGCAGGGTGTCGAGGCGCGCGGCGAACCCCGTGACATCGACGCCGGGCGGGTCGATCAGGGGCCACGGGACCCGCTGCGGCTCGCCCACCAGGTCCCAGTTGCTGTCGAAGACCCTCGCGAGGTGCCGCAGGTCGTCGAGGCGGATGTCCGCGGCGAACGCCAGCAGCAGCGTTCGCTGCAGCGTTGGGTCGTCGAGCAGCGCGTCGCGGAACCGGCTCCAGCGCTCTTCGAACTCGATCTGCGAAGCGACCTCGTCGAGCACGTCGATGGCAGGCGGCAACGCCGCCTCCAACGGGTGCTCGGACAGGATCCGTTGCGCGAAGGCGTGCAGTGTCGAGACAGCGGCGGCATCCACCTGGTCGAGCGCCACGTCGAACCGTCCCCGGGCGCCTGGGTCGAGCGACGGGTCTGCGACCTTCTCCTCGAACGCGCAGCGGATCCGGTTGCGCAGCTCCGCCGCGGCCTTCTCCGTGAAGGTGATGGTCGCGATGGAACGCATCTGGATGCCGGCGTCGACCAGCGCCACGACCCGGTCGACGAGCGACTTGGTCTTGCCCGAGCCGGCTCCCGCCTCGACAAACAGCGTCTCGTCGAGGGCACCGGCGATCCGGTCGCGGGCAGCCTGGTCGCTGAGGCGCATGGTCACAGCCGCCCCCGGTCTTCAGCGGGCCCCGGCTGGGACTCGGTCTCAAGTTCAACTTGAGGCGCAGACTCTGATTGGAGGTAGTCGACGTAGTCGTGCAGCCTGGCAGCAGTGCGGATCCGCTCCCAGTCGCGGTAGCGGTCGGCGGTGCCCAGATCGTCGGGGTCGCAGAAGCGGCACTCGGTGTACAGCTTCCATCCGGGTTCCGGCGGCTTCATGGGGAACTTGCCAGCCGCGATGCCGTCGACGGCGATCCGCAACGCGCGGTGGAGCTCGCTGACCACGCCGGCGGTCAGGGGATAGCCGAGGCGCGAAAAGCTCGCGCGCGTGGAGATGAACCAGTACTCGGAACACACTTCGGGGGCGTCCGGCTGCTCGGCCAGCACCGCGAGTCCGTAGATCGCCAGCTGCAGCTTGCTGCCGTCGCCGAGCGGCTGTTCCTGTTTCAGGTCAGCGAAGGCGGAGGTGCCGCCGGTCTTGTAGTCGGTGACGACGACGCTGCCGTCGTCGGCCTGGTCCAGCCGGTCGATGCGCCCGCGCAGCCGCACGGTACGTCCGTCGCCGAGATCGATGGCCAGCGGCTCAGCGCCGTCCATGCCGAAGGAGCGCTCGGCGGCCACTGGTGTCAGCCGCGACAGCCGCCGACGGTCGTCGTCGTAGTCGGCGAAGCGGTCGAGGTCGGTCAGGATCCGCTGGTGATCACGCTGCCACAGCAACGGATGCCCGGTGACGCCTCGCTGCTCGGCGGCCTGTGAGGCCTCCTGGCCCAGCTGGCGCAGCCGTAACCGCGCGGTGGTCGACCACGGCTCGTCGGGCCTTGGCAGCGCCCCGGCCAGTTCCCCCAGCAGCCATCGGTACAGCACGTCGTGGATCAGCGACCCCTTCTCCATGGCGTCGATCTCGAGCAGCTCCTCAGGGTTGTCGACCGGCTCGACGCCCAGCACGTACTGCATGAAGTAGGCGTGAGGACACGACAGCCAGGCCTCCAACCGCGAGGCCGACATCACCAGCTCACCGCTGGCCGGCGACGCGATCTGACCCGCGACACGCCTCAGGTCGCCGTCGAAACGCGAGAAGCCTTCCCGCCCCCGGGTCAGGACAAGGTCAACGCCGCTGCGCAGCGCCGCGTCCGTGCTGACCAGCGGATGACCGCGCAATGCCGCAGTTCCCCGCACACCGTCCAGCGCCCGCAGCCCGTATTCCTGACGAGTAGCGGGGAAGGCAACAGTTCGCACCCGCTGGGCGAAGGAGCCGACTTCTTCCACCCACTCCGCGCGGTGGGGCAAGACGCGCGGCCCACCGCCGTCGTCGCGGAGCTCGTCGGCGGCGTCCAGCAGCCACCGCGACGGCGCGTGCTGGAAACTGCGCCGCAGGTCGCCTCGGGGGTAAGTCAGCACGCGCTGACCGCCTGAAGCCGCCAGCGCGGCCAGCAGATGGCGGTGCTCGACGGCCACGCGTTCGGTCCGTGGCCGCAGCTCGTCGCCGACGGCTTGCCGCTCGACGTCGGGCAGCAGCGAGTCCTCCCGGGGCAGGGTCGGGTAGACCCCCTCGGCGAGACCGAGGATGACGACGAGGTCGAGGTCGATCCCCAGCGCCGCGGAGGGATGGCCGACCAGCACACCCCAGCCGAACTCCCCGACCCGTCCAAGGTCGCCGTCAAGCTCCAATTGCAGCGTCCGGCGGAATACCTTCAGGTCCGTCACGGGTTCGACCCGGTCGAGGCCTGCGAGCCGGTCGAGCGCCTCCTCGACGCGGTCAGCCGCCGCCCGCTCGGCGTCGGGCCACCGCTCACGCTGGCGCTCGCCGCCGAGGTAGCGCCGCAGCGTCTGCCGGCACCAGGCGGCCAGCCCACTCCACGTGGTGCGCCCTTCCGCGTCGGCGAGCCGGTCGAACAGCTGGCCGACGAAGGCGCCCAGCGCGTCCGCCTGCTCGGCGCTGCGGCGGTGACGGGCGACGAGCCAGTCGCGGGGTTCGTCGCCGGCGGCTTCGATGTCCGCCCGCGAGCGCAGCTCCTCGGCGTAGCGGGTGAGCCTGCG
>Ga0136617_10002377_pt1 | contig 16763 bp, 11 predicted proteins | sample AntDrymUQ3222106_2_FD_129672 | JGI IMG/M metagenome (GOLD analysis project Ga0136617, IMG submission 129672) | Polar desert sand microbial communities from Dry Valleys, Antarctica - metaG UQ322 (21.06) | ecosystem: Environmental > Terrestrial > Soil > Desert | place: Antarctica: Dry Valley...
CCTGCCGGCGAGGCGGTGACCCAGCCCGCCGGCGAGTGGTCCGGCGCCGATCCCCGCTACCGCGGGTACCGGCCGGCCTCCGGCGGCGTCCGCCTCGACCACCGGGTGCGGCAGGCGGTGGCGCTGCTGCCACCGGCCGGGTCCCGGCCCGGCGCCGGCCGTCTGCTCGACCTCGGTGGGGGCGACGGGTACGTGACCGCGATGATGGCGGCGGCGGTCGGCGCCGGGATGGCCGTGGTCGCCGACGTGGGGGCGCCCGCCCCGCTCGCCCCGCCCCCCGGCCCGATGACCCGGGTGGCGGCCCGCCTCCCCGGGCCCCTTCCCTTCGCCGCCGGATCCTTCGACGTCGTCGTCACCCTGGAGACCATCGAGCACCTCCTCGACCCCGACGCCCTGCTGGTGGAGGCCCGCCGGCTGCTGGCTCCCGGCGGCTGCCTCATCCTCTCCACCCCCCGCCTCGACTCCCTCCTGGTGGTTGGGTGCCTGCTCCTCGGAGTGCAACCGCCGGGCGTGGAATCGTCCTCCCGCCGCCGGTATGGCAACCCCTTCGGAGAGCAGCGACCGTCGGGCCACGTCCACCTCTTCACCCGGCGGGCGCTGGCCGAGGCCCTGGCCACCAACGGGTTCCGCCTCGAGGCCTACCGGGAGGGCAGGTTCAGCTCGAGCTGGTGGCAGGCGGTGCGCTCCGACCGCCGGCCGGGGCTGGGGGACCTGGCCCTGCGGGCGGTGTTCGGCGTCTACGACCTCATCCCGTTCCGCAAGGACGTGATGGTGGTGCGGGCGACCCCCGAGGTGGACGGGTGACCGCCCACCGGGACTTCCAGCGCGACTTCTACGATGCCCATTTCCACCGGCGGGAGTCCGCCGTGCGGGAGCAGCAGGTGCATCCCCTGTTCTGCTCCTTCAACGACCGGGCGGCCGCGCTCGTCCTCGACGTGGTGGGGGAGACCGCCCCTGACGGGCGGCTGCGGGTGTTCGAGCCCGGGTGTGGCGAGGGGCTGCTGGGGGCGGCCCTCCAACGGGTCGCGGTGGCCCGGGGGCGGACGCTCGCCTACACCGGGGCCGACCTCAGCCGCTCGGCCCTCGACGTGGCCCGCACCTCGGTGACTGCTGATTTCCTGGCCGGCGACGCGGCCGAGACCGCCGCCGCCCTCCCGCCCGCCAGCCAGGACCTTGTCGTGGCCAAGAACCTCCTCCACCACCTCGACGACCCCGCCGGGTTCCTGCGGGCGTCGGCCCGGGCCCTGGCGCCGGGAGGGCGGGTGGTCGCATTCGAGCCCCGCCTGGGCTGTCCCCAGTTCCTCCTGTTCAACGTCCTCGCCGCCCGTCGGGAGCGTCACTACTTTCGCGGCCAGGGTCGGAACGCGGAAGCCTTCGCGGCCGCCGGCTACCGGGTGGTCGAACGCCGCCGGTTCAGCTTGCTCCCCTACGAGCTGGCCTTCGTGATCCGTCCCGGCCTGTTCCGGCGCATGTTCCGCACCGGCGACCCGCGGGCCCTCGGCGCCGTCGGCCGGGTCGACGACGGCCTGACCAGAGCCGTGCCCTGGCTCGCCTGCTACGAGGTCTGGATCGCCGAACCGCCGGCCTAGAGCCGCTAATCGCTGGTCTCGACCACCGGGATGCGGATGGAGACCTGCCGGCGCTTGCCCCGCTCCGGGCGGGGGGGCCGGGTGGTGAAGCGCCGCTGGCAGGCGCCGATGATGCCGAACCGCCACATCAGCCACCCGGTGCGGCCCGGAAGCACCGAGAAGTCCATGAAGCGCAGGTGGTAGACGGCCCGCTTGGCCAGGTAGAGCGTCCGCAGGATCACGCCGAGGCGGGGGAAGAGTCGTTGCGGCTCGGCGCTGGCCCGGGCGTAGCGGAGCAGGCGGTCGAAGATCCACCGGGGCGGCCGCCACAGGGCCAGGACGTAGAGCAGCAGGTTGGCGGCCCGGGGCGGGATCGACATGTAGCTGGAGTCGATGCCGTCGAGGTCGACCCCGCGCTCGGCCATGGCCCGCTCGAGGTCGGTGTTGGGGATGACCTTGAGCGAGTAGATGAGAAGGGTGTACGGCCGGGCGATCCTGTAGAGCAGCTCGAGGGTGTCGACGACGTCCTGCCGGGTCTCGATGGGGTTGTCGACGATGATGTCGTAGGCCGGAGGGACGTGATACGTCCCCGAGAACGACCCGATGACCTCGCCCGCCTCCATGATCCGGGCCGGCGGGGTCGGCCGCCGGTAGAAGTCGAGGATGTCCTGGCTGCCGCTCTGGATCCCCATGCGGATCCGGTTCATGCCGGCCCACGTGAGCAGCTCGAACTTCTCCTGCTTCACGTAGTTCGGGATGACCCCGTAAACCGCGAAGGGCACCGCCAGCTCGGCCTGCCAGAGATCGGCGAACTCCTCCAGCTCCCGGTAGGGAATGGCCATGAAGCTGTCGTCGTGGAAGCTGACCTGGCTGACGAACGGGAATCGCTGCTGGACGCTCTTGATCTCGTCGACGATGTAGCGGGGGCTGGGATGGCGGACCTTCTTGTAGTTGACGTCGTTGGCGATGAACTTGGTGTTGCCGCAGAACGAGCAGTGGAAGGGGCACCCGATCGACCAGACGGTCTGGTAGCCGAGGCTGAACTGGGCCAGGTACTCGGTGCGGCCCATGGGCACGAATCCCATGCCGGGGATGTAGATCCGCTCGGTGTCGGCGCCGTACTGGGGGAACGGCAGGGTGTCCATGTCGGCCGGCGTCATCAGCGGCAGGAAGGGGTTGCGGACCACCTCGGCCCCCCGCTTGAACCAGAAGTTGCCGACCCCCGTGAAGTCGCGGTCGTCCTGCAGGAGCTGGTGCAACTCGGCGAAGGCGAACTCGCCCTCACCGGTGCAGATGGCGTCGACGTCGGCGGTCACCGCGTCCTCGGGATGGATGATCGGGTGGATGCCACCCCAGACGATGAACGTGTCGGGGTCGAGCTTGCGCAGCCGTCCGACGATGCGGCGGGTGAGGTCGGAGTACCCGGTCATGGAGGAGAAGCCGACCAGGTCGTTCCCGACCAGACCCTGGGCCACCTCGTCGACGCTGTCGTCGTCGAGCTCACCGACGCTGCCGAACCGCCCGAGCACGTTGTTGCCGAAACGCCGGAAGCGATTGGTGGACACATACCGGGCTTCGGTGTCGGGATTGACGCCGGTGACGTAGGCCGCCATCTTGCGGAATCCGCAGGACGTGATCCCGTCCTCGAGGCAGACCATCTTTATTCGCATGGGCCTACTCGCCGTTCTCGTGGGCGGTGTGGTCGGGTACGAACAGGGTGTAGCGGTGGTGGGCCAGGCCGGGGGCGACGGATGCCGGCAGGTGGCGCTCGAGCACGGTGAGGCGGGAGATACGGGCCTCCATCTCGTCGTCGTCGCCCCTGAGGTGGGGCAGGATCGACCACGCCCAGGCCCCCTCGGCCGCGTCGCTCTCGGCCCCGTCGGGCGTCGAGGCGGGTGCCGCCTTGCGGTGGGGCACCAGGCTGCGCACCACCTTGGCCAGGGGCACCGACGTGTCGGGGAACGGCGGGATGTCGAACAGCCCGGTGCCGACCGCCCGCAGGCCCAACTCCTCGCCGGCAGCGGTCTGGGCCCGGGGGTCGAGGGCCTCCTCGTTCAGCCGTTCGAAGAGGTCCTTGTGCCACAGGCGGGCCCGCATCCGCATGAAGACGTTGCGGTTGGGGACGCAGCTGAGCACGCCCTTGTCGGCCCACCGGGCCTGGGCCGCCAGCACCGCCCACGGCTCGTCGAACCACCAGAGGGCAGCGAAGCTGAAGACCAGGTCGTAGCGCTGGGAGAGGGTCTCGGGCCAAGTGCGGGGGTCGGGCCCGTCGACGAGATGGGTCTCGGGCTCGAGTCCGAGCTCGGCCCACTGAGCCCGCACCGCCTCCAGCCGCTCGGCGTCGATGTCGAGCAGGCCGACCCGGACGCCCTGGCGGGCCAGGAAGACGGCGTCGAGTCCGGGGAAGCCCATCATCCCGAAGAGGGGGGCGTGCAGGACGCTCGTGGCGCCGGTGCGGGCCACCGCCGACTCCAGCACGTCGCGGAGGGCGAAGCGCTCGTAGACGGTGCCCAGCCCCTCGTCGGGATCGTCGACGTAGCCCCGCCAGTCGAAGCCCAGGGCTGCGGCCTCCCCCTCCGGACGTCCGGGCTCGAACCCGGGAACGGTGCGGGGCGCCTTCCCGGCCCGGCCCGCGGCCGCCAGCCACGCCCCCGTGTCCGGCACGCCCGTCTCCACGGAGATCTTCGGCGACCAGGCCAGCTCGGCCGAGGCCCGGGCCCACGAGTAGGCCCGGTCGCGGGTGGCCACGTCGACGCTGTGGGCGGTGAGCAGGGGCTCGCCCGGCAGGCGGGCGGCCGCCCACGACGACTCCAGCCCCCGGGCCAGGGGCCGCAGCACACCGGTGGGCACGCCGAAGGCGGGCGGGGGCAGCCCGGCGCCGCTGGCCAGCAACTCGAGGACGTGGCGGAAGGGCGTGGCCGACGGTCCGCCCAGCACGAAGACGCCGTCGCCCCGGCTGCCGAGGACGACCAGGGCGGCGACCAGGTCGTCGACGTGGATGAGGTGGACCCGGTTGTCGCCCGTCCCCGGGAAGCGGCGGATGCGGCGGGCCAGCAGGCGGGCCACCCGGGGAAGCATTCCCTCGGTGTCGCCCGGCCCGTAGGTGATGGTGGGCCGGACCACGACCACGGGGCCGTCGGTGCGGGCCCGGGCCAGGTCCTCGGCCGCCAGCTTCGAGCGTCCGTAGGCCGACTCCGGCCGGGGCGGGGTGGCGTGGTCGGCCGGCCAGTCCTGGTGCCACCCGTAGACCGACGTGGAGCTCACCAGCACCAACCGGGCCCCCGGGTCGAGGGCGGCCAGCAGCCGGGTCGTTCCCCCCACGTTGGCCGCCTCCATGGATGCGGCCGATCCCCGGTAGAGACCGGCCAGGTGGAACACGACCGCGCAGCCGGCGGCGGCCGCCCGCAGGCCCGCCTCGTCGCCATCCACCAGGTCGCCCCGCACCACCTCGGCGCCGGGGGCTACGGCCCGCACCCGGTCGGCGGCGGCGTCGGAGCGCACCAGGGCCCGAACCGGCCGTCCGCCGCTGGCAGCCAGGGCCCGCACGAGGTGGGAGCCGATGAAGCCGGACGCCCCCGTCACCAGGATCGGGCTGTTGTCGCCGGGGTCGATCAGGAGCCCCCGGGATCCGCGGTGGTGGCGGCACCGGCGGCGACCGCCACCCGGGCCGGCCGGGTCATGCCCATCGCGATGCGGCGGGCCGCACCCGGCTCCACCAGGAGGTTGGTGTAGGCGGCGTTGGCCAGGGGGCAGGCGCAGCGCCGCTCGCGCATCCACGTGCGGAACTCCTCGGCCTGCTCCGAGAACCACACCTTCTTGAAGTCGAAGTCGGTGTCGCGCAGGTTGCCGAAGGAGCGGGCCAGCACGCAGCACGACCACACGTCGCCGTCGGCCACGATGTGGACCGAAATGAACCCGGCGTGGCAGACGGGCATGGCCGTGACGTCGCCGTCGAGGAAGCGCACCACCCGGCCGTAGTACTCGCCCCGCAGGGCCCGGGCCATGCGGGCGACCGTGCCCTGGGCCGCCTTCTCGTTCTCCATCACGGCCGCCGCCGCCCGCCGGAAGCCGGCGCCGCCGGGCGTGATGCCGGTGCCCATCGTCTGCAGCTCGACCCGTTCCTCGGCCGGCTCGGCGATGTAGGAGTCGGCCCCCAGGGCGATCAGGCCCTCGGCCACGGCCGGGAAGTCGTCGACATTGGCGTTGGACACCACCGTGTGGACGCCCACCGTGAGGTTGGGCAGGTCGAGGGCCCGCAGGCCGTCCTTGGTGGCCATCAGCCGCTCGTAGGAGCCGGCCGCCCCCCGCAGGACGTCGTGGCGCTCGGGGATGTGGTGGTCGACGCTCAGGTTCACCACCAGCTGGATGTCGGGATTGGTGGTGCAGATGTTCTCCACGCCCGCCACCACCCGGTCGGTGAACCACCCGTTGGTGGGGATGTTCACCACCGCCGGGCGGCAGTGGTGCACCGCGGAGCTGATGATGTCGGGCAGGTCGCCCCGCAGGAAGGGCTCGCCCCCGCTGAAGGTCATCCACGCCGGCGCCCGTCCGAGGGACTTGAACACCCGGGTCCACTCGTCGGCGTCGAGCTCCTTGACCTTGCGCTCGTAGACGTTGCAGCTCAGGCAGCGGAAGTTGCAGCGGAAGTTGGTGCTGATGGTGACGTTGACCGGCAGTAGGCGGGGCCAGCCCCGCGCCCGCCAGGAGCTAGCGGTGGTGAGGGCCCAGCCCGTTCGAGCCAGGCGGCGGGCTCGCGGCGCCCTCGTCCATCCCGCCCTTGGTGCTCTTGACCATCGCCCAGACAACGTTCTCTCTCCCCTTGAGGTAGTCGAGCCGGGCCAGCATGCGGGCCGTGGCCTCCAGCGCCACGGTTCCTGCCGTGAAGGTTAGCGGTCGCAGCCGGCGGCGCCGGGGGTCGGCCGCCAGGTCGGCCCAGAACTCGCCCAGCAGGAGTCGGAGGCGAAGGCTGGGTACCGAGTAGTGCTGGCGGTGGCGCAGCCACAGGTGCCCGGTGTGGATCTGGCGGCGCTGGCGGACGAAGTCGGACACCGTGCAGGGACCGCGGTTGGCCACCACCGCCTCGGGCACGTACCGGGCCTCCCACCCTGCCGCCTCCAGCAGGGCCTGGAAGCAGGCCTCGTCGACGGAGGTGCGGGGCAGGGAGACCACCGCCTCGGCCCGGATAGCGAGCATCTCGCCCAGCTTGGGCTGCTGGAGGGCCAGCCGGTGGTGAAGGCGCCAGAGCATGTGGGAGGCGTGGCCCATGGCCGTGGACTCCGGGTTGTCGGGCACCGGGCGTCCTCCGGCCAGGCCGACGCCGGGCAGGCCGAGCGTTTCCACCAGCAGGCCGATGGCCCCGGCCGCCGGCATGACGTCACCCGACACGATCACCACGAAGGGCAGCCCGGCCTGGTCGAGCCCGAAGTTCACGGCCGCGAACTTGCCCGAGCGCTCGGCCTCGACGAAGAGCTGCACCCGGTCGTCGCCGGCCGCCGCCTCTGCCACGAGCGGCACTGTCTCGTCGTCGCAGCCGCTGGCGACGACGATGACCTCGCCCACCGCCGGCTCGGCCAACAGGCGCTCGAGCAGTACGGCGATGTTGTCCCCGTCGTTGTGGGTGGGCACGAGCACGGTCGCCGGCCCGAGGTGGGGGCGGGGGTCAGGCTCGGAGATCGGGGCCTCGTCCGTGGTCGGGGGGTCGGCGGAAGAAGCCCCTCTCGACTCTGAAAGGTCCATCTCGTCCCCCACCTGGTCTCGTCCGACGCTGCCCAGCCGCCGCCTCTGACCCGCCTTCGGGCGGGAGCATAACCTCCCGGCGGGGACGGTCCGCGTATCCACCGACGTCGGCCCCCGGCACCCGAAGCAGCGGGGCGGTGGGTCAGGTGGTGGGCGGGTCGGCCTCGTCGGGCGAGCCCTGGCGGAGGGCCTCCCAGAGGTCGGCCTCGAGGCGGTTGATGCGCTGGCCCTGGAGCCGCAGGGCGTCCCAGAGGCGGGCGTTCAACTCCGCCACGGGTACGCCTCCGGCGCCGGTGGTGCGCTGGTCGAGGGCGGCCCGCAGCTCGTACATGGCGGTGAACAGGGCCTCGTCGACCTGGCGCTGGTATTCGGTACGCGACTTCACGGCCCGGTCGACGAACCGGCGGGCGGTGGGCTTGGCGCCCTGCTGGCCCAGCATGGGGTCGAAGCCCTCGTGCAGCAGCCGTCCGGCCCGGTGCAGGGCGTCCTCGGTGGGACCACCCAGGCCGGCGGTGCCGATGGTGGCCGAGCCACCGCCCGTGACGGGCTGAGGGGCCGCCGGCGGCCCGGAGGACGGCTGGACGGTGAGGGGCTGGCCCTTGACCACGCCGGGGGCGTCGTCGGCCGGGCGCTGGAGGAGCACGAAGTCCTGGAAGCCCATCGATCCCCGGGGGACGTAGGCGGCGATGGTGAAGTACCTGGCCCAGTGCTGGAAGACGTACCAGGGGGCGTGGAAGGTGGAGTGGTAGAAGTCGGGGAAGGGGCCGCCGGTGAAGGCGTCGTCGTGGATGAACGAGATCCCCTTGGTGCTCAGCTCCCGGCGGATGAGGCTGGGGTCGCCCACGCCGCTCTTGCCGACGTTCTCCTCGAAGACCAGGAACGCAGCCTCGCCGTGGACGCTCAGGATCAGGTGCCCGCCCGGCTTGACCACCCGCCGCAGCTCGGCCAGCCACTGGTCCTGGTAGTTCTCGTCGATGTGGGTGAAGACGCTGTGGTTGTAGACGAGGTCGAACGTGGCGTCTGGATAGTCGAGCGGCGGCAGCGGCTGGTTGGCCTTGAACGTGCCCCACGGCATGTTGTCGCGCGACCACTGGATAGCCCGTTCGTCGATGTCGACGCCGTGCAGGGACGAGTTGGCGGACAGGTGCTCGAGCCAGAGCATGATCCGGCCGCAACCACTGCCGAAGTCGAGGATGACCTCGTAGTCGGACAGCCGGCGGTGGATCAGGGCCAGGACCGCCTCCAGGTCGCGGACCGACTGGCGTCCGGAGCTGAAGAAGTTGGTCCGGTCGGTGCCACCGGTGACCCGGTTCACCAGTTCCTCCCCCGGCCAGGGGAGCTTTTCCATATCCACTACTGGATCCACTACTGGATCCACTACTGGGTCGACTTTGGGGCTGGGCGGTGTCATGGCAGGCTGCCAGCCTTGCGCGTCGACGCCCGCGGCGGCAAACGTAGGCTTCCGGGCTCGTGCACCAGACAAGGACGACTGTGACCCAGAAGGGACGATCGTGAGCACCGACGGGCCGGTTTTCCGGTCGATCAGCGAGTCGGACTACGGCGACGACGAGGAAGATGTCGATGGGGACCGGGACGGGGGCGGGGCGGCCGACGCCCAGCCCGACGGCCAGGTGCTGGTGGCCGTCATCGGCCCCGGGCCCACGGTGTCGGAGATCGTGCTCCACGGGCCGGGCCCGGGCGAGTCGGTCACCCACCGCGTGCCCCGGCCCATCACCCTGGCCCAGGCCCGCAACCAGGCCGTCAACTACGCCATGGACATGTGGTTCGACGCCGTGGTTCTGCTCGCCGGTCCCCTGCCGTCGTGGCCCCTGGCCGCCCCCCTGTGGGCGGTGGCCTCGTCCGATCCCGAGATCGCCATGGTGACCGGGCTCGACACCCCCTCCGCCGGCGGTGCCCGCAACTGGGCCGCGGCCCAGTTGGCCGTCGAATTCGGCACCGAGGCGATCGACATCCCCGCGCCCAGTCCCGAGTGCATGCTCGTCACCATGGCCGCCGTCCGCCGCTTCGACATCTTCGACCTCAAGTTCCCCAAGGGGGGCGAGATCGACTGGGCCCTGCGGGCCCGCAAGGCCGGCCTGCGGGTGGTCGCCGCCCCGGCCGTCCCCCTCGGCGGACCGGCCACCGCCCCGCCCGAGGGGATGGTGCTCTTCCGTCACCCGTCGTTCATCAAGGACCAGCGGGAGTTCTGGGCATCCGGTGCGGTCGAGGCGGCCCAGGCCCGGGCCGCCACCGCCCTGGTTCGTGCCGCGGCCCGCACCATCGGCTACACCGTCGAGGTGACCTCGCAGCCCCGACCCATGATCACCCACGACTCCCTGGCCCGGGTGAGCATCCGCCCCGAGCCGGCGTCGAGCGTGGACATCCGCTTCGCCGGGCTCCAGTCCGCCGTCGAGGTCGGGGACGGCGACCCGCCCGACGTCCTCGAGCTGGCCTTCGGCCGGCTGCCGGAGCGGGTCGTGATCTACGAAGCGGGCGAGGTCGGCGACCGGCTCTCGGTGTGGGAGTTCATGGGCGTGCCGATCGACGACCGCACCGGATCGACAAGCCAATGAGTCTCAGGCCCATGAGTTCAGGCCGATGAGCGCGTCGCCCTACGCCCCTGAGCGGATGGTCGAGAACCCCGACGACTGTCTCTGGTACCACACCACCGACCTCCCCGGCCGGGGCATCGTCGAGGGTCAGTGGGACCTCCGCGGTGGCGAGGACGACTACACCGGCCACGTCGACCTGGCCGGCAGGCGGGTGCTGGAGATGGGTACCGCCTCCGGGCACATGTGCCGCCACATGGAATCCAAGGGCGCCGAGGTGGTGGCCTACGACCTGTCCGAGAAGCAACCGTGGGACGTGGTGCCCTTCGCCGTCATCGACGTCGACGCCATCATCGCCCAGCGCCAGGGCCTCATCCGCCGGCTCAACGACAGCTGGTGGTACGCCCACCGGGTCTTCAAGTCCAACGCCAGGGTCGTCTACGGCACCGTCTACGAGGTCCCGGCCGCCATCGGGCCGGTCGACGTGGCCCTGTACGGAGCGATCCTCCTGCACGTGCGCGACCCGTTCCTGGCCCTGTGGAACGGCTTGCGGCTGGTGAAGGAGACCGCGATCGTCACCGAGATCGTCAACAACCGCCACGCGCCGCTGTCCCCGGGTGACCCCGCCGCTGACTCGTCCATCGGCCGCCCGTCGGTGGAGTTCCTCCCCGACTGGAAGATCGGCGCCCCCCTCGACACATGGTGGTTCCTCACCGCCGAGGTGATCCAGGCCATGTTCGGTGTCCTCGGCTTCGCCGACACCACGGTCACCCGGCACACCCAGAAGGGCAGCTACGGCGAGCACGAGTTCTTCACGGTGGTAGGCCGGCGCACGTTCGGCTCCGCCGTCGGAAGTTGAGAGGCCTGATGGATCTGAGATCGTCGTCGAAGGACCCGGTCGAGCTCGTCCGCGAGAGTGTGCGGCGGGTGATGCCCGAGCCGGCCCGGCGGTTCATCCGCAAGCTGGTGAACGGGTCGCCCACCCCGCCCGAGGTGCGCACCCTCACCCTCACGCCCACCGACCCGGCGGTGCCGGGGCCGGTCCCCGGCATCTACGAGACGCTCTACGAGAAGCACGCCGAGCGCCACGACGACTACACCGTCGTGGGCGAGGGCATCGAGCGCTTCGGCCGCCTGGAGTTGGCCATCCTCCAGAAGGAGGGCCTGCAGCCGGCCCAGACCCTGGTCGACCTGGGGTGCGGCATCGGGCGGCTGGCGGCCCAGGTGGTGCCGTGGCTGGATGGCGGCCACTACATCGGCACCGACATCTCCCAGCAGATCCTCACCCGGGCCGCCCACCGCATCGCGGTGGTGGTGCCGGAGCCGCCGTGCCAGGTCACCTGGATCAAGCAGTCCGACAACACCTTCCCCATCACCGACGCCACCGTCGACATGGTCTGCGCCTTCTCGGTGTTCACCCACACCGAGCACGAGGACACCTACAACATCCTCCACGACGCCCGCCGCATCGTGCGCAAGGGGGGCACGTTCGTGCTCTCCTGCCTGCCGATGGACCTCGACGCCTCCCGGGTGATCTTCGTGAACTCGTCGAAGCTCGACTTCAACGCCCGGTGGTCCGACGTCCGCAACGTCACCACCTCGGTCGAGCTCATGGAGATGATCGCCCTCATGGCCGGCTGGAAGACGAAGGCCTGGTACCGGGGCGACGAGAAGCACTTCACCGTCGACCGCGAGCTCAACAACTTCGGCCAGTCGGTGATGGTGCTGGAGGCGAGTTAGCAGGCGGTTGCCGGGCCGTTCCGCCCCTCGCGTCCGGGGCGGGCAAGTGTCCCTTCAGCAACGGTCCTTGCCGGTCGATACCGAGTACACATGAATCAGGCGCGTGCCCTCCACTCCGAAGGCGTGACCATGGAGCGCATCGCGTCCCTGTTCGGCGTGACCCGGCAACGGGTATCGGAGCTGCTCCGTACGCGACCGCGGCCGAAGGTCGGTTCGAGGTGACCACCGCCATGGTCGAAGGCCCGCCGACCGCCGGAGCCGATCCCGGAGCCGACCCCGGCTTCGTCCGGAGGCTGCAGCGGGCCAGCGAAATCGCAGGAGTCGCCATCAGCGTGCTGGGGGTGGTCGTGGTGGCGGGATGGTTCGCCGGCCTGGCCGTCGTGACGAGCCTCGCACCGGGGCTGGCCGACATGAGGTTCAACACCGCCACCGGGCTGGTGCTGGTCGTGGTCACGACCCTGCTGTCGGGAGCGATGGTCTGGGTCATCGGAGCGAGCCTGCGCCACGTCGACCTGCGTCGAGCGGGCGCCGAGGAGGCCTCCCGCCGAGCCGACGCCGCGCGCGCCAGCCTGGAGCAGGCGCTGGCGTTGCTCGGTCGCAGCGAGGAGCGACTCCGACGGATCCTCGAGACGGCGGGCGACGCCTTCATCTCCGTCGACGAGCGGGGACTCGTGGAGGCCTGGAACCGCGCGGCAGAAACGGCCTTCGGCTGGAGCGCCGAGCAGGCTCTCGGCCGGCCCCTGGACCAGCTGATCGTCCCTCCATCCCTGCGGGCCGCGCATCGCGCCGGGCTGGCCCGGATCATCGCCGGGGGGCCGTCGAGAATCCTCGACCGGACCGTCGAGCTCACCGCCCTGCATCGGGACGGGTCCGAGGTCCCGGTCGAGCTCACCGTGTGGGCGACCCATGACGACGGCCGGTGGGCCTTCAATGCGCTCGTTCGCGACATCTCGGTCCGCAAGGCCACCGAGGCGTCGACCCATCTCCTCGCAGCCGTCGTCGAGAGCTCGAAGCACGCGATGCTCACCATCGACCCGCACGGCACGGTCGTCAGCTGGAACTCGGGCGCCGAGCACCTCTACGGGTACCGGGCCGACGAGATGATCGGCAGGAACGCGGCGTCGGTGCTCGCCCGCCCGGGAGACGAGGCCGATCGTGAGGGCGAACGGAGGCGCCTGGGACAGGGGGAGTCGACCACGGGCGAGGTGGAGCTCATCCGGGCCGATGGGTGCACCATCACCGTGTCGGTGACCAGTTCGCCGATCCTCGACGCCGACGGGTGCCTGGTGGCCGTGTCGAGCATCTCCCGTGACATCACCGACGAGAAGGAGACGAAACGGGCCCTGGCCGCCAGCGAGGAGCGCTACCGCAGCCTGGCCGATACCGCCACCGATCTCGTCACCCGGATCTCGCCTGCCACGGGAACGTTCGTCTACGTGTCGCCTTCGGTCGAGGCGATCCTGGGCTGGACGCCCGAGGAGTTGGTCGGCCGGCGGTACGCCGACATCGTCGACCCGGCGACGGTTTCCAATGCGCGGATCGACCGCGAGGTCATCTCGACCGTCGGCACCCACACCCGCAACGGAATTCGTGTCCGGCGTCGGGACGGCAGCTGGGCGTGGTGTGACAGCACCAGCCGGACGGTCGTCGATCCGACCAGCGGCGAGCTCGAGATCCGCTCGAGCACGCGCGACGTGACCGCGCGGGTGGAAGCCGAACGGGAGCTGGCGGCCAGCGAGGAGCGGTTCCGGCTCACCCAGCTGCACTCGCCCATCGGCCTCGCCGTCGTCGGCCTCGACGGTCGTTGGCTCCTGGTCAACCCAGCCCTGTGCGAGATCCTCGGTCGCACGGAGGAGGCCCTGCTACAGCTGACGTTCCAGGACCTCTCCCACCCCGACGACCTCGAGGCCGACCTCAGCCTCATGGAGCAGACCCTCCGGGGTGAGATCCCCAACTACCAGACGGAGAAGCGGTATTTCCGCGGCGACGGTCAACTCGTGTGGGTCCTCCTCAGCGTGGCGCTCGTCCGCGACAGCGGCGAGCCCGTGCACCTCATCGCCCAGCTCCTCGACATCACCGCTCGCAAGCGCGACCAGGAGGCGCTCGACCGGGCCTCGACCCGCCTGGCGGTCGTGAACGACGAGCTGGTCGAGGTCGGCCGGGTGAAGGATCACGTCCTCGCCGTCACCAACCACGAGCTCCGCACCCCCCTCAGCTCCATCGTGGGGTTCAGCGACGTGCTGGCCACGGACTGGGCAGACCTTTCGGACGCCCAGCGACTCGATTTCGTGGAACGGATCCGCCAGAGCGGCTGGCGCATGACGAAGCTCGTCGACGACTTCCTCTTCGCGGTCGAGCTGGCGTCGGGCACCTTGAAGATCGAGGTGATCGCGGCCGAGCTGGGACCCGTGCTCGACGCCGCCCTGGCCCGGGCGGGCGCCACCCGGGCCGGGATCTCCGTCGACTGCCCCGATGGCCTGCGAGTGAACGCCGACCCCGATCGGCTGGCCCAGATCCTCACCAACTACCTGACGAACGCGTCGAAGTTCGGCGGTGCGCCCGTCGCCATGGAGGCCGTCGAAGCCGACGGATTCGTCGAGATCCGCGTCAAGGACCGTGGTCCCGGTGTCTCCCCCGAGTTCGTGTCGTCGATCTTCGAAAGGTTCAACCCGGCGAGTCGGGGGACGGACTTCACCGTCCGCGGCACCGGGCTCGGACTGGCGATCGCCCGGGGCCTGGCCCACGCCCAGGGCGGCGAGGCGTGGTACGAACCCAATCAGGTGCACGGGGCGATCTTCGGGGTACGGATACCCGTGTCGTGTTGAACCCTTCCCCGCTTCTCGATCCCGCCGAAGACCTCGACGTCTCGGTCGGGGACGAGGCGCGGCCGCTCGTGCTCGTCGTCGACGACGACCCGAACATCCGGTTTCTCATCGTGCACGTCCTCGAACGCAAGGGCTGCCGGGTGTTGCAGGCGCCCGACGCGGCCACGGCCCTCGCCCTGTGTGACCCCAACGAGCTCGACCTGGCCCTGATCGACATCGAGCTCCCGGGAATGAACGGCCACGACCTGCTCGGCGCCATCAACGACCGCCTCGTCGACCAGTACGTCCCTGTGGTGCTGGTCACGGCCCGGGCCCTCGCCTCCGACGTCGCCACCGGCCTCGGGCTCGGTGCCAGCGACTACCTCCGCAAGCCGTTCGAGGTGTCCGAGCTCCTGGCCAGGGTGGACGCCGCGCTCAAGATCAAGCGCCTCCAGGACCAGCTCCGGCAGAAGAACCACGCACTGTCCCTGTTGAGCACGACCGACGCCCTCACCGGCGCCTTCAACCGTCGGCATCTCGACGACGAGATCGCCGTCATCTGCCGGGCTGCCCAGCGCCACGGCGACCCGGTGGCGGTGCTCATGATCGACATCGACCACTTCAAGAACGTCAACGACCGACACGGACACCCGGCCGGCGACGAGGTGCTCAAGGCCGTCGTCCGACGGCTCCAGGCCAAGCTGCGGACCGAGGACACCCTCGGACGGTGGGGGGGCGAGGAGTTTCTGGTCCTCCTGCCCCGCACCGGCCACCAGGGCGCCCTGGTCCTGGCCGAGCGTCTCCGCGTCGCGGTGGCCGACCAACCCATACCGATCGGCGTCGGCGACCCGCTACCGCTGACCGTCAGCATCGGCGTCGCCTCCGACCATGGCCCGAAGGCCGAGGTGCTCATCGCCGACGCCGACCGCGCCCTGTACGAGGCCAAGGCCGCCGGCCGCAACCGCGTCGCCGGGGACTGATTCCCTTACCTGAGCCGGCAGGGGCGGGGACCGGCCGACGGGCGTCGCCGGATGCTCGGCTGGGGTTCCGCTCCCGCTCACCCGGGCGTCGCCGGCTGTTCAGGTTGCCTTCCTAGCTTCGATTGATCTAAGGCGTCGGCCCTTCTCGTTCTGCGCCGGTGGCGGCGGCCGGCTCGGCGGGGAGGGTGAGGGTGGCGTGGCGGGCGGCGTCGAGGACGTCGGTCCACCGGCCGGCGGTGGCGGGGTCGGGCGGGGCCACGTCGTCGACCGCCCGCCGCCGCCGCTCCCACGCCTGGCGGTCGGTGAGCAGGCGGCCCAGCTCGGCGGCGAAGGCGCCGGCGCCGGCCGCCACCGCGACCGCTCCGTCGGCCAGCGCCGGCGGCAGGTGGGCGGCGACCTCGGCGGTGGTCACGACCGGCACCCCGTCGGCGACGGCGGCGACTGCGGCCCACAGGTCGGTGGCGGCCGCCACCCGTGGCGGGGGATCGTCGGCCGTGGTGGCGGACACGAAGGGCGGCACCGCCCCCTCGGCCACCCGCAGCCGGGCGTCGGGCGCGGCGCCGGCCCGCACCAGGGGCATCACGTCGTCGGCCAGCCACGCCCACCCGCCGCCGCCGGCGGCCAACACGTCTCGCCGGGCGCCGAAGCCCTGTGACGGTCGTCGGCGGGCCGTCCGCCGGGGCTCGAGCACGTCGACGGTGCAGTTGCGTCGGATACAGCCACTCTTCTGCACGCTCGACGGGCACACCACCCGGTCGGCGTCGGCCGGTACGTCGCCGTGGTCGTCGCCGGTCGTCCAGAACACGACGGGCGCCTGGGGCTGGGTGCGCCGGACCGCGTCGGCCCACGTGTCCCACAGTGCCCGGCCGGCGATCACGACGACGTCGAAGGCAAGAGGCCCGGCCAGCGAGGGTTCGAGGTCCTGGACGATGTCGACGCCCCGGTCGCCCAACCGGTCGCGCACCCCCTCCGGGAGGCGGCCAGCGGCGCCCAGGGTGACGGCGTACCCCGCCCCGCCGTCGGCGATCTCCTCCAGCACGGCCACCAGCTCGCCGGTGACCCGGCTGTCGATCACCAGGCCCCGCAGGGGCAGGTGGCGGGCCCGCTCGGTGGCCCGCTCCACGGTGGGCATGGCCGCCGGGTCGGGCGGGGTGGCCGGCGGCGGCTCCGGGTACCCGCCCAGCTTCGATCCCCACTTGGCCAGGAACCGGTCGCGGCTGCGACGGGCCACGAAGGCCTTCACCCGCAGGTCGAGGCTGCCCACGTCGCCCCCGCCGTGGTGCATCAGCCGGGCCCGGGGTTGGTAGAGGATCGTCTGGCCCAGGGCGGCGATGTTGAGGCACAGGTCGAGGTCCTCGTAGTAGCCGGGGAAGAAGCCCTCGTCGA
>Ga0136617_10002378_pt1 | contig 16762 bp, 11 predicted proteins | sample AntDrymUQ3222106_2_FD_129672 | JGI IMG/M metagenome (GOLD analysis project Ga0136617, IMG submission 129672) | Polar desert sand microbial communities from Dry Valleys, Antarctica - metaG UQ322 (21.06) | ecosystem: Environmental > Terrestrial > Soil > Desert | place: Antarctica: Dry Valley...
CACCACCACACCCCGGGCAAGGTCGACGGCACCGGCCCGCGCACCGGCCGTGAAGAGCAACTCGATGCGGGCCTCCTCGAGCAGCGTGACGATACAGGCGTTGCTCACATGGCCGAAGACGTCCATGTCAGACCACCGCACCGCGATCTCGGTGGCGTACGCGCCCACCGTGCCCCCTTCGGCCGCCCAGAAGTGATGATACGAGCTTCAGGCCGTCCAGGATGACGGCAAACCGCTGACCACGGCCGGCCCCAGCTCGTCACCGCGTGCCGGACCCTGCTGCGCGACGCTGGCAGGTGCCACGATTCGGCTGCGGTTCTTCGGTACTCGCCGCCCGTGGCGCTCCTGCGGTCAGGCAGCGTCTACCGTGGTCGCGCTGACCGTGGATGGTGTGGGGAGGGGTACCTCACGCTCCCGCATGACCTCGAGATGCAACTGGATCGCGTCCTTCATCTCGGACAGGGCTTCCTCCTCGGTGTCCCCCAATGCAAACGCAGCCCGGGAGGTCAGGACTCCATGCACCATAACCACCGTCGTCAGCCCGCTCGATAATGATCGCGTACGTGCTCACCGTGATCTCCTGTCGATCCCTGCCTGTTTCAGGATGCTGCGCTCGGTACCGATGGGCAAGTCCTTTCCCAGCTTGCCCGGTATTGTCACTACACCGGCCTTGCTGGGATGGACGTAGTGTCGATGGCTTCCTCGCACTCGGAGCAGTCGCCAGCCATCGTCCTCGATCAAATTTAATCATATCAAGGACCTTCAGCGGCACGTCGGGCACTCCCAGGAGCGTGGTCAGATCGGCTGCGCCGGACAGTAGCGTCGGTTCCCGACAATCCGGCCGGCTGTCGCCCTGATCCGTCACGACGTCGACCGCGACCGGATCCGGCAGAGGGGAGCTCGGCCGTGTCACTGTGCACGCGTCAGCGGCGAACAGGAGGAGCCATGCCTATCCACACCCGGCGGCCGTCGCCGCCCGTGACGGCCGCCACGTATGTCCCGTTCGCCCTCGCGCTGGACTGCCCGGGGCGGGGAGGAATGGGAGGCAGCAGCCGCAGGGGCCGGAGCGAGCGGGTCCGCGACTGTTCGGCTCGTCGTCATCACGGACGAGGAGGGTCAGCGAGCAGGTCGAGTTCTGGATCAGCGCCGCCGGGGTCGTCGCAGCCGGGTGCGGCCGAGCACGTAGCCGAGAAATGCCATAACGACCAAGCCGCCCGCGAGGACGGTGGGGGTGACAACTGGGGATGGTGAGACGGTCGGCTGGTTGCCCGTGTGCTGTGACGACAAGTCGCGGGTGACGCCAAGGTTGTAGTCGCGAGCCAGTTCAGGGCCACTCGCCACCACTCGGGCGATCGCGCGTTGCAATGCTGACGCAATCACCCACCCGATCACGACCAGGCCCATGACACTGGTGGTCAGCCCGATTGATCGGGCCTGGAGCCCTCCCGCAGCAAGCCCTTCCGGATCCCCGCCAAGGAGGCGGTTGAGCAGCCAGTAGAGAGCGTCGCCGTAGCTCGCAGGCCGACCCGTGCAGGAGGTCGGCGCACAGTCGGCCCGTTCAGTCTCCGCGACCAGCTGTGCGTTGACGCCGAGCACTGTCGCCATGGCGAGCAGGAGCAGGGGGACTGCTCCAGCTGGCATGCCAGGTGAGGCGGTGGGTTCACGGAGCAGCCGATCGCGCCCCAGCGCGACGACGAGTACCGGATGGCCGGGCAGAGGGGTCACCCCGGCGGTCGCGCGGACGGCGTCGCGAGCCCGCTTCGTTGTGATGCCGCGTTCGAGGCACAGCGCGACGTCGCGCTGGCCGTTCTCAGCTGATCTCCTTGTAGCTACATTGGGGCCGGTGTGGTGCACGAGCCCGGTGATGTGCCTGGAGATGGCGGGCAGGATCTCGGCGACGTCCGACGGCCGGCTGGCGTGTAGCAGCGGTACCGCCCAGTGCAGCCCACACAGCTGGCCGATCGCCTCCTCACCGAGGTCCCGCGCGCGTCCCACGATGAGGATCCGGTACAGCCAGGCGAATCCCTTGACTACCAGCGCGACCATCACCGACGTGGCCCACAACATCGCGAACAGCGCGACCAGGAGGGCTGTAATGTGGGTCGCAGGTACGAGCGCCAGACCCGCAGCCAAGGTGAGCGCGAGCAAAGCTGGGGTCGCGAAGATCAGCAGGTCCCAGTACCGATCGAGGAACCGGAGCGTCTTGGTGCCCCGCTGACCTCCCGGCTTGGCGGGGCCGTCGCCGGTCGGTGCCTCGAGCACCGCGAAGGCGTTAGGGTGCCACCCTACCAACCGGCCCTCCAGAGCGGCGAGGCGGATCAGTAAGGCCAGCGGCGCCCGAGACCTGACGACGGCGACACCCCTCGGCCGGATCGTTGCGATCGCCTGCCTACCCTCCTGAGCCGACCGCACCGCACGGGCCACTTGCCGGCACGCGCGAAACGACGGAACCGTTGCAGGAGATGGACCGGACACGTTCTCCCCTCCACTCAAGTCGTCGGCGCCTCGCGGCGCAGGTCGAGCCAGGCTCAGTAACGGAAGCCATCCTTGCTCCGATCATCTGGTGCAGGAGCACCCTTCACGTGCTGACCGGTGGACCACCGTGCGGCCTTCCAGGAGAATATTATGTCCGATTGCACGAGCCGCGACGCTGCTGGTCCCACGACAGCGCAGATTCAGCGAGACCTCGCTAGTTCCGCAACCCCCAAGACTCCCATGTGTTGCACGGCGCGCTGAACTGACAGATTCCCGCAAAACGAAGGACTTGACGCGAGGGTGCAAGTTGACACCGGACGACCGACCGCCACGGCGCGGCATACTCCACCGCGTCGTCTACCACCAGCCGATGCCTCGCGCCTGCCGCCCGGCAACCGACGGTGAAGGCTCGCGGGGCGTGCAGGCGACGACCAAGGACAGTTGGCGGAGCTTGGCCACCGCTACACCGGCCGCCGGATCTTTTGTCCTGCTGCTGTCTGTCGCCGACCTGACGACAGCTGTGCCGGTGGCAGGCAGCATTTTCGTAGTTACCGCGATGGTTATCAACTGGTTCATTCCACGTGCCAAGACGAGAAAGATGCATCTGGAGGACGTGCGGCAAGGCTTCTGGCTCGTCCAGCGTCGTCGGGGGCCCACAATCACCGTAGCCGAGGTCATCGTCTCGAGTCGAGACAACACTCGCACCGCAGAGCCAATCAAGCTCGCGCTGCGGGATGGCGAGGACGTCGGTGGCAAGCCTGAGGACAGCGTGTGGATCGCTGAGCTGCGGGATCCGTACAAACGCTGGCGACCCCCGCGCACCGATCCACCCACCGCCCTGCGCGACCTCAGCATGGTCAAGCGGCTCCTCAACGAGGTTCACGATGCTCGGCCGCACGGTGACGTCTGCAGCTGCGCCTCCAACCGAAGGAGCCTTACGGAATGGGCCACCCGACACGGGTGGACCGATCCGGCCGTGCTCCTGGACTATGCGATCGGCCTCGGCATGCTGCGTGAGCAAGACGGCGAGATCGACCTAACACCGGCCGGCCACGTGTTCTTAGATGACCGCACCACACCGAACCGCCCACCCGAGTCGGCTGCCAACCAGTCCCGAGGCGGCATAACGATCAACGACTCGCCCGGATTAACCGTATTTCAAGGCTGGTCAACGTGGTCACAGACCGGATACCTACCCCCGATGTCGGACGATGAGCGGATCGCGCGGAAGCTGCTCGACAAAATTGCAGATAACCACAAGACTCTTGAGCAGGATCTCCCCGATCCCCATATCGGCCAAGTCAGTGTGCAGACCCAGGTTCTGAATGATGCGATCTCCAGCGGAGACTTGCACACGTCCAAAGTGAAGAAGGCGCTGGACACCCTGCTTGACATTGCTAGACAGCTACCTTCTGGCATCATTAGCGGCACTATCGTAGAAGTAATAAAGGAAGCAATAAAGCATTTCTTTGGCTGACGAAGGGAGACAAGAATTGGTCACGGGATGGACATCCGATGAATGACACGGACTCTGACGCGAGAATGCGCGTCGGCCTGGTGGTGGTGCACGGCATCGGTGATCAGCATCCTGGCAATACCGGCCGCCAGGTGCTGGACGGACTCGACGCGGCCACGGTCAGGCTCGACGATTGCGACCCGCCGTGGTCCCAGGAGGATCCGGCGCGCGAACACGTGTTGGTCCGCAGGCGGCTGGTTCCCGGTGGGCCGGACGTCGAGCTGCTGGTGGTGGATGCCTGGTGGGACGACGTGGTCGAGATCGAGATCGGGCTGCGCCGTCGGCTACGCACCTGGTTGTGGGGACTGCGGGTCGTTCCGCTGATGCTTCAGGTGTCGGCCGCTGCGGGGGTGGTTGCTGCGATGGAGAGATCGGATCGCCAGGTGGCGGCCACACCTTCCCGGGGGTGGTCAAAGTATGCCGATGTGTTGACCGGTGCGCCGCGAAGCGACTGGGTGTGGATATTGCGCGGGATGCACTCGGGACTGCTGCGGTTCCTTGTGCTGCCGCCGGTCCTGCTCGTTGCCTTGCTCGTCGGCCCTCCCCTGTTGCAGCTCGCCGACCTGGCATGGCGGATGGTAACGCGATCGAAGACCAGCGCTCCGGGGCGGTTACTGGACCTTGTGTTGCTACTCACCTGCGGTGACGCATGGGCATTCGTCAGCGATCCAGAGCGGCGGGAGCGCATCCTACGGAGGGTTCGTGACACTCTCGAGTGGACGGGCGCTCGCTGCGACTCAGTCACGCTGGTAGGCCATTCCCAAGGTGGGGCGATCAGCCGGGCTGTGGTCAGCGCAGGCGCAAGGGCGGACCAGCTAGTCACGGTCGGATCGGGCGCCAACCTTCTCGGCGTACTGTTCAATACCGCGCGCAAGCCACAGATCAGCATCATCGCCTGGCTCATGCTGCTCGGCTACCCGGCATTTGTGGTGACTCTCGTTACCTGGTTCTTACAGGGCATGACCGCCTATGCAGGAATCATCGTCGACGCCGTTAGTGATACGCTTGCGGGTCGCAATAGTGCGGGTGGCTTCTTGATGGAGGTGATCCGGACAGAGACACGCACCTTCCTCTTCCTGATCGGCATCATGCTGATACTGGGTGTGGCGCGTCTACTCATGGGGCGGATGCAATTCGATCCGTCAACCCTGCGCCCACCGATCGCATCGTGGTGGGACGTCTCGTCTCCGTACGACCCGGTGTGCGTCGGCGGGCATCTGATGGAGAAAAAGGTGCACGGCGTCGACGTCGTAAACTCCACGAAGCTGCGGCACTTGTTGAGTGAGCACATGACCTACTTCCGTAATCCCGCCGTGGCCGGCGTGATCGCAGCGGCCTTGGCTTCTGCGCAGAGCGGCCGCCACGTCGAGCCGACGGTGCGGGCGCCTGCGGAGGGCGCGCGTTGGCACCACGCGCTGACCCGATACTGGTGGTGGGGGCTTCCGATCACTCTCAGCGCCGCGTTCCTCGTGCTCCGGCTGTACCAAGAGCTCGTGAGCCTCAGCGTCGCAGGATGACCTTCTTGATAATCACGTAGATGACGATGAGAGGGACGAGGACGCTCACCACGCTACCCAGCAACGCCTCGAGGTTGACCGCGGGGATCTCGTCGCGCTGGCCGTACAGGACTGCGGCAGCGCCGGCGAGGACAAGACCGGCCAGCACCAGCACGGGAAGCTGCGACTTCGGATTGGTCGTTCGCAAGGTCGTGTCACCGCTATCGATCTGCAACCAGGACACCTCGACCACGCCCTGAGCCGTCCGGCGGCCTCGTCCGAGGATGCGCTCGCCGCCTACCAAGGGCATCGGGCCCAGGTCAGCCCGCTGCACGAGCCTGCAGTCGATCTCATGGAGAGCCTGGGTCACCTCGTCATCGCGTGACACGCGCACCCGGAAAGACGTCACCTGCAGACCGGCATCCGACGCCGAACGGTTCGCGAAACGCGGAAGCCGGAGTCCACCGCGGACCCAGCCACGGCGTCGCAGCCACAGCCAGGCCACGAAGAGGAGCACGAGCACGGGCAGGAACGCCACAATATAGGGCAGCGCTAGGGCGACGAGGAACAAGAAACCTGCTACCTGCAGCGGCACCGTGGACGGCGCGGGCAGCTGGGAAGTGCCGAAAACCTGCACCACGCGTCCGGAGAAGTGCGAGACGATCGGACCCACCGTCCTCAGATGGCTGCTCGCCGCTCCCGGCTGACGCGAGCCGCCCGCTCGGGCGTCGTCCGCCGATCCGGTTGACTCCCTACCCTCGTGCCTACCAGCGGCGTCGGACTCGGCCGCGACGCGGCGACGGCGCCGCCGGGTCCGACAGTGCGTCAGATCCTAGGTCGCGTCCATGTCCGCTCACCCTCGGACGCCTGATCATCCTTTACCAAACCCCCTGCCCTCCCAGCCCGGTACTCTCCGGCCTCGTAACGGTGGAACCGCCAGCCGCGACAGACAGGCAAGCCGGGCGAGCAGTGACCATGGATCATGCTTGCAGCGTCGCCCACGCTACTGCTGGCAGAGACACATTAGGACACGGCCGCTATCCGGAGGGGGAAGCCCGATGACCTCGCGCAGCCCCGGTCCCGTTCGCATCTCCAGCTACGCCCTCGCGCTGGCAACGACTTACCTCGCCGTCCTGCTGGCCCACCCGCCCGCCGCACGGGCGGACACCCCGAATCCGCCGTGGCAGCAGCAGTGCCCGCAACGGATTGCCCTCGTCGTGGACCTCAGTGAGTCAATGGAGCCGAACCTCGACGCGGTGAAGCAGTCGGCTCGCGACCTGGTCGACGCGCTGCGCGGCGCGCCGAACGAGGTGGCGGTGGTCACCGTCGGGACGAACGCGGTTGTCGCCGCGCCCGCAACCAACGTCAGTGCGGACGACGAGCGCCAACGGGTCAAGGAGGAAGTCGACGACCTGGACCTCCTTCGGGGTAACCTCGGTGCGACCAACTGGGACGCGGCGCTCACCACTGTCCGCGACCTGCAGCCGGACGTCGTCGTCCTCCTCACCGACGGCCAGCCGACCGCGCATGGTCAACCGGCTAGCGGTGGGTCGGGCCCGCTCGACCCGGAGCATCTTGGCTCCGCCGTCCGTGCGGCGGACGCCCTCAAAAGCAGCGGAACGCGCATCGTCGGCCTCGGCATGGGCCTGCCGCCCGACAACGTCGGCAACCTCGTGGCGGTCACGGGCCCGACGGCCGGGGACGACTTCTACCAGACCGACGCATCCGGGCTGCTGGCCAAGCTGTACGAGATCGCCAGCAAGGCGTGCGGGGTGCCGGTGATCGCATTGCCCCAACCCGAGCCCGGCACGTTCCCCCTCATCCCGGTCATCGGCGCTGGAGTGGTCGCGGTGGTGGCATCCGTGGTCGGTGGGATGCTCCTGAGCCGGCGTCGGTCTGGCACCACCGTCGTATCCACACCGGCGGCCCGCCCGCTGCCCGACCCGACGATCTCACTGGACGACCTGCCGCCGGTGTCCTCGATCACGGCCGGGGATGATCCGGACCCAGAACGCGGCGCAGGACGCACGGTGGCACCTGCACACGAGGTCGAAGGCAGGCAGCGTGAGCCGCGGCGCATCTCGCTCGCCCGGTTCCAGAACGCGGACCCACCGCACCAGCAGGACGGCGACAGCAGGAAGAGTGGCTCCGGGGCCGACGGACCGGGCGTGTAGACATTGAGCGGCAGCGGGATGAGGATCACAGGACTTCCAGGAGAAGGTGAGCTCACGCATGGCACAATTGCCGGTTCTAGGGATCGATCTGGGCACCACGTATTCGTGCGTGGCCCATCTGGACGAGTACGGCAAGCCGATCGCTCTGCTGAACTCCGAGGGTGACTACACGACGCCGTCGGTGGTGTACTTCGAGGACAGTGGAAACGTTGTCGTCGGCAAGCAGGCGAAAAACGAGCTCGCTCGGCATCCGAAGCGAGTGATCCAGCACATCAAGCGCAAGATGGGTGTGCCGGACTTCTTCATCGAGATGGACGGCCGGGACTACTATCCCCCGCAGATCTCGTCGCTGATCCTGGAGTCCGTCGTCTCCGACGCTCTCGCCGCCCTGGACCTCGAGGTTCCGCAGGAGGGGCCGCTCGCGGATGTCGTCATCACCGTGCCCGCGTACTTCGGCGGAGCCGAGCGGTCCGCGACGAAGACGGCAGGTGAGCATGCCCGGCTCAACGTCCTGAGCATCATCAACGAGCCCACTGCCGCGGCGATCGCAGCCGGCCTGTCCAGCGGTTTGGAGAAGCGGACCGTGCTTGTCTACGACCTTGGCGGTGGCACCTTCGACGTCACGGTCGTCGAGGCATCCAGTGACGTGATCCGGGCGGTCGCGACGGGTGGGGACCGCGAACTGGGCGGTGCCGACTGGGACGAGATGCTGAAGGACCTGGTCCTGGACCGGTTCCGCGAGCAGTGCCCCGATGCCGAGGACCCGTTGAGTGACTCAGAGGCAGTGGGTGAGCTCGCGGTGAAGGTGGAGGACGCCAAGCAAAGCCTCACCCGCAAGAACAAATACGGGATGAGCTTCACAGCGAATACCGCCCGCGCGTCCTTCGATATCACCCGGCAGGAGTTCGAAGAGCTTACCGAGGATCTCGTCGAACGCACCTTGAGGTACGCCGAGCTGGTCCTCGACGCGGCGAAGGAAAAGGGTGTCGATCACCTCGACGAGGTGATTCTCGTGGGGGGCATGTCCAAGGTCCCCGTGATCGCCCAGCGCCTGGCAGAACGGCTGCGTGCCCGGTTGTCCACGGTGCCCGAGCCGCACCTGATGGACCCCGACCAGATCGTCGCCAAGGGGGCAGCTCTGTTCGCGGCGAGCAAGGTGAGTGAGCACTACGACTCCGAGGGCAGCGACGATCGACCTGAGAAGCTCCTTCCCGGACCGGCCGTGCCCAAGATCGAGAACATCACCTCGCGCGGATACGGCGTGAAGGCGGTGCGCGACGAGCGGGACAAGGTGGGCCACGTCTCGTGGTTGATCCGGCCCAACGACCAGCTCCCGGCCGCACCACAAGACAGGTACGTGACGGTCCACGCGAACCAGACCGAGGTGGAGCTCGTGGTGTACGAGTCCGCCACGAACGTCCTGGACGACTCGATCGACGTCAACACCGAGCTGGTGGGTGGAATGCTCAAGGGCCTGCCACCGCGGCAGCCGGCCGGGCAGCCGATCGACGTGACCTTCCGGCTCGGCGACGAGGGCATCCTCGAGATCGCCGCGGTAGGTCCCTCCGGCCAGGAACTCCGTCTGGAGTACAAGCTCCCCGGCGAGGTGCCTGCCGAGGAGTTGGAGAAGCCGCTGCCCAGCATCGTCAAGTGGTAGCAGTGCAGAAGGGGTAGTCCCATGCCGGAATGGTCGCTCGACGAGGCACGCTTCCGCGAGGAGGTGTTCCAGCCGCTCGACGCGGGCTGGAACCCGCGGGAGGACCTCTTCCGCTGCTACCAGCTGCCGGTTGGCTCCGATGACGTCGATGTCATCAAAAAGGCGCTCGACGGCGTGAGCCGTCATATCAAACGGAACGCCATCGGCGGCCCGTACGTCGGGGTGGCGAACAATCTGCTGGAGGTCCACAAGGATGCGGTGAAAACCCTCGGTGACAGCGGTGAGCGCGCACAGCACCGGCAGCAGGTGCTGACCGCTCGGCAGGCTCTGCAGGAGGCACTACGGGCCGAGGTGGCAGGTGCCCGGGAGGTCCCTCCGGCTGTCGCCGCCGCGATGGCGGCCCGACGCGCCCGTCGGTTCGTGCGGCGGGAAGTCGAGGAGGCGCTCGACGGGCTGGGTTGCCAGATCCGGGAGCCGGTCGATCTGCCGGTCGCGAAACCGCCGTCCGACTGGCGAAAGATCCAGCAGGGGCTCAGCTTCCTGAGATTCTCGACTCTGGGGGCCTACCTGAGGGAGCGCTTCCCGGCCGGTGCGGGCGTGACCCGGGACGATCTCGCTCGGCGGCGCGAGGAATTGGACAAGAAGGCGAGCGGTGATGCCCTGACCGCCGAGACGAAGATCCTGGTTGCGGTGCAGCGATGGCTGTCCAGGGGTGAGCTGCGCGATGTGCTCCGGGCCGAGGCTCTCCAGGAGCTCGCAGCGGAAGCGGCGATGGGCGCGGAGAGCCTGGAGGTGGCCCTGCGGACTCCCGCCATGACCCGCTACCTGGCCGATCTGGGGCTGCCGGAGCAGGATGACCTGGCCTACGCGCTGCTCTGTCAGCTGCGCTACCCGGGAGCGGCGCAGTCGACCTGGCAGTCGGCGTACCAGGAGGCCCGCACCTCCCGCGACCTGCGAACCGCCTACGACGTGCTCGCCGCGCGGCAGTCCCTCCCGCCCGATCTGGTCAAGGCCCGCGACGAGCTGAAGGCCCAGGTCGGTGAGGTCGACCGGATGTTGGCCCAGGCCCGTGTGCTGGAGAGCCGGGATGTGGAGGCCGCCGCGGAGCTATACGTCCAGGCCGTCCGGCTGTGCTCCGACCGGGAGGCGGAGGCCGCGCTTCGCCGGTGCCGCCCAGCCGAGCCGCCGCGGGCACTAGCCCGCGTCGACGGGGAGCAAGTCCACGTGGAATGGGAACCGAGCGCCGCCCGCGTTGGTGACATCACCTACCAAGTCGTCCGGCAGGTCTGGGGTTCGGCCGCCGGTGACGGATCGGTCATTGCGGCCAGCACGCCCAGTCTCGCGGTGACGGACTCGGCGGCGCCCGCGGGCATCCCGGTGTCGTACGCGGTGCGCACCCTGCGCAATGACGAGCCGTCGGTGCGGGTCACGACGACTGCATCGGTCGTCGTGCTGCGGGCCGTGCAGGACCTGGAGCTGCTTCCGGGCGACGGCGTGGTCGAACTCCGTTGGCGGCTGCCCGCCGGGGCGACCGGCGCACGGGTCCTGCGCAGCGACGATGACTCGACGCGGCGCTCCGCCGAGGCGACCACGACGTCGAGACACGACCGGGCCGGCTTCCGGGATACCACGGTGCGCACCGGTGTCACCTACAAGTACCAGGTCGAGGCGGAGTACCGGCTGTCCGGCGGCGGGGTGCGGCACGCGACCGGCGTCACCGGAACTGTCCGGCCCCAGGAGCCGCCCCGGCCGGTACGTGACCTCGCCCTCCAGATGTCGGAGGATTCGGTCACTCTTTCGTGGACTCCACCGCCGCGCGGCGAGGTCGAGCTCAGGTTGCTCGATGCCGCGCCGGAGGTGCGCCCCGAAGCTCTGCTGGCTCTCTCGGCGACGCAGCGGCTCGGAGTTCCGCTCCGGGCGCTCGGGCACACCGGGCCGGGGACGCTGCGCGCCGCTGTCCCGGCGGACGGGCGTCGGCACTGGCTGCTGCCTCTGACGATCGTCGAGAACGTGGCGGCGGTGGGTAACCCGGTGGAGTACGACAGCCGGCTGCCGGTCATCACCGACTTGCGGGCCGAGCGGCTCGGTTCGCAGGTCAGGCTGACTTGGCGCTGGCCACCGCGAGCCGTCGAGGTCCGGGTCAGCGCTAAGGAGGGGGGACCCCCCACCGGTCCGGACGACCCCAACGCCACGTCGTGGCGGGTGACCCACGCGAAGTACGAGCAGGTGGGCTGCCACGCCGCCGTTCCCGGTGGCGACCGCTGGTTCAGCGTCTGCGTGACCGTGTTCACCGAGGGGATCCCGGTCTTCGGGCCGATGGCCACCGTGTGGATGAGCGCACCCCTGGAGGCCCGCTACGAGATCACCCGGCTCGGCCGGTTGCGCCACCGCAACCACCGCCGCCTGTCGGTGACCTCGGCGTCCGGGCAGCTGCCCGCGGTGCAGGTGGTGGCCAGAGCCAAGTTGCCCCCGCTGGAGCCCGGTGACGGGGTGGAGGTGGCACGCTTTCCCGCACCCGGCAACGGCGCCACCTCGCTGACCGGCGAGTTCGTCCTGCCCACCCGGGACCGCCCGCTCTACCTGCGCGCTTTTCCCCTGAACGGCGCCGTCGGCCGGATCGTGCTCGTTCCGGTCAACCCGACACAACTGCGGATCGGCTAGAAGCCGGACCGAGCGAGGACCTGACGTGGCCGAGCTGATCTGCCCGTACTGCTTCAAACGGGCGAAGCGCAAGGAACTCCACCTGCGCTGCCCCGAGGAGTGCGGGACCGATGCACAGTACTTTTCCGGCACGGCGAAGCGCTGCCCACACGGCCAGGAATCCTCGACCGCGCGGTTCTGCCCGCACTGCCACAACCGGCTCGAGTACGACTACATCACCACGAAGAGTCGCATCGTCGCCATGATCGGGTCGAGGGAGTCGGGCAAGAGCACCTACGTCGGGGTACTCATTCACGAGTTGCGTAACACCATCGGGGCGGCCTTCAACGGCATGTCGGCGGAGCTGGTCGGCGACAATTCCCGCAACCGGTACCGGGCGCTGTTCGGGGGACCGATGTACAAGAGGGGGGAGACCGTGGCCGCCACGAACCCGATCCGGGCGGAGCGACGGCTGGAGCCGCTGCTGTTCATGCTGCGGTTCCCGAGGGCACGGCGTCCGATAAGGGGCCGTGTGATGAGGGACCGGCTGACCGCCGCCATGATGATCTTCTACGACACCGCGGGCGAGGACATCCTCAAGGAGGAGAGGCTGGGCCGGCTGGCCGCTTACCTGGATGCGGCCGACGGCATCATCTTCATCGTCGACCCGCTACAGATCTCCAGCGTCCGCCGGGCCATCGAAGATTCCACACCGGTTCCCGAGAACGCGCCGGACCAAGTCGAGATGATCCAGCGCCTGGCAGAGCTGCTGCGCGAGCGCCGTGGGATGACCTCCACCCAGAAGGTCTCCATCCCATTTGCGATCGCTCTGACAAAGACTGATGCGCTGAATGGAGTGCTCCCTGACCACTCCCCGCTGCGCCAGCCCGGGCCACACCACGGTGTGTACGACGAAGCGGACGGTCAGCACGTCCATGACGAGGCGCGGGCGACGCTAAGCGCTTGGGCGGACGGCGACAACCTGCTGAACACGGTCAACAACAACTTCTCGACCTACCGGTACTTCGGGCTGTCCGCGCTGGGTGCCCCCCCGACGAGCAAGACTCAGATCTCCCAATCAGGCATCCATCCGCTGCGCGTCGAGGATCCGATGCTGTGGCTGCTCGGGCGGTTCGGTCAGATCCGGGTGCGGAGGGCGAAGCGATGACGATCCGGCAGCTGTACTACACATCCTGTCAGCACGGCAAGGACGGGACCCAGGGCTTCCAGGTCAATGCCGCGAGCGCGGGAATGGCCGAACGGCACGAGGATCTCGGTCTGCGGCTCAGCGCGTATCGACCAGCCCCGTCGGCGCCGGTGTTGCCGACGCCCGAGCAGATCGCGCGCTTCCCGGTCGCGGTCGGCTACCGGTCGTTCGGCGACATGGCAGTGCTGTTCCACAGCCGATACCTCGGCACGGACTTCACCGGACGGCAAGGAAACTATTTCGCGCACGTCCTAGTCCTCGATGCGCCCGACCAGGACCTCGACGGGATGGTGCCCATCGAGGCATGGGGTTCCGGACTGTGGAGGTGGCAGCCGTCGCAGGGGATGCAGCTACCGCTGGTCCAGGTGATTCCACCCGGGCCGCTCGCTGACACCGAACGCATCCGCGCCCACCTCCTGGAGGGCCGGTTGCCGGAGTTCGGCGTGCTGCTCAGCGCGGTGCAGGAAGGGCTCTCGGGCCGCGCGGACCGCGTCGTGGTCGTGGCGCCGGAGGCGGTGGACGTCGCCCGCGCTCTCGCGGCGGTAACGCGGTCGCTGCCTGCGACGCTCGCGAGTGCGGTGTCGTTCACGACGTTCACGTCGTGTCCGGCGGACGCGGAGGTGCTGGTGGCCGGAACCACCCCGGACGTCGAGGTCGTCAACAGTCCTTACGGCGACCAGATCGTGATCACGCTGGCCGCAGATGGGTCAGGTGACGGGATTACCAGCCGCTATGCGAGCGTGCTGCGTGACTGCTGGACACGCGGGGTCGCCGCAGTCGGAGAGGTCGTCGCGCTGGCCGTCCACGTCTCGCCCCCGCTCGAGGCGGCAGAGCTCGATCAGTTCGCTGACGTGATTGAGCTCGCCGTCCCGGGCTCGTCCGGCACGGTGCAGGCACCCCTGCAGGCCGTGGAGTTCGCGCTCCGCCGGCTGCCGTCAGTGCTGACCCCGGCGCTGTGGCAACGGGTGGATGACCAGATCCGTCGGGTGGGCTCCTTCGACGACGTCGAGCGCTGGTCCGCGGTGTTCACAGCGGCCAGCCGCGGCGGTGCCGCGCCGGGACCGGAGCTCGAGTCCGCATATGTGCGGGCGGCGTTGTCCCGGATCGCTGAGGGTGCGCTCGATCCCACCAGTATCTGGCTCCCGGCCCGGACAGCCGGGCGGCGCGAGGAGACAGCGCTCGAGTGGGCACTCGGCGCGTTGAAGGCGTCCCCACAGCTCGCCACGGCGGCGAGCGTGCTCGGCACCCTTGCCCGGCTCGGTGTCCGGCTGCCCGGCACCGAGCTGCAATCCCAGGTCGTCGAAGTCGTGCTTGCCGAACTGCTCAACCCGCACCTCCCGGATGCGCCCACCCAGCTGAGGCGGCTACCGGATGTCGAACGGCTGCTGCCGGTGGTCTGTGCGCAGCTCGAGGACCGGCTCGCGCCCGACGCCCTGTTCGACACGGCTGTCGAGGAACTGCTGTCCCCGGCGGCCGCCGACCTGCTCGAGTCGATCGCCCCGAGGGGCTCGCGCTGCGCGCTGGCTGCCTCGCTGGCCCGCGCCCGGGGCACTCGGACCGGTCGGGTGCCTGTTCTGCTCCACGCGGTGCAGACCCGCCCGAGCCCCGAAGCCGTCGAGCGCTTCGCGGCGCTGCTCTGGCCAGGTCTGCCGACCGCCGGCGAGGGCGTACAACTATGCCGACGCCTCGACGCGGCCGTACTCGGCGCGACAAACGTCCCGCAGCGACTCATGGAACGCCTGATCAAGGACGCGGAAGGCCCAGGGCTGACGAGGGCGGATGAGGAGCTGGCCGACCTGCTCACCGCCGACCTGTTGGCCGGGTCGCCGGGTAGTGCGGTAGATACCGTCGATTCCGTTCGTTTGGGTGCTTACTTCAATAACCACCCAGAGCCCTCGGAAGAGGTGGCGCAAACGGCGGTGGACACCGTTCGGTGCACTGCGGGCGCAGCCGTTGCCGTGGCGGACTGGGCACGCGGGGCCGTCGCGAACTGGATGCTGTCGCTGACCGACTCGACCTACCACGCACGAGTCCTGCTCCGACTCGTGCGGGAACCTGGGTCACGGAGCTTCCTGACGGTCTACGGCCACCGCCTCGCTGTCATCCTGGCCTCGGCGAAGCCGCCCATCATCGCTGCGATATTGCCTACCGTCGTGTTCCTCGCAGACAAGGACGACGCCGGTCAACGACTCCTTGAGACTACCTGCAGAGATGCCTTGGCCCAGAGACGCAAACGCGAACTCGACGCCGTCGGACGCTCCTTCGAGACCAAGAATCGTAAGCTCGCGCCCCTGCTCCCCAACACAGGAAAACGAGGAGCGAAGAACTGGCCGTCATGGTGGAAGGACTGGCGTGAGCACAACCTCCCGCAGTCATCCTTCGCCCGGTTCTTTGGGCGCCGCACATCAGGCGGTGAGGACTAGTGTGGCTCATTTGGCTCATCGGTGCTGCGCTCGTCTTGGTGGCGCTCTACTTCTCCTACACGCTGTTGGCTCCACTGGCCGCAGCGGTGGCCGGAGCGATCGCGGCGGGCATGCTCCTGATCGAATTCGCCAACGCCGCGGCGACGGTCTTCCGCGGAACCGCCGCACCGATCAACCACCTGCGCATCGAGCCACCACCGCCTGGCTCGAACCAGCACCGCGACCCCGCCTACCGCAGCTACTTCTTCGGGCCGGTATTCCGAGACTATGTGCAGGCGGTAAAGGATGCGGCCCAGGGTGGCTGGGAGCGCACGTTCACCGGAAGTCCCGCTGGGGGTTCCTCGGGAGCACCGCATCCAAACCTGCGCAATTCGCTGGCGCAGCGGATATTCGACACCTGGTCTTCGGTGGGAATATGGTTTCCGATCGAGCCAGGTCTGGCTAAACTCATTGCGTTTGGCCCAATGGTGGGCGGAATGGTCGGGGTGGGTTTGGGGGCGGTCGGGGCTGTTGTTTTCATCACGCTCGCCTCCATGGTCTTCGGGCTGCTGCTAGGGCTCACGCTCCTGGTCACCGTCGTATTCGCAGGAATGCTGCGCCTCATGGAGCTCGCGGCCTTGCAGATGCGCAGCATCACCCTGGAATGCAGTAGTTGCCACCGGCGCGTGGGGTCCCCCGCCTACAGTTGCCCCTACTGTCCGGCGGGGAGTCCGGCGTTGCATCGACGGCTGATCCCCGGCTCGCTGGGCGTGTTCTCCCACATTTGCCGCTGTGGGAACTCCCTGCCAACACTGCTGGCAAAGGGCAAGTGGAGGCTGCCCGCGTACTGCCAGCACGAAGGCTGCAACAAACCCCTGCCCGTGAAGGGTCTGACCGCCCCCACATTCCACGTCCCGGTGGTCGCGGGTCGAGCGGCCGGGAAGACAGTGTTCATGATGGCTGCCGTGGCGAGCCTCGAGACGCAGGCACGAAGCTCAAGCGATTCTTCCGCGTTCGAATTTGCCGACCCGCAGGCCAAGAAAGAATACCTCAAGAGGAGGTCTGCGCTCGAAAAGGCTGCCTTCGGCGGCATCGGAGCGACCCTGCCGGAAATCTCAGTACAGGCATTCAATATCTACATCGGTCCCGAGGGTTCCCATCGACGTCGGTTGCTGTATCTGTATGACGCCGCCGG